>Ga0181525_10001083_pt1 | contig 23631 bp, 21 predicted proteins | sample PEATcosm2014_Bin_48_FD_121100 | JGI IMG/M metagenome (GOLD analysis project Ga0181525, IMG submission 121100) | Peatland microbial communities from MTU Mesocosm Facility, Houghton, MI, USA - PEATcosm2014_Bin06_10_metaG | ecosystem: Environmental > Terrestrial > Soil > Wetlands > Peat | place... | reverse complement strand
GGAAATCCGGTAGGTAATTGAAGCCATCGTAAAAGCTAGCCGAAAACTCGTAGCCTGACCCTATGTGATTCCAGCGCGCGCCGAATGAGGATCGGCCAGGAAATTCGGATCCCAGATCGCTCAGCGCGAAGCCTTCAGCCGCCTGCGGAAGCACGGTCCAGCGTTCGTTGATTAGCGGCGTCCGGCTGGGCGTAAAGCGCGGCTGCCAGACCAGGTCGAACGAATCGGTCCCGGTATCGTAGATCACGCGCGCCGCCAGAACCGCGAGAAAATCCGGATTAGTGACGGTTAGAAAATCCTTCGGGGCGAAACGGTCCGTCGGATTCAGAATGTCGGCCTTGCCCCAGCGGATGAACTGCTTGCCGAATTCCGCAGTGAGTTTGTCTTTCGTGATGGTGGCATTGAATTCGCGCAGCGAAAACGCGGGACGCAGCAAGGAGCGATCCTGCCAATCCAGATGCAGCGAGCGCTCGGTTTCCAGATGCGTGTCGAAGCGCGCATCGAACGAGCCGGCCAGGCGCAGCCACGGAAGCGCTTTATAGGAGGCTTCGTAGCGCAGCAGATTTTCATCCACGGCGTGGCTGCTGTCGTTGGGCGCGGTTTCGGGATAAAGCGAGAAATCGGTTTCGATAAACCCGCGCTGGTTGAAATTCTGGGCGGCTAAGGGAAGCGAGAGGATCGCAGGCAGAAACGCCCGCGTGAAGTTACCCACGCCTGAGAGCCTCTAGCGTGAAATCCTCGTCCTTCATCGGCACGTTGTATTCCAGCTTTTCGAGCTTCAACACTGTGCGGCTTTTGCGATTGGCGTCGAGAACTTCCACGGTGCGCGGCGTCCAAATACCGCTGACGTTTTCGATGTCGCTGTAATGGATGCGGCGGATTATCTTGTCCTTGTTGTAATCTTCGATCTGCGCCACGACGTAATTATCTTTGCGAACCCAAACCAGCGACGACGTGTATTGCGAAGATTTCGACTCTTTGGGCTTCGATTCGATCTTCCAACACGCAGCACCATCAATAGTGTCGTCTCCGAGCAATTTATAGTTGAACTGATCCACATCGCGCTCTTCCAAATCTTCAAAGCTGAAGTCGGTCCCGAAGAATCGCGTAGAGCGGTCCTGCGTTGCGATGCGCCGGTCGCGTTCGATGGCGGGCGTCCACATCCATTGATCGGAAGCGCGATCGGTGTGATTGACGATGAGCAGCGCGACGCCTTTCACTTCGGCCGGAGCCGTGAAACGCAGGATCGCTTTGCTCGATCCATACGAACCGATACGCCGGTATTCCCAGCGTTTGAGGCTGATTTTGTTGGATGCGCCAATCACTTCGAGCGTTCCTTCGTACTGCTGCGATTTCGATCGCGAGCGGTTTTCGGATTCCGCTACGATCTGCCGGGCGTCCTGTGCCAGAACTATCGTCGAAGAGCTGAGCGCCGCAAATAGAGCGCACCAGCCGGCGGCCTTATTCATATTCAAGAGCTTCACTCATATTCAAGAGCTTCACTCATATTCAAGAGCTTCCACCAACGAACCGCGTACCGCCGTTTCGCCCGGCGCGATCGCGGACAAAAAGGCCACCAGCAAAATCCCCGGCACTAAGACCAGGGCAATCGGATAAGGATATTCGTACTTGAGGCGCAGGCCGGCCATATCTTCGGCGGAGATATGCAGGCTGTAGTAAAGCTGCAGCGCGCCGAGCGCCAGCCCAAGAATCAAACCCACCGCGCCCACCGCCAGCGCCTCCAGCCAGATGGTTCCGCGAATCTGGCTGCGCAAGCCGCCCACCGCCTGCAGGACGCCCAGTTCGCGCCGCCGATCGGTAATGGAAACCGTCAGAGTATTCACGATGCCGAGCACCGCCACCAAAACTGCGACGGCGATTTGCACGTACGTAATTCCGAACCACTCGTCGGTCAATCGCAAAATATAGCGGCGGACTTCGCGATTCGTGAGCACAAACAAACGGCGCTGGCTGCCGAATTCCTCGAGAATACGCCGCTTCACATCCGCCTCCGCCGCGCCAGGTGCGAGATAAATGCGGAATACGTTCACCGTGCTGTCGTTCCAGTAACGCTGGTAGAGCGAGCGATCCACCAGCAAACTGCCCTGTTCGTCGGAGTAATCCGTCACGATGCCGGCGATGGGAAGATGCAGCACGCCGCTGGGGCTGGGAATGTCCACTTCATCGCCCAGCTTGAAACCGCGCAGCAAAGCGAAATTTTCCGAAGCCAGAACCGCTTTACCTTGCTCGGCGCGCTGGAACATATCGTGGGTATTACCGGCCACCGGTGGGAGCGTTGCGTGTTTTCTGAGATTCGCGACGTCCGCGGCTACAAACATGGTGGGCTGGCCCTGGATCTGGATGCGCGCATCGCGCACCGGCTGCACTTCGCCCACGCCTGGAATGGAGCGTAACTGCGCGCCCATCGCTTCGGGAAAACGAAAATCGCGCTGTGTGAGACTTTGCGAGGGCGAAACGAAGAGATCCGGATTGAGCGCCACCGTGAGCCAGCCGAAAATGGAATCGTAACTAGCGCGCGCCAGGCCGCCGAGAGCAACCACCAGCGCGAGCGACAGCATCAGCGCCGCCACCGCGCCCGAAGTTCTGCGGGGCGCCTGCAACAAGCTGTCGGCAGCCAGCGTTCCTTCCACGGGGCGCAGCCAGCGCAATAAAGGACGCAGCGCGCGCGCCAGCCAAAGAGCCAAAGCCGGTGTCAAAAGCAACGCGGCCAGCACCGCCAGTGCGTCGCCGGCGTAGAAGAAAACGGGATGCCGCCGGAAGAGCAGACAAGCGGCTGCCGCCAATGCAACTACCAGTGCGGCGATCCTGCGCGCCCGGCTTTCGCCCGCGCTCAACTGCTGGTACTTGCCCTTCTGCAAAGCCTGCACAGGATCCACGCGCGCCGCACTTCGCGCTGGAATCACCGCTGCCATCACACTGGTGATTACGCCCAGCAGCACTGCGACCGTCATCAACCCGGGATTGGTGGAGATTTCATCCGCTTTTTGCGCAATCCCGTAAATCTCGCCCAGCAGCGATCCGACATATCCGGTCATCCCTCGCGCGATCGCGATCCCGGCCAAGAGTCCCACAACGGATCCGAACAGCCCGGCCACCACGCTCTCACCCAGAAACAGCGTGCGGATCTGACGCCGCGTAGCGCCCAGCGCGCGCAGTATTCCGATCTCCGTCCGCCTCTGAGTCACCGCAATCTGGAAGGTGTTGTAGATGATAAACATTCCAATGAACAGCGCGAAGACGCTGGTTACGTTTGCGGATAGCGTGTAAACGCGCGAAATGGAATCGAACTGCTGGGCTCGCGCCGCGGGCTCTTCCACCTGAAAACCCGGTCCCAGCAGCTTTTCGAGCTTTGCTTTGACATCATCGACGCTCACCCCGTCTTTCACCGCCAGATCGATACGATCGAACTTGCGGCCCCGTCCGAAGACCTTCTGCGCCGCGTAAACATCCATCACGGCGAGATTGCCCCCGAAGGCGCTGGTGAGCCCGCCCGATTTCATGATGCCGCGAATGGTGAAGAGCTTCCGGCCGTCCATGGTACTCATCGGGACCCTAGCTCCAACGTTCAGACGATTCTCGCGCGCGTAGGCGTCGGTGATCATCAGCGAATCCGGCTGCGCCAGGAATACCAGTGGATCGTCGATGTCAGGGTCGCTATTCTGGGCGCCGGAGTCCAGATCGTAATCGCGCAAGCTGCGGTCGCCGGTCATATCCACGCCGAGGATGAGCAGGCTGCCTTGCCCCTGAACATCGCTGTTCACAACGGCCTCAATCACCGGCACTGCCACTCGCACCTGCGGCACGGCCTGGACGCGATCCAGAACATTTTCATCAAAACCCGTTTCGCCGGCCGAAATCTGCAACTGCGTGGACCCCGCAATGCGATCCACGGTTTGACGAAACGCGTAGACCACCGATTGGTTGGCAGTGTGGATGCCGGTAAACACCGCAACGCCCAGCACGATTCCCGCGATAGTCAGCAGCCAACGCGGCAGATGCCGGCGGACATACGGCCAGCTAATGAGCTTGAACAGAATCATGCATTGCAACCCGCCGGCCCGCGCGATCTTCTTCAATCCGGCCGTCGCGCAGAGCCACCAGCCGCGCGCAGCTTTCGGCCACCTGAATATCGTGGGTGACGATCAGGACTGTGGAGCCCAACCGCTGGTGGAGATCGCGAATCAGCGCGAGAATATCGGCGCCGGTGTGCGTGTCCAGATTGCCGGTGGGTTCGTCCGCCAGCAAGACGGGCGGATAAACGGAGAGCGCGCGGGCGATGGCGCAGCGTTGCCGTTCGCCGCCCGAAAGCTCATCCGGCAGATGTTCCCGGCGCGCCGATAAACCTACCAGGGTGAGCAGCTCGCCGGCGCGCGCCTCAATTTTCTTCTTCGGCCAGCCGCGAAGATGCAGCGGAATCGCGACATTTTCCGCGCACGTCAACGTAGGCAGCAGATTGAAAAACTGAAAAATGAATCCGATTTTGTCGCGGCGCAGGCGCGTCAGCTCGTCGTCCGAGAGGCCGCTCAAGCGGCGGCCGTCGATTTCGATTTCGCCCGAGGAAGCAGTATCCAATCCGCCAATCAGATTCAACAGCGTGGATTTGCCCGATCCGGAGGGGCCCACGATGGACACCATCTCCCCACGCGCGATAAACAAATCCACATTCTCCAGCGCCGTGACCGTGCGCTTGCCCTGAAAGATTTTGCCGACGTTCGCGAGCTGGATCACCCTATTGCTATCATGACCGAAAATCAATGCGCATCGGAATCGACGCGGGCGGAACGTTTACCGACTTTATCGTTCTTCATGACAGCGGCGCTATCGAAACCTTCAAGCTGCGCTCGAACCCGCGCTCGCCCGCCAGCGTAATCCTGGCCGGACTGGCTCAGGCGGCGAAAGGCGTCCGCGCGGAGGTGATTCACGGATCTACTGTCGCCACCAACGCGCTGCTGGAGCGCAAAGGCGCGCGGACCGCGCTGGTAACCACGGCCGGGTTCGAAGACGTAATTCAGATCGGCCGCCAGAATCGCGCCGAACTTTACAATCTGACGCCCCAATTGCGAACGCCGCTGATTCCTCGCGAGCTGTGTTTCGGCGTCCATGAGCGCGCGCACTTCGATGGCGTCATCGCCGAATCTCCCTCCGCCGCTGAGATCGCGCGCTTGAAAATCCGCCTGCGCCGCGCCCGGGTGCAATCCGTCGCGATCTGTTTTCTGCACGCTTATCGCAATCCTGAAAATGAGAAGCTTGTTGCGGCGGCGCTGGGGGGCGCGGGCTATCTGTGCACGTCCCACGACGTTTGCCCGGAGTTCCGCGAGTATGAACGCTGCTCCACCACACTGATCAATGCCTACGTTGGCCCGCTGATGGATCAATATCTGGCCGAACTGGAGCGCGGCCTCGCCGATGCCGGTCCAGGACGACATCGCATCGCAATCATGCAATCCAACGGCGGATTCATGTCGACCAAAGAAGCGCGCCGGCATGCCGTCCGCACCGTGCTTTCGGGCCCGGCGGGAGGCGTGGTGGGCGCGCTGGAAGTGGCCAAGCTGTCCGGGCTTTCGCAGGGTTCCTTGCGAATTGTCGGCTTCGACATGGGCGGCACGTCCACCGATGTGAGCCTGTGCGACGGCCAGCCGCGCGAAACGCTGGAAGCTGCTATCGACGGGTATCCGATACGCGTGCCAATGCTCGACATCCATACGGTGGGCGCGGGCGGCGGCTCCATCGCTCGCGTGGATGAGGGCGGTTTGCTGCGCGTGGGTCCGGAAAGCGCAGGCGCCGATCCCGGACCGGCCTGCTACGGCAAAGGCAATTTGCCGACGGTAACGGACGCGCACGTGGTGCTGGGGCGCATCGCGGCGGACCAGCTCATCGGCGGGCAGATGCACCTGGATGTGGCGCGATCCGCCGCGGCGGTGGATACCATCGCGCACCAACTTGGTATTAGCCGGGTGGCAGCGGCCCAGGGCATGGTGCGAGTTGCCAACGCCAATATGGAGCGGGCGATTCGGCTGGTGTCGGTAGAACGCGGCCATGATCCGCGCGACTTCGCGCTGGTTGCGTTCGGCGGCTGCGGCGGGCTGCACGCTTGTGAGATCGCGCAGGAGCTGGGCATCCGGACCGTGCTGGTTCCTGAGTACGCGGGCGCTCTTTCCGCGCTCGGCATGCTGCTGGCGAGCCACATGCGCGATTATGCGGCAGGCGTTTTGAATCGCTCGGATTTGGAGCGCGAGTTCCAGCGCTTGGAGCGCACGGCTCGAAAGGATCTACGGGGCGCTGAACTGATCCGCTCCGCCGACGTTCGATACGCGGGCCAGAGTTACGAACTCACCGTGGCGTGGCACGCGGACGATCCGGCAGCGGCGTTTCATCGCGAGCACCAGCGCGTGTACGGTTACTCGAATCCGGAGCGCAGCATCGAAATCGTTACTATTCGCGTGCGCGCCCGGATGGATATGAAGAAGCCGGATCTGCAAAAACCAAATCTGCCGTCGCGACGTGCCGATCGGCGCAGCGCCGCTAAACTCATCCGCCGCCGCATCCACTCAGCGGGCGCGTGGCGCGATACTCCGGTTTATCTGCGATCCAGTATGTCGCTCGCGAAACGGCAAGGTCCCGCGCTGATCCTGGATTACGGTTCCACCACGCTGATTCCGCCCGGCTGGAGCTTTGCGCTGGATCCGGCGGGTAGCTTAAAGCTCATTGCGTTTCGCTGAATGGGAGTCAGATGCCCGGCATGCCCAGCTCGCGTCCGCAGCAATGGCAGCTCAAACAGACAAAGTGGTATACCATCTGGTAAACCGCACGGTATTTGCAGCGCGTTTTCCAGTATGCTTACATAGAAGTTACTATGCCACGCCAGCGAGTCATGGTTCCCTATCCACCTGATCTGATTGCGAAATAGACAAGATCGTAAGCCACGGGAAACGCACCGCTTTCCTGGTAGAGCTGGCTAAGCGCGAAATCAAACTGAATCGACAGCGACAAGCGCTGCAGGCAGCGCGTGGAGCGTGGAAGACCGAAGATCATCCCGAGTTAGCTGCGGGAGCGGCCAACTGGGTTCGCGAGATCCGTCAAGAGTCCGTCAAGCGATTCGAGAGAATCCAGCATCGGGAAGATTAGATCGGAAGAGTAGAAAATGGCGGTGACATGCCTGATCGACAGTGCCGTTATCATCGATGCCGTTAACGATCGGAAGGGTCGCAGCCAGCTCCTCGAAGAAATGATTGCGGCAGGAACTTTGCTCGCTTGTTGCTCGATCAACATCACAGAAGTCTGTATGGGAATGCGGGTCCATGAGGCTGAAAGAACAATGTCCTTTCTTGCCAGCCTTGAGTTCTACCCCATTACATGGGAGATCGCGACGACCGCTGGCGCGTTGTACCGGGAGTGGCAACAAAAAGGTCGAACTCTCGCGTTGCCGGACCTCACGGTCGCGGCTGTCACGATTGTAAACGGGCTGCAGCTTGCCACCGACAACCGAATGGATTTTCCGATGCCTGAGCTTCGCCTTTATCCGCTGCCCTAGCTGGCGGTACACTGCGGATATCGGGCCCTTAGCTCAGCGGTTAGAGCAGCGGACTCATAATCCGTTGGTCGAAGGTTCAAATCCTTCAGGGCCCACCAACCTAATTCTTCGACGAACAATCGCCAGCTACAGCTTGCAGCGAACTCACATTTACGCTGCGCTCATCCGCGGAAACGAGCACGCCCTTGACTGCCACTCGTTCCTGCCGATGCTGCGACGGATTGAAGACCGACAGGCCCACCAGGTGAATCGTCCCGCTGCCCCACGGAGCCCGTGCAGCCTTCTGGATCTCACGTGCGGCAAATGTTTGTACTTTCGACGCAACTGGGTCCGCCGCGCCGGTCAACATCCATTCATTACTCTGTTGCTCCTGCACCAGGCAACCCGTCGTCTGCACCAGACGCACCCCAGGCTCTTCCGCATCCACCGAGTACTGAACGAACGGAGAAAACATCTCGTCGGTACTAAGATTTTGATCGCGAAAAAACACAGACTTCTCAGGAGCCGGGTTGAACCTGTTGTTCGCCGAGTTATCGTAATGCCCGGTAACAACCAGCTTGCTTCCCGCCGGCAGCTTCAAGGGAGTCTCCAGTTCATAAGCCATTTGCCAGCGGAAGTCGTATTGGGGCACCGAGAGCAAAGTCTCTTCCCGCCCGTCCGGATAGACGGCCGTGTAAGTGAAGGCTTTACCGCGCAAGTGCGCGTGCGGCTGCAATTGAAAAATGGTTACCGGTTGCGGAAAAGCAGTTACGGCGATGAGTTCATAATCTGCCGTTCCCGGCGGGATGGGCGGGATCACCATCTGGGTTCCCTCCGCTTTGATGCCCCGCGCATCGGTGAGCAACTCCTTCCCATTTGCAATAATCGTTTCCGCAGCCAGCGGCGTCCTTATGATTTGATGTTTGGGCGGCATATCCCGGAACCAGAAGGCCACTTCAGACCGGTCGGTCGCAGCCGTGCCGTGCGAGGTGTAATGGATGTTGAAGTCGATGTACCGGTTTGCGCCCCCTCTTAATAACTTCCCGCTATCCGGCGGATAGGTTTCCAGCGTAGCGCCGGGCGTGTAGATGGCCAGCATATCCACTAAGTTGGGGTTCGAGGCGGACATCACTGCAGGCCGGAGAATGGAACCCGTGGAGCCCATCGTGCGGGCGAACGCCTCCAGCCCGTCGACATCGCCGGGACGGACCCCTTCCGGCAGTTCCACCTCGGTGATGGCCATATGATGGACCACGGTTGCATTGCCCGGGCGCGCCTCACAAGCCGCCACCCACTTATCGCCGGAAAGGGGCACCTTCACCAGAAAGCGGACGTAGGCAAGGTCCCCGGAAGCGGGCACCTGCGTCTCCCGATCCATGGAAATCACAAGGTCCGGCTGGCGGCCATCCGGTCCATGCCATTCGCCAGCCGCCCGCGCCAGGTTTGTCTCCGAAGAAAATTTGGGAGCGCCCGAGTATTTCCCTTGTGGCGCGCCCGCACGCGCCCACGCACTCAGAGTGGCAATATCGGCGCCGCTCAAGCGCGGATCGTTTCGGAACTTCAGGCTGCTCGCGGGATCGGCGGACCAGGGTGGCATCTGGCGCGCGATAACCGCCTGTTGAATCGCTCTGGCCCAAGGGCGCACGGATGCATAAGATGTGAACTGAGCCGTAGACGCAATGCCGCCGGAACGATGACATTGAATGCAGTGGGCCTGTAGTATGGGCGCCACTTGTGAAGCAAATGTAGGTGGCGCGGCTGCACTTACAGCCGGCACAAAAGTTTGGATTGAAGCTGTCATCAGCAGCAGGCGCAGCGCGCGATACCGCCGTCCTGCCGACTCCATAAGCCGCAACCTTGGCGCTGCCTGACGCATCACAGTAGTACAATACATTCAAGCAATGTCAAGCGCCAAGCTGTTTCGGCTCTTGGTTCCGGGCCTGCTCGCTACAGCGCTGAGTCTGGCCGGGCTCCAAGCCGCATCACTCCCCGATGTCCCCGGGGTGCATAATTTCCATCAGGTGGACGAACACGTTTACCGCGGCGCGCAGCCCGATGGCGGCAGCTTTGCCGGTCTGGCAAAGATCGGCATTAAAACCGTGATCGACCTGCGCGGCGAAAGGTGGGAACAGTCCGCGGTGGAGAACGCCGGAATGCGCTACGTTCGGATGCCTTGGAGCGGCTACAAGGCTCCGGCCGATTGGCAGATCGCGACTGTGCTTTCACTGCTGAACGATAAGTCGGCTTGGCCTGTCTTCATCCACTGTAAGCGCGGAGCGGACCGCACCGGCACCGCCATCGCCTGCTATCGCATCGCGCACGATGGTTGGACCAGCCAGCACGCGCTGGAGGAGGCTAAGACATTCGGTATGAGTCCAATGGAGACCGCGATGCAGCGCTTCATCCTGCGCTTCGATCCGCTGGCCCTTACCACTACTGCCCCAGCTGCCGCCAATACCGCGTCGGCTCTAGTCCCGCCGCAGGCTGCTGCGCCACTCCCCTGATGCCGGTGCGAACCAGTTTTGTTGTCTGGCTGCTGTGCCTGGGGCCATTCTGCTTTGCACAGCGCCCTGAACTGCCCTCCATGCTGCTACCGGAGGACTCGGTTACACGCGTCTCAGAGCACGTTTATGCCATCGTCGGATTCCCCAACGTTGGCATTGTGGTGGGGGACCGGGCCACGCTGGTGGTGGATACCGGACTGGGCCCGCGCAACGGCGCCATTGTGGTGAAACAGGCTGAAAAGCTTGCAAAAGCGCCCGCCCTCTATCTAACCACCACGCATTTCCATCCCGAACACGCCATGGGCGAGCAGGCTTTTCCGGCCCGCACCGTGATCGTTCGCCCGGCCGTCCAGCAGGACGAAATGGATAAGCATGCTCAAGAGTTCATGGACTTATTCCGCGGCTTCTCGGCGCAGAGTAAAGCGTTGCTGGAGGACGTTAAACTGCGGCCTCCCGACATTCGCTTCGACAAGGAAATCAAGCTGGATCTGGGCGGCGTCACCGCGCGCCTGATGTGGCTTGGCCCGGCACACACCGCGGGCGACGAGTTGATCTTCGTGGTACCGGACAGCGTTTTGATCCCGGGCGATATCGTGCAGGACAGAATCGTCCCCAACATGCCCAATGCCGACGCCAGCGTGAAGAACTGGCTTGCCATTCTCGATCAACTGGAGCCGCTCCATCCGCGCGTTGTTTTGCCCGATCACGGAGCGCTCGGCGACGGGTCGTTGATCGGCAAGGAGCGCGCGTTCCTTCTCGATCTGCAAACGCGTTCGCTGGAACTCAAGCGCCAGGGCAAGTCCGCCGAAGAAGCCGCCAGTATGGTCACGGCCGAGTTCAAGAAGAAGTATACGGATTGGCAGACCATGGGACCGGTAACGAACGTCGTGAAGCGTGTCTACGCCGAGAATCCATAGGCTGCATCTTTCGGCGGGCTGGCGGATTTGCGTCTGAACTCCGGCTCAAAAAGTCACCAGGTGAGAAGCTCGCGTACCGTGCGCGCCTGCCGCTTGCTGGCGACGAACTCCTGGTCGTTATTCATGGTGATGAGCCACCGCTGGCTGCTCAGCGCGCTCATTTTACGCACGTGATCCACATTGACCAATGCGTTGCGGTGAATGCGCCGGAAGCTGGTATTCTTGAGGCGCTGTTCCAACTCCTTCAGCGTCTGCGTACCAAGGTATTTTCGCCGGGCGGTAACAATCCAGACCAAATCGCCATCGGCTTGAAAGGCCAAAATCTCGTTGGCGTTGAGCAGGAAATACTCCTCACCCACTTTGCCTACGATTCTGCGGCCGCGCGCGCCAGCCGAAGGGTCCGCGATCTCCTGCAACTGCGCGATGCGCTCCATTGCCTGCCGATCGGTAACGCGTCGGGCGCGTTCCACCGCTTGCGATAAACGCTCGTGCCCCACCGGCTTCAACAGGTAGTCGACGGCCCCGGCCTCAAAGGCTTGCAACGCGTGCTGATCGTAGGCGGTGACGATCACAATGACAGGCACGTGCCTGCTCTGCCTCAATTGGCGCACCACGTCCAGCCCGCCTAAAGCCGGCATTTGCAGATCGAGTAGCACCAGATCCGGCTGTTCGAAGGCGATTTTTTCCAACGCCGCGACACCGTCTGCCGCCTCCCCAATCACTTCCACGCCGCTGATCAGTTCCAGCTCTTCGCGCAATACCCTGCGGGCGATCGGCTCGTCGTCGACAATCAAGGTTTTCAGCGGCATGTGAGAGCCCCGGCCCTCCACCCCTTGTAGCACAGGCGATCCGGCGCGCCGCAGGGATTTCAAACCGCCGGGTGAAGCCGGCCTATGGACGGTCTGCATGGAGTGGTGACCGGACATGGCTTGCCCCCTACGCAATCGCGGCCGATCTGAGCGGCAGCAGGAAGCCTACCGTAGTCACCCCATCCTCAACCGCGGTTAGAAAACTGGATTCTTCCCCGTAACAAAGCTCCAGCCTGCGGCGGACATTGGCCAAGCCGATCCCACTGTCTGCTCCAGAAGCGCTGAGAGCGCTCGAATCGCATTCCCCGGAGTTGGAAACGGTCACCGCCAGCATGTCCAGCCTGGAGGTGATATCCAGGCGCACAAATCCCATGCCGGTCCGGGGCGCCACTCCATGCTTGACGGCGTTTTCTACCAGCGGCTGTACCGAGAGCAACGGAATGGTGGCGCGGAGAGCGGCATCCTCCACGTGGATCTCCGTCCGCAGTTTCGCGCCCAGCCGAAGCTGCTCAATTTCCAGATAAGCGCGGACAATGCGCAGTTCCTCTTCGATCGCAATGAGCGTCCGGTCCGATCGCAAAAGGTAGCGGAACACGTCGGCCAGGTTCAGCACCAGGCGGCGTGCCTCGGCATTGGAGCGGTCGATAGTGCCGTACAGCGTGTTCAGCGAATTAAAAAGGAAATGGGGGTTGATTTGGGCTTGCAGAGCCCTTAATTCCGCTTGCGATACCAGACCCTCCATTTGGACCCCGCGCAATTGTTCGACATGCTCCACCACCGCCGCGCCCAGACGCATGAGCACCGCGAAATCCTCGCTCAAATAACGTCGCGCTCCGTCACGCGGCCCCAGCAGCAGATACCATCCATCGCCGCGCGAAAAATGCAAGGGGACTGCCACTTGAACCCAAGCCTGCACGCCGGGCGACAGCCGGGAATTCTGAGCTTCCGTGATCGCCGTGGGTGTGGTGAGCTCTCTGCCCTGGAGCGGAGGATGGGCGGTGAGTTCGTGACGGCTGGTTCGCATGAACGCCGCGATCGCGTCCATGGCCTGAGGAAGATATTCGCTTTCGTCACGCGCGGCACGCGCTAACTTGATCAGCTCTCCAATGGCATCATCGACGTTCGAACGCAGGAAAATAGCCTGTGTCAGCCAGCGCTGCACGCGATTGCGAACATACACGAACAGCGCCAGTAGCAGACAAGCGCCGACAAATAAGAGACCGCCGTAAAAAGGTTCGGCGAGCTTCGGCCCAAAATGCGCCGATTCAACAATTCGAATGGACGCCAGAACGGCTACTGCGGCCAGCGTTGCGTTCACCACAAAGCGGAGAAAGGCGTCCAAAAGCAGGAATCGATAATTTTGCAGGAGCACAAAAAGCGCCAGCGGTATGCCGGCGTGATGCAGGGCGATCTCTTTCGACCACGGCTGATGCGCCTGCTCCGCACCAAAGTGCGCAAACGAGATGGCGAACAGGAACAGTACCATGGCTCCAGCCAGGCGGGAGGTGGCCGCGCCGTTCCTGTTCCGGATCTCCAGAAATACCGAGATCGCCGTTAGAACCGCAAATCCCCCCGTCACTACCAGCAGCGCAGCAAAATGGAACTGCGGCGAGCGAGTAACCAGATCGGCCAAGTGGAGCACAATGGCCGCCAAGCTCAACACATAGCCGCTGAGCCACAATATCCGATGGCGCGACCCCAGCCAGATGTGCAGCAACACGGCCGGCAGCAGGCTTAAGACTGAAAAGCTGGCCGCTACAATCACATCGGCCGCCGATCCGCCCTGCCGGCCCGCGCCCAAAGCCACCAGAGAGCCAACGTTCCACAAGAAAGCCAGCGCCGCCGCCAGTGCTGGAAGCCTGGTCCGCTGCTCCCGGTCCTGCCGCCAGTTCAAAAGGAAGAAGTACAACAGCATCCCGAACAGGATGGCGCCGGCGCAGTGTCCAATGGTGTTTACCAGAACAGGTTCGTGGATACTAAGCCAATCCGGCATTCTCGTTCTTAAAGATATCGGATTTTATTGGGATATGCTTGTCGAGCGGCAGACCGCCGATGGTCGAAACGTCATAGGTCTAGGAGTTTACTACAGGGCTAGCGGGCGTTTGAAAGCCCTGTCTTGATGAAAACACGTCAATTCTTGCGTGAGGGGGAACGTGCGAGCAATTGGCACGCGATCTGCTAGGTGTAACGTGTTTGGAGCACGCGGAATGATTCACAAACTCACTTGGTCACTAGTTTTCATGGCGTCAACCGTTTTGGCTCAGCCAGCCCTCATGCCCGGAACGCTGGCTTCGGCTAGCGCTCTAGAAACGCGCGACGGCTCGGCGTCCTCGGTTAGCGCTCCGTCGTCGTCGTCGTTTACACCGGTGTCCACCAGCAGCAGCGATGAGCGCCAGCCAATTACTGCTCAGCAGCGCATTGACTGGGTGGTCAAGGGTACTATTGGCCCGGAAAGCCTGGGGGAGGGCCTTTTTAGCGCCGGATGGGGGACGCTGTTTAACCAGCCGAAGACCTATGGTCCGCATTGGGAAGGCTTTGGCGACCGGTATGGGATGCGCCTTAGCGGGATCGCAACCAGCAACGTGATGGAAGCGGGGTTCGGCGCCATTTGGGGTGAGGATCCGCGCTACAGACGCGACGCCGGTGCGCCATTTATGAGCCGGCTGGGACATGCAGCGAAGATGACATTTCTTGCTGACAACCGCGATGGCAGCGTTAAGCTGGCGTACGCGCGCTTCATCGCGATCCCGGGGAGTAACTTCCTGTCGAATGCGTGGCGAGCTCCGGGCGACGATAGCGCCGGTAACGCAGCGGTGCGAATCGGGCTGGGATTTTTCGGGCGCTTTGGCAGCAATTCATTCGATGAATTTTGGCCGGACGTGAAACACAAGCTGTTCCATAAAGGATCTTGAGTTCCAGAATGGTATTTAGCGGTTAAACTTTAGGAGATGGCCAATCTCGAGTAGATGACCAATCTCGAATTCACGCCGCTGGTCTTTGGGCTCTCGGCGGTGGCCGGCTTCCTCGGAGCGCTAACAGGTTTGGGCGGCGGGGTGGTGGTTACGCCCGCACTCACGCTACTGCTGGGCGTGGACATCAGGTACGCCATTGGCGCCAGTCTTGTCTCGGTGATCGCTACCTCGTCGGGAGCCGCTTCCGCTTATGTCCGCGAAGGTTATTCCAACATTCGCATTGGAATGTTCCTGGAGATTGCAACCACCCTGGGAGCTTTGTTCGGTGCATATCTGGCTACCCGTACGCCCACCTCCATTCTGTCGGTGATTTTCGGGCTGGTCCTGCTGCAGGCCGCCTGGCAATCCAGCCGCGGGCATCCTCGTGGGGAAAAAATTCAGAAGACGGATCCGCTGGCGGAGCGATTCAAACTGAACGGGTCCTACCCTTCACCCGACGGGCCGTGCAACTATCAAGTGGATCACGTGAAAACGGGATTTAGCCTGATGTTCGGCGCGGGCACGCTCTCCGGTCTTCTCGGCATCGGTTCCGGCGCGCTGAAGGTGATCGCCATGGATCAAGCTATGCACGTTCCGTTCAAAGTCTCTACCACCACCAGCAACTTCATGATTGGGGTGACGGCTGCGGCGAGCGCGGGAATATACTTGAGCCGGGGATACATTGAGCCGGGCCTCGCGATGCCGGTAATGCTCGGGGTTTTGGCAGGCTCCATCCTGGGCGCACGGCAACTTATTGGAGCCAAGGTTCGCGTGCTGCGGTGGGTCTTCGCCGGAGTGGTAGGCGTAATGGCGATTGAGATGATCTTCAGCGGCGTGAAGGGAAAGTTATGACCGACCAGCGCCTCGAGGTCCTGATCAGTGTGCTGCTGAGAACGGGCGTAATCGGCGCCGCCGCAGTCGTGTTGCTGGGCGGAATCTGCTTCCTCTCCAGGCACGGCGGGGAGCAACCCGCGTACCACGCGTTTCATGGGACGCCGCAGACCTATCGCACTATTCCCGGCGTCATCCACGCTGCGGGGACGACCGACTGCCAGGCCGTGATCCAGCTCGGGCTCTTGCTGCTGATCCTGACGCCGGTGGCGCGAGTGGCGTTCTCGCTGGGGGGATTCGCGCTGGAGCGGGACGGCACGTATGTCGCGCTCACCTTCCTCGTGCTGGGGATTCTGATCTGCAGCCTGGCCTGGCATTAAACGCCGGGCCGCATTAGAACAATTTGCCGATAGATCGTTGCAGCTCGCGGAAAATCTGATCGGGCGTCTTGGTGGCGTCGACGATTACGAAATCGTAGCGCTTCGCCATGCGATCCAGCGCGTGAATTACGCGGGCCTGGTATTTGACGAAGCTGTCGTGCATGTCGGCGCCGAAGCGCATATCCATGCCGCTCTCCCAATGATCGAAGGCGCCGCGGCCCAGCACCACGCGCGGCACCAGATCGCGGACCTCGGCTCGCAAGTAGTAAATCGCGTGCGGGATCAGGGCAAAGCCGGCCACCCGCTCGATCCACGCCCGGTCCTCCCCGCGCGCAATGGCCCGCGCCATCAGCGAAAAGATATAGCGGTCCGTCAGCACCACGAAACCTGCGCGCAAGGCCGGGACAATCTCGTTCTCCAGGCGATCGGCAAAATCGGTGGCGTAGAACAACGTCATCGTAATGGGTCCCAGCGTGTTGCCTTCCTTGGCCTGCTGGATGCCTTTGCCGGCCAAAGCCCCGCGCGCCATGCCGGTGTCCAGCACAGCGTGTCCGGCGTGCTCCAGCCAGGTTCTCAGGCGCGCCACCTGCGTGGAGCGGCCCACTGAATCGGGACCTTCGATCACGATCAGCTTGCCTTGCAGCTCTTCGCGATCCACCCCGCACAGAGGTTCGCTATAAAATTCGAGCGGCTGCTTGAGCAGCATCTATTTCCCCCGGCGAACTGCGCATCACGCCGTTGCGCAGGCTTTCGCCCAGCTCGCGCAGTGCGATATCGCGCATCTGCCGTTGCTGTTCTTCAATGGACCCCGTAGCGTCAATCACATGAAAGCCCACTTCCTGGATCATGGCCTCATATTCATCCAGTATCCGGCCCTGAAAAATACGGAAGCTTTCTTCCACGTTGCGGCTGAGTTCCAAATCCATTCCCGCTTCGTAGAACTTAATGGCGTTGCGCCCGCCCAGAATACGGCCAATCGCCACTTCCAGCGGCACTCGAAAATAGAACGCCAGATTCGGACGCAGCGCGAAGCGATACAGGTTGCGCACCCATCGCCGGCTGACGCCGCGTACTACGTCGCGCGCGAAGGCCGTGTAGGCATATCGATCCGCGCAAACCACCGCGCCCGATTTCACCAGAGGCACGATGTAGCGCTCCATGCGATCGGCAAAATCGGTGGCGTGAATCAGGCTGAACGTGAGGGGTGTAAGAATGTTTTTCCGCTTGCCGCGCTTGGTGGTCTCGCGCACCAGCGGTGAGGAGTTCCATTCGCTGAACGCCACAGCGATGCATTGCGACCGCAGCCATTCGCTCAACAGCGAAAGCTGCGTGGACTTGCCGGAGCCGTCGATGCCCTCCACCACGATCAGCTTGCCGCGATGGCGATTGGGGACGAGCGGGGGCATGGGGAAGGCGAAGTTTAATTATAACGTTTTGATGAATTTTCTTGTACTTCTTTGGGTTGCGCCTCAGGAGTAATCTTAAGTTTTATGCGCCACATCCACTCGCGCCAGAGCCGAAAGTCCATGCTGGCCCTCTTTGCCTTCCCCATTCTTTGCTCTGCGACGGCAGTGCCGGTCTTGGCGCCCAATACCTCGCTGCACGACCATTATTTGTTTAACAGCCTGTTCACTTATGACGCCGAAGATTACACCGGCTTGCCGCAAATGTTTTATTTCGTAAACGTAAGTTCCAGTCCTCCGCCTGCCACGCTCCGAGCGCGCTGCCCATTCCAGGAAGTAGCTGGAGCGCCATACGATCATGCCAACTTCGGATGGTTTCGATTTCCCGTGCCGGGTGGAAACTCCACATGGCCGCCGGCCAACGGAACGGAGCCGTTAGCTACCACTGGAGAATACCTGGAGTCCGAGCGCTTTGGTCCGAGGGAGGGCGCCAACCCCAATGGCTTCGTTTTCGACGGGGAGTTCGCCGGACAGACCAACCCTCCTTCGACGCCAACGCCGGGCCAGCCGGCGCATTTCTTCGTCGAGGCGGTGTATTTCACCGATCGGGAGTGCAGCGACGCTGGAACCGAGTACGGTTGGTATCGCATAGTTGCCAATTCAGCTCCCGGAGCCAACTCGGGTTCGGCCGACGCGCCGCCGGATTCTTTCACCTTCTACTATTCGAAGTTCAGCAACTGCAATCAGGATTATGGTTGCCGGGATATCTACAACCAGCCGGTGATATCTTCGCTGGTGACGGCCACCATCACAAACGTGGCGCCGAACACAGCCGGGACCTATCGGTACAAATACCAAGCGATCCGCAGCGGGTCCAATTTTAGCGTCAGTATTCTCGATCCAGATTCAGGAACTCCGGTAACCTGCCAGTGGTCCATTTCTACGGGCGCAGGATCGGGAGGGACCTGTCGGTTCCTGGTTCCAATCGAGAGTTGGTACCCTTCCGCCAATGATATCGCCAGTGGATATATCGTTATCGCCACGCAATGCAGCCATCTTTATCCTGCCATGACTGGCGACGCGTACCCGGAATGGTATGACTACGCTCTTGCTGGAGCGGGCGCTACCCCACCCACCAATGTCGTGCCAACTATCGAGCCGAACGGCGCCCAGTCCTGTCTCACGCAGGGCGTGGGTTATGCCTGCCTGAAGGCGCTGAGCTTGCAAGTTTTATACCAGCGCGATCCACCGGTAGTCCGCGGACCGCGCAAGCCGCGCTGAATTTTTGGCGAATAGAAAGACGCCAGATACTATGAGGTATGCCGCGTTATGCCGCTGTCGATATCGGCAGCAACTCCATCCGGATGCTGGCCGCCGAGACAAGCGCAGGCATGGCCACCAAGATCCTGGCCGCCGAGCGGCAGGTGACTCGTTTGGGTGCGGGTGTGTTCCACGATGGCCGGATTACGGCGGATGCCATGGCGTTCGTCTGCGCCAACCTGGAACGGATGGCCCAGATCTATCAAAAGCTGGACGTCATCGGCGTGCGGGCGGTGGCTACCAGCGCCGTTCGTGACGCCAGTAATCAGCAGGAGTTTCTGGAGCGGGCGGCCAAGGCCCTGGGTTCGCCGGTGGAAATTATCTCCGGGCAGGAAGAGGCGCGGTTGATTCATTTGGGCGTGCTGGCACGTTGGCCGCAAAATGGCAAGCGAGTCCTTATGGTGGATATCGGCGGGGGCAGCGCGGAAGTGATTCTGTCCGAGCACGGAGTGCTGGCCGAAGCATTTTCCAAACCTCTTGGCGCGGTGCGGCTTACCGAGGTGTTCCTACGATCCGATCCGGCCGCGCCCATCGACCTGCGCCGGATGAACGAGTACATCGACGAAAAGCTCGCTGGTCCGCTGCGCAAGATCGGGCCGGGACCTTTTGACCGGGCCATATCCACATCGGCCACCGCCGCAGCCATTGTTTGCGCGGTCAATCGCGTGCCTCGCGCCCGGCGCGAAGATGCCGACCGGCTGAAGGCGACTATCGCGCAGATTCGGAAATTCTATCGAGACGTCATCGCGCTGGATCTCAGCGGGCGTCGCAAGCTGCAGGGCCTTGGGCCAAACCGCGCCGAGCTGATCGTCGCGGGCACGGCCGTATTCTTAAGATTGCTGGAGCTGTTCCAACAACCCGCCGTGCACTATTCGGCGGCGGGCGTTCGGGACGGCATCATTGCGGACCTGGCCGCTCGTAGCGTCGGCCAGGACCTGAGCATGCTGAGTCGCGATCAGCGCCGGGCGGTGGAGCTGATGGCGCGCCGCTATGGAGTGCAGCTTTCGCACGCCCGCAAAGTGGCTGAGCTGTCGAACCGGCTGTTCCAGTCCCTCCAGCCGCTGCATCGCCTGCCCCCGAATTTGGGTAAGCTGCTGGCAGCGGCGGCCTATTTGCACGATATCGGGCACTTTGTGAGCGACACCAGCCACCACAAGCATTCCTATTATTTGGTTTTGAATTCGGACCTTCCCGGCTTCACCGACGCCGAACGTCAATTCATCGCCCTGCTGTGCCGCTATCATAGAAAGGCCATGCCCACCCCCAGGCATTCCCCTTTCCAGACTATCGATCCAGAGTCGCGCCGCGCCATCACGCTGTTGACGCCGCTTTTGCGCATCGCCGACAGCCTGGATCGGAGCCATGAACAACGGGTGGCCGATCTTCAGGTACAATTTCGTAATGGATCTGTAACTCTGGCGCTCGAATCGAATCCCGACCCCGACTTGGAAATTTGGGCTGTGGAGCGCGTGGCTGATTCTTTCCGTGATACGTACCAGACAGATCTTCAATTGACGCGAGTTAAGAATTGACCAGGGTTAAAGCGTGACTAGCGACATCGGCCTTCACGATTACGCGGTAGAGCAGATGAACCGCCTGCTGACGGCACTGGCATTTCAGGTGCATCGCGCGGCCAAGAAGCCCGGGGTGGACGAGATCCACGACCTGCGGGTGAGTATCCGGCGTTTTGCCCAAGGTTTGGAGCTGTTCTCCGATTTCTTTCCCAAGGGGGAAGTGAAGAAAATTCGCCGCGTGCTGAAGCGCATGATGCGGCTGACTTCCTCTATTCGGGATCGCGATATTGCGCTCCAATTCCTGCCTCAATCGCACCAGGCCGAGCACCGGCCTCGTCTGGCGAAAGAGCGCGGCGCCTATCAGCGGCAGTTCGCGGAAATGGTGCGGCGCTGGACTGCGCGCGACTTCTCAGCCAGGTGGCGGAACGGATTATCGCTTCAGAGCGTATGAAATTGAAACCAGCACTGAGCGCCGGCGAGAACGCCCGAATAGTTTTGCCGAAGATGGCGCGCAAGTATTTCCAGGCGGGGCGCAAGGCCATCGAAGGTAAGCGGCCACCCGAGGAGTTACACGCGTTTCGCCTGGAGACCAAGCGGTTTCGCTATACCCTGGAGCTGTTCCGTCCGCTCTATGGGGCCAACCTGGAGCGCTATTTGAAGGCGCTGCGCGAGTTGCAGAAAACGCTGGGCGAGGTGAGCGATTGTCAGGCCATCCAGAGCGTGCTTGCGGCGGATGGCGACCTGTTGAAGCAGATTGACCGGGCTCTCAATACGAAAATCAAGGAATTGCGGCAGGGCTGGCGAGCGTTTGATTCTCCTGGCCAACTGAAGCGCTGGCGAACCTATCTGGCGGCCGGACATCCTACGCGGCGTTCTACACAACCGGCCACGGGACCCGCCAAACAACCGCCTACGGACCCGGCCAAGCCAGCGGCGAAAGCCAAGCCACCTGCCAAACCACCTGCCAAACCACCGGCGAAAGGGCCCGGGCGAGCGGCGTCGGCTGCGAAATCGGCGGTTCAGGCCGCGAGTTAACGTTTTCCATCCCGATGCTAGAATGGTTTGGACACCCTTGCTGGGAGGTCGTCTAATGGTAAGACTGCAGACTCTGGATCTGCGTATCGGGGTTCGAGTCCCTGCCTCCCAGCCAATAAAGCAAACTATGAAGACTCTCACCTTTTCATCTCTTTTGCTGCTCTCCGTTTCGACAGCCTTTGGACAAGAGGCCCCCGTGGCGGCTGAGAAAGCGCCTGCACCCGTCGAAGACGCGCTGCGGGTGCGAGTGCGCAAATTCTACGAGGCTTTTTCAGCGGGCAAATTCAAAGAGGCCTATCTGCTAGTGGCCGACGATGCTCAAGATAAATTTTTCGAATTGAAAAAGGCCGAATACAAGAGTTGTGAAATTGGAAGAATCTCCTATTCGGACCAGTTCACGAAAGCGGAAGTGGAGACGAACTGCAAGACCGAGGTGAATTGGCGCGGTACGGTGATGCCGGTTGGGTCCCTGCTGATCAGCAATTGGAAGATCGTGGATGGGCAATGGTATTGGTATTACGTGCCGCCAACTGTCGTTCCGAACCCATTTTCACCTTCCGGCTTGATGCCAGTAGGCCCGCCGGCCAGCCCCGACGCCAACAGCAAGGTTCCGACCAATATCGCCGCAGCGGCGCAGGGAATTGTGCCCAAATTTGCGGTGGATAAATCGATCGTGCAACTGCGATCTTATGAAAATTCCCAAGACGTGGTGCATGTCCAAAACGATTTGCCAGGAGACATCACCCTCAAGCTGGACAATCTGCAGGTGCCGGGCCTGAAAATCACCGTCGGCAAGACCGTTTTAAAGGCCCATGAGGCGACAACCATCCTTTTCGACTGGCGTCTGGATGACCCTTCGATTCGCTGTTTGGATTGTGCCAGGACGATGAATCGGCGTTTCAGCATTCAATTGCGGGTGGAGCCCTTCAGGCGGGCCTACCCTATCACGGTTAACTTCGAAGGCCGTCCGGCTCCGCTCTCTTCGCAGCAACCTTCCAAGTAATCGCGCGCGGGCTAACTACAATACTGTCCAGTTAGTATGCTTGTGCCAAGGTGCACGCGGCTTCAGCCGCGTTTGTGTTCGGTAGGGGAGACGCGACTAAAAGTCGCGTGTACCAGCGCCTCATAAAGTGGACAGTATTGGGGCTGGCTACAATACTGTTCAGTTAGCATGGTCTTGCACAAAGGTACGCGCGGCTTCAGCCGCGTTTGTGCTCGGTAGGGGAGACGTGTACCAGCGCCTCATAAAGTGGACAGTATTGGGGCTGGCTACAATACTGTTCAGTTAGTTAAGGTAGGGACCGACCAGCGCATTCCATTTCTCGCCGATTCCAGCAACCGCCGTTCCTGGTATGCGCGCAGCCGGTCGCGATTCGCCACCGGAATTTTGCTCACGGCTCCCGGCATTCCGCGGATCTTCATGGGGCAGGAGTTTCTTGAAGACAAGCAGTGGAGCTGGGACGCAACGTCTTCCAACCTGCTCTACTGGGATGGCTTGAACAATGGAACCGATATCGCCATGGTCAACCATCTTCGCTTCACGCAGGATCTCATCCGCCTGCGTTGGAATCAGCCGGCTCTGCGCGGCGACAATGTAAACCCTTTCCATGTTCACAATCAGAATCGGGTCATCGCATTCCACCGCTGGTTGGAAGGAACCGGTAACGATGTGGTGGTAGTGGCCACGCTCTCTGAGAGCACCTGGTATAACTACAATCTCGGATTTCCAGCCGGCGGCGCCTGGGCCGAGATCTTCAATAGCGACGTTTATGACAACTGGGTCAACCCCATCGTTGCCGGAAATGGCGGAGGGATCAACGCTTCAGGGCCGCCCTTGCACGGCTTTTCCGCTTCCGCCGCCATCGTGATCCCGGCCAACGGATTCGTCGTCTTCGCGCGTGGCTGACTCGATCCGGCAACTGAGACCGAGTTCGACTCCCTATTCCGGCTGGATGCGCAGCACCACGCCTGCCTTCTCGTCCGTCACCGCGCTATTGGAAGATATCCGATGTCTTTGCAATGCGTCACCTTATTGATTCAACCGCAAAACGCTCCTCAGCATGCTCTTTTTTAAGGATGCCCTTTTTCAGTATGCTTCAAGGGTGGCAAGGGGATTTGGGAGTCCTTGCCCCACCATTCCGCTGGCGCCGAAAAGTATGCCCCGCGCCTCTTTATGGATATGGTTCCGAATGGATATGGTCCGCTAGCGCTTGTCGGGCAGCGCGAAGACGTAGAGCGCGTTGCCATTCGATGGATGATGAATGTCTGGCGCGATCAACCCCGGCACCTGCCGCGGACTGCCGCCGCCTAATCCCGTCGGCACCGCAACGTACTGCTTGCCGTCCACGCTAAACGATATCGGAAAGCCCTGGACAGAGGTTCCCAGCCGCGTTTGCCACAATATTTTGCCGGTGCTCACATCCACCGCTTTGAACT
>Ga0181525_10001081_pt1 | contig 23655 bp, 18 predicted proteins | sample PEATcosm2014_Bin_48_FD_121100 | JGI IMG/M metagenome (GOLD analysis project Ga0181525, IMG submission 121100) | Peatland microbial communities from MTU Mesocosm Facility, Houghton, MI, USA - PEATcosm2014_Bin06_10_metaG | ecosystem: Environmental > Terrestrial > Soil > Wetlands > Peat | place... | reverse complement strand
TGACGATAATGTAGCCGTCTTTGGCAAGCTCCTTCCACGCAAGCGGCATTTCGGTTGGCGCTTTCTCAGGAACGCCGTAGGGCGTGCGGCGAAACAGGATGGGCAATGGGCCTGGTTGATCGACAGGCGCGAGAATGACGGTTTGGAGGCGAATGCCATCGCGCACGGGAATCATGACTTCCTGGAAGGTGAAGAGAGGCTTTGGTGGAGGAGGGGTTTGTGGAGCGGTTTGTTGGGCGGTTTGGGCGGCGGCGGAGATTAAGAAAAGAAGCGGCACAAAAAAATGCGAAAGGGATCGGCGCAACGGAATCCTCCGGTTTTGCTTGGGCGGCATGAGGGCGCAGTATAGCAATAATCAGGAGAGGGGCGCTTTACAGATTCGAACACTACAAGTCATTGAGCGTTGGTGCGGCAGTGCTCTTCGGGCACAATCGGTTCCCTCCTCGCCACATCTACCCCGGACTTACGTCCGGCTATTATCTGCCGCCCCTACGGGGCTAGCGCTCCACGTATTTGGCGAACATTTTTTCGGGGTCGATGGCGATGAAGATGCCGCGGCTGCGGGCGAGGACCTCGTTGTTTTCGTTGAGGATTTCGGCGGCGTTGACGTGGGTGCGTCCGCGCTTCTCGATTTCGCGGCCTTCCACGCGGAGGGGCTGGTGCAGGGGAACGGGCTTGAGATATTCGACGGTCATCTCTCGCGTGAGCGCGACGACGTGGTGAAGCTTGTTGACTTTGCCCATGGCGTCGTCGAGGATGCTGGCGATGATTCCGCCGTGACAGTGGCCGGGCGGTCCGGTGTAGCGGTTGCCGAGGCGAAAGTTGCAGACGAAAGTTTGGCGGGCTTCATCGAGGATGAACTTGAGGCGCATGCCCTCGGGATTGTCCTGGCCGCAGACGAAGCAGTTGTTCTTCTGCAGGTTCATGTAGCGGGTGTCGTGGCCTTGGGGCTTGGAGGACATGGAGAGATTTTAACGGGTTCGCCGCTTTTCTATCATGGGATCGAGTGAAATCCCACCTTCGGCTCCGCTCAGGGCAGGCTTCTCACAAAGGAGGCGAGACGCGGGGCACTGAGGACCTCAGCGTTGTGCTGGTCGTGGCGGGTTGCATGGGTCCTTCGCCGGAAGACCTGCGCTTGCACCGCAGGTCTTCGCTTCCTCAGGATGACAAGGGTAGTAGTGACGCCGGAAAGATGGACCTGCTAGATTTCTCGAACTGCACCACTACCAATCAATGCCGGCAACGGGTCTATTTGATTTGCTTGATCGCCTCTCTCACCTTTCGAACCACATTGTCCGGCAAAGCGGCGTAGCTGAGTGCAGGCGCCATCTTCTCTCCGTCGGCCAGCATCCAACTCACAAAGTCGGCAAGAATCTTGCCTTTCGCTGGATCTTTCGATTGCTGCGGAATCAGCAGCCAAGTGAAGCTGGAAATGGGATAGGCGTCCTTACCCGGCGCATCGGTGATGGAGACGCGAAAGTCATCCGGCATTTTGGGAGCGGACGCGGCCGCCGCCGTTACGCCTTCAAGTGAAGCTTTAAGAAAGATGCCGGCGGCATTGCGCACGCTGCCGTAAGCGATGTTGTTTTGCACAGCATAAATCAGCTCGACGTAGCCAATCGCTCCCGCTAATTGTCGAATCGAACCGGCCACGCCCTCGTTGCCTTTTTGCCCCAGCCCAACTGGCCACTTGACGCTGGTGTTGCTGCCTACCTGGCTCTTCCAATCTGCGCTGACCTTCGACAGGTAGTCCGTCCAGATGAAAGTGGTTCCACTGCCATCGGAGCGGTGAACCACGATAATCGGTTTGTCGGGAAAATTGACGCCCGGATTTACGCTGGTGATCGCATTGTCATTCCACTTTGTAACCTTGCCCAGAAAGATCCCGGCGAGCGCGTCGGGGGTGAACTTCACTTCCCCGCTCACTCCGGGAACGTTGTAGGCGGGCACGACTGCGCCGAGCACGGTGGGAATGTTAAGAATTTTCGTCTTTAGTTTGGTTTCCGCTTCCGTAAGCTGGCCATCGGTCATGGGCATATCGCTGGCGCCGAAGTCGACCGTGCCCTCGGTCACTCCCCGGATTCCGGCGCCACTGCCGAGAGATTGATAGTTGATCTGGACGCCACTATGCGCCTTGTCATATTCGCTGAACCACTTCGAGTACATTGGATTGGGAAACGTTGCACCCGCGCCGTTCAGCGTGGTCTGAGCGACCAACGGCAGGGCCAGAAAAGCGCACAACAAGAGCACGGCGAGTCTGCGCATCACTCGATGGTTCCTCCTTAGATGGATATCCTCGGTTCTATCGGCGCAGTGTTACAGGACGGTTACAACCCAGTAAATTTCTGATGAATGGGCCGGAGAATCGCTGAAGAACCGATTTTAGCGCCCGTTCTGCAGCCGCGCAATTTCCTGTGGAAACAGAGTATTGGCGGGAAACTGAGTGCGCAGCGCAGTCAATATCTGGAGGGCGCTAGCTTTGTCTTTGTCGCGCACATAGGCGATGGCAAGCAGGATACGCGCGAACGGCTTCAGGTAGTGCCCATGTTGAGCGGTCGCCTGCAGGTCGGCGATGCCGGCCTGTTTGTCGCCGGGCAATCCACCCATGCGCAGCAGCCACCGCACCGGCGCGGTCATGCTGCCGATAATGTATTTGCTGAATCCTGTAGCCACCAGCGCATCAGAACAATCGTCGCAGATCGCGAGCAGTTGCTGGGCCCAGGTAGACGCTTCTTTCGTGTAGTGCAGAGAAGCCATATTCCGCTTCTCGATCAGCGCCGCATAGTCCGCTTGCAGCCCTGAGGAGAGCGTCATCGCGAAGAGCGCGTCACGATCCTTGGGATCCTTGGCCAGGCGGGCATGCGCCAGCGCTTGCGAGCGCTCGATCGCGTTTTGAAAATAGCTGTGCACCGTGGGATCAGGGCTGAGTTTCGCGCGTGCGTTAAAGGAGTTGTCATTCTCGTAAAACTGCGACTCGAGTATCCCCAGACGATTGAATTCGGAGAAGAGATATCCGGCAGCCGAACTAACCGGGCCCACCGGGTCGTCGGGATGCTCAGTTTGCCACGCGGAAAAATCCTTCTGAGCGTTGGCGAAATCGAGGTTGTAGAGGCCGAGGAAGCCATGGTCCAAAGCTGTAACCACGGGCGAATCGGGCAGCGTGGCGGCGTTCGCCGTTGCACATGAAGCCAACACCAGCCCCAGGGCTGCTAACATACTAAGGACTGAGGCAAATCTGGATTGGGTAATCGCTGACATGCGGATTAGATCGAATTCCCCCATTATCATGCGTTTCCCAAGGATTGCAAGGTTACTTTTTGCAATCTATCCTTCGATGCAACTAATTTGCGTTGCGTCTATCCCATTCTGGTGTCTTAAGTAGACTCGCATGGACTCGGTAAAGCAAGTTGCCATCGACGCGGTGCTGCCCCTGGTATGAATATTTCATGAGCGATGCCCCCACGCATTACGCCCCCGGCTGGCCCGGCATTCCGCCGCGCTGGACTTCGAGCGCGAAAACCGGCGTCGGCACGGCGTTGAACCGGCAAAGCAAAGTCTGGTTCACGCTGAGCCACGGGATTCTAAACGAAGTGTACTTTCCGCGTGTCGATCAAGCCTGCACCCGCGATCTCGGCTTCATGGTCAGCAATGGGCGCGACTTCTTTTCCGAGGAAAAGCGGCACTGCACCTTTGAGAACAAACCATTCGAGCCCGGCGTCCCGGCTTTTGAACTGACCAACACTGAGAACGGCGGCCGCTACCGGATTCATAAGGAAGTTCTCACCGATCCTTATCGCAACGTGGTGCTGCAAAAAGTCCGCTTCGAACCGATGCAAGGGCAGCTTGCCGACTATCACCTTTACGCCTTGCTCTCGCCCCACCTGGCCAACTGCGGTTACGCCAACACTGGTTGGATAGGCGATTACAAAGGCCTGCCCATGTTCCTCGCCGAGCACGATGGTACTGCTTTGGCCATGGCATGCTCAGTGCCCTGGAAAAAGATGTCGGTGGGCTTCGTCGGCGTCTCCGATGGATGGCAGGATGTCTCGGCTCACTTCCAGATGGAGTGGGAGTACCAGCACGCGGAAAACGGCAACATCGCCTGCACGGGAGAAATCGACCTCGCAGCCTGCAAGGGAGAATTCGTATTGGTGCTGGGATTTGGCGCGAGGTGGACTGAGGCCGGACAGCATGTGCGCTCCAGCCTGCTTGAGGATTACAACGAGCTGCGCGAGCATTACGTTTTCCACTGGAAAAACTGGCAGAACACGCTGCTCAAGATCGATGAACCAGCGCGCAAGAACGATCTCTACCGCGCTTCCACCGGAGTCTTGCGCACGCACGAATCAAAAGATTTTCTCGGCGGCATCATCGCCAGCCTCTCCATTCCGTGGGGTTTCAACAAAGGCGACGAAGATCTTGGCGGTTACCACCTGGTCTGGCCACGCGATCTGGTTGAGACCGCGGGAGCGCTTCTGGCCGCGGGCGCAGCGGCCGATGCGGTAAGAGTGCTTCGCTACCTCGAGGCCACGCAGGAAGCCGCCGGCAACTGGGCGCAGAATCTCTGGCTCGATGGGCGGCCTTATTGGAGCGGCATCCAGATGGATGAAACCGCTTTCCCCATCCTGCTGCTGGATCTGTTGCGCCGTGCAGCCGCGCCGGATATGGGCAAGCTGGAACGCTGGTGGCCGATGGTGCGCAACGCCGCCAGCTTCATCCTACGCAACGGCCCGGTGACGCAGCAGGATCGCTGGGAAGAAGAGGCGGGCTACTCTCCGTTTACGCTGGCGGCGGAAGTCTCTGCCCTGCTGGCTGCGGCTGACATCGCGGACCTCACCGGCCACAGCGACGCGGCCTCTACTCTGCGCGATACTGCCGACGCCTGGAATGACAACATCGAGCGCTGGGTCTACGCCACCGGGGGCGATCTTGCCAAGCAAGTCGGCGTTGAAGGCTACTACGTGCGCATCGCTCCACCAGACACCGATTCGGCCGCGTCGCCTACGCAAGGCTTCGTTCCCATCAAGAACCGCCCGCCCGGCGAAAATCCGGAACGGGCATTCCAAATCATCAGTCCGGACTCGCTCGCGCTGGTGCGCTTTGGACTACGCGCACCCGATGATCCGCGCATTCTGAATACGGTCCGCGCCATCGATGCCCTGTTGCGCGTGCAACTGCCGCAGGGTTCCTGCTGGTACCGCTACAACGGCGACGGGTATGGGGAGCACGAGGACGGCTCGCCTTTCGATGGCACGGGAATCGGCCGCCCCTGGCCTCTTCTGGCCGGGGAACGCGCTCACTACGAACTTGCCGCCGGCCATCCCGCAAAAGCCGAAGTTTTGCTGACGATGATGGAAAATTGCACAGTCGGTCACAGCCGCTTGCTGCCCGAACAGGTATGGGATGCGGACGACCTTCCCGCATTGGAGCTGTTCCGCGGCAAACCCTCCGGCTCGGCTTGCCCGTTGGTGTGGGCGCATTCCGAGTATGTGAAGCTGCGCCGTTCGCTGCGCGACGGCAAGATTTTCGACCAGCCTCCGCAAACCGTGCAGCGGTACCTGGTGGAAAAACCCACGCGGCAAATCTTTGGTTGGAGACTCAACAACAAGACTCGTTCCGTACCTCGCCACAAGAAGCTGCGCGTCGTGCTGCTCAATCCCGCGCTGGTGCGCTGGAGCATCGACGGCTGGAAGAGTTCGCAAGACACCAACACGCGCGACACCGGCCTGGGCACCTATGTTTTGGACTTGCCGACGGCCTCGCTGCCCGGCGGCAGCCAGGTTGGATTTACGTTTTATTGGCCGCAGGAGGATCGCTGGGAGGGTGTGGACTATAAGGTGACCGTAGAATAACTGCACACGGAATCGGTGGGACTGTGTAAACCCGGGACATATTGCGGCTCGCCCATTGTGCGTCCCCTGGGTTTCGAGTTTCCTGCCCCCTTTTTGGAATTCAAATTCAGGTCAAGAGAGGGATGGCCGGGTCCAGCACGCGCAGCAGGAGCAGACTTTGATCATCCTGCTGCAGACCATATTGTCGAGCCTCGCGCATGATGAGATCCCAAATCTCCGGCAAGGCTCTGGTAGCGTGTTGCGTCAGCAGCTCTTGCAGGCGGGTCAGGCCAAATTCTTCATCTCTGGCATTGGCCACTTCCGTTATGCCGTCGGTAACCATCAAGAAGAGATCGCGCGGTGAATAGATGATGCGCTTACTGGCATAGGAACCGCCGGGGACCAGTCCTAGCGGAAGCTGCTCCATGGAGAGACGGGCCGTGTCCCTGCTGCCGTGCCGATAGTGGAGGATCGGCGGATGGCCGGCCAACGCGTATTCGGCTTCACTGGAGCCATCGAAGCGGAGCAGGGCCAAGGTGGCAAACATTTCACGTTCCTTGAGATCCGGCAGCACGCGGTCCACACTTTCGAGCGCTGCTACTGGCATTTGGTGGAATTGTACGGCGAGTCGCATGGCAGTCTTCAACATCCCCATGAGCTGGCCGGCGGGCAGGCCGTGGCCGGAGACATCAGCGACGTAGGCCACCAACCCACCGCCGCTCTCGATGACGTCGATCAGATCGCCGCCCATTTCTGTACTAGGGATCGATTTGCCGTATAGCTCGAAACTCGCATTCTGGAAAGAAACGGTCGGAACCAGGGTTGCCTGAATGCCGTGGGCCAAAGAAAGCTCTGTCTGCATACGCACGCTGGCCACGCCCTCCGTACCAGCGAAGAACAGCAGAAATCGAGCCCCGAAACCGATACCAACCAAGATCCCGATCGCATCGAATAGCACGCGCCGATATACAACGACTGGGACCGGGAGAGGCGTCGAAACGTGCGAGGCCCAGTAGCCCAGCCAGGCAGTCACGACAACCAGCAGAAATACAAAAGGGACAAGACGAACTCTTTTGATTGCGGCGGCCCTAGCCGCCATCGCTCCCGTGCCCACCAAGGCGGGCCAAAAGAAACCGCCGCCGACACGGGAAGCATTGAGCTGCAATAGATCGAACGCAAAACCGCCGGCGGCGCCGACGAAGAAGTACCCTGCCAGGAACATCTTCATCCGCCCCAGCGGCAGCACGCGCCAGTAGGGACTGAAGGCGGTGGGAAAGGCCGAGCGCACACCAGCCAACCACGTACGGAGCTTTTTTTTCATCGGTACTTCCCCGGCGTCCTGGATCGAAGCGAGACCGAGGCCTCTGGGAAGCGGGAATCATCCCAAGGGCAGCACCTCAAGTTAGCGCCTTTAGTCGTCCTTGAGCCCTACGCTTCGGCCGCGCTCGAGTAGACAATCTCCACCACCGTGCAATCGTCACTCAGGGGATTTCCCGCACAGAATTCCGACACAGCCGAAAAGATGCCTTCCAGAGTTGGATTCTTGGCTGCGGTCGCTTCCAGGCGCGAGTCTTCGAAGAAATCGCCCATGGCATTTTCCGCTTCAGTCACCCCGTCAGTTACAAGAATGAAGCGGTCGCCGGAATTGAGCTGGCAGCGCGCGCTTTCGAATGTAGCGTCGGCGAGCAGTCCTACCGGGACGTTGCCGTGCGGTGGACGCATCACTTCTCCTCCGCACACCAGCAAGGGCTGCACGTGGCCGCAATTCACATATTCCAGATCGCCGTCGCGCCGCAGGCGCGCCAGCAGCACGGTGGCATATTTTTCTCCCACCAGCTTTTCCGTGAAGAAGCGGTTCACGGCCGCGACCACATCGAGCAGCGGCATGCCTGAACTCAAGTGCGAATAGATCATACCCTGGAGCGTGGAAGCCAGTAGCGCCGCCGAAACTCCTTTGCCGCTTACATCGGCGAGCACCACCGCAAGACCTTCCTTGGTATTTACCGCATCGAAAAAATCGCCGCCGATTTCCTTACAAGAAAGATTCTTCCCGCGCAGTTTGGCAAACGGCACTTCGGGAATCTTCACCTGCATCAGCCGCTGCTGGATGCTGGCGGCAATCGTCAGCTCCTGTTGGTAGCGCCGCGATTCTTCCTCGGCCTGCACCAGGCGCGCGTTTTCGATCAGCGACGCAGCTTCAGTCGCGATCGCCCGTAGAATATCGTGGCCCACACCGGAAAATTCGCGCGAAGCGAAGCGCGAGTCTACGTAAAGAACTCCCGTGACCTCGGCCGATGCATTCGGCGACGGAGTCTGCTGATCGCGCGTGGCCTGCACCTGCCGCTTGCGCAGCGGAATGCAAATTACTGTGCGAAGATCGTAGGCCACAATGCTCTGCCGGGCGGCGAGGTCCATCGAGCTGCCGGTATCGGTGAGCAGAAATTCGGAATTCGAACGCAGCGATTCATCCAGCGCGGAATGCGAAATGGTTTTGTCATCGAGCAACGGCTCGCCCTTGCTGTTGCGCCCCGCGGCCAGCCTCAGGTTGCCATCGTCATCTTTAAGAAAAACGTAGCCGCGTTCGGCGCGCGTCAAGCGCAGCGTGACCTCGAGCATGGTCATCAGAATTTCGTCGAGTACGCCGGCGGTGTTCAGCTTGCGCGCCGCTTCCAGAAACAACGTCAGCTTTTCGAGATCCGTCGCCTCCTGCGAGATCTGGATGCCGGAAATCTGGCTGAGAAACTCGCGCGCCGTGTTCGACGTCCCATGCGCGGGATTGAAGATGGCGTACGTCGAATCGCGCGCCCCGAATTCCACACGATCGTTGCGCTCGAGCTTCTGCCGCTGAATGCGCTCCCCGTTGACGAAGGTGCCGTGCTTGCTGCCCTGATCGACTAGGAAAAACCCGTCTTCTTCCAGCACGATGAGCGCGTGATCGCGCGAGACTCGCGGGTCGGCGATCACCAGATCTTTGTCGACTTTGCGGCCTACGCTGAAGGGTGTGCGGTTGAGGACAATGTTTTTCTGTTCGTTCCCTTGCACCAGCACCAGCGCGGGAAACACACCAGAGCCGGAGCTTTTCGGAGTTCGTATCGAATTCAGGACCATGGCAAGTGGCGCGAGTCCATGCTAAGCCTTTCTGGAAGCCGCGTCGATAAGCATAATGACAGGAATCAGGCCCGGACGGGAAGGGGCTTCGCCGGACTCCTTGTAAGGACCGCCGGTGGCGCTTCCGCGGCAGCTTCGATAGACTGCGTCGGCGTGCTCCCCTCCGATCCAGTTCGCCGGTCAGCGGTTGCCTCGGGTGTGAAGACCGTCATTCTTCTGATCTTCTTATCAGCCCTGGCGGCGACCATAGGCCCGCGCTTCCCGCTCTCTCTGCAAGCCACCGATTTTCCCGATTTCTATTGCGCCGCCCGCATGTTGGCCGAGGGCCATGGACACCAACTTTACGATGCTGGAGTTCAGCGCGAATGTCAGGCGCATTACGCCGCACGAGTCGGCACACTCTACATTCACCCGCCATTTGAAGCTGTGCTCTATCTATCGGTAGCATGGCTTCCACTGCGGCACGCTTATTGGCTTTGGTCGGTGATCAGCGTTGCATTTCTCGGGCTGGCCGCACGGCGTTTGACAAAGGAAGCACTGTTCCCCTGGGATTGGCGCTTGTTGCTCGTCGTCTGGCTCACTTTTGTTCCGCTGTTGCTGTGTCTGATTCAGGGTCAGGACTCGATTCTTCTGTTGCTGTTGGTCACTCTCGCGTGTGCAGCTCTGCGGCACGGCCGCGCGTTTGCTGCAGGATGCTGGCTCGGCCTCGGACTCTTCAAGTTTCAACTGGTTGTGCCGCTGGCACTGTTGATCGTTCTCATTTACGGCAAAGAATCCAGGGCCAGGCTTGCAGAGGGATTCGGCCTGGTTGCGCTCGCGCTCGCGGGATTGTCGGCAGCCATTTGCGGCTGGTCGGTTTTCACCATCTATCCTCAATTTCTGCTGCATCTGCAGGCACAGACATTCGCCGGCATTATCCCCGAGGCCATGGCTAACGTCCGCGGATTGACCTATCTCTTCTTTCACAGCGACCAATCGCTCTGGGCCATCGCCGCCGTGTCGATCCTCTCCGTTGGGGCGCTTGTGAAGACGCTGACCTACTGGAGACACGTACGGCTCACGGCTTATCGAGGCCCCACAGCCACGAGACAAGACGAATTCGACCGGGCGTTCGCTTATGCTGTGCTCTTTGCGCTGCTGGTCAGCTATCACCTCAACCCGCACGACCTCAGCCTTCTGCTGCTGCCGATTTCTGTGCTGCTGCATCAGACGTTGGCGGGAGCGCGTCGCCAGTTAAATCGGAGTGGCTGGATGGCCCTGGGTTTGCTTGGGGTTTTGTTTCTGCCTCCGCTGCATGTGTGGGCGCTACGAGCCGATGCTTACGCTCTTGTTGCCCTGCCTGTGCTTTTGTTGTTTCTAACCTCGGGCCCTCTCATTGCACGGGCAAGCTCGTCCTCTTCTACTGCCGAATGACGCGCGGCTAGACTCGCGGCTTTTGCCCACGTTGATAAGCATCTAAGAAGATCAGCACGAAGATGAACACCGGCAGAGTAAACGTGGCCAGGAACGGCCACTTCCAGCCGTTGAGCGCCAATGCCCGCGCTCCGAACAAATAGATGGCGCTCAAACTCAAGCTGGCAATCCACTGCCACGCGAGCGCGAAAGCCGCTGCCAGATACGCGAAGCGGACTGCACTCGACCGCGAAGTAAAGAACTTTCGATCGCGCACCAGCATCAGAATCGCGGGCAGAAGCAGCACCTGGTTATAGGGTGCGTACATGGGCACCACGAGCACGGTCAACGCCATCCCCAGCGCGATCGCGCGGGCGAAGTTCTCCTTGTCAGCAGATTCGCTACGCACTCGCCAAAGAGAAACCGCGCAGGCTAGAACGGCAACCGCCGCCAGAATTTTCCCTGCGAAAACCCATGGAAATAGCTGATCGAGCACCGACTGATTCTGCGTGTAGCGATGATATTGCCCGATCGCGTGCGCGAACATTCGCCACCAGCCGGACAGGATGACTTCCGCACCAACCAACAAAATCGCCATCACCCCGGCGAATCCAAATACAAACCGCCGCCGCGCTCGCCAGTCGCTCAGCGCCCAGACCACGAGCCACGCCGCCAAAGGCCACGCCAGTTGCGGTTTAATGGTCGCCAGCGCCAGCAAGGCCCCTCCGCAAAACAAGAAGCCGCTTGCAACGCAGGCCGCGGATGCAGCCAGCAACGCCGCCACAAGCAAGCTCAATTGCTGCAGCTTGATTCCCTGCACCGCAGGAAAGCTCCCCAACATCAGCGCAACGCAGGTGGCAACCGCCGGCGGCGGCAGGCGCCAGCGCAACGCGCGCAGCCATAGCAAAACGCTCGCTCCGGTCACTACTATCAGCAGCCAGTAAAAAAATATCTGCACCTGGTGAAACGGAAGGCCGATCAACGGCGCCAGCAGAAACACCACATAGACGGGATACGCAAACCCCTGCTGATCCTTGGGGTCATCAGGCCGCGCCGGATCGAGCGCGCGCCCGTAATATCCTTTCTGAATTTCCAGCGTGATGTCGTCGCCGTAAGGATTGCGGTGATGAAGCAGAAGTTCGCGCGCCCCCAGCCAGCGTGGATAAAGATCGGAAAGATTGCCGCGCGGACGTTGGTGCGCCGCCGCGTCGGCGACTTGATAGCCCACCACAATGCGATCGACGTAAAACCACATGCTCGCTGCCGACCACGCGGCCAGCAGAAACATTCCGAGTTGAGCGCGTTTCCGCAAACTTACCTGCTGCATCTTTTGCAAATCAAATGTTGAACAGACCGCCTCATGTTACAACTGTGCGGTTGCAGGTATCGGACAAAAACTGGCATGCGCTTGCGAATCGTAATTTCGGCGGCCATCGGACTGGCCAGTGCAGCTTACTGTTTGTTTCTGCTGACCCATTTTCACCTGGGCGCCGCCGACTTCAACTGGGCCATCTGGGGAGCACAAGACCTTCTGGCCCACCGCAACCCCTACGACCGGCCCTGGCAGTTGTATCCCATCCCTTGCGCTATCTTTGGCCTGCCATTCGCCTGGATGCGGCCCGAGGTTGCCGGCGGCATATTCTATGGAATCAGTTCTGCGCTGATGGCCTTTGGCCTTTCGCGCCACGGTTACCATCGCTTGCTCGTGTTCCTGGCCTACCCCTACTGGGCTGGGTTGATCACGGCGCAGTGGACACCTCTCATTGTGGCCAGCGCTTTCCTTCCACCCTTGCTGCCGGTCGCGCTCGCCAAGCCTCAACTGGGACTCCCAGTGCTCCTTACACGAGCGACGCGGCGTGGCTTATTGGCTTGCGCTTTCCTCATCGCAATCAGCTTTCTGATTCTGCCCAGGTGGCCGTGGCTCTGGGTGGGCAATCTGCACAACTACGCCCGGTTCATCCCGCTTCTGGTCTGGCCCGGTCCGCTGCTTGCTCTGGCGCTGCTCCGCTATCGGGCGCGGGACGCCCGCCTTCTTCTTCTGATGGCAATCATGCCCCAGCGCTGGTTTTACGATGCGCTCATTCTTTGGCTGATCCCCAAGTCGCGCCGCGAACTGTGTGCGACTGTCTTCATCAGCTGGGCCGCGGGTATCTGGCGCTGGTACTACTTTCCGCACAGCTTCACCCAGGTCGGACGCTGTGCTGTCCTGGTTTTCTACCTGCCCATGCTCGCAGTCGTGTTGCTCAGGAAGAACTCCACCGACGACGCATTAGCCGCGTCAAACGGAATTGAGGGTTGAGCCCGCAGCGTGAGGCGGCGAACTAAGTTTCGTGGGCCGACCCAGCGCCAGAAATTTCTCTGCCAATTGCCCACGCCCACGACAGAAGCGGGATCGCCATCAAATTAACTTTTCCGTATTTTAGCCACAGTGCAATCCAGAATGGACTGATCAGAATGGGTAAGACCGGAAGCAGGAGCGACCATTTGCGGGCTGGTTCACGTGTCAGTGTGTGCAGGCAGTAGTCGGAGATCAACGCCAGCGGTAGAACGAGGAGGCTAAGGTCGTGCGCATTCGTATGCCAACCAACCAGCAGCGCCACCAAAGTCACCAGCGAAAACTGTAGATTAAACTGCTCGGCTCGCCGTGGTCTCGTCCTCCACGCCGCAAACGCGAGCAGAACCACGGAGCTCGTAATTAGAACGATCTGCAATACGCCGGGCCCGGGCGCAAACAACCAGCCTTCCAGGAGTCCTCGCAGGTTCGGCATAAGTGCGGCAGGAACCGCCCCCAAATTCTCTGCCGTGCCCATGCGCATGGCGAAAGCCCGATAACTGAGCGTCCCTTCCCATCCCACCAGTCCCACGGAGACAAGCACCAGCAGGATGGACATGGCCGCGAAGCCCAACGCAGCTCGTCTTCGCCTCCAGATGACGATGAGCAAGAGAAGCGGAACCACCAACTGAAATTTAAACAGGCCTAGAGCAAACCAGCAGCCAGCGAAAAGGTCCGCCTGTCGCTTCAGAGCGTTGAAGCCCAACGTGCACACTAACAACAGCAAAATAGAATCCTGGCCTTGCAGCAAGCAGACAAACACTGGAAAAAATGCAAGTGAGAGCCCCACGAACTCCCAAGGAGGAATCAGCCGGAGCGCGTTCACGGACCTGCGCAACAGAAAAGCGACTCCAAATAGCGCAACAACATTCAGCAGATCCCACACGGCAAAGGCCTGGGAATAAGGCAGGAAAGTAAGCGGCAAGAAAATCAGCGCTTCAAAAGGCGGATGGATGTAAGGCAAGGGGCCATGTCTCGACGGTAAGCGCCCGATAATCCTTTCCTGCACTTCATATTGCGCACGCTCGTCATAAAGTTGGTGTCCGAGGCCGGAGCGCAGCATGGTGGCCGCGGTGTAGAAAACCGTGAAATCCGGGTATCCTCGCTCGATGCGCTCCCGTAGGAGAGTGAAAAACAGCAGATGCAAGCACAGCATTCCCGCCGCAAAGAAGCGCACAAGGCGCCAGCGGGGCCGGATCGCGGCCGCCTGCACGGAGCGTTTTTCGTCGGAAGGCATTGTGGATCGCGATTGTACCTTGCGAACATACCTCGCGACAGAAGCAACGGGCTATGATGGAGCCCTCCATGAACAGGCTGCTCACCACGACCCACGTCTTTCTGGCAGTACTGTTCCTCGGCCTCTTCGCGATGGCGGCGCGCAATGTCACCGATCCGGATGTCTGGTGGCATCTCAAGACCGGGCAATATATCGCCCAATACAAAAGTGTGCCTCACGCCGATCCTTTTTCCTACACTCGCGCCGGGGAGCCTTGGGTAACGCACGAGTGGCTCACCGACCTTTCGCTCTACGAACTCGAACGCGGCGCCGGATGGGGCGGGCTGATCGTGACTTTTGCTGCGGTCTTATGCGGGGCCTTCTATCTGCTTTACCTGCGTTGCGGCCCTGCTCCCTACGTTGCGGGTGTGGCCACGCTGATTGCGGCATGGGCTACCACGCCGGTCTGGGGTGTGCGTCCGCAGGTTCTTTCGCTGCTGCTCACCAGTCTGTGGTTGTTGATTCTCGAGCGCTCGGAGCGCGATCCCAAGCTTCTGTGGCGGACGCTCCCGCTCACGCTTCTCTGGGTGAATCTGCATGCCGGATTCGCGCTGGGCCTCGCACTATTGGCGCTGTTCCTCGTAAGCGAAGCGATCGAGCGCGGGCTCGGGTACTCACACCACAACGCAGCGCGCTTACGGACAGCAGCCTTCGTGCTGCTGCTCGATCTGCTGATTGTGCCGCTCAACCCGAATGGCCTTCGCATGTTCTCTTACCCGATCGAGACTCTTCGTTCGGCCGCGATGCAGAACTACATCGCCGAGTGGGCCTCGCCGAATTTCCACCGCGCCGAATACTTCCCTTTCCTGCTGATCGTGCTGGCTGCGTTCGCCACTCTCAGTTGGTCAGGCAAGCGAGTGCGACCGCGGGACCTGCTTCTGTTGATCGTTAGCCTCTATGCCGGTGTGTGTTCGATCCGCATGATGCCGTTGTTTGTCTTGATTGCGACGCCGCTCATCGCAAGGCGTTTGGGAAACTGGCCGAGGAATGACTTGCAGCAGCGGCATTCCCACGCGACCTCTCGCAGCGTTTTCAACGGCGTGATTGTCCTTGCCATGGTTGCCTTTACCGGAATTCACATCGCCCAGGTGATCCAGCGGCAGCCGCAAGCGGAGGCGCGAGTTTTTCCTTCCGGTGCCGTAGCATATCTCCAGGCCCATCCGCCCTCTGGCGCTATTTTCAACCATTACGACTGGGGCGGATATCTGATCTGGAAGCTTTATCCTTCCACCCGCGTCTTCATCGACGGCCGTGCTGATCTCTACGGACAACAGTTCTTCGATCAGTTCGCCGACACCTATCAGTTGAAAAACGACTGGCAACAACCGCTGCAACACTGGAATATCGAGACGGTGATTGTTCCTCCCGATTCTGCACTCGCGACTGGTTTGCGGGGTTCTCCGGGTTGGGTGGTCTCGTATGAAGATTCGCAGGCCGTGATTCTGACTTCTCGTGCTCAGTCGATCCACGCCAGACGGAAGACTTCGGCGGATGCGAAACGTAAGCAAGTCGCAGGTCGCAAAACCGCATCGTAGTTACCATCGGAATGCAAGAAATTACACCCCGAGAGCATTTTGCGGGTTATTATGAGTGAGATTAAATCCCCGCAGAGCAGGACGAGTGAACGGGACGCGGGCCCTTTATGGGTCGGTGGCCTTTGATCGGCTTTTTGCAAGGCTGTTTCACCAGCTTGAGATTTCTAAGGAGGCGGGTAACTATGGATCATCTTTTGAGGCTGTGGCGTGAGGAAGAAGGACAGGATATCGCCGAATACGCCGTGATGCTGGCCGTAATTCTGGTGATTGTTGTCGGCACGATTCGCCTGATCGGCTCGAACGCGAATAATGTTTTCTCCAACGTTGCCAGTTCGATGCAGTAAGCAGTAGAGAGGGGGCTGCACCGCCCGGCACAACCGGAGCAAATTCCCGCTGGGTGACGGCGGGAATGATCGCGTTTGCACGTCTTGACGGAGCATTATGAATCGCACTCGTTTGTTGATGATCGGGGCTCTGGCTTTGGCCTTGGGAGCCTTTGTCAGCCTCTTCGTCTACAAAAATCTTCAAGGGAGAGGCCCTGCAATCAGTGCGCCGGGTGCGGACGTGGTCGTGGCTGCCGACGATATTCAGGTAGGGGCTCGAGTGGAAGATCACGACGTACGGATCGCTAAATTCCCTGCCTCCGGCCTGCCGGCCGGGTTTTACTCCAAGAAATCTCAGGTGCTCGACCGCGGCGTGATCATCCCGATTTCCAAAGGCGAATTCCTTTTGCCCAGCAAGCTGGCTCCTGAAAACGCCGGAGCTGGTTTGCCTTCATTGATTCCACCGGGAATGCGCGCCGTTTCCGTGCGCGTGAATGAAGTGGTTTCGAACGCCGGTTTCGTCGGGCCGGGAACCCGGGTCGACGTCCTCCTGACTGGAACTCCCAATGGTAGTACGGAGTCTCAGACGACAACGGTGCTGGAGAATGTGGCTGTGATCGCTTCCGGCCACAACCTGGAGCGCAACGCCGCCGGCGAAGCTCAGAACACCGCAGTGGTTACGCTTCTGGCTTCTCCCGAGGACGCCGAGCGTCTCACTCTGGCCAGTTCCGTGGGCAAAATTCAACTCTCCCTGCGCAACCCGCTTGACACGCATCAGGATCCCGTGGATGCAGCGAATGCCAGAGGTTTATACAAAGGCGGTACACCTCCAACGGCTCCGCCGCGGATGGCGGTTCATCCCGTAAAACAAAAGGCTGCGCCGCCTCCCGCTGCCTCGGTCCTCAGCATTGAGGTTTATCAAGGTGACAAGAAGCCAGATGTGGTCAAGTTTCCTGAGCAGAGCAGTGAAGATCCCAAGTAATTGGAGAGCAGCTTCGGCCTGCGCGTTCGAAACGCGGCACAACATGTTTCCTCATGTGGAGAGGAATCACAAGATGAAGGTTCGCACGACATTTTTCGTGACGACGGCACTATCGTTCCTATTCTCGAGTTTTGCCCTGCCCGCCGCGGGTCAGGCGCCGTCCCAGGAGACTGCGCCTGCGTCTAGCGCGGCTCAGCAGGAACCAATTCCCCCACCCGCGGCCCAGACCACGCTTCCGCCGCAGTCCGCCGAGCCGCAGGGTTCGGCTCCGCTGCGCGTCATGGTCGGCAAGTCTCTGCTCATCAACACCACCACCGGTCGTATCAGCCGGGTTTCGGTGACCGATGACACGGTGGCGTCCGTCAAGCCGCTCACTCCCACGCAGATTCTGATTAACGGTCGCTCGCCGGGCGAAGTCTCTCTGATCATCTGGGACGAACTCGAACGCTCGCGCAGCTTCGATCTGCGCGTGGATGTCGATGTCAGCGCTTGCGCCGAGGAAGAACATCGCGTCTTCCCCGAGGAACAGATTTCTGTCACTCCCTCGCGTGCCGCGATTGTTCTTTCCGGCCACGTTACGACCGAGGACGTTGCCAAGCGCGCTGGAGAACTGGCCACCGCGTATTCGAAGAATGTGATCAACGTGCTCACCTTCGGCCCCGTAGGCGCTCAGGAAGTTCTGCTGGAAGTGAAGTTCGCCGAGGTCGATCGCTCCGCCCTTACGCAGCTGGGGATTAACATTTTCTCCACCGGCGCGGCCAATTTGATTGGAACCTCCAGCACCGGCCAATACGGCGGCTTCGGTTCGCAACAGATCACGCAGACGCAAGGACAAAGCGCACCCGTCACAACCAACCAGACCATCAGCAATGTTCTCAACATGTTCCTCTTTCAGCCTAATATTCACCTGGGGGCTGTGATCGAGGCGCTCGAGACTAAGAACCTGCTTCAGATTTTGTCCGAGCCAACTCTCATCGCTGTCAACGGAAAGAAGGCCAGCTTTCTCGCCGGGGGCCAGTTTCCATTTCCCATCGTGCAGCCGGGAAACGGATTCACCGCCGTTACTATCTCGTTCAAGGAATTTGGCGTGAGACTCGAGTTCACCCCGGTGATCATGCCCAACGGCAATATTCACCTTACCGTGGCTCCTGAGGTGAGCACACTGGATTACGCCGATTCGCTCACCATTTCCGGCTTCACCGTCCCGGCCTTGAGTACGCGCAAGGCTGAAACCGAATTTGAGCTGCGAGATGGGCAGAGTTTCGTGATTGCAGGCTTGATCGACAACCGCGTCACCGATACCTGGAACAAGGTTCCCGGGCTGGGAGACATTCCGATCCTGGGCGCGTTCTTCAAGAGCAAGAGCATTTCGAAGAGCAATTCAGAGTTGATGGTGCTGTGCACGGTGCACCGAATTTCGCCCAACAACGAACCCCCTCCAGGCCCCAAGAATCCCAAGCCATTCATCGACAACGACAAGTTCGATGGCAAGAAGCCTTCAGGAAAATAGGTTCAGGGGCACACGTTGATGCAGTTGGAGCAAAAAGGTAAAGAGATTAAGCAGGCGGCCAGCTACCATTCACTGGCAACCGGCAACTGGACACTGGCTACTGGATTTTAGATTATGCCCGAGCTTTCCGTCGTCATCGTGGCCACCGACAATGAGCAGCGCACCGTGCTCCAGGTGTTGGTGGATGGAACCAGCGTAGCGCGCACGGTGCATAGCTGCGCCAGTTTCCCGGTGGCGGCCTCGGATCCAATTACGCGGCGCGTGCAAGCTGCCAATCCGGATGTGCTGCTAGTCGACATTCCAGGCGACAATCCCGCCACGGCCATGCGCGCGGTTGAACTTCTGCACCAGGAATTGCCCGATTCGGCTGTGTTTGCCATCGGAAGCCTCAGCCAGCCGCAGGTCATTGTGAATGCCATGCGCGCGGGCGCTCGCGAGTTTATCGAACGCCCCACCACCACCACCGATCTTCTTGAAGCCTTTGTCCGCCTCACTACGGCCCAGCGCCGCGTCCAGAAGGAGGGTCCACGCGGCAAGGTGTTTTGCGTGGTCAACGCCAAAGGCGGCAGCGGGGCGACCACCGTAGCCGTCAATCTCGCGCTCGCTCTGCAGTCGGCCCACGGCCACACCGCGCTGGTGGACCTTGCGCCGCTCGGGCATACGTCGTTGCATCTGAATCTGAAGCCTCTATTCACCGTCGCAGACGCGACGCGCAATCTTCACCGCATGGATAGTTCCCTGCTGGAAAGCTTCATGACCCGCCATGGTGGCGGATTGCAATTGCTGGCCGGAACCAATGCGCCTGCCGCGATCGAACCGTCGACGGCAGAATTCGTCCGTCTGTTCGACATGCTGGTGGCACACTATCGCTACGTCGTGGTCGATAATTCGTCGCGCCTCGATGCCGCCAGCCGCCTGGTGGCCAATTTGTCGGAGTGCGTATTGCTGGTCGCCTGCACGGACGTAGCTTCCCTGTGGAGCGCGGCTCGCGTCCAACAGTACCTAGGAGAAACCGGCAGCCGCGAACGCGTGCGGTTGGTCCTGAACCGTTTTCGAAAAGTCCCCGGATTCAGCGAGGCGGACGCCGAAAACGCTGCCGGCGTCAAGTTGCTGTGGCGCGTTCCCAATCAATACTTCGCGATCTCCTCAGCCATCGACCGGGGCACTCCCGTGATGGAGCAAAGTCACACGGAGATCGCGCGTTGTTTTTCCGGGCTGGCGCAGGAATTGACTCGTAACGACGTCGATGTGAAACGGGCCGCCTGGTCGCTGTTTAAGACGGTGTAGGTTAAATACAGTGTAGGATTTTATGGCGAATTTGCAGACCTTCGAGCGTAGCGAGTACCAGCAGGTAAAGGCGGACCTGCACCGCAAGATTCTCGACCGGCTCGACCTGGAAAAACTTGGCCGCACCACTGGAGACGCGGCCCGCGAAGAAGTTCTCGTCCTCATCCGCAACTCGGTGAACAGCGAAGTTGTTCCTCTCAGCTTCGCTGAGCGCGAACGTCTGTCGCGCGAAATCCTCGACGAAATCTTCGGTCTCGGTCCGCTGGAGCCGTTGCTCAAGGATTCTACGATCTCCGACATCCTGGTCAACCGCTACGACCGGGTTTATATCGAGCGTGCGGGCAAGCTGGAGTTGACCGGCTTGTCGTTCAAAGATAACGGGCATCTCATGCAGATCATCGAACGCATCGTCTCCCGCGTGGGGCGGCGCGTCGATGAATCTTCTCCCATGGTCGACGCTCGCCTGCCCGATGGCTCCCGCGTGAACGCCATTATTCCTCCGCTCGCACTCGACGGCGCTTGCCTCTCCATCCGGCGTTTCGGCCGCGACCCCGTCACGGCTCGCAACATGATCGAGAATCACACGCTGACCGAGCCCATGCTGGAGCTTCTCTCCACCATGGTGAAGGGACGCCTGAACATGCTGATCTCGGGCGGCACCGGCGCCGGCAAAACCACACTGCTGAACGTGCTTTCCGGCTATATCCCGAACGTGGAGCGCATCGTCACCATCGAAGACGCCGCCGAATTACAGCTTAAGCAGGAACACATCGTTCGCCTGGAGACGCGCGCCCCCAACATTGAAGGCAAAGGCGCCGTCCGGCAGCGGCAGCTAGTCATCAACAGCCTGCGTATGCGGCCCGACCGCATCATCGTCGGCGAGGTCCGCGGCGAGGAAGCCTTCGATATGTTGCAGGCCATGAATACGGGCCACGAAGGTTCCCTCACGACGGTCCACGCCAATTCGGTGCGCGATGCCCTGGCCCGCGTCGAGAACATGGTCTCGATGGCGAATCTCAATATTCCCGAGCGCGCCGTGCGCCATCAAATCGCCTCCGCCATTCACGCGGTCGTACAGATCGCACGCTTGTCCGACGGCACCCGCAAGGTCATTTCGATTTCGGAGGTCACCGGCATGGAGAACGAAACCATCATGATGCAGGATATTTTCGTCTTCGAACGCCGCGCCATCGACGAAAACGGAAAGGTGCGGGGAACCTTCCACGCCACTGGAATCCGCCCTCAGTTTGCCGACCGGCTGGCCACCTCGGGCGCTCGACTGCGTCCGGCGATCTTTGATTCGAAGACCGAGATCTAAAGTTTCGCCGAGGCCGTTCCGCGCAACCATTGCATTCGCGGTTAACTCCGGTTTGTTATTATCCGATGGTGCCGATTCTGCTTTCACTCCTGCTTCTTGCTTCTTGCCTCGCCGCCAGGTCAACAAACTTCGGTTCGCCAAATTCATGAGTGATCCGACCAACCGCCTTCGCGTGGCCACAGGCGTTGCCCTGCTCCTCGTTTCCCTGGCCTACCTGGTGCAGATTGCGAGCCCGCTGCGGTTGGTGGGCGACGGCGTCGACTACTTGATGCAAGCCAGTTCCGCGGTTGACGGAAGCGGCTTCCGATTTCACGGCCAGCGTTCGATGCGTCCACCGGGGTATCCTGCATTGATTTTCCTGTTGGCAAAGGCGGGCATCGGAACGTCGTGGGCCATGGTTGCTCTAAATTGCCTCCTGCTTGGAATAGGGTGCTGGGCGAGCTATTTCATACTGCGCACATCTTTCGGGTTTGAGTCCGGAACTGCTGAAGTTATATGCCTGCTGACTCTTCTCTCGTTTGTAACCGTGAAACACGTCACCCTACCGCTCAGCGATATCCCGTATTTTGGGTTTTCCATGCCGTGTCTGCTGCTGCTCCTTCGAGCGGAAGCGGAGGCGCGGACTCGCAGATACTGGCATCTGGCGGTCGCTGTTCCGTTAATCGCGTTCTGCATTGAGTTAAGAACGATCGGGGTTGCGCTGATTCCGGCTTTTGTCTGGGCGACGGTCGGAGGAGCGTCACGGGTGAGGCGATTGCCTCAATGGCTACGACAGCATCGAATCGCGTCGTTCGCGCTCTTGCTGGTCATGCTCGCAGCGATTGCGTGCGCGGGCAGCATATTCCTGCATTCCAGGTATCTGCAGTCCAGTTCGAAGACTCTGAGCAGAAGAGGGCTGGGCAATTTCGTGTCGGACCTCAAAGACCATACGATAGAATGGGGCGAATTAGCGACGAATGCGCCGGCTTCAAAGCTGCCGGGAGTGCTGGAGCTCCCGATGCGAATCGTGGGATTCTTTGCCCTGCTGTTGTGGGCCGTGGGAATCTGGGAAAAGCGCCGCAAGCTCGACGCCCAGGTCTGGTATCTGCTGGGGTATGCTTCCATTGTGCTTGCCTGGCCCTGGTCTGATGCGAGATTCTGGTTGCCCGTGCTGCCACTACTGATGGGACATGTCTTGGTCGGCGCCGGGCGTATAGGCTCGCCGCGTCTCCTGCGTCCTGCGATCCTGGCGTACTGCTTGTGCTTTTGCGTGCTTGGGATTGTCGCGCTTGGTTATAGTACACGCCTGACTTTCGCGGGCAGCCAGTTTCCGGAGCTCTATGGAGACGGGACGCTACGAGCCACATACCGGCTCGTGCTTCTCGGAGAACCGCCGCGGAATGCAGATGACATTAGCCCGGAGGCGTTATATCTGTTGCATCGCTACGAGTGGCGTCTGGCTCGGAAGTGATTCGCCGGAACGAAGTATTTCTCGGGCCCAAAGATTTGTGACCCTAAGATGAGACTTCAACTTCGACTGCTTCTGATCCCGCTCGGACTGCTTGGGTTTTGGGTCCTGTTTCTTGAACTGCAGCGGCGTCCCGGTTTGTTCGCCAATACGAAATACCTGGGCGCGATTCTCGCGGTCGAAGCCGTGCTTGCCTGTTTGTGGAGATTCGACAAAGTCTTCTTTCCGGTAACGATGGGCTGTTTTCTTCTGGCGGGCACTTCGTTACCGCTTGCAGGAGAAAGCACAACGGTCCGGTGGCTGTTTCTGGGGGTTGGGAGCGTGGTGGGGTTGGTGATCTGGATGAGGGCCAACCGCGCCCACCACTTTGGACTGTTTCACCTGGTGGCATTATTTTGTGTACTCGCGGCACTGGCCTCGGCCAGCGCCTCCAGCGTGCCTCAGACTGCCTTGCTGAAGGTTTTCAGCCTGTTCCTGCTTTTTCTGTACGCATCCACTGGCGGACGGGTTGCGCTGGGTGGGCAAGAAACATCCTTCCTTCACGGTCTGGTTCTCGCATGCGAGGTTTTGGTTTACATTTCGTCCGCTTGCTATCTTGCTCTGGGCTACGATCTTTTTGGAAACTACAACGCGCTAGGCGCCATCATCGGAGTGGCCGCTACACCCGTCCTGGTGTGGGCGGCTTTAGTCGCTGAGAGCCGCGGGGAACGCAAACGACGTTACATTGCTCTGGCGCTCTGCGGTGCTTTGCTTTATGTTTCGGTCTGCCGTGCCGCAATTTTGGCTGACACAGTCGTCATCGTTGGACTAACGATCGCCTTGCGTCGTCCGCGGCTGTTGTTGAAAGCCGCCTTTATCGGTGCGTTATTCCTGGAAGGCATGGCTGTCGCCAATCCCGCTCATATGGCCGCGTTTGTAGGATCGTTAACCGAGCGGCTTGTATTTAAGGGAGGAAGGGATCAATCTCATCCTGGCGTGTTCGGATCGCGCGAGACGCCATGGGAAGAGACCTTTTCCGCCGTTAAACATCACCCCTATTTTGGAACTGGCTTCGGAACCAGCGATCTCGGAAACGACCAACCTTACACGCAAGGGACGTCGGTCTCCGACGAAGGCACTAATCGCGAACATGGCGACAGCTATCTCGCGCTCGTCGAATACATGGGACTGCTGGGCATTCTACCTTTCCTGTTCCTGCTGCTTATGTTGATCCGGGCTTCGACTCGAGTGTTCGCGTGGATGCGACGCACCGGCAGTCCTTATCACTATGCCGTACCCTTTGCCTTAATCGTTGTGGCAGGTCTGGTGCACGCG
>Ga0181525_10001079_pt1 | contig 23679 bp, 20 predicted proteins | sample PEATcosm2014_Bin_48_FD_121100 | JGI IMG/M metagenome (GOLD analysis project Ga0181525, IMG submission 121100) | Peatland microbial communities from MTU Mesocosm Facility, Houghton, MI, USA - PEATcosm2014_Bin06_10_metaG | ecosystem: Environmental > Terrestrial > Soil > Wetlands > Peat | place... | reverse complement strand
TGGTGTTCTTGCACCCCTTCCCCCTCGACAGCCGGGCCTGGGCGAGCCAGGTCGCACTCCTCACGCCGGAGCACCGGGTGGTCACCGTCGACTTCCCTGGCTTCGGGACGAGCGGCGCTCCACCCGCCGGCCTCACGCTGGGCAGTTTCGCGGCCGGCCTCGTCGAGCTTCTGCGCGGGATCGGCATCAACCAGGCTACGGTCGCCGGCCTCTCGATGGGTGGCTACGGCGCATGGGAGCTCGCGCGCCTGCATCCCCGGCGCTGGGCGGCGGTGGCCATTGCGGCTGGCGGCATCTTCTGGAGCTATGAGCCGGAGCGCTGGCAGCAAGCCTCAACTCTGCCCGCCGAGTACGCGCACGCGGTGGGCCGCCTGCCGCTTTGGCTCTTCCAAGGCGCCTACGACATCATGGTGATTCCCCGCCAGAGCGAACTGATGTATGGGGCATTGCAAGCCTCCGGCGGGCGCGTGCGGCTGTGGGTATACCAAGGGGTCAAGCACGATTGCTGGACCCGCGCCTACAACGAGCCGGAGCTGCCGCGCTGGTTCCTCTCGCACCATGCCAAGACCAGGACAGAGCCGGAGCTGCCCCCCTACGCCGAGCGGTTGACGATTCCGCTGCATCCGCCCGCCATCAAGCTGGCCGATGCGGTGCTTGACGCGCTGACCGGAGAGTATCGCGACTCCAACGGCCACACAGTTGCGACCATCTTTCGCCAAGGCGAGGACCTCTATGAGAAGAATCCGCAGAGCGAGATCTCCGAGTTGGCCGCCGAGACGCCTGCCGTCTTCTTCTATCCCAATGGATCGAGCTTGACGCGGCTCACCTTCGAGCGCGACGCTGGGGGCCGGGTGATTTCGGCCCTCTTCCGCGACGACCGGCACGAGGAACGATGGGAGAGGCGAGCTACGCCAACCATCTACTAGCCGAGGCCGAAAGGATGTGCCTTATGCACTTATCTTAAGCGCCTGCTGGGTCCATTGAATCGCCTCGGCATGGCAGCGCATCACATTCTCATGCCGCAGGCCATGGATGCGGACGATCCTGTCGCAGGCCGCCCAGTCGCCGTGCTCCTCGCAGACGATCCAGTGCAGCAAAATGCCCTCGGGAATCTCCCTTCCCAGTAAGGCGTCGCATGCCGCCGGACGCAGAGGCAGCATCCTGGTCAGGTCTTCCATGAGAATGCGCAGCATCGCCGGGAAAAGGCTGATCATGCCAATTAGATACTGCTCGCCTGCGGCCAATCCGCAAAGACCGGCCGCCAGCTCGCAAAAGCGGGCCCGCTCAAAGGCCATGCGTAGAATCTCCGCTGGCTGGTTGGCGTTGAAGTCGCTGGCGATGGCCAGCATGGCGATGCGCCGAAAGACTGCCTCCCCTACCAACATCAGCGCCGACTCGACTGAGACGATCTCCTGCCGCATGGCGCAGATCGGGGAGTTCACCAGCCGCAGCAGCCGGTAGGTGAGCGAAGCGTCGCACATCACCAGCTGGCTCAGCCGGTGCATATCGACGGCTTCGTTTTGCAGCAGCTCGATAATCTCAAGATGCACAAGTCGGTTGCCGGGAATCCTGTGGCTCTCCAGCGGCTCGGGGCGGCAGAAGTAGTAGCCCTGAAAGAGGTCAAAGCCCGCTCTGCATGCCAGCCCGTACTGCTCCTGAGTCTCCACATTCTGCGCCAGTAGGCGCGCCCAAGAGCCGTCCAGCCTGGTGGGCAGATTCCTCCGTTCCAAGCTGTCGATCCCTATGATGTCCACCTTGACGTAGTCGGCCAGCTCGGCCAAAGGCCGCGAGTGCCGTTTTCCGGTGAAGTCAGCAAGCGCCAGCCGGAAGCCCGCGGCCTTCAGTTTACGGCAGGCCGCCAGCAGGCCCGTTGTTGGCTCTGTACCGGCAGGAAGCTCCAGGACGGTCATCTTTGGCGGCAGCACCTTTACCCACTCCTCGGTCAGCGAATCGGCAGTGCAGTTCACAAAGGCCGGCTGGCCGTGCGCCAGCTCCTCCAACCCGAAGACAACCGTATTGTCAAGCATCGTGCGCGTGGCGATATCGCTCTCGGCGCGAATGATCGGCTCGCGCCCATTCCAGAAGAGCAGCTCATAACCGTGCACCTTGCCGCGCAGATCCAGAATCGGCTGGCGCGCCACATAGCGCAACTCTCCCGACTGCTTGTGCGGCAAATCGGCTGCAATCTCCCTTGTAGCGTCGTGCCTCGCCATCGAAACCATCTCCCATCCTGTTTATCGCCGCATTCGGTGAGAACGTGAGAGCCTTTCTGCGCACGAGATGGAAGATCAGGTCAAACCTGGCGCGGCCAACAACAACAGGCTAAGGGTTAAAAGCTAGCGGCTCCCCCGCAATGGAACGCGCCGCGCCCCGCTTGCGTAGTAGACTCAAATCGATCAGTCGAGGAGGAGCTATGTTTTGCAGCGGATGCGGTCAGGCAATGATGCCAGGGCAGAGAGCTTGCACTCAATGCGGCCGTCCAGCGGTCCCTGCGGTGCCTCCGGTTCCCGGCCTGGAGTTCCAGGTGCAGACCTATGCCGGCAAGGTGAAGGCGCTCAGCGTCGTTTGGTTCATCTATGCAGGGTTTTATCTGCTGCACGGCATCGCCAAACTGACTTTCGCTAAGAGGTTTCTCCTCGGCGACTTCGGACCCTGGTCCCATGGACCATGGGCTCACGGTCCGATTCCCCCGGAGTTTTTCGTTGGAGTGCTTGGATTTAGCTGGGCAATCCTGTTAGTAAAGACCGGCTTGGCGCTCATTGCCGCTTGGGGATTGCTGGAGCACGCGCAGTGGGGACGAATCGTTGCCATTGTCGCGGGCTTCATCTTCCTTCTGAGCATCCCCTTCGGAACGGCCTTGGGGATCTGGACCCTGGCGATGCTGATGGGCTACCGCAACACCACGCTCTACGACCAACTTTTATAGATTCGGCGAATGAATATTGATGCCCTTCTAAAGATCCGCATGGAATGAAGCTCGGAACGGGAGGATGTACGCAGGATATCTCCAGAGGCGCAGAATGAACGCCGTCGCCAGGAGGTCCTCGCCCACAGGAGGGCCTTAAGGCGCCGTCCTGAGCGAGAGTCGAGGCGGCCCCGGCCCTGCACTGTGAAGAACATGCCAGGATGGTTCCATCCGGGCCCACTCAGAAGCTGGGTGTGGTGCGGGCGGAGGGAATTGAACCCTCATGGCCTTGCGGCCTGCGGATTTTCATACCACTTCGGCTTTCGCCGCCCCGCTCGGCGGGTTCGTGGTCTGGACTAACCCTTCACCATTCCCCACACGAGGTTTAGGTGCTGCCCGTCTAGTCTCTACACCTTCCCGGAAGTGCTTCGGGCTTGGCTCGGGATTGCCATTTCAGGTTTCCCCGACTTTGAGCAGTTCTACGCCGTCGGTTTCCCGATGGGCACTCATGTTTGCTTAAGTCCGCTGCGTCTGCCATTTCGCCACGCCCGCGGGAAATTGGCCACAGCCCCATCATAAAGCAAGCAGCAACGGCTCGTGGCACTCATCCTTGGGCAAGGATACGGTGCGGTTGCCCGATCTTCCCGGTCCACCATCGGTTCCTGTGCGAGTCTTAAGTCGCTCGAAGGGTCGCACCGCACCCGCTGTGATCTTGCGATAACCGTTGCGCTGGAGCAGCCCTCCGCCAGCAATTCCGGAGTATCGAGGCTTTTGCCCTCATTGCGGGAGGGTTCGACTGTTGCCAACTGCACCACGATGCACTACGACCCAAGGCTCGTTTCGAGTCGCTGTTCCGATTAGGCGAAGCGGCGACTTCTCTGATAAACTTAAAGTTCTGAGTCCATCAGCAGGAAAACACAATGTCAATTCATCCCGTTATGCAGCGCCTGGCCGACAAGCTCAAGCGCACCGACCTCCCCGAAATCGTTCCTGGCGACCAGGTTCGCGTGCAGGTGAAGATCAAGGAAGGCGACAAGGAACGTCTACAGGCCTTTGAGGGTCTGGTAATCGCCATCAACAAAGGACCCCAGGGCACCTTTACCGTGCGCAAGATGAGCTTTGGCCAGGGCGTAGAGCGCATCTTCCCGTTCAACTCCAAGGTGATCGAGAAGATCGAGAAGGTTCGCAGCTACAAAGTGCGCCGGGCCAAGCTCTTCTACCTGCGCGGGCTGCGCGGCAAGGCCGCCCGCCTCAAGGAAGTGGGCCGCGTCGTGGCCAAGGAGGCTTAGGCCTCGTCGTTTTTTCGTTGTCAATCAGCCCCGGCTCCGGCCGGGGTTGTTCTTTTGGGCAGTGCGAAATTAGAATCTCCGGGCCGAAGAGGCGCGATTATAGTCTTTCTATGTGTACGCGACTCGTTTCGATAGCCCTCTACTTCTCTGTGGGCCTTCTGCCCGCAGTTGCTTCGGCACAGTCCACAAAGCCTCTCATCACGCTGGACGAGTATTTGAACTCAACCTCGATTAGCGAGGCACGCATCGCGCCGGACGGCTCTGCTGCCGTGATCGGGACCGAGAGCCCAGACTGGAAAAACAGCATCTATCGCCACGATCTGTGGCTGTGGACGGCGCAGGGCGGGCTGCGGCCGCTCGCCCACTCCGGAAGCGAAGAAAAGGCCGCGTGGAGCCCGGACGGCAAGTGGATCGCCTTTGTAACGGACCGCGCGCTGCCCGGCGAGGCCGCCGATGAAGGTGGCGAGCCGGAGAACGACGATGCCAAGGCCGAGCGTGTCTGGGTAATTCCGGTGGCGGGCGGCGAGGCGCTGCCGCTCTATCGCGAGAAACTGGACGCGCACGCCTTTGCCTGGTCGCAGGATGGCGAGGCGATCTATTATGCGGTGACCGCGCCGCTGAGCCACGAGCAGCGGGAGGCGCGCAAGAACGAGTGGAAGGACGTGATCCGTTGGCGGGAGCAGCATCGCGGCGACCTGCTGGTGAGGCAGGCGGTGGCTCCGGCGCTGGCCCGCTCCGCTGCGGTTGAGCCGCCGCCGGCCAAGACAACGACTGACAGCAAGGCGGCGGATGCAAGGTCGAAGGAGAAGGAGGAGGCCACGAGCCTTCCGGCTGGTGCGGAGACGATCGTCAGGAGCAGCCTTGCCATCGCCGAGATCGCACCATCGCCCAACGGCAAGACGATCGCTTTCACAACCGAGCCGGCTCATCACCGGATTGAGAATATCGCCGACTTCGAGATTTTTCTGGCGGCAGCTGCGGGCGGCGAGGCCAAGCAGGCGACCAACAACGAGGGCATCGAGTCGGATCTGCGCTGGTCGCCCGACTCGCAATGGCTGTACTTTGCGGTGAAGGCGGCGGCGGGCTCGATCGAGGACAAGTACAGCGACGCGCAGGGGCGGCTCTACCGGATGGAAAAGGCGACCGGCAAGATTGAGCGGCTAGGCGCTGGCTTTGACTGCTCATGGGAGGAGTACACGCTCTTGGCCGACGGGCGGCTGCTGGCGTTGGGGTTGAAAGGCACCGAGGAGCAGGTTTACCAGGTGCAGGGCGACATCGTCACCAGCCTGCCGGGACTGGACGGAAGCTATACCGGGTTGGATGCCGCACGCGCGGGGAGCGCGATTCTTCTCCGCCACTCGGCGATCGACGAGCCCACGCAGGTTTACCTGGCCGCCGATCCGTTGCATCCCGACCGGCTGACTTCGATGACGAACTTCAACCCAATCTTTGCCGAGCGGGCACAGCCGGAGTGGCAAAGCTATACGTGGAAGGCCGACGATGGCCGCACCATTGAAGGTGTGCTGATCTTCCCGCCGGGCAAGAAGGACGCCAAGCACCTGCGCATGTTGACGCTGATTCACGGGGGGGCGGCGGATGCCGATGGGGACCGCTTCGGCGCCGACTGGTACGACTGGGCTACGCTTGCCGCGGCGAAAGGCTGGCTGGTCTTCCGGCCCAATTATCGCGGCTCGATAGGCTACGGAGACGATTTCATGCTGGAGATTGCGCCCCACCTGGTCTCGAAGCCTGGTCAGGACATTCTGTCCGGAATCGACGCGCTTGTGAAGGACGGCCTTGCCGATCCGAATCACCTGGCCGTCGGTGGCTACAGCTATGGCGGCTATTTGACCAATTGGCTGATCACGCAGACCACCCGATTCAAGTCCGCCGTTACCGGTGCCGGGGCCGTCGAACACGCCGCCAACTGGGGCAACGACGATCTAACGCGTGACGATGCATGGTACCTGGGCGGCCAGCCGTGGGAGGACCCCGACCTCTATCGGGACGAGGCCGCGCTCTTCCGCTTCGACAAGGTGAAAACGCCCACCCATCTGGTGCAGGGCGCAGCCGACGTGCGGGTGAGCTACCTTGAAGGTGTTGCGATGGAGCGGGCTCTTGAGGCGCTAGGCATTCCCCACAGCTTCCTTCTCTTTCCGGGCGAGGGACACAGCCTGGACAAGAATCCCTGGCACGGCTACATCAAGCTGCGCGAAGAGCTGAAGTGGCTGGAGAAGTACGACAGCCAGTGAACAGGGGACAGTGGACAGGGAACCGTGCACAATGAGCCGCTGCCTCCAAAGGCTGGCAACGCTGGATCGTCGATCACTCTCTGACCGCTGACGGCTGGCCACTGTTCACTGCCCACGGTCCGCTGTAAGCTGGTAGAGGGACCGATGAATCCGACCGAACAGGCACGCCCTCACGACTTCCAAGAGACTCTGCTGAGCGCCCGCCGCACCATGGTGCTGAGCGAGGTTCTGAAGCTGGCGGTGGACAGCTTCAGCTCGAACAAGGTGCGTTTTGCGCTGACCGCGCTGGGCATGGTGATCGGTACCGCGTCTGTCATTCTGGTGGTGACCATAGGCCTCACCGGCCGCCGTTTCATCATGGAGGAGATCCAAAAGGTCGAAACCAATTCGATCGAACTGGAATACGCCGGAGGCGGCTCGACTGCGGCGGAGCGCGTGCTCTACAGCGACTCCCTCACCCGCGACGACGAAAAGGCCGTGCTGTCGCAGTTGCCCGGAGTTCTTTACTCTTCGCCCATCCTTTCCATGCACAGCCGCATCAGCTTTGGCGGCGGCATCGTCAAGGACACGCTGGTGCTGGGCGTGAGTCCGCAATATCAACAAATCCGCAACTTGGTAGTGCCCGAAGGCCGCTTCCTGGATGTGAACGACGATGCGGCGCACATCAAGTGCGCCGTGGTCTCGGAGATTTTTGCGCATGATCGCTATGGAAGCGCCGATGCGGCGGTAGGCCAGAACTTCGAGATCAGCGGCATCCCCTTCACCATCATCGGCGTCTTCAAAGAGAGCGTGGACGACTTTGGCGTTTCAGAGATCGCCGAGCAGACGATTCTGATTCCCTTCTCCGTGGCCCGTTACTTCACGGGAACGGAAAATGTGAACCAGATTTATTTTTCGATGCGCACGATGGACGAGGTTCCCAATGCAGCCAAGGAGATCGTGCGCATCGTCCATGCACGTCATCGGCCGGACTCGGTCTACCAGGCGCAAACGCTTAAGGAACTGCTGGTGATGGCCGACAAGATCATGACCTATCTCACGCTGCTGCTGGTGGCAGTGTCCGCGGTTACGATGGCAGTGGGCGGCGTGGGAATTATGAACATCATGCTTGCGACGGTGCGCGCTCGCACCCGCGAAATCGGCATTCGCAAGGCGATGGGAGCGACCTATCGCGAGATCAAGTATCAGTTTCTGGCCGAGGCGATCATCATCTCGCTGATTGGCGGTCTGGCGGGCACAGCCGTGGGTTTGGCACTTCCACTGGCTGTCCGCTTCTTTACCGACTATCAACTGCCGGTCTCCCCCTGGTCGATTGCCATTGCGCTGTCCGCGGCGATGCTGGTGGGCGTGGTCTTTGGGACGATTCCGGCGACCCGCGCCGCGCAGATGGACCCCGTGGAGTCGTTGAAGTATGAGTGAGATTGATCGGCAACCGAAGATCCCCGGCCAAGAAGAGGACGGCCAAAGCCAAGGGCCGAATCTGAACCTGCTCTATGGTTTGTTGGCGTTGGCGCTGGCCGCGGCCATCGGCCTTGCTCTGCTGATCGTGCTGCCGTTTTATCACCGCCGCTGAGACCTTTGCGCATCCCAACAAAGAAGGCGACGCTGTTGCCGGCTTCGCGGGCTGCGAAAGACTCGAATGGGGCCTCTCATCCTGGCAGGGCACGACTTCAGTCACGCCGCAAGTGGCACATAATCGTCCAGGGCTTCAGCCCCTGAGCTGTGTCCGGCGTCGACGACGCCTACGATCAGGCCTTTTCCCGCAGTCCGCTCAGCATCCGACCGAATAACTGTTCAAACTGAAACACTAGCAGAAGTCTAAGCTGGCCTGAAGCGCCTGAGCTCTTCAAATCCGTTTTTTTGAAACAAGATCACGTCGAAATCCCGCGCGTCGATGCGTTATAGTTCGACGTATGGATGAGAAACGCGAATTGCTGCGCCACACGCTGGCTACCGTTGCCTATAGGGCCGCTCGGGCTCTTGAAGACGCTCCCGATCACTTCGCCGGATTCGCTGGAGTCGGCCGCATGCCGGTGCAGATTCTCGCCCACATGGGCGATCTCTTCGAATGGGCGCTGAGCGCAGCGATGGGCCAGGAGCGGTGGCACGCCACCCAGCCGCGGGCCTGGGACGAGGAGCAGCAGCGATTCTTCGAGTCGCTGCAAACCCTCGACGCCTTTCTCGCCTCGGATCAGCCGCTTCAGGCCCCGGCCGAGAGGCTCTTTCAGGGGCCGATCGCCGACGCGCTCACCCATGTGGGCCAATTGGCGATGCTGCGCCGCCTTTCCGGCAGTCCCACGCACGGCGAGAACTTTTATGTCGCCGACGTCAAAGCCGGCCAGGTAGGCTCGGATCAGCCCGCTGCGGCGAGGCCCTTCAAGGCGCGCTAGAGTCGGTTCTTCTGTAGAGCCGACCTCCACGTCAGTTGTTCAGTGGGTCTGCTGACCCACTGGCGGCGTGGACGCCGCCTGCCCAGCCGGTCTGGAGACCGGCGCTACATTTCTTCTCGATTTAGGGATAAATCTAAATTCATTGGATGCGTTTCTATTGAAACGCCAACGGCGTCCACGCGCCATCCTGCTTCACCGCCAGTTGAATCGGCCTTGGCGGGCCTTTGTGCGGAATTGTAACCTCAATCCACAGCTCCTTGCCCGCTTTTTGCGGAGTCGGATCAATCGCATGTTCGGGAATGTAGAAGTCCACCGGCTCGTCGATTCGCATCGCATCGCAGGCGGCTCCCGGCATTGCCGTCACATTCACGCCCTTTGATGTCTGGTCAGCCTCCGGAATCCGAATCGCAACCAGCCTGCTGGTTTCCACTTTAAGCTTGGCCCGGAAGTGAACCGGAACCTCCGATTTGACTCTGAAGCCATTCGGATTTGTCGTTCCGTCACTGTTGCGAGGGAAGGCGGCGTCAAAGGCGGTGGGCAGCGTGCTCTGGCAGCCGTCCACAGTCAATTGCAGATTCAAGTACCGCCCGCGTATCACCATCTCCGGATCGTAGGCCGCCACGCGTGTCCACACCCGCGGGCAGTGCGCTCGCTGGTAGAAATACTTGGCAGCAATCGACGAAACCAGCGCCAACTGGATCACAAGCAGTGCGACAGAGGCTTTTGAGATCTTCAACTCGCCTCCCCGGCGGCTGGCTCCGCCTTCCCCATGCGATTGACAAGTTTCCGGCGCGCTCTTTCGAGAGCCCATCCGCCGGCCAGAAAGAGAATGCCCAGCCCGATCAGCCCCAGTGAGCGGCCCAGCTTGTCCATGATGTTGCTGAAGTAGAACCAGCCGGTCGCAATTGCAAATCCAACAACACCCAGATTGACCAGTGATTTGCTCGCGAGCCGAATGCCCCACCAGATCATGAAGACCGCAAAAGCCGCGACCACGGCGTGCGCGGCAAGGTTAGGCTCGCTGCGGACAGAGGAGCCGTGGTCCTGATTGCCGTAGTAGTAACTCTGCGTCCAGACCCGTTGGCACCATGGGAGCGCAGTCGCGAAGGCAAGCGCGATCATCACCGGAATGGCGCTCTTGCGGATCTTGAAGAGGGCAAACAGCAACGGCAAGGCGGCAATGTCGATCCATCCCCACGTTCGGAGCCCGAGTGGAAGGTAGGTCTGGTTGCCCCATGAACTCCACCCGTTCAGCAGCAGGATCACGATTCCCGCGAACAGGGCGATCGTTCCGGCGGCAAAGAGAATCCCATGGACAATCTTGCGTTGCGAACCGAGAAAGAAGGTGAGGTAGAGAGTCGCCCAAACGATTAGAAACCGGCCGAAGTAGACGGTAGCGCCGAGATGGCCCTCGGCGGCGTAGAAGAACTCCGAGACGAACCACGCCGGCACAAGCAGCAGCGAAAGCGTCTGTTGCGCCTCGTCGTGCAGCAGCATCCAGCCAAAGAGCGCTGCGATGGCCCACATCAGCACCGCCGCCGGCCAATGCTCCTGGATATTAAAGATCTGGCCCACCAATGCGATGGCCGCACCGGTCGAGATCGTTCCCACGGCGTGCAGGGCCGTGGCCAGTCCGTGATGGTTCTTACGCGTCAGAGCCCCGCTAAAGTGGAAAAGGCTTACCATTCCCAGCACCGCCGCAAAGCGTGCGCCGGGGCCGATCTGGTCCCAATGCGACGAGACAAAGAGCGCCACCCCGCCTGCCAGCAGGATTCCGCCGAGAATCAGGGCAACCACTCCCTGCCAGTGCAGGCCGTGGTGGTGCTTCTGTCCCGACTCCCAGCCGCGGATGCGTTTGGCAATCTCCGCATCCAGGATGCCGGCCGTCTGCCAGCGGCTAATCAACGATTCAAAGTCCGCCATAGCTGTTGCCCAACAGTAAAGCACATTGGGGGCACTTCAGGCGCGGAAAAATGAGCGATATGATTTAGGAGGTATGCGCTTCGAGATCGTCACCATCTTTCCCGGCTTCTTTGCCGGCATCTTCGACAACGGAATCCTGCGCCGCGCGCTGGCCGAGGAACTGGTGTCGATCGGTGTGCACGATCTGCGCGCATTCACCCATGACCGGCACCGCACCGTCGATGATCGTCCCTTTGGCGGCGGCGAAGGCATGGTGCTCAAGCCCGAGCCGCTGGCCGAGGCGCTGGCGTCGCTGGGTATTCAGCCCAAGGCGGAGCGGTTGGCAGCACCGTACGACGAAGTAAAAGAGGATTCGGAGGGAGGCGGGGGTTTCAACCCCCGCATAGAGCCAGCAGAATCTACAAGGGCTTTAGCCCCGGAAGGAATTCAATCGGGCGAATCCAAGCCCAACCCGCAGGCGCGCGTGATCCTCTTGTCCGCCCAAGGCCGGCCCTTCAACCAGGCGATGGCGCGAGAACTCGCCACACTCGACCGCATCGTCCTGATCTGCGGACGCTACGAAGGAGTCGACGAGCGCATCAACGAGCTCTACTGCGACATGGAACTCTCGATCGGAGACTATGTAATTAGCGGAGGCGAGCTGGCCGCCGCCATCGTTGTGGACGCGACGATGCGGCTGATTCCCGGCGTGCTGGGCAACGAGGCCTCTGGAGAATTTGAGAGCTTTGGAGTTGCCGACGCCGAGATTACAACCGCCGAAGATGGCGTCCCGCGCTCGCAGCACGGCGCAGGCGGCCTGCTCGACTATCCGCATTACACAAGGCCGGCTGAGTTTGGTGGCCTGCATGTCCCCGAGACCCTGCTCAACGGCGACCACGCCGAGATTCGCCGTTGGCGCCACGAGCAGCAGTTGCGCAAAACCCTTGCCAACCGGCCAGATCTGCTGGATCGCACAACACTGAGCAAAGAGGATCAAGAAATTTTGGAGGGGTTTCGCGGGGAAGATGGTTGATCGGTCGAAAAAACAGAAGAGACCATGAGTGCTATTATGCAGAGCATAAAATCTTCTGCCTCGGAAAGCTCATGGAATGATGGATTTCGATTTTGTCGTTTTGCCAACGCTCATTTTCGTGGTTGGCGTTCTGGTCATTTGGCTGAGTCTTCGCCGCCTTCGTTCGCACTCCACGAAAAGTTATCGGACATGGCGGAAGATTGTCGAGCGCATTGCTCTGTCAGTCGTGGTTCTACTGGCGGCAGGCTTGGCTGGCAGCAGCGCCTACAACACGATAGTTCTCCACCACTTTTGGGCGACGAACTCGCCCCCCGGCGTTATCTACTCCGTCGATGGCCACAGGATGCACATCGTTTGCACTGGAAGCGGCTCGCCCACCATCGTACTGGAAGCGGCTTTTGGAAACGACGCACTGACCTGGGGAGGGGTTCAGCCGGTGCTCTCCAGCACCACCCGCACCTGCTCGTATGATCGCGCCGGTTTCGGCTGGAGCGACCCGGTGCCAACTCCGCGCGACGCCGACCATATCGCCGCCGAGTTGCACGAACTGCTGCTGCAAGCCCAAGTCACCGGCCCAATTGTGCTGATGGGACATTCCCTTGCCGGAATGTATATCCGTGATTACGCCACCCGCTATCCAGAGGGGATTGTTGGGATCGTCTTTGAAGATGCTTCCACGCCTCTGCAGGACGAGAACCCCGTAAACAAAGCCCTGGAGAGTAAGGTGCCACCACGATGGGCGTTGGAGCCGCTGGCCAAATCGGCAATGAGTATGGGAATTCCGCGCCTCATTGGGATGTGTTCGCAATCCATCAAAGGCTTTGATGCCCAGGCTGCAAAACTGCAGGGAGAAGATATCTGTCGAACACATATCAGCCAGATGTTCGACTATTGGGACGGCATCAATCGATCTGGCCACGAGACCGCGCATACCGGCCCCTATGGCGCGCTGCCGATTCTCATCTTCTCGGAGGATCCATCCACGAGGCCCGCCGGTGCGGAAAATGGGGCAAACGTCTGGAATCAAATGCAGGAAGACCTGAAAAAACTCTCCACGCGCAGCCGCAGAATCATCGCCAAAGGCAGCTCGCACTATGTTCATATTGACCGCCCCGACCTGATCGAGAGAGAAGTGCCGCTCTTTATCGAGCAGATTCGCGGCACGGCTCCGCAGCCTGACAAATGGGGGTTAACGATTACGGAATAGGCTGAAATATTGCGTGATCGAAAATGACCTGCGGGACCGTTATTCGCGGGAGGCTTTTCCCGGCGTATTCAGATCGACAAGCCCCTCGGGCAGTGCCATCTCTACCTGCTTGGCTTCGATGTCGATCTTCCGCACGTAGCTTTTGGCAAAGGGAATCAAGACCTCGCCCGCCGCGCCTCGCACGACAAGCAGGGCTACCGGGCCGGCCGTCCGGTCTACCTCTTCGATCTCGCCGACGATGACTGGAGCGACTCCGGCCACGTCCACCAGCGTGCAGCCGATCAGGTCGCCTACGTAGACCTCGTCCTCGGCCAAAACGGCACGCTCCGAACTCGGAATGGCAACGATCATTTCTTTGAGGGTTTCAGCCGCCGAGATCGAGTCGACCCCGGCAAAGTGCAGCACGATTCCGCCTTTGTGCTGCCAGTGGGCGATCAGTTCCACCTCGCGCGGAGCTGTGCCGGTTGGGACCCCCCCCTCAGGGGCTAAAGCCCTGGCCGATTTTGCGGCGTTCGCGGCACGACTGAAGTCGTGCCCTTTCAAAGCGTCGTTTGCATCGAGCTCATCCGATTTCTTATGCGCGGGATCGGGCAGCAGCCACAGCCGCCGCCGTTCGGCGAATTTTTCAGGGAAATCGGTGAGAAGATCGGCGAAGACTTCGCCTTTGCGTCCTTGCGGGCGGCGGATGCGCGCCAGCCAGGTCCAGTCTTCGGGCGCGGTCACCGCCGCCCCCCTAGAGGGGCCGGATGCATCGGCGGCCATCTACGATTCGTCTTCTTCCAGGATGTCGAGCGTGTAGCGATGATGCATCTTCATGCTGACTGCGCCAAGGATGGTGCGCATCGAGCGCGCGGTGCGCCCCTGCTTGCCGATCACTTTGCCCACGTCCGCCGGCGCTACGCGGAGCTTGAGGATCGTGTTTTCGTCGCGGCCCACGCTCTCCACTTCAACGGCCTCCGGTTCATCCACCAGAGCCCGCGCAATTTCGCGAACCAGCTCTTCCACTTCAACCATACCGTCTTGGGTCATGCTCGTACCCCTCACCGGATGCATCCAAGCACAGGCACCAGGAACTGGCGGCCAGAAATGATGCGCTTGGATCGTTGCGCGCATAGTATCAGGCGACACCTGCCGCCGTCAGCAAAAGGTTACGCGCCGGATCCCGGTTGGGCGCGCCGTCAGGGAAGAAGTGGGATGTTCAGGCCGCGGCTGTTTCGGCAACAGGCGCCGGATTCTTGGTGACGAGTTTCTCCACGATTGGCGACAACTGTGCCCCAACGCCGCGCCAATAGGCGACGCGTTCGTGCTTCAGGTCGACCGTGGCCGGGCTGGTGCGGGGGTTGTAGGTGCCGACGACCTCGATCGAACGGCCGTTGCGGGCGCGGTCCTTTTCGATGACCACGATGCGGTAGTAGGGCTGCTTGCGGGCGCCAAATCGCGCCAAACGAATCATTACCACGGTTATACGGTTCCTTTCAGCTTCCTGTGCTCTGTTGCGATTCTTGGGGGTCTTTCCGGCCGGCTGGTATACGCCTGACCGCAGGGAGGGCTGGAGTTGAACGCCCAGCCGCGCAAGACACAACACCTAAGTATCGCCGAAAGTGGGGTTCTGAGGCAAATCGGCCGTTTAACTTGCCGACTGATCGGCAGATCCTTCTAAGAGTCTACCGACCAAACAGCGAACCCATCGAAAAGCGAAGATAAACGCGATCAACAACAGGACGGTGTCGAGGTAGCCGCTGGCAAACAATACGAAAATGCCGAGTTGCGAACCCAACCAGTCGGGTGCTTGCAGCCCTGGCCAATGAAGAATCACCCACTGAAGTGCGACAAGCTTCTCAAACCGACTTGCATAGTCTGGGAGTCCCACGTCGATTGGAGGAGCAAGAAGGAAGCAGTTCACTGCCTCTATAGGTATTGCCACAAGGAACGCGAATAGAACAGGCCGCTTCATGGCGATGATTCTACTCCTTGCCGCTGCGGCAGCCCGTGGCATTAACATAAATCAAGGCTCGCACATACAAGGCCGCGGAGGCGCAATCACCATGATTCGTGAGTATCACACAGGTTATTCCAGCCGCCTGGGCCGGGAGATGGAGATGCTCATCTTCGGCCACGCCGGGCTGCCTGTCATGGTCTTTCCCACCTCCTGCGGCCGCTTCTTCGACTTCGAAGACCGCGGCATGGTCGCCGCCCTTGATGGCAAGATTGAATCGGGCCAGGTGCAACTCTTCTGCGTGGATTCGATCGACGCCGAGAGCTGGTACAACCGCACCGCAGCCCCGCGATGGCGCATCTCCCGCCAGATCCGCTACGAGGACTCTCTCATCCACGAACTGGTTCCGCTGATCCGCCGGCGCAACCCCGACCCGCGCCTCATCGCTCTCGGTTGCAGCTTCGGCGGCTATCACGCCGTCAATATCGCCCTCCGCCACCCCGAACACTTCACCGGCTTCGTCTCCCTCTCCGGCGCCTTCGACCTCACGAGCTTCCTCCACGGCTACTACGACCAGGACTGCTACTACAACCTGCCCACTCACTACCTGCCCAACCTCAGCGATCCCTGGTTCCTCGACCGCTTCAGGCAAAACAGCTACGTGCTGGCCACCGGCCGGGACGACCAGTGCCTCCGCCAGAACCAGATTCTCGACACGATCATGAACGAGAAGGGCATTCCCCACCAGCTCCACGTCTGGGATGCGCAGAACTCCCACGATTGGCCCACCTGGCAGCGCATGGTGCGGGAGTACGTGTAAGAAGCAGGGAACAGGGAATAGGGAGCGAGGTTGCCATGCTTGCAACGAGCCAACTATCGAGCGAATCCAACGGACAAAGGAGCCCGACCCAATGAGCGAACTCAACCCCTATGCGCGCTTTCTCGACGGCCGGCCGCTGGAGACCATCCTGGCCACAACAGCGAAGGAAATATCAACGCATCTCAAGGTCGTCGGCCCGGAGAAGGTCGCCGCCTCGCCCGCTCCCGGCAAATGGAGCCCTGCCGAGATCGTCTGCCACCTTGCCGACTGCGAACTCGTCTTCGGATTCCGCCTGCGCCAGACCCTTGCCGAAAATGCACCGACGATCCAGCCCTTCGATCAGGATGGATGGGCTGCAACCTATCCCGCTATCCCCGCCGCCGATGCTTTGGCAGCTTTTTCAGCACTTCGGGCGTGGAATCTCCGCTTGATTGCAGCAGCTCTGCCGGCCGCCGCAACCCGGCCGGTCACCCACCCAGAGCGGGGAACCATGACCTTCCTGACCCTCGTCGAAACCATGGCCGGCCACGATCTGAACCATCTTTCGCAATTGGAGAAACTGGCCGCCGCATAAGCCGGCCTCGCCTCGCGCATTTTTCTATTCCCATCCGTCCGGTTGTTTTGTAGAATCGCGCCATGAAGGGTAATCCGAAAGTCATCGAGCAATTGAATCGTGCGCTCCGCGAGGAACTCACCGCCATCAACCAGTACTTCGTTCACGCCGAGATGTGCGAGAACTGGGGCTACTCCAAGCTCGCCCGCTACATCAAGAAGCAATCCATCGACGAGATGAAGCACGCCGAGACGCTGATGGAGCGCATCCTCTTTCTTGACGCCTCGCCGAGCATGGAGCCTCTGGCCCTCACGATCGGCAAGACCGTCAAGGCCATGATCGACTCCGATCTAAAGCTGGAGATCGATGCCGTCGCGTTGTACAACGAGGCCGTCAAGATCGCCTCGGACGAGAAGGACAACGGCTCGCGAGATTTGTTTGTCAAACTGCTCAAGGACGAGGAAGAGCACGTCGACTGGCTCGAAGCCCAGGTGCACCAGATCGCGGAGCTAGGCTACGAACGCTATTTGACCATGCAGACCCTCGAGGCGAAGTAGCGTGAAAGCCTTCGTACCGATTGCATCAACCCAGTTTTTAAAGGGCACGGCTTTAGCCGTGCCGCCAAAGCTCGAATACAAACGCGGGCTTTAGCCGCTGAGGGAAGTCTCTCGCGGACTTCGTACGGAATCATACCTCTACCAAGCCGGTTTTGCCCTCGGGCGCCGGGTGCCCCATCCTCGCCGCGTTTTTGTTCTTGCGGCGAGGGTGGGATACCAACGAACCATCAGTCCTTTACCTTCTTCAACAACCAAGCCATATTTTGCCCCAGCGTCTTCATCGTCCGGATTCCTTCTTCGTCCCGCTCCACATCGCCGATCTCGCGGCCGATGCCCACATTCCAATAGGACGATCCCGGCACGATCATCTCGCTGAAGAAAAAGAAGTGGTTCAACGCGTCAAAGGCCGGGATGGCTCCGGCCCGCCGCACAGCTACCACGGCTGCGCCTACTTTGCGGCGAAGAAAGTTTCCGTTTGCCCTTGAAACGTAGCAGGCGCGATCCATCAACGCCAAAATCTCCGGCGAGACATTGGAGAAATAGGTTGGCGAACCGAGCAGAATGCCATCCGCCTCCCTCATCTTCTCGATCAGGGCATTGCCCATATCGTTTTTCTGCGCGCACCGCCGGTCCTTGTTCTTCGAACACTCGCTGCAGGCACGGCAGCCGTGGATCGTGGCCCCGCTCAGCTCGATCAATTCAGTCTCGATCCCTTCCTGCTCCAGTTCCTTCAATACGTATCCAAGTAAGATGGCCGTGTTTCCGCCCTTGCGGGCGCTTCCATTCAAGGCAACAACCTTCGTGCGACTCTCGTTCATTCGTTCGTCTCCCTTTGCCGCCAACCGGCCTTGCAGCCAGATGGCAGTCCTTCCCAACCCTCTATTGTGCTCCTCTTTCGCAGCCGCTTTCCACGCCAACCTCTGTTCGATCTCCAGGTTCTTCCGCCTCCTCTTCTTCCGGCGGTCACCGAAGGGGCGAATCGAATTCCCCAGGAGGTGGTTTGCGGCGGGGTTGGCGGCGATCCAGGCACAATCCGCTTACGCGAATATCGTCCTGTCCATCACTGGCGGGGTATTCCTTTCGGTTTGAAAGGGCGTCCAAGGGAAACGTATCTTCGGCTGCCGGTCACGCTCGCAAAATCCTCAACACTGAGAGGATTGTGTTCCAACTGCGTGTTGTGGCAGACGCGCCGAAGAGCTCATCAAGCTGGCCAAGATACCCGATCGTCTTCATGTGGCGCCGGTATACTCCAAACACAAGGCGTCTTTTCGAGCCGATGACTCGCACATACCACTCTTCACCTTCGGGAATCGCTATCGGAGGGGATACCTTGCAGTGACCAGTTTTCGCCAGGATGCTTAAGAATCGTACCGTATTGGGTAGCGATGGCTCAGAACCAAACGGATTCTCCATTTCCAATCGGAGAAGATCATTCCCGTCACAGAACGCAATCTCCACTTCGAACTGAAGTCTTCGTCGCAGTTCAGCGAGGAAACTTGCGCGCGATCCAGGTTTTCGAACGACGAGTGTGCCTGCAGCGCCCACATTCACGACGTCGTAGGCCCTCAGTTCTCTGGCCAGAATGCTCGGGCGAAACCTTCTGTGCCCTCCGACATTGATCCCTCTGAAGAAAACAACTAAAGCCATAGCCTGCCATTGGACGCGATGATCACACCGCCGACGGTTGATATGGGTGAGCAACGCCGATAGACCTGCTGAAATCATTTCCGGCGAAACGAATGGAGGCCTGGAAGGTGGGCCTGACAGTCGGCAATATGAAGTATAACGGTGCTGAAGTTCTTGATCCCAACCGAACCAGTCCAGGCCAACCAAAGTCATCGATCCGCGTGATCTCTTAAAACCGGAATCAGAGCCGAGCAGGGGTGAGCCTTATTGCAATCCCTTGACGAGATAGAGATCTGAAAGCAGACGCGTAAATCCGTAGACATAGGACCGGCCGTCCGCGCTCAGAATAATGTGGCCAACGTCACAAAGTCCGGCGGCGTCAGCGGGGTTGACTTCCTTGAAGAACTGCCTTTGACCAGTTGCAACGTTCAGTCGATAGATCTTAACCGGGACTTGTTCCCATTGGTTCACGTACATGAACTTTGGGTCGGAGGTCCATGCGAAGTCTTCTCCAGGCAATAAACCGGGAATCGCGCGCGGCTGGCCTCCATCCAGTGGATATAAGCGACCCTGTTTGCTCGCGATCTCCCTGGCCGCAATCCACTTCCCATCGGGAGAGGGATGGCACGAGCTGACTCCTTCCGGTGTTATGGCGCGTGGTTTCCCGCCATCGATGTTTTGTATGAAACACTGTGTCTCGTGCCCGGCCTGCTTCCCGGCGAATACCAGTTGGTTGCCGTAGGGCAGCCACAGAATATGTCCGTACTGTTGAATGCCGCCAGAGTCGATTCGTCTTGAGTTGCCGGCGCCAGTTGGCAACAGCACAAGTTGAGCGTAGTTAATCGTCGCGGCTACCCATTTCCCGTCGGGAGAAATTCCGCCCGCCATCCCTTCGCCCAAAGGAACTGGCGGAGTGCCGCGCTGGTCTCTCACAGCAACTGTGTAGTTCGGGCCTCCCTGTTCACCCTGCTCGTCGAATATCACCTGGTTGCCGTCGGGAGTTAGATCGACTGGAAGCGACCAATCCATCCACGAAAGGTCTCGCTCGCGCGCGGCTCCGGGCGCCAGGCCGATGATTCCGGCGCGCGGTTCGTCACGAGTGAGCAGGAGCCGTCCATCGGGGGCTATATCCTCGAGAGTTACGCCTCCAGGCGCTCTGTAAGTAAGGCGCAGTTTGCCCTGCAGGTTCACGGCGTAAACGCGGCGTTGCAATCCTGCCTCGGTGGCTGAAAACCACACCTCGGTTCCGCGGGGAGACCAGGCCAACCCTTCTTCGCTCTCCCATCCTGTGGAGAGATCCTTTTTATGTCCCGCAAGATCTACGACCGAAACGGCGCCACGATCGTCCATGTCGGTCGGGTGGTCAAGAAAGGCTATCTGATCGCCTTTGGGGGAGACACGGGGGTGGCTGATCCAACCGGTGGTCTCGTAGAGAATGTGGCCAATGGGAAATTCGAGTCGCTCCCGGCCCGCCATGTTGCGGACGACGGCGAGGGATTTTCCATCGGGAGCCCAATCGGCCCAGTCGATATTCTCGGCAATTTGTCGAGGCGACCCTCCCGTGATAGGAACTTGGCCGAGAGTCCCCTGAAGCGTGAACATATGTTGAGGATCGACCGACTGCGCTACCGCCATTTCGCCGGCGGAAGACACAGCAAATAAAGCCGTCCCAAGCATTCCCAAGCTTCGCGTACCTAAGAAATTCACGTCGGTTGAGAATATTTCCACCGGCGCGCCGTCCCACGAAGCGGTGTAGATCACGTTGTGTCCATCGGGCGCAAACCTGGCCGAATACACAGTGCCGTGCCGAACCGTCAGACGCTGAAACTCGGGCGTAAAAGGCTTCACGGTCCGGCGCCCGAGCAAGACGCCAACTGCAAGAACGATTCCTGCGGCGAGAATCGCAAGCGTCGTTACAAGCAGCCGCCTGCGGCCAATCTTGCCTCCAGTGGGAGGTCCACCGATTTCCGGAAACATCGCCGGTTGGGAGTCTGCTAGTGAACGCTCCAGCGGGGCCACGAAGCGATAACCGCGGCGCGGAACTGTTTCAATGAAGGAAGGATTATCGGCCGAATCCCCGAGAGCGGTCCGAAGCTTGCCGACCGCGACGTTGACCGCATGGTCAAAATCTCCAAAGCTCTCGTCCGGCCATATGCGGGAGCGCAACTCCTCGCGGGTGACCAAAGCACCCGGACGCTCCAGCAGGAGATGCAGCACCTTGAAGGGCTGTTCCTGGAGCTTGACGCGGCTTCCCGATTTACGCACCTCTCCGAAGTGGAGATCGGCCTCGAACTCTCCAAACCTGACCGTTCCGTTTCTTTTCGGTGCCTCGGAGATTCCATTCTTGGGAAAGTCCAGCATTCGCCCTCCGGTCATTTGATGCCACAAGCTCCCTGTACTTTCAACTATTTTGCGGGGAGAGCTTCCTATTCCGGACCTCTCCGATTTCTCTCCAGCCGCTTAACCGACTCTGGATCTGCAAACTACCTCTGGGGAATTGAGATCCCAACCGGCGGAACTCAACATGGCTCTCATTGAGGTGTGGGTCATGCGGGGTCGCTACTTCCTGTGCATAGTTGTTTTGACGGGCTTGTTGGTGGTGGGTCAACCGGCATCGTGGGGATATAGGGGAGCGGTCCGACCTGCGAAAACCAGCGTCGCATTCCAACTCTATCGAGACTATCTGATCGTCGTCCAAGGGTCGGCTGGCCCGTTGAAGGGTCTCCACTTTCTGTTGGACACCGGGTCGAATCCCACCATCTTAGATTGGCAACTCGCACGGCGGCTTCACCTCGAGGTCACGCCGGCCGCAGTTGCGGTTGTGCGCGGTAACGTAAAAGGCGGAATCGCAACCGCGCCGAGCCTTGAATTGGGCCCAGTCCGGAGGGAAAACGTTCCTGTAGTCATCGAGGACATGTCTTTCGTTCAGGTTGCATTCCCATTTCGGATCGACGGAATCGTCGGTCTCGACGTACTGGGGCAGAGCAACTTTGTGATCGACTACTCATCGCGTGAAATCCGCTTTGGTCCCGCTCATTCGATGACGGATTCGATTCAGTTGCAAGTGAAAGATGGACTGGCATTCGTCGATGCCGTGTTCAATCGCACTCCGGTACGCCTGCTTGTGGATACCGGCGCCTCTTCGCTGGTCATCTTCAAGGATTCGCCGGATCCGGCGCCCAGTCAGGAAGACGACGTCGCTCAACCGATGCCCAAGAGGACCGGCGATCTCAATCGCGAACGAATGCGGCAGACCAGTCTCAGGCTTGGCGGAGTGGAGTTCGGGGATGGTTTGGCATTTGTGGTCCCTAACCACAGGGATGTTGGCCACGATTTTGACGGGCTGATGAGTCCCGTGGCTCTCGGTATGACGAGAATAGCGATCGATCTCAAGCAGAGAAAATTGGCGTTCGCCCGAGAACAGTAGATCTCTGACGACCTGCCTGAGAAAGAGTGCACTCATCTATTACAGAGAAATCGGCGCCCAGGATCTCCGTAGTGCCTGGTCGGCAAACCTGAAAGAACCAGCAGATCGCGTTTTTGTTTTGCCGCTTGCACCGGCACCGCCCGCTGCGCAATGAAGATTCTCTTCGACCCCCTCTCCCAATCTGGCGCATTCGTATATGTGGTCCGCGAGGAGCTAACCTTCCACTCTGTTCTCGCATCCGGATCGGGTCGACATCAGACGTCGCCACCACGCACATCCCTACTCGGCTCGAGGACCTCACTATTGCGGGGTCGGGAAGATCTGCCGATTTGCATCGAGCTTCCCCAACGCCGGCCCCAGCCTTTACTCTGCATAGGAGCCGAATCGCTCTCTGCCGAAAGGATTTCCCCAATGATCCATCTTTGCCTAAAGGCCGTTTGGGCATCTCTTGCCGTAAACTTCCTGGTTCTTTCCGCGGCCGGACAGGCCACGATTTCCATGCCCCCTGCCTATCCGGAGTACCCCAGTGAAATGCCCGCCAAACTCGTTCCGGCTACCTCGAGCTTCGATTACGAACGCCGCGAGGCAATGATTTCGATGCGAGACGGGGTGAAGCTCTACACCGTAATTCTGGTGCCGAAAGGCGCGAAGAACGCGCCGATCCTGATGACGCGCACACCCTATAGCGCGAAGGAGTTGACAGGAAATGCTCCCAGTTCCCATCTGGCTTCATTGCTTTATGGCTATGACAACGCGACCGACGTGATCGTCGAGGGTGGATACATCCGCGTCGTCCAGGACATTCGCGGCAAGTATGACTCAGAGGGCGACTACGTGATGAACCGGCCCATTCATGGGCCGCAGAATCCGACGCCGGTGGACGAGGCTACGGATACTTACGACAGCATCGACTGGCTGGTGAAAAACATCCCCGAGACCAACGGCAAAGTGGGGATTCTGGGCATATCCTACGATGGCTTTCTTCCGCTGATGGCGCTGGTGAACCCGCACCCCGCGCTGAAGGTCTCAGTGCCTATGAACCCGATGGTCGATGGCTGGATGGGTGACGACTGGTTTCACAATGGAGCCTTCCGCGAACAGAATATGCCCTATATCTACGAACAAGAGGGCACGCGCGCGAACGACAAGGATGCCCACTGGTGGACCTCGAATTTCGACGACTACGACTTCTACATGCAGGCAGGATCGGCGGGCGAACTGGGCCGGCGGCACGGCCTCGAACAGATGGGCTTCTGGAAGAAGATTCTCGAACACCCGAGTTATGACGCTTTCTGGAGCGATCAGGCGGTTGACAAAGTGCTGGCTGCCCAGCCGCTCAAGGTTCCCGTGTTGCTGGTGCACAGCCTCTGGGATCAGGAAGACATCTACGGGGCCCTTGCCGTTTACAGGGCAATCAAGCCGCTGGACAAAAACAACGACAAGGTCTTTCTGGCAATAGGGCCTTGGCACCACGGGCAGGAGATATCGGACGCGGCTGTACTCGGGCCCATTCGCTTCGGCAGCGACACGGGAACCTGGTTCCGGCAGAATGTGCTGCGCCCGTTTCTGGATCGCTACCTGAAGGATGAAACGCTCAAGGAGGAGATCGCCCCGGTGACGGCCTTCGAGACCGGCGTCAACCGCTGGCAGAGACTTCCTGCGTGGCCGGCGGCGCCGGCAACAAAGCCGCTTTATCTTGAAGCCGGACTGAAGCTTGGATTCGACGCGCCGGGGCAGTCTGACGCAGCCCGTAACGCAGAATTTGACGAATACATCTCCGAT
>Ga0181525_10001078_pt1 | contig 23679 bp, 21 predicted proteins | sample PEATcosm2014_Bin_48_FD_121100 | JGI IMG/M metagenome (GOLD analysis project Ga0181525, IMG submission 121100) | Peatland microbial communities from MTU Mesocosm Facility, Houghton, MI, USA - PEATcosm2014_Bin06_10_metaG | ecosystem: Environmental > Terrestrial > Soil > Wetlands > Peat | place... | reverse complement strand
TTCGACGCCGCACAGGTCGCGCAAGCCGGAGCCACTGCCGCCCGCGCTCCCTGCCGTGCCGCCTGTGTAATCGTCCCGTAAATCCGGAACGCTTGTCCGAACCAGAAGACGGCCATCACAAACACAAAGAGCAGAGGCAGGATCATGGCGGTCTCCGCGATCTCAGCGCCGCGCGTCCCGTGGGCTAAATTGCCCCAATTTATCCATCCTCGCGCCTTCATCGCTATCTCGCTCTCCACATTCTCTCGACGCCAAAAAGCAAGGCGGTCAGAGCCAAAGCCACCCCGTAGGGGACCTTCAACGACTGCGGGTTATCCAGCGAAACCTCCGCCCCCGGCATGTGAAAGGTCACCATCGACAGCAGAAGCCTGCCAATGTTGCGCAGCGTTTCTTTGAATCGCCGCTTGTAGATTACCAATCCCAGGGCCATGATGCCCGCCACCAGCAGGGAACCCATGAGCAGATCAGCGAGCACTTCCCAACCAACGAACGCTCCCAAAGCTCCGGCCAGCTTCCAGTCGCCCGCGCCCAGGCTGCGCAGAAAGACGAAAGGCAAAAGCACCAGAAGCCCGAACCCGGCGCCCAGCAGGGAAGTCCTCAACCCAACCCACCCACTCGCGAACGTGTTCACCGAAACCCCGATCAGAAACCCCGCCACCGTAAGCCAGTTTGGAATGCGGCGGCTGCGCCAATCCGTCCAGCCGGCAATCAACGCCATCGCGACCGCCGGTGCGAGCACGATCGCCTTCAAACCATCTCCAATTCGTACCCGAAGAGCCCTCTTCGCGATGCAACATGCCAACGCGATGAAAGCCTGATTTCAAACGAAACTCGACCATGGGGGGAGAGAATAGGCGACTCCTGAGCACTTACAACCTGACTTCATGCCCTACTGACGCGGATTTTCACACAGCCGTATACCGAAGTCAATGAAGAGAGCCAGGGCAGAAGAACCCTCGTCACCTGCCAAAAGCAAAGGCCCGGAGCGGCTCCGGGCCTTCTGCAATAGGCTTCCAGTTATCGGTTGAACGCTCCGGCGCTGTTATGCTCGGCAATGATGCGCTTCGCGTTATCAGCCAGCGCCTTAGCTTGCGGAAGCAGGTCCAGCGCCTTCACAACTTCAGGATCCGACTCCGCCCGCACCTTCAATCCCTCATCCTCGCCAAAGGCATCCACAAAGATCTCAGCCTTGATGCTGGATTTGATCCAATCGTTGTTATCCGCCAGCTCCGCCTGGGTGTAGGGAATATTGGCCTCATCCAGCGATTTGCGGAAATCTACCAGAATGGCATCGTCAACCTCAAAGCCCTTGGTGGGATGGTGATCTACGATGTAGCGCTTGGCGAAATTGAAGAACGCGTAGTGTTGCAGCAACGTATCCTGAAAGTGATTGCTCTTAACCGGAGGAATCACAACGTCCGGAGTGATGCCTCCGCCGCCGTAGACTGTGCGACCACTGTCAGTCAGCTTCACTTCGCGATTCGCATTGCTGCCGGATTCGGGCTCACGATTGTAGTAATAGTCGTAGAGCGAAATATTGCTGTAGTCGCGCTGAATCAGCCGGCCGCTGGGCGTGTAATAGTGGGCAGTGGTGAGGGCCAACCCAGTGTTCTCCGAAAGCGGATACACGGTTTGAACCAGTCCCTTGCCAAACGTGACTTCTCCCACGATCAAGCCGCGATCGTGATCCTGAATGGCTCCGGAAACAATCTCCGCCGCCGAAGCGGTCAGACGGTTCACCAGGACCACGAGAGGATAATCCTTGCCGCCATTTCCGTGCTGGGCAACATAACGCTTCTCGGCCGAAGCCCGCCCGTGATGCGAAACGATGAGCTGGTTTTTCTTCAGGAACTTATCGGCCACGCCGACACCTTCGCTCAGCAGGCCGCCGGGATTTCCCCGCAGATCAAGAATCAGTCCCTTCAGATCTCCAAACTCGTCGAGAGCTCTCGAGACTTCGTCTTCCGTGGTCTCGTTGAATCCGGTCACGTGCAAGTACCCGATTCCCGGCCGGATCAGGAAGTGCACATCCACGCTGTAACGTGGGATCTCGTCCCGCACCAGCGTGAACTCCATCGGCTTCTCCACGCCTTCACGCGAAATGCTGATGTGTACCGTCGTTCCCTTCGGCCCCTTGAGCAGATCGGCGACATCGCCTGTGCTCATGTTCTCCGTGGATTTGCCATCGACTGCGATGATCACGTCACCCGGATGAATGCCGGCTTTGTAAGCGGGAGTGCCCGTGAAGGGAAAGATCACAATCACTTTGTTGTTGCGCGGACCAACCGTCATGCCCACGCCGTAGTATTTGCCGCGCTGGTCTTCGCGCATCAGGGCGTAAGACTTGGGGTCGAAGAAATTCGAGTGCGGATCGAGAGCGTGGAGCATGCCCGGGATGGCCCCGTTATAGATGGCTTTATCCGGGTTGACCGGCTCGGCGTAGTTGTCCTCAATGATGGCGTAGACATCGGAGAACTGTTTCAAACTGCCTTTGACGTCGGTGTCAGTCGATGGCGACGAAGCCGATCCGCTGCGCTGGGCGAAAAGAATTCCCAGAAACCCGCAGGTGACGAGAAAGAAGATAACGAGGAACAGGGAGCGGCGAGAACTACGTGCCATCTTGAATTTTTCCTTCGCTTGAGGGTCGTCGAACCACCCCAGCTACCGTGCTGAATAAGCGCAGTATATCACCATCTTAGACTAACCCGAATCGGGATGGTCACCATCGGTAACCACCCTCAGGGAACGGTTACTCTTTAAGATGCGCCTTGAGGCAGTTAAGGTTCCTGCCTGGCCGCCTCAGCCTCCCAATCAGTGTGGGCATACACCCTCAGAAGGCGGCATTGACGAGGCGGGCATCCCGTTATATTGTGGCGGTCACCAAACGTGGGGGGCCCGTTCCGGTAAGCGCAAAAGCTCGGGGAGTTGGAGTGTGCTGCTTCGTCGCGTAGTCACGATTGCGTTCTGGTCAGTGCTCCTGATTCTGGCTGTTGGCCGCCCTGCCACGGTCTTCGCGGGCGAAGACTTTCCGCCGATTTCTGCGGAAGAACTTAAAATGACGAGCGAACCGCTCGCTCCCGGTGCGCCCGCCATCATCCTCTACCGTGAGGTCGATCGCGACGACAACGGCCTCACCTTTCATGAAGACAATTACAAGCGGATCAAGATCTTCACCGAGGAAGGGCGCAAATACGCGAATATAGAGATCCCCTTCGTTAAGGATGTCGACGAGGTGGTGCACCTTCGCGCCCGCACCATCAAACCGGATGGCTCCGTTGTCAACTTTGACGGCAAAGTTGTAGAGAGCTCTCTGCTAAAGGCGGGCCGACTAAGAGTCCTGGCAAAGACGTTTACCCTACCTGCAGTGGAGCCAGGCGGCATCATTGAGTACGCCTACACCCTGAACTTGAAGAACGCTTATGCCTCCCATTGGATCCTCAGCGAAGATCTTTTCACCAAGAACGCAAAGTTTTCCCTGAAACCTTACAGGGGTTTCTACGTGCCGGTCACGGTGCGCTGGAGTTGGCACGATCTGCCGCCCGGTGCCGATCCCGAACAAGGCCGCGACGGCGTAATCCGGATGGAAGCAGCCAACATCCCGGCATTTCAGACGGAAGACTTCATGCCACCGGAGAATGAAGTGAAGTCACGCGTGGACTTTGTTTACACCAACGAGCGCCCCGAGAAGGATATTGACACCTTCTGGAGGACAGTGGGAAAAAACGGGAATGAGCGCCTGGAAAAGTTCATGGGAAAGCGCCGGGCGATGGAAGAAGCCGTGGCCCAGATCGTTTCTCCGGATGACCCTCCGGAAGTGAAGCTGCGGAAAATTTATGACCGCGTCCAGCAGATCCGCAACAAGTCCTACGAGTTACGAAAGACCGAGCAGGAACAAAAGCGTGAAAAAGACAAGGTAATCGAAAACGTTGAGGACGTCTGGAAGCTTGGATACGGAAGCGGCGCACAGCTCACCTGGTTGTACCTCGCTCTGGTCCGGGCTGCTGGGTTCGAAGCTTTTGGCTGCTGGGTCTCGGATCGCAAGCAGTACTTCTTCAATCCCAAGACCATGGAGAGTGGCAAGTTGGATGCGGGCGTTGTGCTGGTCAAGCTAAATGGAAAGGATCTTTACTTCGATCCGGGAGCTGAGTTTACGCCTTTTGGATTACTGAAATGGTCCGAGACGGGAGTAGCCGGTTTACGGCTGGATCAGGATGGCGGCACTTGGATCAAGACGACGCTTCCGCCAAGCTCGGAGTCTCGGATACAACGCGAGGCAAAGTTAAAACTCTTCGACACAGGCGACCTGGAAGGGAAACTCACCGTTACCTATACCGGCTTGGAAGCGATGTACCACCGGCTCGATGTCCGTCATGCGGACGATTTGGAGCGCAAGAAGTTTCTGGAAGATGGCGTGAAAGCACAAGTTCCGGTTTCGGCAGAGGTCGAACTGACGAATAAGCCAGACTGGGATGGTTCGGAAACTCCGTTAGTAGCGGAATTCAAGGTGAAGATACCTGGTTGGGCTTCAAATGCCGGGAAGCGAGTGCTGGTTCCTGCCGGAGTCTTTACCGGAGCGGAAAAGCACATTTTCGAGCATGCCGAGCGCATCCATCCTATCTACTTCGATTATCCATACGAAAAGGCGGATGACGTAACCATCGAACTTCCCCTTGGCTGGCAAGTGGGCAGTGTTCCTCGGGGGCAGGATCATGACGATGGGCTGGTAGGCTATACGCTCAAGGTGGATAACGGCAAGGACACACTGCACCTGACACGCCGACTCAAAGTGAATTTCATGTACTTGGAGACGAAGTACTATCCGACGCTCCGGAGCTTCTTTCAGTTTGTGAGGACCGGAGACGAGGAGCAAATCGTATTGGAGCCCGGGGCGGCGACCGCGAGCAACTGATTCGGTGCGCGGCGCCGGCGGCAGGCTGGAATGTCGCCGGCGTTCTGGGATTGGCCGGTGAAGAGCCTAAGCCGAGCTGGCAGAGAGATTGCCCGTCTGTCGAGCCTGCTATTGACGAGGCGGCCATCCCGTTATATTGTGGCGGTCACCAAACGTGCGGGGGGCCCGTTCTGGTAAGCGCAAAGGCTCGGGGAGTTGGAGTGTGCTGCTTCGTCGCGTAGTCATAACTGCGTTTTCGTCAGCGCTCTTGGTTCTGGCTGTTGGTGGATATCGCCCGGCCAGAGTCCTCGCTGGTGACGGCTTTCCACCCATTTCTCCTGAAGAGCTGAAAATGACGAGCGAACCGCTCGCTCCCGGTGTGCCTGCCATCATCCTTTACCGGCAAGTTGACCGCGACGACAACGTTCACACGCCTCACGAAGACAACCACATCCGAATCAAGATCCTCACCGAGGAGGGGCGCAAGTACGCAGATCTCGAGATCCCATACGTCAAGGGAGGATACGACATATCCTCAGTGCGTGCCCGCACCATCCGCCCCGACGGTTCCGTCGTCGAGTTCGATGGAAAAGTCTTCGAGAAGCCGATTGAGAAAAGCCGGGAACTGAAGTACATGGCGAAAACGCTGACGCTTCCCGATGTTCAGGTGGGTTGCATTATCGAGTACTCCTACACCTACGATTTTAAGGAGTATTCCCTCTATGACTCCCATTGGATTTTGAGTCAGGAACTCTTCACCAGAGACGCAAAGTTTTCGCTGAAACCTTATACCAGCGACTTTCCCTCCTACACTGTCCGTTGGTCCTGGCGTGACTTGCCGCCGGGTACCGGGCAGCCGCAACAAACCGGCGACCATGTCGTCCGGCTCGAGGCGCATAACATTCCCGCTTTTCAAACCGAAGACTTCATGCCTCCGGAAGATGAATTGAAGTCGCGTGTGGACTTCATCTATAGCGACGAGCTTTTCGAACCGAACCCAGACAGGTATTGGAAAAAGGTCGGGAAGCAGCTCAACGGGCAGGTGGAGGGGTTCGTCGGGAAAAAGAAAGCCATGGAAGATGCTGTGGCGAAGATTGTTTCGCCGAATGATCCGCCGGAGGTGAAGCTGCGGAAAATCTACGACCGGGTGCAGCAGTTGCGCAATACCTCCTATGAAGTCCAGAAAACGCAGCAAGAGCTGCTACGCGACAAGGAAAAAGAGCCAGCGAATGTGGAAGAGGTATTGCAGCGCGGCTACGCAAATGGGAGGAATCTTACCTGGCTTTTCCTGGGGCTGGTTCGAGCGGCCGGCTTCGAGGCATACGGAGTCTACGTATCGGATCGCAGCCACTACTTCTTCTCTGCCAAGCTGATGGATCGCAACAGACTGAACGCCAACGTTGTTCTGGTCAAAGTCAACGGCAAGGACATGTATTTCGATCCCGGTGCCGCCTTTACGCCATTCGGGCTGCTGGAATGGCCAGAAACCGGCGTCACAGGTTTGCGGCTGGATAAAGACGGCGGAACCTGGATCGAGAGCACACTGCCTCAAAGTTCAGAGTCCCAGATTGAGCGCAAGGCAAGGCTCAAGCTTTCCGACACTGGTGACCTGGAGGGAAATCTTACGGTTACCTTCACCGGCCTGGAGGCGATGAACCGAAGGGTCGAGGAACGCCACAGCGATGAGACTGAGCGGAAGAAATACCTCGAGGACGAGGTCAAGGGATACGTTCCCGTGGCTGCGGAACTCGAACTCACCAATCAGCCGGATTGGAAGAGTTCCTCGCCCCCCTTGGTGGCGGAGTTTACTTTGAAAATCTCTGGCTGGGTTGCCGGCGCCGGCCGTCGCGCTTTGATGCCCGTGGGGATTTTCAGCAACGCGGAGAGAGGTATATTCGAACACTCCAATCGCGTTCATCCCATCTATTTCGCCTTTCCGTTTGAAGAGGTGGATGATGTAACCATTGATCTGCCCGATGGCTGGCAGGCGCAAAGCTTGCCCCAGCCGCGAAATCAGGACGGGCACGTTGTCGCCTATATCGCGAATGCGGAGAAAGACGCGAAATCGCTGCACCTGAGCCGAAAGCTCAGGGTCGACGTCCTTTTCTTGGAACCGAAGTACTACGCGGCGTTGCGCAACTTCTTTCAGGTTGTCAGGAGTGGAGATGAAGAGCAGATCGTTTTGCAACCCGGAACGGCGACAGCGAGCAACTAGCTGGCATTGGCCGCTGGTTGCCGGGTGCGTAGGTGTGTGCCTTTTGGCTTGGGCGCCACAAGCCGTCGCGGGCGGTGATGCTCCGCAGTGGATGCACGCATTGGTGAATGCGCCGTTGCCTTCGTACGACGAGAAAACTGACGCTGTACTGCTTTACTCTGAGAACAACGTGACGGTGATTTCGACGGACAAGATCAGGACGCAAGTCCGCGCAGCGTACAAGATTCTGCGGCCCAGCGGCCGCGAACGCGGCACGGTAGTCGTTTACTTCAATCCCCAGAAGAAGGTCAAGAGTCTGCACGGATGGTGCATTCCTGCGCAAGGCAAAGACTACGAAGTCAAGGATAAGGACGCGATTGAGGTATCGCCCAATGTTGAAGGCGCTGAACTGATCTCGGACGCGAAAGCAAAGGTGCTGCGCATTCCCGCTCCAGATCCCGGAAACATTGTCGGCTACGAATATGAAGTGGAGGAGCAACCCTTCTTCTTGCAAGACATCTGGGATTTCCAGCAGGGAGATCCGATCAAGGAAGCTCACTATTCGCTGCAACTCCCCGCAGGCTGGGAGTACAAAGCCTCCTGGTTGAACCACACGGAAGTTCAGCCCACGCAGTCGGGCGCCAATTCGTGGCAGTGGACGGTCAGCGATGTGAAAGGAATCCGAAACGAGCCCCTCATGCCCCCGATCGAGGGAGTCGCCGGGCAAATGATTGTGTCGTTCTTCACGTCGGGAGGGCCGGCGCTGAATGCAAACGCCGACTGGAACGCCATGGGGAAGTGGTACTTCAACCTGGTCGGCGCCCGGGTCGATGCTTCGCCTGAGATTAAGCAGGAAGTTGCGAGCTTGACAGCCTCGAAGGCCTCCACCCTGGAGAAGATGCAAGCCATCGGTCTATTCGTCCAGCACGATATCCGCTATGTGGCGATTGAGTTGGGCATCGGGGGTCTTCAGCCGCATCCGGCGCCCGACGTTTTTTCCCACCGCTACGGAGACTGTAAAGACAAAGCCACACTCGTACGGTCGATGCTGCATGAAATTGGCGTGGAGTCCTACCATGTCGTGATCAACGACAGACGCGGCTCGGTAACCGGCGATATGCCTGCACACGACGGATTTAACCATGTAATTACAGCGATCAAATTGCCCGACGGCCTCAACGACCCCTCCCTCATCGCCGCGATGCAGCATCCCAAGCTGGGCAGAATCCTTTTCTTCGATCCCACGAACGACCTGATCCCGTTCGGCCAGCTCCCCGGCTACCTGCAGGCGAACTACGGCTTGCTGGTGACGCCCGAAGGAGGCGAGTTGATCGAACTGCCCCAGGAACCGTCGACAATGAACAGCATTCGGCGCACAGCCAAGCTAACTCTCGACACCACCGGTACGTTGAAAGGCGATGTAAAAGAGGTTCGCCTGGGCGCTCGCGCATCCTCCGAGCGATGGCGATTGCGCACCGTAGCGAAAGACACGGACCGCATCAAGCCGATTGAAGAACTTCTGGCCAATTCGCTTTCCACCTTCCGCATCACCAGTGCCAGCCTTGTCAACTTTCAGCAAACCGACCAGCCTTTCGGCTTCAACTACTCATTCGTATCTGAGAACTACGCCAAGAACGCGGGCAACTTGCTGCTGGTGCGGCCGCGGGTGATCGGGCAGAAGAGTTTAGGATTCCTGGAGACGAAAGAAACGCGTAAATTTCCCATCGAATTAGAAGAGCCGACCCGCGATACCGACACCTTCGAAATCACATTGCCGGCCGGTTACACCGTGGATGACGTGCCGCCTCCCGTCGATGCCGACTTTAGCTTCGCCAGCTATCACGCCAAGACCGTGGTGAACGGAAACGTTGTCGATTACACCCGAACGTTCGAGGTGAAAGCGTTGAGCGTGCCGGTAAATCAGGCCGATGAGCTGAGAAAGTTCTACCGCATTATCGCCGGCGATGAACGTAACACAGTTGTCCTCAAACCCATGCCTTAGCCGTTCGAAGTCTCAGCTCTTGGAGGGTGAGACTGGCAGGCGCTCAAGCCGCGCGTTGCCGCCTTTGCTCCGCCGCATTATGATGAGGCCATGAGCTTTTCCGACACGGTATTCCTGTTTTTCCTCGTGCTCATTCTTTTTGGGCCGAAGAAATTGCCGGAGATGGCTCGTCAGGCCGGACGCCTGCTCGCCGAACTCCGGCGCGCATCGAATGAGTTTAAATCGCAGATCGAAACCGAAATTTCCCACCTCGAGGTGGAAAAGCCGCAAACCGTCCTCCCTCCCAGCCCGTCGCCCCAAGGGACTGTGGCCAGCCGTAGCTTGAACCCTGCCGTCAGTGAACCCGTCCCGCTACCGGAGCCAGCCGCCTCTACCGTTCCCGCCGAACCGGCTGTTTTGAGTGCGAGTCCAGCCGCATCGCCAGGAGCAGAACCGACCGATTCAATCAAGTCCGGTACAGAATTGGCTGATTCCGTGATTGCTCCCACCTCCCAGGACTCGCATGTCTGAAACCGCAACCGAGCCCTCCGGCGACGAGAGTAAGCGCGACGCCATGCCTACCATGGGTTTTCTCGATCACTTGGAGGAGTTGCGCCGGCGAGTCGTTTACTCCATTCTCTCCGTGGGTGCGGGATTTGGCGTCTGCTGGGGCTTTCGGGTCAAGATCTATGCGATTATGCAGCGGCCTATCATGGAGGCGCTCAAAGCCAACGGCATGTCGGAGAAGCTCGTCTACACCAGCCCCGTCGAACCGTTCAACCTGTACCTGAAGATTGCGGCGCTTGCGGGCCTCTTCCTGACTTCCCCTTTCGTGCTTTACCAGGTCTGGATGTTCATCTCGCCCGGCCTTTATCGCAATGAAAAGCGTTACGTCACTCCATTCATGGTATCGACGATCGCCTTGTTTTCGGCAGGAGGATACTTCGGCTATAGCGTCGTTTACCCCCGCGCCCTGGAGGTTCTCATCGGCTTCGGTAAGCAGTTCACGCCCATGATCACGATCTCCGAATACACCTCTCTGTTTCTGAGCATTATCCTCGGCATGGGCTTGATCTTCGAGATGCCGATTCTTATCTTTTTTCTGGCGTTGATGGGCATCATCAGCGCTGGTTTTATGTGGAAGAACTTCCGCTACGCCATTCTGCTCATTTTCATCGTTGCGGGCATCGTAGCTCCGCCCGATGTCTTGAGTATGTGCATCTTTGCCGCTCCTATGGTTGGCCTGTACATAGTCAGCATCGGGGTGGCATGGCTGGTCCATCCCAAGCAGCGCCGGGCGCGGATGGAAAAGAAGGCGACGTAGGGTTTCCCGTCCGGCCGGGATAGTCTGTGGTCGACAGAGGTCTTTTGCCGGACTCTATGCTGAGGTTCCCTGTGACTAGATCGGTGATTGCTCTTCCGGCCCTGCTGCTGTTGCTCGTAATCGTCATTGCTTGCGATCGAGGCAAGAACGTCGCACCTATGGCAGCGCAGGCCGCCGATCCCAGCGACCCCACTCTTCCCAAGCCTTCGCTTCCACCCGACAACGGTCTGCTGCCAACAATCGATTCCAACCGCGCCATGCAGTACGTGAAGGAAATTGTGGCCTTTGGCCCCCGGCCCATCGGTAGCACAAATCACAGCAAGGTTGAGAACTACATCCTCGCCCATCTCAAAGGCGATGACATAGAAAACGACACTTTCACAGCCGACACGCCCGAAGGCAAGTTTCCCGTCCATAACATCATCGCCGAGTTTCCTGGCACGAAGGATGGGATCATCGTAATCGCCAGCCATTACGACACAAACTATCCTTTGCGCAAGACTTCTTATATCGGCGCCAACGACGGGGCATCCTCCAGCGCGCTCCTTCTTGAGTTCGCAAATGAATTGCGCAGCAACAAACGCGACGGTTACAGTGTCTGGCTGGTGTGGGACGACGCCGAAGAAGCGGTCAAGGGCTGGACCGATGCCGACAGCCTCTATGGCATTCGTCATCTGGCAGAAAAATGGGAAGCTGACGGAACGTTGAAGAAGGTAAAGGCATTTCTGCTCGCAGATATGATCGGGGATGCCGATCTGAACATCGAGCGCGATTCCAACTCAACCCCATGGCTTGAAGATGTGGTGTACGAGGCGGCGACGCGACTCGGCTACCAATCGCATTTCTTCGGGCGAACCATGCAGGTAAGCGACGATCATGTTCCTTTTGTACAGAGGGGCGTGCCTTGCGCGGACTTCATCGACTTCGATTATGGCTATAACGACGTCTTCTGGCATACCACGCAAGATACAGTCGACAAACTCAGCCCCAAGAGCCTGGAAATTGTAGGCAGCACCATTCTCGAGACGGTCAGAATCCTGGACAAGATGGAACCGCTGCCTCCGAAGGCGGATGTTCCGGGACCGAAATAGGCAGGCAAGCCTTTTGCTCTACTTCTGGATCCTCTTCAATCTGTTCGTGCTGGGCATGCTGGTGCTGGATCTTCTGGTCTTTCACCGCAGCGGTCGAACTGTGCGCTCACGCGAGGCTGTTGCGTGGAGTGCCATGTGGATCGGCCTCGCAGCAGCTTTTGCCGGGCTGGTCTTCTTCTGGCAGGGGCGCCAGATAGCGCTCGAATTCGTGACCGGCTACGTGCTCGAACTCTCGCTCAGCGTGGATAATCTTTTTATCTTCCTCGTGATTTTCCGCTACTTTTCTGTTCCCGAGCGGAATCAACGTCGCGTGCTGTTTTGGGGAATCCTCGGTGCGCTGGTAATGCGCGGCGTCTTCATTGCCGCGGGGGTTGGACTGATCCGGCGCTTCCATTGGGTTCTGTATGGCCTCGGAGCGCTGCTGATTTATAGCGGCATCCGCCTGGGATTCGCGGGCGAGCATCAAGTCGATCCGTCGAAGAACCCGGCGGTGAAAGCGCTACGCCGCCTCATGCCAGTGACGGATGAGTATCAGGGCGGCCATTTCTTTGTTCGCGGATGGAAGGGCCATCCCGGACTCTATGCGACGCCACTCCTGGTTGTGCTTGCTGTGATCGAAACCACGGACATACTTTTCGCGGTCGATTCCATCCCCGCCGTCCTCGCTGTCACCCTGAATGCATTCATCGTTTACACATCGAATGTGTTCGCCATTCTCGGACTGCGTTCCATGTACTTCGCCATTTCCGGATTAATGAAGGTCTTCCGCTTCTTGCATACTGGACTCGCACTTGTGCTTGTGCTGGTCGGTCTGAAGATGATTGCCGCGGACCATTTCCCGGTCTCGACCCCGGTAACCCTGAGTGTTGTGGCAGGGGTGTTGGCTGTGTCGGTAATCGCATCAGTAATGTATCCGCCAAAAATGGAAGACTAACGAAAGATTGCTATGATGGAATTCCCATGGCGCAGGTCACCATCCACGTTCCGCCACGGCCCTACCAGGCCCGGATTGAGAACGGCTTGCTCGCGCGGGCGGGAAGCCTGCTCGCGGAGTTGCTGCCGCAAGCCAGCAAGGTTTTTGTCGTAACCGTGCAGCCGGTGCGCCGGCGATGGGGCTCAAAGCTGGTCCGGTCTTTGGTCTCCGCCGGATTCAAACCTCAAGTAATCCAGATGCCCAATGGAGAACCTGCCAAGAAACTGGCCACCGTTGAAAAATTGGCTGAAAGATTGTCGCGACTGGGCGCCGACCGAAAAGCTGTGCTCATCGCGCTGGGCGGCGGCGTGGTCGGCGATGTCACTGGTCTTCTGGCGTCGCTTTACATGCGCGGGGTGGAACTGGTGCAGATTCCAACTACCGTTCTGGCCCAGGTAGATGCATCGGTCGGAGGCAAGACCGCGGTGAACCTTGGGGCAGGGAAGAACCTGCTCGGAACATTCCATCATCCGCGTGTGGTCCTCATTGATCCGGAAGTCCTCCGCACGTTGCCGAACCGCGAGTTTCGCGCCGGTCTTTATGAGGCGCTCAAGTGCGGCATCATAGGCGATCTCGATCTTTTCCTGCGCTTCGAGCAGAAACGGGCCCAGATTCTGAAGCGCGATCCGGTCGAACTCGAAGGCCTGATCGCTCAATCCGTGAAATTAAAAGCTGAAGTTGTTTCGGCCGATGAGCGCGAAGGCGGTCTGCGCCGCGTGCTCAATCTCGGCCACACCATCGGGCATGCGCTCGAGGCCGAGACGGGCTACCACAGTCTGCTGCACGGCGAAGCCGTTGCCTGGGGGCTGATTGCGGCAACCAACATCTCTCTCGCGGTAGGGCGCACCGACAGCGTAATCGCCGGCCGCATCGCCGACGCCGTATTGAGTCTGGGTCGTCTGCCGGAACTCAAAGTAAGCGCCCGCAAGATTCTCGCGCGCCTGCAAGCGGATAAAAAGACACAGGGCGGCGTGGTGCACTTCGTTCTTCCGCGGGAAATCGGTAAGGTCGAAATCGCTGCGGATGTGCCGGACAATGTGGTTATGAATGCTGTCGAAGAATTGCGTCGCTTGTCCTGTGGCGGATGGGGGAAATGAGCGGGTTGGCGGAATTGAGAAAATCAACCGTGATCGGAGCCGCTCCCGAGGGCGCCAGTGACGCCTCCTCTGCGGCGCGCGCCGTTCGCGAGATGTTCACTTCGATCGCGCCCCGCTACGACCTGCTCAACCACTTGCTGTCGTTCAACGTCGATCGTCTCTGGTGGCGGCGCACTGCAAGGGCGTTCGCGCGGATCCTTGCCGAGCCTGATACGAGAGTGCTGGATCTCTGCTGCGGAACCGGGGACATGACTTTCGCGCTGCGCAAGCAGGCAGGGAAGCTCGCCCCGCAGATTTCCGGCGCCGACTTCTCTCACGCGATGCTGCAGCGCGCCCGAGTAAAATCTCTTCAAAAGCCATCACAAAACGGCAAGTGTACAAGGCTGCAGTGGGTCGAGGCCGATGCCCTTTGCCTGCCCTTTCCCGATCAGCATTTTAGCCTTGTGACTTCGGCCTTCGGCTTCCGCAACCTAGCGGATTACGATGCTGGCCTGCGCGAGATCGTGCGTGTGCTGCGGCCGGGAGGTGAATGCGGCATCCTCGATTTCAGCGAGCCCAAGGGTCTTGTCGGCCAGTTGTATCGTCTCTATTTCAAACAGGTTCTGCCCCGCGTTGGGACAATGCTCTCCGGCGTTCGCGGACCCTATGCTTATCTTCCCAGTTCAGTCGAACGCTTTCCCGATCCGCAAGAGATGTTAGCTCGCATGCACCGCGCCGGCTTTCGCGAGGCAAGCTGGACGCCCTATACGTTCGGCATTGCCGGTTTGTACCGCGGACGAAGATGAGGGATTTGTTTAGCCTGCGTCCTGAAGCAACTTACTCAATCCCAGGATATCTGCTGAAGCCGCGTCCCCGATGACGAAATAGCGTAGACCATCTTGAGTCCATGTTTGCGCGTTAAAGGAGGCCGCGCGCGCGGGCCCTGATGACAGTCCCCGCACTTCCGCTTCGCGTTCCGGAAATATAAATACGGAAATCTCATGCTTGCGGATTTGATAAATCAAATGTGCGCCGGGGCTTTGCTCGAGATAAGCGACTCTACCGCCCACCAGACTGAAATCCGTCCCCGACAGTTCGGGCAAATTGAAGGTGAACGGAATCTTCCCCTGAAACCACGGTTTCACGGTATGACGGTCGGTGGAAACTACATCGACCGGCGTGGAACTTGCCAGAGTGGCTACGTGCAGGTCGGCCAATTCACTGTAGATGCGTTGCCGTGCCGCCCGCTCGCGTCCCTCGTATGCGCTTAGCAGGAACGCCGCAACCAGCAAGACGAGCGCTGGAATCAGGGCAAATCGCCACCGCGTCGCAATTCTGCCTCGCGATCTGGCAGTCACGGTCTTCGTAATTCTCATCCGCAACGTCGCATCCGGCGCATATCGCTTTCCTGCGATTTGCACCGACCGCTTGATCTGCACCCGCTCCAGTACGGCGGCGGCACAACCCGGGCACTCCCGCAGGTGCGCGCCCACGGTCATAGCTTCGTTAGGCGTAAGCTCGCCATCGAGGTAAAGATCCAGCTTCACACGCCACTCGTCACACGCCACGCCGCTCTCCCTCGATCCTCTCTCGGAGTGCCACGCGAAGCGCCTGGCGCGCACGGAACAAGCGCGACATCACCGTGCCTACTGGAATCGCCAGCGTTTCGCCAATCTCCTGATAAGACATCTCCTCCACTTCACAGAGCAGCAATATCTCGCGAAACGGCACGGCCAACCCCTCCAACGCCCGCTGCACCATCTCCCGATTAGCCCGTTCGATCAGCAGGCTCTCAGGAGTGGCAGTCTCCACCGGCAGACCTTCGTTTTCTTCTTCATCCAGCAGCACCGTGGTCTTCAGCCCTGTTCGCGAACTCAGGAACGAATTCCGCAGAATTCGATACATCCAAGCCCGGAAATTCGTGCCCGGCTGAAACGACGAAAACCCGCGCAGAGCTTTGACGTAAGTCTCCTGAACCAAATCCTCGGCTTCGGCCTTGTCCTGGGTGAGCCAACGCGCAAAGTTGTAAAGCTGGTCGAACAAGGGTAAGGCGAGATCTTCAAATGACAATGCGCTGGGCCTGGGCCGTTCTTCAAACACCCGCATAGAGTAAACCGGGCGCCGTCCGATTTATTCCCGTCTTTCTAAAAAAATATTTCCTGGAATAAAGTCGTGCGCTTCGCGTTATCCAATGTGCCAGCCGGAACGACACGCGCGATCGCGCAGAAGGCGATACTGAGGCCGTCCGACGGGCGCGAGCGATCCAGAAACGAAAGGAAAACTATATGAAAAACATCTTCTCTTGGTTGAACCATCCGCCCAACCTGGGACCCGATTCTACGTTGCTTTTGAGGGTAATGGCTGGCGGAGTCTTCTTGTGGGAAGGAACCTTGAAATTTGTCTATGTGAACCAGGGCGTTGGCCGTTTCACCAAATTGGGCATGCCCTTGCCGCATTTCACCGCTAATTTTGTTGCGTCTCTCGAAATCGGCGGGGGGCTGCTCTTGCTCTTTGGCTTTCTTACCCGTTGGATTTCCATTCCTTTCATCGTCGAAATGATTGTGGCGATTCTCTCCACCAAGATCTCGCTTTATCTTGGGACCTCGCCATTGCCACGGCCCCCATCACCGCCTCAGATCGGAATGTGGGCGGTTCTGCATGAGGTCCGGTCTGAATACGCCCAGGCGCTCGAGTCGCTTTTCTGCTGATTAATGGTCCGGGAAAGTGGTCGCTGGATGCACTGTTCAGCAGGGCAAAAGTGCTAAGCCTTGCAGAGACGTCCGGCGCACAACGACAAGCGGTCCGCGCCGCTGCCATCTAACGGATGGCAGCACAGCTCGGAGGAAAAAGGGCAGCCCAATTCGGGTTGCCCTGGGCGAGAGCCGCCAGCTCTGGCGAGGATTCTAACTCGTGTTCACGGCTTGCGAAGCGTGGGAGGCATGCTGGAAGCTATCTGCGAACGCAGCTTCAATCGTGTATCGCATCACATACTCATACTCCCCGCCCAGGAAAATCTTTAGCCGGTCGGTACTCATGATGTACTCACCGGTCATATAGGGTAGCGCTTCCGGCGGAATGGCCGAGATCTGGCGCTTCCACAGAAACTGCAGCACTAACCGCATCGCCCATTTCCCGGGAACACGAACCAGCTTGGCCTGCGCCAACTGAATGCAGCGGCCGAAGGTGAGCGGGTCGCCGCGCCCGGCGACGTTCAAGATGGTCAGCCGTTGCGCCTCCGGATCGCGGCGCAGAATATGCACGATCAACCGCGCCATATCGTCGACGTGCACAAACTGAATCTTGTTCTCGACATACTGCTGTCCGCGCGGCAGCATACAGGGTAGCCGCTTGCCCTCACCCCGCATTTTCTCGGCTCGCGCGCTCCTGCCGTTGATCGTGCCGCGGAACGCGCCCAGCAGATAATTCTCGACGCTGGCGCCGGCGAAGATGTGGGGGCGCAGAATATACACGCTACACCCGCGCAGGGCTGGCGCGCGCTGCTGCACGACTTCATCGCACTGCTTCTTGTGAATCGCGTAGGGCAGCGTGTGCGCCGCCATGGGAGAGCTCTCCGTCGCAGGCGCCGGCAGGCTCGGCCCGTAAACCGATACGCTGCTGGGAAAGATGAATTGCTTGATCCCGGAGTCCGCTGTGCGATTCGCCTCGGTGACCGCTTCCATTACCCGGGCCGTGCCGGCCACGTTAATTTGCCACATGCGCTCGGCATTGAGCACGCCGGTGCGAACCGGATCGATCACGAACGCAAGATGAACCACCGAAACCGGTCTGGTGTCGCGTAGTAGTTCGTAGAGCACTCGCGTAGACGATTCCTCCCCCAAATCCAGCCGCTCGAACTGTAGGGGAAGGTCGGTCTGGGGTGGACTGACGTCCACCCCAATCACCGAGAACTCTCCCAGCAGCGGAAGCAACCGGGACCCTAGGTTTCCCGCAATGCCGGTAACCACGACGACAGGTTTTGCGCTCTCCATCAGTTCGGCTCAGACGGCACAGCTCAGACCCTTCGGCTCAAGTTAGTTCGGGTTCGACGGAGGAGCGGTTGCGGGTGGTGGCCCGCCCTGCGGCTGAGTCTGGGACGGCGCAGGTGGCGGAGCCATTTGCGGACGCGGGTTATGCGGCGGCAACTGCCCCGGAGGACGCCCTCCCGCCGGCCCCGGCGGTCCGAAATACGCTTCGTTGGTTGTCGCCTGGAACGAGTTCGTATACTTATCCATCAATTCCTTCTGACGTTCGCTCTTCAGCTTGTTGTGGATCTCGGTTTTCAACGCGTCGTCCAGCGGAAGAACTTCTTCAGTTACCACTTTGTAAATATAGTGGCCGCCATTGTCGCTGATAACCTGGGAAACTTCACCGACCTTCAGGTCAAACACGGCAGCGTGCGCTGGAGGCAATCCAGTGCGCCGCACTTTGGGCAGGTTCACGGTGGGATTCTCCACCTTTGTTCCAGATGCCTCGAATGCTTCCTTCTGCAGTTTCACGAAATCTTCCCCGGATGCCGCACGTGCGCGGAGGGTATCGGCTAGCTTGTTCATCTCCTGCTCGCCTTGCTCACGCTTGGCCTGGTCCGCGGCCTCCTTGGCCTTTTGCTGCTCTTCGGTCAGTTTCTCCGATGCCTTCCCCTCTTCCTTGTTCTCGGGAGGCGTCTGCTTGAAACGCGGAATGAACAAACGGTCGAGAGAAAACTGTTCAAACGCCTCGGGATTTTTCTTGTAGTAGTCGTCGATCTCCGCTTGTGGAACATTGTCGGCCTGTTCCTGCACGGTGCGATCCAGTTCTCTGGTGAGAACCTGCATCCTGAGGAACTTCATTGTCTCCTCGAATCGCTCAGTCTTGTCGAGACCTTTCGCTTTGGCTTGGTCCGACATGGCGATAAAGCGAGGCAGTACCGCGGCCAGTTGATGCTTTTGCTGCGCATTCAGCGGATTCGGGCCCGGTTGCAGCGCGCTGGCTATTTTCTCAAACTGTGCCCGGGTGATCTCCGTCTTGCAGTCAGCCGGCTTCTTGGCCGGGGCAGTTGCGGGCTTGCCAGCCGCGGTCTTGGACGCCGCAGCCGTCTTCGGAACCGCGGGACATACACCCTTAATGGTAATTACAACTGCGCTCAGCGGCACTTCTTCAGGCGTCGCCTTGGGAGAGGCGCTTGCAGCCTGTGCCGGGGCCGGCTGCGCCGCCATCGTTCCCGGCTGTGCCTGTCCCCAGGCCAGCCCACCCAAAAATACACACAGCAACCAACTCTTACGCATACAAGATTCCTCCAGGATTGGTAGATCAGGAAGTTGGACAGCCCGACCTAGCATCCTAGCATAGAGGCCGCTTCGCGCAGTACTCAGGGTCGGGTTTTCGGTCTGTCCTGAATCGCTTCCTCCCGATCGGCATCGGTCTGATGTCCCAGGAACTCAATGCGCTAAGGCCCATTCGGTGCTGATTCCCTTGGCGCGAGGTTGTGTTAGAGGCGATAATCCCATCATGTCAGGGACGCCGGCTCTTTACTCGCCCAACGCCATGCGCGCCGAGAAGCGTGCGGTGGCAGGAAACTCGGTTATCGCCGCACTGCTCATCACGGGAGGAAAAACTGCCGTCGGCGTCACCACGGGCAGCCTGGGAATCCTCTCCGAAGCGGCGCACTCCGCGCTCGATCTGATTGCGGCTCTGCTCACGTATCTTTCCGTGGGAGTCTCCGACAAGCCTGCTGACGCCGACCATCAATATGGCCACGGGAAAGTCGAAAACTTTTCCGCGTTCGTCGAGACTGGCCTGCTGCTCGTAACTTGCGTCTGGGTCGTCTACGAAGCAGTGATGCGATTATTCTTCCGCCGCGTCGACGTCGAACCTTCTGTCTGGGCGTTTGCCGTGATGCTGATCTCCATGGCTGTGGACTGGTGGCGTTCGCGTGCGCTCGGCCGCATTGCCACCAAGTACGAAAGTCAGGCTCTGGAGGCGGACGCGCTGCACTTCTCAACCGATATTTGGTCGGCCGGGGTGGTTGTGCTTGGTCTGGCGTTGGTTCTACTGGGCCGGGTTTATCATCTCGATGGGCTTCGCTTGGCCGATCCTGTCGCCGCCCTTTTTGTCGCCGGAGTCGTAGTTTCGGTAAGTTGGCGGCTGGCGCGGCGCACCGTCGACGCGCTGCTTGACGCCGCTCCCGCCGGAGTCCGCGCCGAGATCATCAACGCGGTGTCCCGCGTGGATGGTGTGCTCGAGGTGGGACGCGTGCGCATTCGCCGTGCCGGCAACCGCTATTTCGCCGATCTCGCCGTCGGCCTCGCCCGCACCGTCACGTTTCAACGCTCCGAGCAGTTAGTCGAAGCGGTAACCGACGCGGTGCGCAGCATTCTTCCGGAGGCCGACGTAACCGTTCAACCGCTGCCGCGTGCTCAGCGTTCGGAAAATATCTTTGATCGCATTCGTGCTGTCGCTACGCGTCACAACCTTAACGTCCACGATATCAGCGTGCAGGATCTCCACGGTCAGCTTCATGTCGAACAACACGTCGAACTCGATGAGCGCATGAGCCTCAAGAGTGCCCACGATCAGGTTACGGAACTTGAAGCTGACATGCGCCACGACGTGCCGGAGATCGCCGACATCCTCACTCACATCGAAAGTGAACCAGCAACCATCGAAACCGGCGATGAGTTGGTCCGCGATGCGGAGCTTGAGCGGCGGCTGAAATCGGCTGCAACGCAGTTTCCAGAAATTCTGGACCTGCACGATTTCATTATCAAACTGGTCCGTGGACGCCTTTACGTTTCCTGTCACTGCACGCTTTCTGATGAGCTTTCTCTTTCCCGCGTGCATGACGTTCAGACGGAACTCGAAATTCGTTTCAAGCAAGCGGCGCCCGAACTGTTTCGCGTTTTGATTCATCCCGAACCGAGTACGGATAATAGGAGATAGCGGCCTCCGTTGTGACGGCGGTCACAGACAGATTTCCGATTGCCGATTTCCAATTGCCGATTGGAGATCGCGATGGCCGAAAAGACTGAAGAGCTGCGTAAGCGAACAATGCAGTTCGCGCTTCGCGTCGTTCGCCTTTTTCAGTCTTTGCCAGGCTCCGCCGAAGCCCGAGTGCTGGGCCAACAGTTGCTCCGTTCAGGAACCTCGGTCGCGGCAAATTATCGTGCAGTCTGCAAAGCTCGCTCCCGACCGGATTTCATCTCGAAGTTGGGTATTGTGGAGGAAGAGATCGACGAGAGCGTATTCTGGCTAGAATTCCTGGTAGAGTCGCAGATGATGCCCCGCAAACGACTGAGCGACTTGATCGACGAGGCAAAACAACTTACGGCAATCTTTGGGGCATCGCGCAGGACAGCGAAACAGAACAATCGGCAATCGGAAATTGGCAATCGGAAATCCCGAGGCAGGACTCGCCCATGACGAACGCACACACCACCTGGATCGAGAAACAACGTTTCGATGGCATCGCGAGCAGTGGACATTCCATTGTCGTCGATGGTGACAAATTCGCGGGAAACAGCCCCATGGAACTCGTCCTTATAGGCCTGTGTGGCTGCACCGGCTACGATGTCGTATCCATCCTGCGGAAAAAACGCGAGCCGTTCACCAGTCTTGAAGTTCGTGCCCATGCTGAGCGTGCTGTCGACCCGCCTTCTGTCTACACGGAAATCAAACTGGTCTACCGCGTAGGCGGTAAAGTTTCACACAAGGCAGTCGAGGACGCAGTTCGCCTCTCCAAAGAAAAGTACTGTTCAGTCTCAGCCATGCTCGAAAGAACCGCGAAGATCACCGCCGAGATTGAATATCTGGACGCATAATGCGACCTTAATCCCGGCCTCCTTGACCACTTCCTCTCTGTTGTCTGATTATCGAAACGGCTCGCGAGGCTCGAAATTCAGAATCCAGGTCAGCAAGGTGCCCACCCACATCCTCTCCGCGGCTATTTTTTCATAGCCTCCGCGGCCTTTCTCTGGGGAGTGTCCGCCGCCCTGGGTCGCGCAGTCTTTACAGGAAAGTTGCCGCTAACTGGAGCCGCTCTTCATCCCAATCCAATCGATCCGCTGATTCTCTCGCAAACCCGCACGACATTCTCGCTGCTCGTGCTGCTTCTGATACTCGTCGGGTCCGAGGGATGGCGGCGCATCAAGATGCCCGTGCGCGATCTCGCTTATTGCTTTCTTCTAGGCACATTCGGCGTCGCCGTGTCGAATTATTTCTATTACGTCGCCATCCAACGAACAAATGTTGCCACAGCGATTATCGTGCAATACACAGCGCCGGTTTGGGTTTTGCTCTATGTGGTCGTCCGCCGCCAGCAAAAATTGTCTTTGCAAAAGGTGGTTGCTGTGGGGCTGGCAATTATCGGAATCGCCTTACTGATTGGGATCCTCGGAGCAAGATCGAATCACGCGCAGCCCCTGCGCCTCGATTCCTACGGCCTTTTCGCCGCGCTGCTGGCTTCATTCTCCTTCGCTTTTTACAACGTCGGCGGACACCGCATCCTCGCCCGCTACGACCGCTGGCGCGTGCTTATCTGGACGCTCGCCGCAGCTGCCGCCTTCTGGCTCATTGTGAACCCGCCCTGGAAAATCGCCGCGGCCCATTACGCCCCCGCGCAATGGCTTTTCCTGTTTGTCTTTTCGATGATTTCAGTTCTGGGAGCGTTTTCGCTTTATTTCCTCGGCCTGCAGCATCTGGAGCCCACTCGCGCCATCATCGCAAGCTGCCTGGAGCCGGTCTTCTCCATTCTTCTCGCGGTCGTGTTGTTAGGCGAAGTGCTGCGACCGATGCAGAGCATGGGAATCGTTTTCGTGCTCGCAGCGATCGTAATCGTGCAGCGTCCCGAGAATGGGTCGATGGAAAATCGGGCCGTGGTCGTGGAACCGATCGAGTAGAGGGCTTGGCCTGACCTTCTTAGCCGTGGAATTCCCGATTTCTCCGGGATTCCCTATTGTTTTCTCCATTGGTACATCCGTAAGCGCTTTGACAATGTTTTTACTTGCGGGACCGCGATTCTAAGGTAGCCTCGTGATATCACCTTCTGGTAGTAACGCTCAAACCGGATGTGCCTATGAAAATTCAGCGGGTTGCGGCCCTTTTTGCTTTTGTCCTGAGTTTCCTCACCCCTTGTTTCGCGCACCACATGGCTGTGGTGGTAAACAAGGACAACAAGGTTGATCAGGTCACGTCCGCCCACCTTGCTCGGATTTTCCGCTCGGAAGTCAAGAAGTGGCCCGATGGCAGGGGAATCGTGCTAGTGCTGCACAAGGACTCACCGGGCGAGACCGAAACTCTGGAACACTTGATCAAGATAAGTCCCGGCGAACTGAAGGCACTGATCGCGGCTCACAAAGATATTGTGACCGCGGACTCCGACGCCGAAGTGCTTAAGATTGTGCAATCCAGGCCCGGAGCCATCGGCTTCGTCGATGTTCGCTCCGTTGATGACACTATCAACGTCGTGCGAGTCGACGGCAAATTACCCATGGAATCGGGCTATCTGCCGCATTAGTATGTCAGTTCCCTCGGCGCAGTTACGCTCAAGCGACGGTCCGCGAGTGCTTACCGCTTGAAGTACATCCAGGCGGAAAGCGCCAACAGGACAATCGCGAAGATCCAGAGCGACGAATCGCTCATTCCCGTTTTCTTAGCCATGCGCCACATTCTAACTTCGACATCCGAATCTTTGCCAGATAAAACTCGGGGACGTGTTTCTCTTGTAAACCCGGCCGATTTACTCCGCTATTGTTCCAGTTGCAGGCGATTTGCGAGATAGCCGGGGACCGTCATCTGTGCTTCGCCAAGAGGCGAAAGTATCTTCTCGCCTTGTTCACATCCCGCGCGATCTGCTCACGCAAAGCCTCGACAGAGGGGAACTTGAGCTCGTCGCGCACCCGGTCGAGGAAACAAATCTCGACTTCACTTTCCGGCGTGAGTTCAATGGGGTGAAAATTCAGCAGGTGGGTTTCGATGGCAAACGAATCGGCCCCAAACGTTGGGCGATTGCCTACGTTTGTAACTGAATCAAAGCGCTCGACGCCCACGCGTGTTCGTGTGATATAGACGCCATCTTTTGGCACCAATTCTTCGTAGCGAGCGAGATTGATGGTCGGCACGGTGTATTTTGAGCCCAACCCCCGTCCTCGACCCGGCGTACCCAGAATGCTGAAAGGGCGC
>Ga0181525_10001076_pt1 | contig 23683 bp, 22 predicted proteins | sample PEATcosm2014_Bin_48_FD_121100 | JGI IMG/M metagenome (GOLD analysis project Ga0181525, IMG submission 121100) | Peatland microbial communities from MTU Mesocosm Facility, Houghton, MI, USA - PEATcosm2014_Bin06_10_metaG | ecosystem: Environmental > Terrestrial > Soil > Wetlands > Peat | place... | reverse complement strand
TCGCTCGGCCAGCGCAGGCGCCACCAGGCAGCCGAGGATCGTGCCGATCGAAAGCAGGGCCGTGCCCAGCGATGCCGTCTTGACGGCCGAAGGCAGGTCCATTCCCTGCTTTTTCGCGAGGGCGATGATCGCCGTGGGCTCATACACGGCGCCGGCCCACAGGCCGATGATGGCCACCGTGAGCAGGGTGGCATTGACGATCGTGCGCCGCCGGTAAGGCGGGCGGAAGATGGCGGCGAGCGGCGACGAGCGCTGCGCGGATGTCGCCGCCGTCTTGGTCCAGCGCTCCGGCTCCTTCACGCGCATCAGGATGTAAACCGAAAGGAAGACCGGTGTCATGCCGCACAGGAACATGGCGCGCCAACCGAAGTGGGCGCCGACCGTGTAGTTCAGCGTCGCGGCGAGAAAGAAGCCGACGTAATAGCCAGTCTGCAAATAGCCGGCGCCCATCTTGCGGCGATCTTCCGGCCACGCTTCGGCCACGTACGTTCCCGCGAGAGCCCATTCGCCACCGATGCCGATGCCCGCGAGCAGACGGAACAGGCCGAGCTCCCAGACGTTTTGCGATAGCGCGGCGGCGCCGGTGAACACCGCGTAGACGAGTACCGACGCAGCAAGGACGCGAGTGCGCCCGAACCGGTCCGCGATGGGCCCCCAGATGAAAGCAAGGCCCCAACCAACGAGAAAGAGCGCGAACAGGATCGAGCCGATCAGGCCGACATTCGCCGGCGAGCTGTCCATGCCCGACTTCGGCAGCAATTCCGTCAGCGCAGGGCTCAATACCAGCGCGTAGATGAACGAGTCCATGCCGTCGAGCGTCCAGCCGGACCAGGCCGCCCAGAAGCCGGTTCGCTGTGCGCTCGAAAGAGGTGTGCGCTCGGGTTTGCGGGGCGAAGGGGCGGCGCTCGCCGTTCCCCCGGGCAGGACGCTCATGCGGTTCTCCTTGGTGCTCCGCCCTCGCATGCCAGCGACGGCGCTCTTGTGTTGTTTTGAATATTGTATACAATATACTCATGGTGAACACAAATTACCGCTTCGACAACCCACTGATCGGCCGCCAAAGCTCGCCGGAAGTGATTGCCGAGTCATTGCGCCAAGCCATCATCGAAGGCCAGCTTGGCCCGGGCGAATCGCTGCACCAGGAAAACCTTGCGCAGCATTTCTCCGTCAGCCGCATTCCGGTGCGCGAGGCCTTGCGGCAACTGGAGAGCGAAGGTTGGATCGTGTTTCAGCCCAATCGGGGCGCACGGGTCAGCGAGCTCAGCGGAGACGATGTGCGCGAGATCTACGAAATCCGGGCGTCCCTCGAGGCAACGGCGCTGCGGCTCGCCGCTCCCCGCCACACCGGGGAAAGCTTGAAGCGCATCCGCTTCATCCTGGACCAGGCGCATGACGAGCTGGACCAGTCCCTGTACGTGCAGCACAACCGAGAATTCCACCTCGCGCTGTATGGACCGGCGCAACGGCCGCGCCTGCTCTCGATGATCGATTCGCTGCACAGCCAGGGCGAGCGTTATCTGCGCCTCAAGCTCGAGCGCGACATCCACAAGCAGCAGTCGGACGACGAGCACCGCCAGATCTTCGAGGCCGTTCGCGCCGGAGACGTGGAGAAGGCGGTCTTGTTCCTCGAGCAACACCTGCTCAAGACGGGCGAACTATTGGGCGACTACGTCGCGCGCCACCTCGCCGCGCGCGCAAGCATCCAGGAACGCAAGGCCGGCGGCGACGCCGGCACATGAGCAGGCGAACTGCCGGATCGATTCGAGCGGCCAATACTCATCATGGAAGTCAGCGAATCCCCCGGCGTCGTTCGTTCGTGGACGCGGCTGCGGGACGCCAAGGCGCGACGCAAGGCCCGGCTCGGTAATCTCGCGCAGGGCAAACGCCTGCGCCCGGACTCGATCGTCGAGGCCCTGGAAGCGCTGATCGAACCATTCGACCGCGTCGCCCTCGAAGGTGACAACCAGAAGCAGGCCGATTTTCTTTCCCGTTCGCTGGCGCAGGCCGATCCGGGCAAGCTGCACGACCTGCATTTGCTCATCGGTACCGTGAGCCGCCCCGAGCATCTCACCTTGTTCGAGCGCGGCATCGCGCGCAAGCTCGATTTCGCCTTTGCCGGGCCGCAGAGCCTGCGCGTGGCACAACTGCTCGAGGATGGCCGCCTCGAAATCGGTGCGATCTACACGTACGTCGAGCTGTATGCGCGCATGTTTGTCGACCTGACACCGCAAATCGCGCTTGTGTGCGCCGAGAAAGCCGACGCGCAGGGCAACCTGTACACCGGACCCAACACCGAGGACACCCCGACGATCGTCGAGGCTGCCGCGTTCCGCCACGGCATCGTCATCGCGCAGGTCAACGAATTCGTCGACGAATTGCCGCGCGTCGACATTCCCGGCGCCTGGATCGATTTCATCGTGCAGGCCGATCGTCCCTATGCGATGGAACCCTTGTTCACACGCGATCCGCGCCATATCACCGAACTCCAGGTCCTCATGGGCATGATGGTGATCCGCGGCATCTACGAGCGCCACGGCGTGACGACACTCAACCATGGCATCGGTTTCGACACGGCGGCCATCGAGCTCCTGCTGCCCACCTACGCCCAATCGCTCGGCTTGAAGGGAAAGATCTGCCGCAATTGGGCGCTCAATCCGCACCCCACCTTGATTCCGGCCATCGAATCGGGCTGGGTGGAAAGCGTGCACTGCTTCGGCAGCGAAGTCGGCATGGAAGACTACGTGCGCGCGCGGCCCGATATTTTTTTCGTCGGCCACGACGGCAGCCTGCGATCCAACCGGGTCCTGTGCCAGCTCGCCGGCCAGTACGGCGTGGACCTGTTCATCGGCTCCACGCTGCAGATGGACGCGGATGCGAACTCGTCGACCGTCACGCTGGGCCGACTGGCCGGATTCGGCGGAGCGCCGAACATGGGACACGATCCCAAGGGGCGGCGTCACAGCAGCGCGTCGTGGCTGAGCCTCATCACCGCGCAATCGCCCGTCATGCGCGGACGCAAGCTCGTGGTCCAGCTTGTCGAGACCTTCCAGCAAGGCGGCGCGCCGCGCATCGTCGAGTCGCTCGACGCCATCGAAGTGGGCCGCAAAAGCGGCACGCCGATCGCGCCCATCATGATCTATGGCGATGACGTCAGTCACGTCGTGACCGAAGAAGGCATTGCCTACCTGTACAAGGCGACCGGAACGGAGGAGCGGCGTGCCGCCGTCGCCGCCGTGGCCGGCGCAACAACCGTGGGCGCGCGCGCAACGCCCGCACAAATCGCCGGGCTGCGTGCGCGCGACATCGTCGCGTTGCCCGAAGACCTGGGTGTTTCACCGCTTGCCGCCAAGCGTTCGCTCCTGGCGGCACGCAATATCGACGATCTCGTCCGGTGGTCGGGTGGCTTGTATCGCCCGCCGGCCCGCTTTCGCGGTTGGTAGGAGCATCGAATGCCTGTTCCCATGCTTTCGCTTGCAAGCCTCGATTCAGCAACCGGGGCAGAGGCAACGCCTTTTCCCAATGCTTTCCCCAAACCCGGTCCGCATCCCGGTGGCGAGGAGCGCGCGCAGCGCCTCGCGGATCTGGGCGTCGAAGCGCTCATCGCCGAAGCGACGCTCACGCCCAAGCCGGCGCTGGTCGATCGCCGCGGCAGCGGCGCGCACCGCGACCTGGACATGCCGCGCCTGCTGCGATCGGCGCATGCCCTGCACGGAACCTTCCTGCAGATGGCGCGCATCTCATTCGATCGCAAGCCGGACGCGGAACTGCGCGAACAACTCGCCTGGATCGGACGCGCGGGCGAGCATGCCATGCTGGAAGCGACCGGCGGCAGCAATGCACATCGAGGCGCCATCTGGGCGATCGGCCTGCTCACCGCGGGAGCAGCCATGCTGCCCGCGCATGCCTGCGCGGAAAAAATCGCGCGCATGGCGGCACGCATCGCCCAACTGCCCGATCGCTTCGCGCCCAAGCGCGAATCCAATGGCACCAAAGCCTGCAAGATGTACAGCGTAGGAGGGGCGCGCGGCGAAGCCGCGGCAGGATTTCCGCACGCGCTGCAGTTCGGCTTGCCCGCGCTTCGTGTCGTGCGCAAGCAGGGCGCAAGCGAAGACTGCGCGCGCCTGGACGCCTTGATGGCGATCATGAGTCATCTTCCCGACACCTGCCTGCTCCATCGCGGCGGGTGGCCTGCGCTGAAAACGGCGCAAGCCGGCGCACAGGCGGTGCTCGCTGCAGGGGGCAGCGCCACCATGGCCGGACGGCGCGCACTCCTGCAACTCGATGCTGCGCTCGTCGGGATCCACGCTTCGCCCGGCGGCAGTGCAGACCTCCTTGCAGCCACGCTGTTCCTCGATCGCGTGCCCGGCATGGGTGCGCGCGGATCCACGCATCCGCCGCGCCAGACATTCGTACGTAGCTAGCCATGGAAACGTTTCGCCGCGAGTACCCCGCCGGCGCGCCGGTATCGGGGCGCTCGCATGTGGGCGTGGTCGGCTCGGGCGACCTGGAAGTGCTGCTCGAGCCGGCCGACGATCAGCGCGTCCAGGTGACCGTCCAAACCAGCGTCGACGGCTTCGAGGCCGTCTGGGGACGCGTGCTCGATCGCTTCTTCGCCAACTTCGCGGGCGCCGCGCGCATCGAGATTCGCGATTGCGGGGCAACGCCCGGCACCGTGCGCCTGCGTCTGGAACAGGCCGTCGCGGAATTGCGGAGCGCGGCGCGATGAACAAGCCGTTCGAGGCCGACGCGCTGGTCGTGGACTTCCTGCAACGGCGCAGCTTCATCGAGTCGCGGGCGCGCGAGCGCGCGCGCGAAGTCCTCGATGCCGGCAGTTTTCGGGAGTTGCTCGGACCTTTCGACCGCCTTGGGTCGCCCTGGCTCGCGCGCCAGGGCATCGTCGCGCAATCGGACGACGGCGTCGTGCTCGCGCGCGGCACGATCGATGGCGAAGCCGCGCTCGTCATCGCGATCGAAGGCGCATTCCAGGGCGGCAGCATTGGCGAAGTCTCGGGTGCCAAAATCGCCGGGGCTCTGGAGCGGGCTTGTTTCGATTGCGAGCGGGGCCGCACCATCCGACCGGTTCTCATCCTGGATACCGGCGGCGTGCGTTTGCAGGAGGCCAATCTTGGCCTTGCGGCGATCGCCGAAATCCATGCGGCGCTGCTGGCGCTGCGCCAGCATGTTCCGGTGGTCGGCGTCGTCAGCGGCATGGTCGGGTGTTTCGGTGGAATGTCGCTGACCGCGGCGCTTTGCAGCTGGCTGATCGTGACGCGCCAGGCGCGCATCGGACTGAGCGGACCCGAAGTCATCGAGCAGGAGGCCGGCATCGCGGAACTGGATGCAAGCGATCGCAGCCTCGCGTGGAGTCTCATGGGGGGCGAACAGCGTGCCGCGACCGGCATGGCGGATGAACTGGTCGACGACGACTCCGCGCAAATCGGCATGGCCATACGCCAGGCCTTTGCGTCGGGTGCGCGGGCGCAGCCGCGCAGCGCCGACATCGACCGTTACTGGATACGTCTTGCGACGATCGATCCCGAGCGCATGCCCGAGCCCGCAGCGTTGCGCAGGCTGTGGAGTCGCACGTGAACGAAGGCGGCGCACCCGCGGTCAGCCGCGGCCTGACGTGGTTGCGCGCGCTGACCCGGGAAGACGGCCGCCTGGCGTCTGGTCCGGCGAGTGTGCGCGCGGTCGAAGCCAAGCTTGGCGCGGAACGCGCGAGCTTCCTGGCCGTCGTGCCCGATCCGGAAAACCGCTTTCCCCGCGCGCGCCATGGCGAGATCGGCCTCGAGGAGGCATGGACGCTCGCGCGCATGGTCCGTGGCATCGAGCAGGAGGATCGCGGGCAGGCGCGGCGGCCCATCATTGCGATCGTCGACGTCGCCGGCCAGGCCTATGGCCGTCGCGAGGAGATGCTGGGCATTCACCTGGCCTGCGCGGCCGCCGCCGATGCTTATGCCAGCGCGCGAATGGCGGGCCATCCGGTCATCGCGCTCGTGGTGGGCAAGGCGATGGCCGGTGCATTCCTCGCGCATGGCTACCAGGCCAACCGCATCCTCGCCCTGGATGCACCCGGCGTGCAGGTGCACGCCATGGCGCCAAAGTCGGCGGCGCGCGTGACGCGGCGTACGGCCGAGCAGCTCGAGGAACTCGGCCGCGCCAACCCGCCGATGGCCTACGACGTGCGCAGCTTTGCGAGTCTCGGCCTCCTGCATCGGCTCATGCAGGGCATCTGCGCCGATGCCCCTTCGCCGGCCGATGTCGCGCACGTGAATGAAATGCTGCGGGAGGCAGTCGGCGATGTGCGTGCCGCCACGGGTGCCGGCGCACGCGACCTGTCGGTTCGCCTTTCCTCAGCCCAGGCGCAAGCGATGCGCTCGGCCTCGATCGAGGTTCGACGGCGGCTGGCGGAGCAGTGGGAAGCGTAGGATCGTCCCCGCTGCCCTGGGGATTGTCGGCGCAAGGGCGCTCGGGTACCGTGACGCGCGATTCGTCCTATTCCATTCCCAATGCCACAAGCCTTGCCCGCACCTCAAGCCGTCGCCGGTTCCGTCACGCGAAGCGCGATTTTCATCGTGGCCACGCTGGTGCCGGGCGCCGATCGCGCCGCGCGCATTCGTGCCTTGTGCGCCGATGTCGCGGCCTTGGTCCGCTCGGTCGGCGCGCGTGCGCCGCAGGGCGTGCTTTCCTGCATTTGCGGCTTCGGTTCGAGCGCGTGGGACACGCTTTTCGGTGCACCGCGCCCCGCCCTGCTGCACCCGTTCCGCGAATTGCGCTCGGGTGAGCGCGCCGCCGTGGCGACACCCGGGGATCTCCTCCTGCACATCCGCGCCGACGGCATGGACCTGTGCTTTGAACTTGCCGCGCAGCTGACGGCAAGGCTCGGCGATGCAGCCGTCGTCGTGGACGAAGTGCACGGCTTTCGTTACTTCGACCAGCGCTCGATCATCGGCTTCGTCGACGGCACCGAGAATCCATCGGGCAACGAAGCGGTCGAATTCACCGTGATCGGCGAGGAAGACCCGCCGTTTGCCGGTGGCAGCTACGTGATCGTGCAAAAGTACCTGCACGACATGCAGGCCTGGAACGCGCTGCCTGTCGAAACGCAGGAGCGTGTCATCGGCCGTTCGAAACTGTCCGACATCGAACTCGACGAGGCCGTCAAGCCCAGCAACTCGCATAGTTCGCTCACGACGCTGGACGAAGGCGGGCGCGAGGTGAAGATTCTGCGCGACAACATGCCCTTTGGTCGGCCTGGCGCCGGCGAGTTCGGCACCTACTTCATCGGCTACGCGCGTTCTCCCGCACCCATCGAGCAGATGCTGGAAAACATGTTCATCGGACGGCCCCCGGGCAACTACGACCGGCTGCTCGACTACAGCCGCGCCGTCACGGGCGGCTTGTTTTTCGTGCCCTCGGCAGACTTGCTCGAGGAATTGGCGGAGCGTGATCCGGATCCGCGTACTGGCGGACCGACGAATCGCTGAGGATTGCGATGATCGCCTGCTTTGCCGCGCGCGTGCATGACTTGCTGCGCTTGGGCAGCCCTGGGCAACTGCAGTGGGACGCCGAGCCACCGGCGTGGGCTGCATCTTCCCTGGAGCGTGCGCCTTGGGTGGTTGTGCGTCGGCCGGCGTCGAGAGAACACTGCGTCGCGGTCGGCGTGCGGGGAGGCGGGCGTGCTCATCGCGCGGCAGCTTGGCTGCACCCGCGCCACGTCCTGTCGCACGTGCGAGCGGAGGATCTCGCGGCTGCCGGCGCATGGCGCAGCCTTCCTCATGCGAAGGCAATGCCGGTATTCCTTGCCCTCGATCGCGCGCAAGACATTCTGGACGGCCACGGATTCGCGGGCCAATGGGGTGTGGGGGGAAGCATCGGCTTCGAGCTGGCGAGTGGCGTTCCTACCGCGTCGAACGCGAGCGATCTCGACCTGCACATCCGGGCGCAGGATCCCGTTTCACGCGAAGTTGCCAAATCGCTGGACCGCGCGCTCGCCTCGCTCGCCGTTCGTTGCGACGTTCTTTTCGAGACGCCTCGAGGGGCCGTTGCCCTGGCAGAGTTCGCGCACGCGAACGGCAGGCTGCGACTGCGCACCGCACAAGGTTCCCGCCTGGTGACGGACCCCTGGGAGGAGCATATGCTCGCTTCCAACTGACCATGAGTACTGCACTCCTGTTCCCCGGCCAGGGCGCCCAGAGCGCCGGCTACCTGCATCGACTTCCCGCACACGATGCGGTTCGGTCCACGCTCGAAGAGGCGAGTCGCGGTCTGGACGCGAACGTGCTCGATCTCGATACCGAGGAGGCTTTGTCGGGGAACGCGGCCGTACAAATCGGCTTGCTGGTCGCCACGGTCGCAACGGCACGTGCACTGCTGACCGAGGAAATGCCGGCTCGCGCCGTCGCGGGTCTGTCGGTCGGGGCGTTCGCGGCGGCCGTCGCGTGCGGCAGTTTGAACTTTGCCGACGCCTTGCGTCTCGTGCGCCTGCGAGGCGAGGCGATGCAGAAGGCCTTTCCCGCCGGCTTCGGCATGCTTGCCGTGGTCGGACTCGACGAACATCAGGTCGCGAGCGTTCTCGCGAACGCCCCCGAGGGCGCCTACATTGCCGCGATCAACGCGCCCTTGCAGATTGTCTTGTCCGGGTCGGATGCCGCATTGGAAATGGCCGGCGAACGCGCTCGCGCCGCCGGCGCCCGCAAGACCGAGCGCCTGGCGGTCGATGTCCCATCGCATTGCCCCTTGATGCATGACGTCTCCGCGAGCCTGCGCCAGGCAATGTCCGGTATTTCACTCCGACCGCCGCGCATGACCTACATCAGCAATCGCCGCGGTCACGCCGTCTTCGATGCCGAGGGCATCCGCGCCGACCTCATCGGCAACGTCGCACACACGGTTCGCTGGTTCGACACCACGCATGTCCTCTACGAAATGGGCGTACGCCTGTTCGTCGAATTGCCGCCCGGCGAAGTTCTGGCGCGGCTTGCCCAATCCGCGTTCGCCGACGCGCGCGCGGTTTCAGTCGAGACGGCCGGCCTCGAAGCCGCCTTGCTTCTTGCCCGCCGTGAAGCGGAGCGCGATCCGGGCTGAGGTTGTGCCGCGGGATTTTGTCGGGGTCATCCGGCTGTGGCACTCTTGCGCCTGGAAAAATTCAAAATTCGAGGAAGGGCAATGGAGCTGGATCCCGAGGTACACGCGCACCCCCATGGCATCGGCCACCGGAAAATCGACTTGGCACTCGCGCTGAGTGCGGTAGTTCTCTCGATCGGGTCCACGGTGATCGCGGTCCAGAACGAAGCGGCCATGAAGCGCCTGGTGACGGCGAATTCCTGGCCGTACGTGGAAATGTTTCACGGGAACTATCGGGATGGCGAACAGGCCATCCATTTCGACCTGCGCAATGCCGGCATCGGCCCGGCAAGGATCGAGAAGTTCGTGGTGAGCTATGACGGCCAGCCGGTGCACAACCACCAGGAACTGCTCGAGCGCTGCTGCGCGCTTGCCAAGGGCGCCAACCCGCGCGTGATGATCAACACCGTGTCGCAGCTCGTGCTGACGCCGCGCGAAGTCCTGACCTTCCTGGATATTTCCAAGAACGGGCTGGATGATGCAAGCTTCGAGCGCATGGATCACGAGCGCATGAAGGTCGATATGCACGTGTGCTACAGCTCGGTCTTCGACGAGCACTGGATCACGAGCCTGCGCAACCCCAAGCCCAAGCAGGTGGATTCGTGCGACGCCCTGAAGGAACCCGAGTACGAGCCGCACTTGTACGAAGACTCGAAATAAAAAACGGGCGTTCGGAAAACAGGGCGCCCGTCGGTCCTTCGGGGGAAAGCAGGGTCAGGCTTCGTGCACGACCTGCTCCAAGGCGGGTTGCAGTCCCGGACCGATCGCATACTGCACCGCGTCTTCGACGCGATCGAGCAGCACGAACTCGAGCTTTTCGCGCGCCTCTTTCGGAACTTCGTCCAGGTCCTTCTCGTTGCGCCGGGGCAGCATGACGACGCGGATCCCTGCGCGCAGCGCCGCCAGCGTTTTTTCCTTCACGCCCCCGATCGGCAGCACCAGCCCGCGCAGGCTCACCTCGCCTGTCATCGCCACGTCGGAGCGCACGGCACGGCCCGTCAGCAACGAGAGCAGCGACAGGAACATTGCCACCCCTGCGCTCGGACCATCCTTCGGCGTCGCGCCGGCGGGAATGTGCAAGTGCACGTCGACCTTCTCCAGGGCATCGCCGGTCCAGGATTTCGCAAGGGTAAGTGCCGCCTGCGCCGATTCCTTCATGACGTCGCCCAGTTGCCCCGTCAGGATCAACTTGCCCGAACCCGGGACCTTGCTGGCTTCGATGAACAGGATTTCCCCGCCCACGGGTGTCCAGGCCAGTCCGGTCGCAACGCCCGGCATGCTGGTGCGAAGCGCAAGCTCGTTTTCGAAGCGGCGCTTACCCAGGATGGTGACGATCTCCGGCGCGCCGATCGTGATCGTCGCTTGGTCCGACGGCTTGTCCGTCGCTTCGGCTTCGACCTTCACCGGTTCGCTGCCGCGTTCCGCCACTTCCATGGCAACGTGCCGCAGGATCGCGCCGATCTCGCGCTCGAGGTTACGCACACCCGCCTCACGCGTGTAGTCGCGCACAAGGGTGACGAGCGCCTCGTCGGTGATCGCCGCCTGCTCGGGCGTGAGGCCGTTGGCCTCCAGGCGCCGTTCCACCAGGTAGCGCCGCGCGATCTGCACCTTTTCTTCCTCGGTATATCCGGGAAGCTGGATCACCTCCATGCGGTCGCGCAGCGGGCCGGGAATCGTGTCGAGCACGTTCGCGGTCGCGATGAACATCACGCGCGACAGGTCGAAGTCCACTGCGAGGTAGTTGTCGCGGAACTTGTGGTTCTGCTCCGGATCGAGCACTTCGAGCAGCGCGCTCGCCGGGTCGCCGTGAAAGCCGCCCGCGCCGACCTTGTCGATTTCGTCGAGCATGATCACCGGGTCGCTCGTGCCCGCGCGGCGCATCGCCTGGATGATGTTGCCCGGCAAGGCCCCGATATAGGTACGGCGGTGTCCGCGGATCTCCGCTTCATCGTGCACGCCGCCCAGCGCTACGCGCTGGAACGAGCGGCCCGTGGCGCGCGCAATCGACTGGCCGAGCGAGGTCTTGCCCACTCCCGGCGGTCCGACAAAGCACAGGATCGGACTCTTGCCTTGCGGGTTGAGCTTGCGCACCGCCAGGTACTCGAGAATCCGCTGCTTGATCTTGGCCAGGCCGAAGTGGTCGTTGTCGAGCGCGGACCGTGCTTCGGCGAGGTCGATCGGCCGCGTGGAAGCGGCCTTCCAGGGCAGTTCCGTCAGCCATTCCAGATAGGTGCGCACCATCGAATACTCGGTGCCACCCTCGCCGATGCGTTGCAGCCGCTTGAATTCCTTTTCCGCATGCTTGAGCACATCCTCGGGCATGCCCGCACCTTCGATCGCCTTGCGCAGCTCGTCGACCTCGGCTTCGGTGTCTTCGCCTTCGCCGAGTTCCTTCTGGATCTGGCGCATCTGCTCGCGCAGCACGTGTTCGCGCTGGCGCTCGTCGAACTTGGCGCGGGTTTTTTCCCCGATCTCGCGCGACAGCTTCATCACCTCGATGCGGGCCGCCAGCAGCGCGATCACCTTGTCAAGACGGCGCACGAGATCGAAGGTCTCCAGGATGTCCTGCTTTTCCTCGCTCTTCGCGTCGACCAGGTTCGCGACGATATCGGCCAGTGCGGCCGGCGACTCGATGCCACGCACGACCCCCACCAGTTCATCGGGAACATTCGGGAACAGGCGCACGGCCTCCGCCGCCTTTTCCTTCAAGGTCAGGAAGCGCGCCTCGACATCCGGTCCCGTCATCTGCGCGGGTTCGATCGTGGCGATGCGCGCCACCAGGAAGGGCCAGCCTTCCAGGAATTCGAGCACGCGAAAGCGCGCCTGACCCTGCACGACGAGGTGCTGGATGCCCTGCCCATCGGTGACATGGCGGACGATCGGGCCCGAGGTGCCGACCCAATAGAGATCGGACGGAACGACTTCCGCCTTCTCAGCATCGCGCTGCAGGAGAAACCCTACTGGCAGATCGTGCGATGCCGCCTCCTGCGCCGCGGCTGCCGAAATCGGCCGCCCAATGGTCACGGGCGAAAGCACGCCCGGGAACAGAACGCTGTTGCGCGTGGGAATGATGATCAGCGCATCCTCGGGCAGCTTCTTGCCTGCGACGAGCTTGCGCGCGGCTGCCTGTCCCCCGGAGCCGGTTGAATCTTCGCCCGACCAGGCTTGCTGGCGGGGCGCCAAATTTGCGAGTGGTGTCATGAGCGGACTTCCTCCATTTAGCTCCTACATGGAGGCACCCCGCCCGGTTTCAAGCCGCATCCGACCCGATATACGTCTTCCTTTTTCGTTATAGGCACATGCCCGAAAGTTGGACGATTTCCCCGCTTGACACTCCGTTTCGGTTGAGACCGTTTCTTCTTCACGCGCAACTACCATTACCAGGATTGACATACCATATTTGGTATATACATAATATGACATGTGGCGCATCGTGGAACACCCGCGCATCGATCGCCAGTTGTCCGGGCGTGTCCCGATCGAAATTCGCAAGCGCTACGAAAAATGGAAGGACATCGTAAGATTTTCAGGTCCAGCGGGACTGCTGGCCATCAAGGGGTTCCACGATGAGGCGCTTGCCGGGGAATGGAAGGGACACCGATCCTCGCGCTTGAATCTTCAGTGGAGAGTGATTTATCGGATCGCCGGCGACGTCTTTCTCGTGGAAGTCGTCCAGGTGATGCCACATGACTATCGGAAGCCATAAAGTGAGCAACTATCGTCCTGCCAAGAGTCGCGTCGAAGTTTCCGTTGGCGAGTCGGTCCGGATTCTCCGGGAACTCCAGGAATTCAGTCAAAGCGAGCTATCGCGCTTGACCGGAATTCCACAAGCGACGATCTCGGCAATCGAGAACGACCGCGTGAATCTAGGCGTCGAGCGTGCCAAGACATTGGCTCGGGCCCTTCGTTGCCACCCCGCCGTACTCGTATTCCCTGGTTGGGAAGTACCGCTCGAGTCTGTCGCCTGAGGCACTCGGCGAATCCTGTTGCGTCCGCAACGCACGATGCCCCGGTCACCTGCTGGTGGAGGTGATCGGAATAGTTGAGAGGCGATCATGGCATCGCCAACCCACCCACGCATTTGGGCATGAAATGGAATCACGCCCGCTAGTAGACTGCCGCGTGGAAAAGCGGGAGGGACCGTTCGATGCCTACTGCAAAACGCGCGTGCGCCGCTTCGCTGCTCGTGGCGGCGAGCCTGCTTTCTTTTCGGGTGGCCGCCGTCGACTTGCGGCCGCCCTCGAGCTTTGATGCGATCGCGGATCGCGCCGAGCGATCGCGCAGTATCTTCGCGGAAGCCGGAAAGGTCATCCAGAGTCCGCGCTGTCTCAATTGCCACCCCGTCGGAGACCGGCCGACGCAAGGCAGGGACATGCATCCGCACAACCCGCCCGTCTTTCGCGGGGCGGACGATCGGGGCGCCGTCGGCATGCGCTGCACGACCTGTCACCAATCCGCAAACTTCGACGCCTCCGGCGTTCCGGGAAACCCGTCCTGGCACCTCGCGCCTGCGCTCATGGCGTGGCAACACGAAACGCTCGGGGAAATCTGCGCGCAGATCAAGGACTCCCGGCGCAACGGCGGCCGGACCCTCGCGCAGATTCAAGAGCACATGGCGCACGATGTGCTGGTCGGTTGGGGCTGGCACCCCGGAGGCATGCGCGAACCTGCGCCGGGCACGCAGGAGAGCTTTGGCGAGCTGATCGCGGCGTGGATTGCGACCGGCGCCGAGTGTCCTGTTTGAAATTGTCTAGGAGCGCATCATGTCCATCACACTGAATGTCAATGCGCAGAACCACGATGTCGACGCCGATCCGAATGCACCGTTGCTCTGGGTGATCCGCGACGACCTGGGCCTCACCGGCACCAAGTACGGCTGCGGGATCGCGCAATGCGGCGCCTGCACCGTGCATGTCGACGGCGAGCCGGTGCGCTCCTGCTCCGCACCCGTATCGGCAATGGCCGGGCGCAAGGTAACCACCATCGAAGGGGTGTCGTCCCGCGCCGCCAAGGCGGTGCAAAAAGCGTGGGTTGACCTGGACGTCGTGCAGTGCGGCTACTGCCAGTCGGGCCAGATCATGTCGGCAACGGCGCTGCTCGAGAAAGTGCCGAAGCCGACCGACGAGGACATCGATCGCGCCATGGCAGGAAACATCTGCCGGTGTGCGACCTATCAGCGCATCCGTGCCGCGATTCATGCGGCGTCGGCAGAACTCACCGCGTAAGGAGGAGTGCCATGCATGCCTTGATGCAGGCCTTTGGACCCGAAGAGCAAGAGGAGTTTGCAAACGCATTCGGGCTTGCGCCAGCAGCCACGGGCACCACGATCTCTCGCCGCACCGTTTTGCAGGGTGCGGGTGCTGCCGGCCTCATCATCGGATTCGGCTGGCTTGCGCCGATGGGCGCGCGCGCCGCCGCACCGGAGGCGGAGGGCGCGGCCTCCGGCCCGCTCGTGCCGAATGCTTTTGTCCGCGTTGGCACCGATAATCTGGTCACCGTCATCTGCAAGCACCACGAGATGGGCCAGGGCAACACAACCGGCCTGGCTTCGCTGGTCGCCGACGAACTGGACGCCGACTGGTCGCTGGTGCGCACCGAGTACGCGCCGGCGAATCCGAAGCTGTACGCAAACCTGAAGTTCGGCACCATGCAGGGCACCGGTGGCTCGTCAGCCATCGCCAATTCTTTCCTGCAGTACCGCACCGCCGGGGCAACCGCGCGCGCAATGCTCGTCGCGGCCGCGGCGCAAGCCTGGAACGTGCCTGCGAGCGAGGTGAAGACTTCTAAGAACGTGCTGAGCCATGCCTCGGGCAAGCGAGCGTCGTATGGCGACATGGCGCTCGCCGCGAGCCGGCAGCAAGTGCCCAGTGCACCCATGTTGAAGACGCCCGCGCAGTATGTCTATATCGGCAAGGATCACGCCGCCCCGCGCGTCGATTCCGTGTCCAAATGCAATGGCACGGCCACTTACACCATCGACGTCAAGCTGCCGGGCCTGCTGACCGCGGTCATTGCATGGCCGCCGAGCTTCGGCGCGACGCTCGTTTCGTTCGACGCAAGCGATGCAAAGAATGTGAAAGGCGTAACCGACGTCGTGCAAGTTCCCGAGGGTGTTGCCGTCGTTGCCACCGGGATGTGGGCCGCACTGCAGGGACGCAAGGCACTCAAGGTGCAATGGGACGAGTCGGCAAGCAGCGCACTCGATTCCGAAGCGCTGCTGGCGCAATACCGGGAGCAGGCCAAACAGGCTGGAACGAAGTTTGCGCGGCCGGCGGCAATGCATCGGGCACCCGCCGACCCGGCGACGACGATCGAAGCCGTGTATGAATTTCCGTTCCTCGCCCATGCGCCGATGGAGCCGATGAACTGCGTCGCCTGGCTGCACGACGGCATGCTGGAGACTTGGGGCGGCCACCAATTCCCGAGCTTCGACCAGATGCTCGCAGCCAAGGCGGCCGGCCTGCCACTGGAAAAGGTGAAGCTGCACACCCTCGTATCGGGCGGCAGCTTCGGGCGGCGTGCCAACGTCTGGAGCGACTTCACCGTTGCCGCCGTGAACGTCGCCAAGGCGATCGACGGACGCGCCCCGGTGCGGGTGCAGTACACGCGCGAAGACGATACCGGCGCCGGCCTCTACCGGCCCATGTATGTCCATGCCGTGCAGGTCAGTCTCGATACCAAAGGCCAGATTACCGAGTGGAAGCACACGATCGTCGGTCAGTCGATCATGGCCGGCGGTCCGATGGCCGGAATGATCAAGGATGGAATCGACCCGACGTCGGTGGAAGGCGTATCGCCAACGTCGTACGACCTGCCCATGATGAACGCGGAGCTGCATTCGCCCGTCCTGGCCGTGAAGCCCCTTTGGTGGCGTTCGGTCGGCAACACCCACACGGCATACGTCATGGAAACCTTGATGGACGAGCTGGCCGTGGCCGCCGGCCAGGACCCGCTCGCGTTCCGCCTGGCATTGCTCGGCAAGAACGAGCGCGCAGCCGGCGTGCTCAAGCTCGCGGCCGAGAAAGCCGGTTGGGGCAAACCCATGAAAAGCGGCGTCGCGCAGGGCATCGCCCTGCACGAGTCGTTCGAATCGTTCGTCGCACAGGTGGCCGAGGTGTCGATGCACAACGGCAAGATCCGGGTCGAGCGCGTCGTTTGCGCCGTGGATTGCGGCGTTCCCGTGAACCCGGACGTCATCCGGGCCCAGATGGAAGGATGCATCGGCTATGGCTTGAGCGCTCTCTATTACAGCGAGATCGAAGTGAAAAACGGCCGGCCGGTGCAGCGCAATTTCAACAGCTATCGCGCGTTGCGCATTCACGAAATGCCGGCCGTCGAGGTCTACATCGTGCCGAGCCAAGTGGCCCCCACCGGCGTGGGGGAACCCGGCTTGCCGCCCTTGGCGCCTGCGGTGGCCAATGCCGTCGCAAAGCTCGGCGGACCGCGGGTGCGCCGACTGCCTTTTACCCGCTCTGCGCTGATTGCGACCTAGGAAAAAATGGGCGTGCGGACGAAATAACATTTGCCACTGCGTAAGGCTCCAATTCGTAACGCGGCAATAGGATTGGCGAATTGAAAATCACAGAGAAGTGACACGCAGGGTCCTGGGATCCACGACGTTGGCTAACCGCCGGAAAGCGGGCAAGTGCCGATAAGCAGTCGTTGCTGAGGCGAACTATCGACCCAAAGCGGCTGTCGAGGCAGGTCCGCTTATGGGAGGCGTCATTGAAAGCAGGTGAAGCCCACTTTGCGATTACGCGTCGCCAAGTTTCTCAAGTATCTCGCCAATTGCAACGAGCCTCGGTCCTTCTTGAATGCGCCAAGTCCGACCAACCGTAAGCAATTCGTCGAGCCCACGTACGTTGAAGAATCGAATTACAGCGTCACATTCGTGGCCGGGACTTACCCATCTGCCTTCGCCAATTTCAACTTGACCAATATAGAAGATGCGGTTATCCGCTCCACCGAAGTTGTGATTCGGCCGCCATCCGTCTGTGAATGGCGTTTCGCGCCCACCTTGTTCTGTGGAAATTACGCGGAGGTGAGCCCGAATTACGATTGACTTGTCACCGGCCTTCTCCATTACATCCGTGAAGCGAAATGCCGGCATTGATGTCTCGCGTGTCTGCTTCGGAGAGGTCAATTACGAAGGGTTGATGGCGGCAAATGGCCGTCAGGCGACGTTAACGCGGTGCCTCAAAGCGGACAAGTGTCCGATAGCAGTCGTCTTGTAGGCGATCTAACAACCTATACCCAGCTTCCCGGCTTGCGAAAACCGACAACACCTACCATTCGGAACCGGAGATGAATGGCCCGGGGGCGTCTGGACACGGCCCGGACCCCGTGCGGCCATTCGCCTATTGAAACCCATCGCTTGAAAGCGCTCCTGCGACAAAAGGTCTATGGACTGCCTTCGTCGAGAAGCAGCGTCCAAAACTCAATTTCGTCCTTACTTGCACGCCAAAATATTGTAGCCGTAGGACGCTCCCCCAAATCCAACAATCCGGTATCCGTTTGATACCAACGCCGACGCTTCGTCTCCTAGCTTTGCCGGCGCAGTCTCTGCGGTCAAAGTCCCAGTACTAACGTATATACCGACACACCGTTGATCAGCGGCCTTCGCTTCATTGACAATTGCCGAACCTATGCAGTGTTCGGCAGTAAGCGCGAAGACGGCGCCAAGAATTGAAGCCAAAAGAACTGGTCTGAATGCTTTCACCGCGCGATCCCTTAAAATTGAAAATTGATGGAATGAGAGGCCGACGAGCAGGCTTCGGCGCGCCCGCTACGAAGAAAATCTTCAGACGGCGGCGAATGCCCGGAAATGGATGTCCACCGACGTTAGCCCACCGCTGGAAAGCGGACAAGTGCCGGAGAGCAGTCCACACAGAGGCGAGCCATCGAACCAACGCCACTGTTCCGACGTATCGGCCGTCCGGCACGCTGGGTTAGCAGGCGATTGCTATAGAGATGCGAGAACACGTGCAATGCTGGGAGCCGCTCACTTCTAAACCGGTCGCTGTCCTTTGACCGCATGCGCACGTGCCGTTACCTTGAAGGATCCCGTTGGGCCGCCCAGATTCGCCGACGTTGCAGCCTTCAATGCCTGAAGATCCTCCTCGCCGAGCCCGGTCACGCTAGCGCGGACCGAGGGCCCGCTCAGCGCAATTTGAAAGTAGGTGTCGAAATCCGTGAACTCGCGTTCGACGCGCAAGACCTGGGTCTGCACTTCCACGAAGCCTGCAGCGCTCCACAGCCGCTGCATTTCGTGCAATTCGGAAGCGCCCGGGCTGGGCGGCATCAGCGGTAGATGACCGATGGTGCGCATGGCCTCCTGTATGGCGGCCCATGGAAAGCCGCCGGCCAGGACGTCCCAGGCATAGGCAGACGCGCTTCCTCCCGGACGCAGCACACGGGCCATCTCCTCGACACCACGGGCGGGATCGGGCACAAAGAAAATGACCAAGGCCATGACCGCTTGGTCGACACAGGCATCGGGCAGCGGCAACGCCATTGCGTCGGCCTGCTGGAACTCCGCCAGACCCGCTGAGAAGCGGGCCCGCGCGTAGGCGATCTGTTGCGGGGACGGGTCGAGACCCTGGATGGATCGGGGCCGGCAGCGGTCCGCGAGGAGCTGGGTGAACGCTCCATTGCCACAACCGATGTCAGCCCAAGCCTGGCCGGGCACGGGCTTCAACCAGTCGAGGAACTGCTCGCCAGCGGCGCGGCTCCAGATGCCCATGTAATTCTCATAAGCCTGGCCATCGTCAAAACGAATTGCGGATTCGGACATTGTGTTGCCTGATAGATCAAGTGCTCGCCATTTGCCGAGCGTATTCCTTGCGATACTGATTTTCCATTTCCATCACTGCATCGCGATATCCGCTGGGATCCACCCAGACGGAGGGACCTTCCTTGGACAATCGCCCGAGCTTTTCGAGAAAATCGAAATACAAGCCGTGAGCTCCGAGAAAAATATCGCAAGGGAATGTCTTCAGCGTGGCAAAAGTACGATCGAAGTCGCTCGTGATGTTTGGATAGGCGGCTGGCTTGCCGTGGCTGGGGACCAGCAGCAAGCCAGGATTGAGCGCCCATCCACCCACAATGACAACATGCAACAGGCGGCCGTCTTCGTGGGTCTGCATCGTCCACGTCGTGCAACCCCGCGTATGCCCTGCTGTTTTGTGTGCGGTCAACGTGGTATCTCCGAGAGTAACCGTGTCTCCATCGTGAAGAATGCGATCTACCCTGGACGGAGGGAACGGCCGAAGTGTGCGGTCGTATTCCGTTGCGCCGCCAGTCTCGACGACATCGGCGTCACCTTCCATCACCATCTGCCGTGCCCTGGTTTCCCGGATTACCCTGGCTGATCCACCAACGTGATCGTCATGTGCCTGGCTATTCAGTAGCACCTTGATATCGCCCCAATGAAATCCGAGCTTCTCGACGCTGGCGCGGATCAGCGCAGGGGAGTCTTCCAGGTTCGCATTGATGAGGATATTTCCCGCCGGCGTAACGACGAGATACGAGGCAAGGTCGCGCGTACCCACGTAGTAGAGGTTCCCAGAGATCCTGAACGGAGAGACGGGGGTAGTCCAGTCGGAAGGAAAGGCGTGGCACGGAGCGTTTGCGAGAAACGCAATCAATGGGATGAAAAGGACGTGCAGGTATCTCATGGATGTCCGCAGTGTGGAAGAATGGAAACGTTACACGGAGATCGTCATGCCCTGACAAAAATCGAAGGAAGCCAAGATCGACGGTTCGTTGCCGGTAGGCGTTTCCCTGATCAGATGCCATCGCCGAGACCCATCGCAAGGTTTGCGATGGCCTTCGCGTGGGCCTCAGCGCAATCCAGGGTATCGAAGCCCGCTGCAAAACCCCCACCAAAGACCAAGGCGAGATCTGTGCCGGCGAGCAGGACAGATTCGCACCCGTCCTCACGGGTCAACGACATTCCCGCGCGCAGGAAGACCTCCTTTTGCGCCGCGGTTGCCTTGCCCGCGCTGGCCATCGCCACATACGCTTCGTGGACCTGCAGCAGGTCATGCGACGGAGCAATTACTTCCACGCCCTTTAAGGCGCCGTAGAAGCGTGATTCCATAACTACGCGGGTCCCGATCAAGCCGACTCGTTTCAGGCCGCGTCGTGCGACCTCCTTCCGGACCACTTCGAGCAGATCGATCACCGGAACGGGCGAAGACTGCTTGAACGCATCGATGCAGAAGTGTCCGGCAATCGAGGTGACCGCCATTTTTGCAACACCGGCGCGCCGCAGCCTCTCAGTCAGACGCAGATAAATGTCGACCTGCGCGCCGATGTTTCCCTCCGTCTGGTTGCGCAGCAATGTCGGCGTGTCGGCGTGCGCCATTGTCAGTTCAAGGTCGCCACCGAGCCGCGCCGCCGCCGAAATCAGGTATCGGTAGTAGTAGTCCGTTGCCGCCGGGCCAATGCCGACGATCAAGCCGATGTGCATGTCCGCAGTCCCCCTTCTTCGCCTTCGGCAGTCGGCGCCGCGCCGAGAGCGCCTATTGCGCGGATGCCTCAATCCATGCCCGAGTGCTCTGGCATGTTTTCAGGGCCCGCTTGAAGGCGTCTCGCTCGCGAAGGCGGCCCATGTAGGTCAGCTCCACCTCGCCAAGAGTGACGCCGCCGAATCCGCGCGCCAACTGCAACGCGTAGTACACGGAAATGTCGGCCGCCGTGAATGCATCTCCGGCGAGATAGGGTGAGCGCGCGAGCTGCCGCGTGACCAGTCCTAGCCGGGTCTGGAACACCTCCAGCGCTTGGCTGGCGCTCCAGTTCTGTCGCTCGGCTTGCGGCGCGAAGTTGCGGGCGCCGCCAACGAAATAGATGGAGGCTGCGAGGCCGGCTTCGCCGAGGTGGAGGAACTGCTGGTACGCGGGGAATGTGGGATCGCGCGGATCCGGCGCGAGCGGCGTCGGACCATAGCGCGCCATCAGGTACTCCATGATCGCAATCGACTCAACCATCGTGACGCCGCCGTCCTGGATCGCAGGAATGAAACCGGCCGGGTTGACCGCCAGAAACTCCGTGTCATTCTCGACCCCGGCACCTAGGTCCACCGGCCTCAGCCGGTACGCGAGCCCCATCTCCTCCAGCAGCCAGACAACCCGGAACCCCCTCCCTTCGCCGAAGACGGTGATCATCTCTCGCAATCCTTCTCATATGGAAATCTGTATTGGCTTGCTTGGGCTCATGCAAAGCCAAGTTCATGGCCTGCCCGACGACCTCTAACTTGCGCCAGAAAGGTGGAATGCTGAATGATCGCTCCATAGCCGCTTGAATTCGCCATTCCCTGATGCTCAAGCAGGAACGTACGTCAACCGGATCGCCTCCTCGCCAATGAGATCGCTGGCCACGAGGCGAAGCGGCGGCCGAGGGCCGGCGAAAAATGGCGTGCCGCGACCAAGCACGACGGGGCGGATATAGAGTCGATACTCATCGACGAGGCCAAGGTCGGTCAGGCTTCGCACCAGGTCCGGTCCGGCGACGTCAATCTCCCCAACGAGCCGAGACTTAAGCTCGCGCAGCACGGTTCCTATGTCATCCTGCACCAGCGTGGCGTTGGGGCCAACAGAATTCAACGAGCGTGACACGACCCACTTCGGTAGGCTTCGCCATGCCGCCGCGAAGTCGAGTTCCTCCGCACCCCAATCGGGCTGGTCTTCGTCCCAATAGCGCATGATCTCGTACGTGCGGCGACCATACACACAGCCGGCCAGATTGCGTACGTGCTCCATGAAGTGACGAGAAAGCAAGGGGCCCGGCGGCCCCACTTCCATGTGGTCGACGTAGCCGTCAATGGACTGCTGCAATCCGAAGATGAGCTTCGCCATGCTGCAAAATCTCCACGCCAGGCTCTTCAGAATAGCTTGAGCCCACGTTCCGCAGAAGTGGGCCTGGTGACATCGGCCGCCGCAGCGGGTTGTCCAAGTTCGCGGCTGTCTTGCGAAAAATCATAGCGCTTGCGGAACGATCGCGAACATCTTGGCATGGCTCGCTATGCGATAAACAGCAGTCGCCGCACGTCGCCACGATTTCTTCCGAGCCTACTGCGGACCGCCTGCGCTGACGTTACTTTCCCTTACATAGACAAGGCGATCGCAAACCGTTTCAAACCAAACGCGGGCGCAACGCCGGGTACGATCGTCGACTTTCCGCAAGGAGACAAACGGTGCGTTTCTCCCGCAAGATTCGACTGACGCTCGACCAGCACGCCGCGGCCCTTGCGGCGGCCCGCAAGTCGCTTGTTCTGCCTGGCCTCTTGGCACTGTTCGCAGCTACGCCGGCGCTTCTGCCGCATGCGGCGCACGCGCAGACGATCGAAGAGGAGGCTCTTGAGCAACGAGGCTTCGGCCAAGAAGCGGAGCCTGGTAAATGGAGTGTCAACCTTGGGGCGGGTCTTGGCGAGGCGCCCACCTACCTGGGCGCCAACTCCTATCGCGCGCGGCTGATCCCATTTGCCTTGATCAACTACGGCAATCTGCTGTTTCTTGGGCCAATGGGACTTGGCATCAATGTGATCAACCAGGACGGTTTGCGCGCAGGGCCCATTCTTGGATTCGTGCCGGGTCGCAATCCGAGCGACGATCCCCATTTGACCGGACTCGGCGATATCGCCCCGAGCGTCGCGGCCGGCGTCTTTGCGACCTACCGATCCGGGCCCTTCCGGATCTCCGGAACCCTTCGCGAGGCGATCACCCACACGGACAACGGCGTGCAAGGTCTGGTGCAAGCTGACATGCTCATTCCGACCGGCGACAGGAAGTTGGTGTTTTCCTTTGGACCGGAACTCGAATTTGCCAACGCCACTTATGAGCAGACCTGGTTCGGCGTTTCGGCGCAGCAGTCAGCGCAATCGGGTCTGCCGGCCTATTCCCTGGGCGCGGGTGTTCGCGATATTGGGCTCCATGCGAACCTAAGCTACCTGTACTCGACGCACGTCATTTTGCGTGGCTTCGTGAACGACAAGGAATTGATTGGGGACACCGCGAGTAGTCCGATCGTGGAGAGCAAGAATCAGCTGACACTAGGTGTGGGCGCCGCGTATCACTTCTGACGGCGGGCCTGTGCCGACGCGCTAATCGCAGCGCGTTCGGTGCATCACGCCTGAAGTTGGGGCCAATTCTCAAGAAATTTCCGTTGGCGCTGCCCTTGACCGCTGGCTAGTGGGCGTCTGCCTTGGGGGAATTTCGCGACTAAGGTTCGCGTCCACCGGTCGCCGTTGTGTCGAGTCACTTGACCGATTTTGCGGTCCCGTCGGGAAGGAACTTACATTGCTCCGGCTTACCGTCTTTGTAAGAGGCGGATAAACCCAATATCGGTCCATCGCGGGACCCAAGCAACAGAAGGTAGGCTTGACTGCCTATGCATATTTTCCGAATGACCGAATAAGGCACATCGGTAGCACCTGCAGTAAAGTGCATATTTATGACGTTGATGGTAATTTTTTCTACGTCGAGGAATTCATTTTGCTCTGCCCCAGCGGCGAGAGAAAAAATTCCCAACCAAACGCTTAGCAGGAAATGCCGAGTCT
>Ga0181525_10001074_pt1 | contig 23742 bp, 23 predicted proteins | sample PEATcosm2014_Bin_48_FD_121100 | JGI IMG/M metagenome (GOLD analysis project Ga0181525, IMG submission 121100) | Peatland microbial communities from MTU Mesocosm Facility, Houghton, MI, USA - PEATcosm2014_Bin06_10_metaG | ecosystem: Environmental > Terrestrial > Soil > Wetlands > Peat | place... | reverse complement strand
TTCGTGGTTGGTACACCATCCATTCAGCGCGGAAGACCAAGCTGCGATGGGCGCCATGCGCGCCATCGTCGAACCTAATAAAGGCAAGCTTCAGGGAGTTGCAGCTCGAGTTCCGTTCGATGCCATCATGGAGCGCGTCGCTGCGCCAGCGGGCGTTGTCTATGAAGCTGGGCGTGTTGGAGGTGTTTCGGGGTGGTGGTGCCGACCCGAAACCGCGCGGCCCGGTCAGGCCGTCATGCACATCCATGGCGGGTGGTTCAACTGGGGCTCTGCACATGCATTTCGCCATTTGGCAGGCCATATCGCTGCTGCTGTCGGGGTAGCGGCATTTGTGCCTGACTACCGGTTAGCTCCGGAGCATCCATTTCCTGCTGCTGCCGAAGACGTGCGCGCCTGCTACTTCGGTCTGGTTGAGCAGGGCTTCTCGAAGATTGCCATCACGGGCGACTCTGCCGGCGGCACCCTGGCGATTGGGTTGCTCGTGCATCTTGCGGCGAATAGTGCTTTTGGCGGTGAAGCGGTGGCCGGTGGAGTGGCGCTCTCGCCGGTGACCGATCTAGCTTTTTCCGGAGAGAGTTGGTCGACACGCGCTCTTGCCGATCCATACTTCACCCAGCCTCAAGCCGCCGAGTTGGTGGGTTCCTATCTGGACGGTGAGGATCCGGCAGATCCAAAGGCCTCGCCGCTTTACGCCGATCTGAAGAACCTGGTTCCGATCCGTGTGCATGTCGGCAACGACGAGGTGTTGCTTGATGATTCCATCCGCTTCGTCGAGCGTGCGGTCGCGGCCGGAGTGGATGCTCGACTGGATGAATGGGAAGGGATGGTCCACGGATATCTGGGAGGCTTGGGACGCCTGGCGGCTTCAACCGAGACCCTTCAACTCATCAGTGAGTTTCTGAACGACCGATTTGCCAGGGCGGCAAAATGAACGGTAGGCGGAATCGCTTATAGGCGACGGAAGGGGGAGTAAGAAATGTTATGACCACGTGATTTGGCCTCCCAATTTGACCCGAAGACCTCGGCGATCTACGCGCTCAACGAGATTGACGTGAACGCGCCGGCTGAATTGGTGTGGAAGCTGCTTGTCGACGCCGGGAATTGGTCAAGCCACTTTCCCGCCGAAGATGAGGTCAAGATCCTGAACGGTGAGCCGGAACTGGCGCTCGGAACCGAATACAGCCGGGTGAGGGTTGGCTTTCCGATGCATCTCAATCGTGACGGAATGTTTGCCCGGCCGAAGGCTCGCCTGGTCGACGCCAGTCGACGGTGACGAGACCGGTTCGAGCGCCCGCCACGGCTGGGTCATCCCTCCCACGGGCGATGGTTGTCATGTGCGATCTGAGGAGACGCAGCAAGGCCCCTTCTTCCTCGAAGAGCTCGGGCGCAGGAATCCCGGTGCGCTCTACCGCTATCACCAGGCATTGGGTTGAAGGCCTTGCGCGGGCGGCGGAGGCTGAAGCCTCGAAGGTGAGGGGCTAACGTCCAGACTCGCGGCCCGGAACCGAGATTCAGTACGAGCCCGGCCCGGGGGATGTCAGATTTTGCTGTGACACCATCGGGGGCAAATTCATCTGAGTTCAGTCACAGGTAGAGCCCGAACTCCATTCGCAACCGGAAAGCTGTTTGGTGTGCGGCAGACGATCGCACCCCCACCCACTCGCGATTTGCCTACCGCATTGCGTACAAAGTCGAGATTCACCGTATCGCGGACATCTGGCAGTTCGGTCCACTTCGCTTCGAACAGTTCCAGGCGTCCGCCCGTATCCGCCACAAAGTCTACCTCGCGGGTTCGGTCGCGCCAGAAGAAGAGGCTGCCTGTGCGCCCTCCGCGGCGTTCGCGGTCCCGAAGCTGGGCGAAGACAAACGTCTCCCAGACTGCGCCGACCGCCGGTGACTGCCGGAGGGCTTCCCCGGACCGAATGTTCAGCAGCGCGCAAAGCAGGCCAGTGTCAGCGAGGTAGAGTTTCGGGCTCTTGACGATCGACTTGGTCCGATTCGAGAACCACGGCTCAAGAAGTCGAATCTGACCGGAGGCTTCCAGCGTGGACAGCCAATGATTCGCTGTCGAAGGGGCAATGCCAACATCGCGCGCCAGATCTGCTTTGTTCAACAGATTTGCGGAACGGAGCGCGCAGGCGCGCAGAAACCTCTCGAAGTCCCGCAGGCTGCCGACATTGGTTAAGGAGCGCACGTCCCGTTCGAGATAGGTAGCGAGATAGGAGTTGTAAAAAGCGATGGGGTCAATGTCTTGATTGGCGTACAGTTCTGGGAAACCGCCGCGCACGATGGCCGTCTCGAGCCCGGTTTGCGGCAACGCTGCTAGAATCTCGGCCAAAGAAAGGGTTTCAAGTTCCACGATATCCGCTCTGCCTGCGAGCGATTCGGAAACGTTCTTCATCAGGGTGAACTTCTGCGAACCAATCAGCAGGAATTGTCCGTTGCGTGCACGGTGGGCATCTACGGCCACCTTGAGGTGCCGGAACAAACCGGGCGCATATTGGACCTCATCAATGATGACGGGCGGCGGATGACGTTCGAGAAAAGCGCCCGGTTCCTTTTCGGCCTGCTCAGCCTAGTTGGGGAGGTCGAGGGATACAAACGCATGTTTCGGAAACAGGCGCAGAAAGGTGGAGGTCTTTCCGGTCTGTCTGGCTCCGGTTAGCACGACTGCTGGCCGAGTCTTCGCGGAGCGCCGCAGGCGGGGTTCAACCGAGCGCGGAATCCACATATGCAAAAAAAATCTGCCGGTCGCCCGCAAGGCGGTTGATGACGCCGATCTGCTTCCCATGCAGGCGCACCGAAAGCGCGTTGAGCGTTGAATCAAACTTCATCGCGGGGCTCCTGGGTGCTGTCCTCGTCGCCGTCGGCGTAGAGGGAGCGTTCCTCGCCTTCGCCCTTCTGGTCCGGCTGCAGATGATCGCGTGTGAGCGATTGCACGAGGGGGACGAGGGCGCGGGGGACCATGAGAAGATCTCGATCAAGAATGCGAACCAGCTCAAGAAGCGTGTCGTAGCGGGGTACGATCTTGCCGGACTCGATCCCTGAGATGTGCGACTGTGTCAGCCCGAGGCGGCTGGCCAATTCCCTCTGGGCCCACCCGCGCTTTTCCCGCACCTCCTTCAAGGTCCGGCGCATTTCCTCGGGAAGGCCTTCCAGGCGCAGAGGCCTGATATCTTTTGGTATATTTATATTCATTTTCAATATAATATAGTATATCAACCAGACGGCACGCAATATATTTAACTATATCAAAGTATTACATTAATATACTTTAGCGTATCGCGGAAGAATGCTTCGATCGAAGATCCCCCTTCAGAAACGCATGCCGACTCCGAAGCGCGCGATCGATGAAGCTTGATTGATTTTCCAGAGCGGATGTTTTCGAGACCTCGGTCGTGAACCGACCGGTGGGGACGCTCTTGAGGCGCTCGACGATTTGAAGTTCTCCGGAAACGAAGCGGGCGTTGAGGTTGGCGCGGACTTGGGCATGGGTGATCTCGCCCAAGCCACGACGGAGCGCGTCGCGAATCAGAGCACGTTCATCCGCAACCGCCTCGCGCTCGAAGTTCTTGTCACGTGCAAGGGTGAGAGATTCTCGAACCCGGTCGCGCGAGTTAACGGGCTTCTCCTGATATTGGACCGTTCACGGGCTGCACGTACAACAGCGTCGGCTTGGTGCCCAAAGTCTGCCGCCGGCTTCCGCTATCTGCATCCTGATATTCATACGACGCTCGTTGACGAGAGATGCGAAATAAAGCTGCCCCCAGCACCTCCCTGCCGATTCTTGGCGAGATTCCCAGAGAAGAGATTCCCAAGAAAGTGAGCCGAAGTGCACAGACTCGAATGTCTTTGTGTGGAATTCTTCCCTCATGACGTCTGACGCAGTCGCCCATTTTCCACGCAGCCCGTGGCAGCGAAATGTAGTACCGGGCAATCGAAGGATGATGGGCAAGGTGAGCCAAATGCGTATCTTCCGTTTGCTTGTGCTAACGATTCTGGTTTTATCGATACCGGCCGCTTTGTTTGCGCAGTTCGGCGTGTCGATTACGATCGCGCCTCCCGCGCTTCCGATCTATACCCAACCTATGGTGCCGGCCGATGGATATTTGTGGACGCCCGGCTACTGGGCGAATGGGGATGAAGGGTACTTCTGGGTTCCGGGCACGTGGGTGATGCCTCCCGAAGTTGGCTTGCTGTGGACTCCGGGGTATTGGGGTTGGAGCGGCGGAGCATACGCCTGGAGTGGCGGGTATTGGGGTGAGCATATAGGGTTCTACGGCGGCGTCAACTATGGCTTCGGCTATGGCGGCTCCGGCTACGAGGGCGGATATTGGAATCATGGATCTTTCAACTACAACACCTCGGTGAATAACGTGAACGTTACGAGCATTCACAACGTTTACAACAAGACCGTAATCAACACCACCGATACTCACGTCAGCTATAACGGCGGAGCCGGAGGAACCACGGTGCACGCGACAGCCGCGGAAGAGGCTGCGGCTCACGAGCCGCATAAGGAGCCGACGGCGCTGCAAACCCAGCATGTGCAGGCCGCCAGCACCAATCACGCGCTTCTGGCGAGTGTGAACCAGGGGCGGCCGGCCATTGCTGCAACTGCGAAACCGGGAGAATTCAGCGGTCAAGGCGTGGTGGCAGCCAAGCAAGCGGGAGCACCTTACAAAGCCCCTCCAAGCAAGGCAGCCGAGAGCAAGCCGGCGGCAGCAGGCAGTGCGAACAAAGCGGCCCAGAATAAACCAGCAGAGAACAAAGCACCTGCTACGAGCATGAACGAGAACAAGGCGCCAACGCCGAACGCGGCTCGTCAACCTGCCGAGTCGGCCAAGCCGGCGGCGGCTCACGCTCAGCCCGCGTCTCATCCCCCGGCAACGGCTCATGCGCAGCCGGCAGCGCGCCAACCTGCACCTCGTCCAGAAGCCGCGGCCCGGACTCAGCCTGCTCCGCATCCTGAAACCGCAGCTCACGCGCAGCCGGCGGCACCGGCAGCACATCCTCAAGCCGCAGCCCGGACTCAGCCTGCTCCGCATCCTGAAACCGCAGCTCATGCGCAGCCGGCGGCACCGGCAGCACATCCTCAAGCCGCGGCCCGGACCCAGCCTGCTCCGCATCCTGAAACCGCAGCTCGTGTTCAGCCCGCGCCGCATCCGGCGAAGGAAGAGCCCAAAGCTGAAGAACATCCTCGTCAGTAGCAACGTGACTGCCAGTCGTTAGAGAAGGCTCATCTTTGGGCCGCTGGCACACAGGAAGGAGCAATTATGCTTGGAACCATACTGATCGTGATTCTCGTGCTGGCGCTGATTGGAGCGCTGCCACGCTGGCCGCATAGCCGGGAGTGGGGCTATGCCCCCACCGGGGGCCTGGGACTGGTCCTCTTCGTTATTGTCATTCTGCTGATTCTTGGCAGGATTTGAAACGGGGAACCGCCCGCGAATTCTACGGCCAGACATTCGCGGGCGACAACTCTCGGTTCGCGGCCGAACCTTAGTCTCCGCGCCGGACTCTCTTATTCCTCTGCGCCGCCTCGTTCCCGCCACTTTCCTCGCGAACTTCAGTCCCGAACCCTTCGGTCCCGAACCTTTAGTCCGGAACTTTGGGGAGAGATTTGCTCGGGGTAAGCGATCACTTTTGACCAGCTTTGTGATCGGGTGGAGTTACATACTCAATGATGGCCGGAAAGACGAACTTTAAAAGGAGAATCATCATGACGACCAATCAGCAGGTTAAGTGCGCGCACTTGCCTTGCCGGTGCTTTGCGCAAGCTGCGGACAAATATTGCAGCCAGGCTTGCAAGGAGGCGGGGGCGAAGGAGGTCGAGATCGCCTGCCAGTGCGACCATGCCGCTTGTCCGCTAACGGTTTGAAGAGCGATCGAGTTTTTGTCCGCGCAACCGGAACTTGGAATCTTGGATTGAACCCGGGAGAAATGTATCTATGAAGATCCTACGAACCGTCCTGCTGTTTGGGATCACCGGCGGCGTCGCCGTTCCGCTGTTGGCACAGGCGCAATCAATGGCGGACGCACCAGATCCTTCTGGCCCCACGGCCAGCGCAGTCGCTGCGCCATCCGTGTTGACGTTGACCTACACGCGTCCCACGGAAAAAGAGAAAGTGCGCAACTATTTCTTCGACGCGTTCGGCCCCTATCCGATCGTCGGCGCCGCTTTCGCCGCGGGCGTTGGGCAGGCGTATAACTCCCCGCCGGAGTGGCAGCAGGGAGCGGAGGGCTATGGCAAGCGCATAGGGTCCGACTTCGGCATCGCGGCGGCGAGCACTACGACGCGCTATGCGCTGGCAGAAGCCCTCCGGGAAGACACGCTGTATTACCGCTGCGAGTGCAGGGGCGTCTTTCCCCGGTTGCGTCATGCATTTATCTCGACTCTGACCGGGCGACGGGGCCAGGACGGCCATCGCATCTTTTCCTTCCCTGCGCTGATCGCTCCCTACGCCGGAACCATGACTGCGGTTTATGCCTGGTATCCGGGTCGCTACGGCGCCAAAGACGCGCTGCGCATGGGCAATTACGCCATGCTGGGCTATGTGGGCGCCAACCTTGGCCTCGAATTTCTTTACAGCGGCCCCCACTCTTTGATGACCCGAATGCATCTCAATAACGCACACGGAGCGCCAGCCGCGGGAACGAATCCATGACGGCAGGAAAATGATGGAAGGAAAACTCAGCGCGCTGGAGTCTCGACCGGTGAGGCAAACGGTCTCGGTCGCCCCGCCCGCAGCGGAGTTGGGGAAGAACCCGATCACCCTGTTCTTCGAGTGGTTTGGCGATCTCGGCTTATTTTTCTGGCAGGTTGCGCGGGCTGCCGTGACTCCGCCGTTTGAATTTCGGGAGTTATTTCGACAACTGGATGAAATCGGATCGAAGTCTTTGCCGCTGGTCGCCCTGGCTGGCGCCGCCACCGGGGTTGTTCTCTCCATGGAAGCGCGTTACAGCCTGACCCGATTCGGGGCAAAATCGTTGCTTCCCGCCGCGATCGTCTTCTCGGTGATCCATGAGACCGGCCCGATCATTACCGGCCTGGTCGTCAGTGGCAGAGTGGGCGCGGGCATTGGCGCAGAGTTGGCGTCGATGAAGGTGACGGAGCAGATTGACGCCATCGAGGCCTCGGCGGTAAATCCCTACCGGCTTCTGGCAGCCACCCGCATTCTGGCTTGCATTTTGATGATGCCCTTGCTGACCCTGGCTGGGGATGCGTGCGGGCTCATCATGGGATGGGTGGCACAAGCGCTGGTTGAGCCGCTGTCGTTCCATCAGTTCATCAACAACGGTTTTAAGGGCGCCGATTTCAATGACTTGCTGCCACCCACGTTCAAGACCTGTGTGTTTGGATTGATCATCGGACTGATTGCCTGTTTTCAAGGGATGCGGACCCAGGGAGGCGCGGCCGGCGTGGGCCGCGCGGCCACAAGTTCGGTGGTCTTATCTTCCCTGTTTGTAATTTTGGCCGATGTGGTCCTGGTGAAAATCATCCTCCTGTTCTTCCCGTAACGTTTCTTCGGGGAAAGGTTGTTGGCGATCTAAGACGGCCGAGAAAATAATGAGATGGACACAATCGAGCAAATAACGAGCCCACGGCGAGGCAGCGAGCAAGAGGACGGCGCAGCGGTCGTCGCGGTGGCTGTGAAAGATTTGCACAAGTCTTTCGGAAGTCAAAAGGTACTGGACGGAGTCAGTCTCGCCGTAACGCGCGGAGAGACTCTGGCGGTGCTCGGGCGCAGCGGCACGGGCAAAAGTGTATTGCTGAGACTCATCATCGGCCTGGAGAAGCCTGACTCTGGAACGGTGAGCATCTACGGTCAGGACACCGGCCATTTGGTGCTCGACCAGCTTGGCGCGATCCGGAGAAAAATGGGTTTTCTGTTTCAGCATGCTGCCCTCTACGATTCGCTGACGGTGCAGCAGAACGTCGCCTTCCCCCTGCAGCACAATCAGAGAGAGATGGCGAAGTCGGAGAAGGACGACCGGGTCCGGCAGTTGCTGGCGGAGGTGGGCATGGAAGCCGCGATGCAGAAGATGCCCTCCGATATCTCGGGAGGCATGCAGAAGCGCGTGGGGCTGGCCCGGGCACTGGCCTTGGAGCCGGACATTCTGCTCCTCGATGAACCCACCGCCGGGCTTGACCCCATCAGCTCGGCAGAGATCGACGATCTGGTTCTGAAGCTTCAAGAAGAGCATCACATGGCGTCCATTGTGGTGACTCACGACCTGCACAGCGCCAAGACCATTGCGAACCGGCTGGCCCTGCTTGATCAGGGCAACGTTGTGATCGAAGGAAGCTTTGAAGAACTCCAGGAAAGTGAAATCGGGTTTGTCAAAGAATTTCTAAAGCACTCGTAGGAGAGTTTATGTCCAGAGCAGTGCGGTTAGGGGCTTTCATTGTGGTTACGCTGGCCATCCTGGTGGCTGGGGTATTCATCATTGGGGGCAAGCAATTTCTTTTCAGCAACACCTATCGTTTGAAGGCACAGTTCGACAATGTGGAGGGCCTTGATTCGGGAGGCGATGTGCGCGTGGGCGGGGTCCACACGGGAACGGTGCGAACCATCGTGTTGCCGCACCAGCCCGGGGAGAAAGTCATCGTGTTGATGGATCTCGAGCGGTCGACCCACGAGATCATCAAGCAAGACTCCGTCGTCACCATCGAAACCGAGGGGCTATTGGGAAACCAGTATCTTGCGATTTCTTTCGGGTCTCCAAACTCCGCCGAGGTGAAGGATGGCGACACGCTCGCAAGCCAGCCTCCACTCGAAATGTCAGATCTGCTGAACAAGATGAGTGGCATCATGGATAGCAGCCAGCAGGCCATCAAGAATGCCACCGGGGCGGCGGCAAATTTGCAGTCGATCAGCGCCAAAATCGACCGCGGCGATGGAACGGTTGGAGCCCTGGTGAATGACAAACAGCTCTATAACAACCTGGAAAAGACGACCAGCGCCATGAATGACACCATGGTCCATGCCCAAGCGGGGGTGACCGACTTCGAAGAAAATATGGAAGCCATGAAGCACAACTTCTTCATGCGCGGATTTTTCAAGAAGCGCGGCTACGAAGATTCCGGCGAGCTGGCTAAAAACGAGGTCGAACGGCTCCCCCAAGGCACGGCAACCAAGGAATTCACCTACTCCGCGAAGCAACTCTTTGATAAGCAGGATTCGGCCAAGCTGAAGAACCAGAAATCTCTCAATAACGCCGGCCAATTTCTGACCGATAACAATTTTGGCTTTGCGGTCGTGGTGGCCTCGGCAGGCATGGAAGGCGATACGCAAAAAGATCTGGTGCTGACCGAAGCCAGAGCGATGGTCGTACGCGAATATCTGGTGGAGAATTTCGGTTTTGACGACAGTCAACTTAAGACCCTGGGAATGGGCAAGCAGACCGTTACCAATGGAGACGCCGCCTGGGGTTCGGTGAAAATTGTCATCTATCCGGTGGGAACCGAAGCCCCTCCGAACAAGCAAACCCAGGCCGGAGTTTCATCCCCAACGAATCTGGACCAGACCAGCAAGGCGACGACCCAGAAATCACAATAGTGCAGGTTCGGTGGTGCCGCGTGACGTCCGCAAACCTTGGCCAGCCAGGCAGCATCGAGCGGTCGCGAGTGCGCTCGCCCGGCTAAAGTCGCGTCACTTTCTGGGGGGAAAGAGAATAGCCGGGCGCTCGCATTCGTGTTTCAACCGTTAAAACTCGAGGATCGACAATAGTTCTTCGAGCGGGCACCTCAAATCATTCATGCCGAGGCGTGTCTTTCGCCAGCCTTCCTGGGTATTCGTTCTTCGGCATGAGCCCGCCGGTTTGCAACTCGTGCGCCGGACAGTTCGGCGTTTCGGTTGGCGGACTTCAGATCCCACCGGCAAATCACGCAGCGCATGGCCACGGTGTAGACCAAGTGCGCATAGCAGGGGCACTTAACGTTCGTGCAAACCTTTGTCGTCATGGGAAATCGCCCTTCCCCCCCCCGCGGCCTCCGCAAGGCCACAGACCAGGAAGTAGCCGTGAAGGTAGCACAGTTCAATGCCGGCGCTACGCGGATCTTCAGCAGCGACCGATCAGATTTTTTTCTGCGCCACGGAATGGCGAAAGGATCGCGTTCAACGACCGCTGGGAGCGATCGCCGGAGATCACGACAGCTGCCAGGCTTTCGAGGTAAAGACGGCTTTTGGCGGAGCGGCTGCGGCCGCAATCGAGGTCGAGGTTAGTTCCCTGCCAGAATCCGCTCAATCTGCTGCAAATGATTGATGTCGTGCCCGGCAAACATGCGGACAATGTGTTCAATGGTTTCCTGGCCACGCTCGGCGTGCATCCCGTAGTGTTTCCACTGCTCCGGCGTCAGTGACTTGAGCAGCGCGAGATTCGCCTCCCGAACCACGCGAAACTGCTCCACGGACTTCCGCGGATCGCGCTTTTCGTAGTGCCCGCTCGTCACCCATCGATCCTGATCAAAAGCCGCGACCGGAGTTCCAGGAGCGCCCAGAATGAGGCGCATGCGAAAACCTCCGACGATCTCCGCATCGGCAAGGTGGGCCAGAATCTCAGCGACCGACCACTGCTCCGGCGCGGGACGTCTGCGCAGCCTGGCCGCGGGCACACCCTTGATCATGCGCGCAAGTTTTTTGGCCGTCGTGGCCTGCACCTGCAGAGGCTTCTTACCTTCGGTTTTCTCGCGAATGCGCTTGATGTATTCCTGCACAGTTTCCTTCATATCGTCTCCGGCACCTCGCAACACTCATCTGCCAACGGCCTCCTCGGCGGTCCCGCCAGGGCGAAGCGCGGCGGCGTTATGGCACGGCTTTCTGCCCCGACTTAAAAGTAGTCCACGGCCCTGCCTTCATATCGCGCAGCAGCGGCTTTTGCCAGGCATATTCGGGATGGTGCACGAGAAAGTCGGCGGCCAGAAAATCCGCTCCGCAGGGATGCCCGGCACGCGCCACGAAGCTCATGTCGGCGGCCATTTTGCTGTCAGCCGCCTTACCCTGCACGGCGCCCCCGGGGTTGTAACCCTCCCACCCCCATTCCTTCACGCCCCGCGGCGAGCGATCCGCATGGCCGCAGAGGGAACGTTCGTTTGGCTGTGTCTTTTCGGCATCCGTTGAAGCTTTCTCGAAGCTATCCACGTGGTCGGACAAAAAATGCTCCGCCATATCCACGTCAATCTTGCCTTTCGCCTGTTTCATCAACTCTTCCCAGCGAACATGCCGCGCATTCATCGATGACGATGCATCGTTGGGATCAAAGCCGCTGGTCTCCTCTTTGATCAGCTTCGGGTCGCGGGCAAAGTTCGAGCTGACGAAGTAGCCATCCTTGGTTCGCCACAGAGGCGTATTCCTCAGGCCCAATTCCAGATACGCAATCTCACCGGTTTTGCGGTCGCCGATGAGCCAGTCATTGGCGTATCCGCCGTTGTTGCCTTCTTTGATGATGCGCACGTAGTCATCGATGCTCTGAGAATACTGCAGCGCCTTGCGCGAGCGTACGAACTCCGGCTTGCCGTTCGGGTCCCAGCCCTCGAATTGAGTGATCGTGGTTTCGGTGATCATGATCCCGGCCGCGTTCACACCGAAATCGTCGTCGCTGGTGATGACTCCGGGAAAGCCGTCCATCAGAATGCGCTGGCCGTGGCGCGGCACGATATCGAAAATCATCACCCAGCGCTCGCCCGCCAAGTAACTGGTCCAGTTGTTGTGCGCAATCACGATTTGGTGATCTTTCGTGTAGGCCCCGGTGGCGATAAACGCGCTGCAGTTTCCCGGAGCCGCCAGCTTCACCTTGGCCTGCTTTTCGCGCTTGTTGAGCCACGGAACGTAATAGTCGGGAACCTCTTCGAAGGCGTTCAAGGCGACAATGTCGTACACGTCCAGATCGACGTCGCGCGCCTTGAGACCGTCGGCGATCCCTTGCAGCTCCTGCTGAAACTCGGCGTCGATGTGAGGCCAGAGCATTTCGCGCGCCGTCTTGCGAAAGAATTCCCAGTCACGCTGGGTGGCGTGGGTATCGAAGAGCTTGATGGCCTCGAGGGCGTCAGCAATTTCCGCAGCCAGCAAATAGCCATGCTCGAAGCCTATCTCTGCGGGTGAACCCTCCAGGTGAACGTAAGTCCAACCGCCCTGCTGAAAGCGGTAGGCCTTCTGCAGCCGCGGGTCGGGAGCCGTCGAACTGCCCGCCATGGTTTGCGCCATACCCAGCGACAGCGCCGCATTCGCCAGCACAACTGCGGCGAATACCACGAAAACAGACCGCGGACGTGCCATCGTTTTCCTCGCGGGTCAGAAATTTTGTCGACCGCACGCTATTTTAGCCTAGTCTTGCCGATCAACCGCTGTTCCTTCAAAAACCTATGGATGCTCCTTGAAAAACTACGCCGCCCGATTCCTCTGCTAGCGCCCGAAACGCATTTCGAGGATACGGGTAGAATTCCTATCGCGGCTGCGAGTTGCTGCCGGAAGGATTTAAAAAGCGCCGCCAGCAATAAGTCCACAACTTGGCGTCGGTAAGAGCTTCACAAACCTTCCTCCTGCCATTTCGTTCGATCGGTTCGTGTATGAGATGGTTTGAGACGCCCGTCCGAGGTCACGCGCCGAGCCTTCCCAAGGCACCTTGAGAAGATGGGCGGTGTATGCGCTCCATTCAATACCGGCGGTCAATGAAGTCAGATATCGGTGCGCGGCTCGGTATGCCGCCGCAGATACCAGCAAGGAACGTAGCCGGAATGCGGAAACAAGGCATGAACACAGGTCTCGGCCCGGGGTGGATCGAAAAGGAATTCGGTCTTGCCGTTTTTATGCTGGACTGCGTCGTAGGGCGTGACCGTGACTTGGCCATAGGCCTGATGATTGCCGGCGACGCGGTGACGAAACACCACGTAGTCTGAAGCGTAGGCGAAAAGCGCAAGGGCGACGGCGCACAGCAAGATTCCGAGCGTCACGCGCTTCCACGAATGCCGGACTCTCGCTTTCGGCGCCGGGGTCACGGCGTGCATTATACTTGGCCGCCGCTGACCAGGTCCGGCGGTAGCAGCGAAGCTTGCAGGGGCGACCACGTGCTCGGCCCGCTGGCAGCGCTGTATTTGACCAGGACGGCGATTGCACGCGAGATCCCTCGCCCGCTCGGGAAAGCGCGGGGCTTCGAGATGACGCCTCCAGAGAAGGGACGAAACAACCTCCCGCAAAGCGCACCGCTACCCTCCGCACCCTTCGCGGTACTCGTTGACAAGCACCCGCTTCGACAGGCAAACTACCGCATTCACCGCCTGCGGGCAGCGGCGAGCCCTACGGGTCAATTCAGGGAACGGGTGCGGGTCTATCACGTAAGCGATCACCATGGAGCAGCCAGTCTCCTTTACCTTCGATTCCACGTTGGACACCGTTGACCATGCGGAAGAAACAGCGACCCGCATCGCCAAAGAACTCGGCTTTGGGGAAGAAGAAGTGATGCAGATTTCAATGGCGGTGCGCGAAGGTGCAGTCAACGCGGTCTTGCACGGTAATGCTTACGCTCCGGACAAGAAAGTGACGCTGTCGTTCGAAAAGAACTCCGAAGGCCTGGTGATCACGATTCGGGATCAGGGCAGGGGCATCGACCTGGGTAGCATTCCCAATCCGCTGGCACCGGAGAATCTTCTCAAGACTTCGGGACGCGGAATTTTTCTTATGCGTTCTTTCATGGACGTGGTGGAAATCCGCCCGTCTCAGACAGGTACCGAAATAAAACTGATTAAGCGCGTCCACGGCTCATCCGCGGGCGCCAAGGAGGGGTCTCAGTGAGCATGAAACTTAGTACTCGGCAGGTGGACGGAGTCACCATTGTGGATTGCAGCGGACGTATCACTCTGGGGGAAGGCAGCGTCACTCTGCGTGACACCGTGCGCGACCTTCTGGCGAAAGGCAACAAGAAAATCGTGCTGAACCTCGGCGACGTCAACTACATCGATAGCTCTGGCATCGGCGAACTGGTCAGCGCCTACACCACCACCAAGAATCAAGGTGGCGAACTTAAACTGCTCAACCTCACCAAGAAGGTGCACGACCTGCTGCAGATCACCAAACTCTACACCGTCTTCGATGTGAAGGACGATGAGGCTGCCGCCGTCAAAGGCTTCAAGTAGATCCCGCGTTGCTGCGAATACAGGCTTGAGATGGAACCCAGGGACTGGCTGCCCAGTCCCTCAGAGTTCTCCTCTCGAATTCCGTGCGCCGGAACGTTGGTTTCACCGCCAGGCTCACTCTCAAGCCGGTCCCCACGATCCTCCTTCCCGCTTCTATTCCGGGAAAAAACCGCTGCAATAGCTTGCCGGGCGCGGCGGGCGAGGATGTCCAGGCCCGAAGACAAACTTGTGGCCCTGAAATCGACTGCTTCCTGGCTCAGGCTGATCATCTTCTCTTTCTCTTTCTCTTTCTCTTTCTCTCTTTCTCTCTTTTTCTCTTTTTCTCTACTCTGGGCCACCTTTTTCTCTTCTCTTCTCTTCTCTTCTCTTCTCTTTCTCCGGCGTTCCGCTTCTCTTGCTCCGGCGTTCCGCTTTTTGCCGCTTCCGCGCGCCTCCCGATTGGCGAAGGAAGCTTCTCAGGGCAACTCGAAACCCTCTGAGCGTTTCCTCTACACCATTCCCTTCCTCAACTCTTCGAGCGGATACCGCGTCCCGCGCCAGATGATCCCGTCGTTCCAGAGCGTGTGAATCATCGATCGAAGCAGCGAGTAGACAAAGAGCGTGGTACTCACCGGATGGAGCAGGAAATAATAGGCCGGAACGTTCGACCGCCACGACATGCCAACATAAATCGAGAACATGGCGGCCAGCGCAATGGCATAGGGCAGTCGCTGCCAGCCATGCGCCAGCGCCACGCCGAGAAACGGCATCAGATTCAGGAAAACCAATCCGAAGGCCGAGATCAACGTGCGCGGCCACTGAAACGACAGCACGGCGAAAAAATTCTTGGTCAGATTGTTGACCACGCCTCGCGCGCCGTGCGCCCAGCGAAGCGAGATCAGGTCAGCGCCAAAAACATTGCGTTGCCTGAAGCCGGCATTTTTCACCACCTTGCCGAGCTTCATATCATCCAGCACCTCCATGCGCAGCGCCTGATAGGTTCCCACGGCTTGATAGACCCCGCGGCGAATCAGATTGAATGCGCCCACCCCCATGTGGTCGCGCGACTTCGGATCCGCCACCTTCCACGGCCGGTGTCCAAAGACGAACATGGTGTGAAAGAAGGCGATCATCATGTATTCGCCCGGCCGTGTCATGATCATCTGCGGAAACAGGACAACGTGATCCGCCCGTTCGGCCTCGGCATAGACCAGCGCACGGCGCAATGAGTCCGGTTTGAACAGGACGTCGGCATCGGTAAACAGCAGCCAGTCGCCATCTGCCGCGTTGGTAGCGGTCCACATGGCATGGGTTTTCCCGAGCCATCCCGCCGGCAATTCGCGATGATGAATCACCCGAAGCTCCGGGGAACCACGCGACTGCGTCCTTCCCGTTTTTTTTGAAACAGCCTGGAAGTTTCTCTCGACCGCTTCCATGATCTCCCCGGTTCGGTCCGTGGAGCGGTCGTTCACCGCAATCACTTCATAATTGCCGTAATCCAGTTTGAGCAACTGGGTCAGGCATTGCTCGATGGTTTCTTGTTCGTTGCGCGCGGGCACGATGATCGAAACTCTGGGAGCGCCTGAAACCGCACCGCCGGAAGCCGGATTCCGATCCCATTGAGGCGTGGAGATGTCGGCCACGCTCGGCATCCCGATCGCTGCATCCACGATGCGAGAAAGCCAGGCCAGCGCGAGTATGATGCCTGCAATCCAATGAAAGTAATGCATCCCGCCTAGATCTTCTCCGCCCTTCGATCGCCGACGCGAACGCCGATGCGGGCGTCGACGCGAACCACGGGCGCAAACCTCATCCCGTAAAACAGTATGGCAGAAGAGACCACCATGGCGATGACCGGAAGGACGAAGGCGGCTTGCAGCGACCGCTTATCCGCCACATAACCCATCAGCGTGGGCGAGGGAACATCGCCCAGAATGTGAATGATGAAGATGTTCACCGCCAGCGCGGTGGCGCGGATGTGGGCATCGACCGAGTTGATCACCGCGGCGTTCAGCGGCGCCGTATTGAGCAGCAGAAAAAAAGCTGCCACCGCAATCGCCGGAATCATTATTTTTCCCCGGGCAAACAGCGCCACGATCATGACTGGAACTCCGAGGCCCATGCTCGCTGCCGAGATCAAGTAGTAAGAACTCTTCATGCGCCGCAGCAGGTAATCGCCCAGCCAGCCCCCCGCCAACGAAGCAACAATGCCATCGCCAACGATGATCAGCCCAAACATTAAGTTGGCGGCTTCGAGCGAATAGTGGCGCTCGCTGTAGAGAAACTGCGGCATCCAGGCCTGGATGCCGCCCAGCGAAAACGTCATTGCGGCCATGCCCAGGGTCGAAGTCAGGAAGGCGGGATTTCGCGCCAGGCCGAGCACGGTCGCGCGCTCGCGAGTGCCTTGCAGCGAATCAAACTGTCCCCGCTCCGGCTCTCTGAGAAACATGACCGCCAGCGCGAGCAGGAAACCGGGAGCCGCCGCAACATAGAACGGGTAACGCCACCCGTGATGCGGGGCCAGGTAGCCGCCCAAGAGATATCCCGCCGCCGAACCAACCGGGATGGCCAAATAAAACACGCCGAGAATTCGCCCGCGCTTGTTCTCCGCGAAAAGGTCGGCAACAAAAGTGGGCGCGATGGTCACAAACGTTGCCTCGCCGATTCCGACCAGCGTGTGTCGAACCAGCAGCTCGGTATAGTTGTGGGTGAACGCCGTCAGAAGCGTAAGCCCGCTCCAGAAGAACGCGCCCAGCACGATGATGAGCTTCCGGGAATAACGATCCGCCAGAGGACCGACGAAGGGCGCAGCCACCATATAGAAGCCGAGAAAAGCACTGGTCAAATAGCCGATCTGGGTCTTGGTCAGGTGAAATTCGTCCTGCACCAGCGGTTGCACCGCAAACAGCACGTTGCGGTCGGCATAATTCAGCAGATTCAGCGCGGTCAGAACGATCAGCGCGGTGCGAGGATAAAGTTTCGTTTCCGGCACGGTCGAGCGAATATAGCATGGCTTTCCCTGGCTCACTTCGTTGACTTGCCGGAAGCCATCCTCCTATCATGGGCGCTCACAGACATCGACTCTTTTTGAACGCGCAGGTTGAACGCGCGTGATCGTGAGACCTGGTCGGTGAGACTTGGTCGGTGAGACTTGGTCGATGAGACATGATCGGTGAGACTTGGTCGGTGAAACATGATCGGTAAGACCATCTCGCACTACCATATCGTCGAGGAGCTTGGCGGCGGTGGCATGGGCGTGGTGTACAAAGCCGAAGACACCGAACTCGGACGCTTCGTCGCTTTGAAATTTCTTCCCGATGGGCTGGCCCAGGATCCCCACGCCCTCGAACGATTTCGGCGCGAGGCGCGAGCCGCTTCGGCGCTGAACCACCCCAACATTTGCACCATCTACGAAATCGGCAAGGACGGCGACCTGTCCTTCATCGCCATGGAATTTCTGGAGGGGGTGACGCTCAAGCACCGCATCGCCGGACGCGCCATCGAGCTTGAAACCCTGCTCTCTCTGGCCATTGAAATCGCCGACGCGCTCGACGCCGCCCACGCCAAGGGAATCGTTCATCGCGATGTCAAACCCGCGAATATCTTCGTTACCACGCGCGGCCATGCCAAGGTGCTTGACTTCGGATTGGCGAAGGTTGCGCCCGCCTCAGGTTCCAACAGCCAAATGGCGGCGGCCAACACGCAGACGGCGGCGGACGAACAACTTACAAATCCGGGCATGGCGGTCGGCACCATTGCCTATATGTCGCCCGAGCAGGTGCGTGCCAAGGAACTCGACGCCCGCACCGATCTGTTTTCCTTTGGGGCGGTGCTCTACGAAATGGCGACCGGCTCCCTGCCCTTCCGGGGAGAGAGTTCGGGAGTGATCTTTGCCGCGATTCTTGAAAAAGAGCCGGTGCCGCCGGTTCGCATCAATCCTGATTTGCCGCCGGAATTGCAACGCATCATCAGCGGCGCATTGGAAAAGGATTGCAATCTTCGTTATCAGAGCGCAGCCGAGATGCGGGCCGAGCTGCAGCGACTGAAGCGAGACACGGATTCGCGCAGATCGGCGCCGGTGGTTGAGACGTCGCCCTCTTCATCGCGGGGCTCAGCTTCCCCTTCGCGCTCGGGCTCGCCGGCCGGCCAGCCCAAGGCACGCGGCTCGGACTCGCGAGCCGGACTCTCCGAAGCCGGAGCTTCAGAATCCGAGGTCCCGGGAACCTGGTCTGCGAAACCCTGGTTTGCCAAAACCTGGTTTGCCAAAACCTGGTTTGCCAAAACCCGGTTCGCAACCATCTTGTCCTCTGAGGTTTGGATCTGGAAAATAGCGGCCCCGATCTTGCTGCTGGTTGCCGTGGTTGCCGCAGGAATCTATTACCGGTCGCGTCCGAGTCCCAAGCTCACCGACAAGGACACGCTCGTGATCGCCGACTTCACCAACACCACGGGCGATTCCGTGTTTGACGGCACACTGCGACAGGCGCTTTCGGCGCAGCTTGAGCAGTCCCCGTTTCTAAATCTTCTTTCCGATGAGCACATCGCTCAGACTCTCTCGCTGATGGCCCAGCCAAAAGAAGCCCGGCTTACGCACGAGCTGGCTCGGCAAATCTGCGAGCGCACGGCGAGCGCGGCGGCGCTGAATGGCTCGATCGCACAGGTGGGAACCCAGTATCTGCTGACCTTGAAGGCGGTCAACTGCTCCACTGGAGAATCGCTGGCCAGCACCGCTGCACAGGCTCGCGACAAGAATCACGTTCTCGACGCCGTCGGGGAAATGGCCGCCGCACTGCGCGGCAAACTCGGGGAATCGCTGGCTTCGGTGCAAAAGTATGACGCGCCCGCGGAGAACGTCACCACCCCGTCGCTCGAGGCGCTGCAAGCCTACAGTCTGGGCTACAAGGCGCAAGTCGTCGAAAATGATTACGCCGCCGCGATTCCGTTTTTTCAGCGTGCAATCAGCCTCGACCCAAATTTTGCCATGGCCTATGCCCGGCTGGGTGCGAACTACTTCAACCTGAATCAGACCGTACGTGCCGCCGAGAGCAGTCGCAAAGCCTTTGAACTGCGCGAGCGCGTCAGCGAGCGGGAGAAGTTCTACATCGCCTCGCACTACGGCCATTTCGTCACCGGCAACCTTGAAGAGGCCCGCAAGTCCTACGAACTTTGGGCCGAGACCTACCCGCGCGATCACGTTCCATCCAACAATCTGGCGGTCATCTACAACAACCTGGGCGATTACGGCAGCGCTCTCACCCGGCTTCAGCAGACTCTTGCACTGAACCCCGGCAGTGGCATCAGCTATAGCAACCTGGTGAGCGCCTACCTTTACCTCAATCGTCTGGATGAAGCCCGCGCCACCGCCGAAGAAGCCAAAAATCGCAATCTCGATTCCCCGCTGAATCACGCCAGCCTTTACCTGTTGGACTACCTGCAGCACGACGCGCGCGGCATGGAGCAGGAACTGACTCACTTGATGGGCAAGCCGGGATATGAAGACATCGCGCTCTACTACCAGTCGGAAACCGCAGCCTGTGCCGGTCAATTCGAGAAGGCCAACGAACTATCGCGCCGTGCCGCCGATTCGGCTCAGCGTGCCGATGAAAAAGAAACCGCCGCCGGCTATCAGGCAGAAGCCGCGCTGCGCGCGGCGCTCGTGGGGAACCTGGCTTTCGCAAAACTCCAGGCTCAGACGGTGCTTCCCCTCTCCGACGGCGGCGACGTCAAGGCCATGTCGGCGATTGCCCTGGGCTTGTCCGGCGACTCTGCATCGGCGATGCGTCTTGCCGAGGAGCTCAATCGGCGCCTGCCCGAAGACACCATCGTTCAGTTCGACTATCTGCCCATGATTCGCGCCGCGGTGGCGCTGCACAGTGGCGCCGCAGAAAAAGCGATCGCTGCGCTGGCCCCGGCCGCTCCTTACGAACTCGGGGCCGCCTCGCAAAACCTGAATTTCCTTCTCTATCCCGTCTACCTGCGCGGCGTTTCGGATCTTGCCGCGAAGCAGGGCACGGCGGCGGTGGCGGAGTTTCAGAAAATTCTCGATCATCCCGGCGTCGTCCTCAATGAGCCGATCAGCGTTCTTGCCGTGTTGGGACTGGGCCGCGCCTACGCTCTGGCTGGGGATCAGAATAAAGCCAGAACCGCGTATCAGAATTTTCTTGCTCTCTGGAAAGATGCCGACCCAGGCGTTCCGATTCTTCAGCAAGCCAAGGCGGAGTACGCCAGGCTGCAGTGAACCAAGCCATACCATCCCGCGACGACTTCACGGGCGCGGCCAGCGCGCAACCACCGTGGTTGAAATTCCCCCTCGTGGACGAAACTCCCCTTTCACCTCGGCCCACACCGGCTTGGACCAGCGCACCACATCCTCCAGCACGCGGTTCACAACATTCTCCTGAAAGATCCCCAGGTTGCGATAGGTCTGCAGGTATTCTTTGTAACTTTTCAGCTCCAGGCAGACTTTGTCGGGCTGGTAACGCAGCCTGATCAGGCCAAAATCGGGCAGCCCCGTCTTGGGGCATACCGAGGTGAACTCCGGATCATCGATGACCACCTCGTAGCCGGGAAACTGGTTCGCCCAGGTTTCAATCTCGGGGAACTTGGCATTCAGCCCAGCGGCGGCGTGTTGCGGCGCGTAACCGCCCGTTCTTGCGCTAGAAGGTTTCGCCATGGAAGCATTGTACCGTCCGGCCCGACAGGCACGATTCAAACCCATCGCTGGAGCTAAAATGCCCCCCGGCGGGCTATGTGCTTGGCTCATTCGCGGAGCTCAACCGCTCAAAGCATTTTCCGTCGCGCCGCCGATTCTTCGACCCGAGCCATGCCGTGGCATCCGCCGCCCTCCGGCAGCATCTAAACCAGCATGGGGCGGAGAGGGCTGGCGTTTTTTCGCGCCCCGGTGAGTGGTAAATTGATCCTTACAGAAGTCCCCGCCGTATACTGAAAGATAAGCCAGTTGGCAACCACCAACAATTCGAACGGTCGACCGGCGAGCAAGCGCCGCACCTGGCTCGTGGTGGGAGTGCTGGCGGCGCTGGCCGTAATCCCCATCTTTACTCGCCCCGGCCCCTTAAAAGTGCGAGCGACCAAGGTCGAGCGCGGGCCCATTCGCAGCCTGATCTCAACCAACGGCAAAGTCGAGCCCATTCAGAATTTCGAAGCACACGCACCGGTCGCTACGACGGTGAAGCGTCTGCTGGTGAAGGAAGGAGATCACGTCCGTCGAGGCCAACTGCTGTTGCAACTCGATGACGCCGATCTGCGCAGCCAGGCGGTTCACGCGCAGGCTCAAATGAAAACTGCGCTGGCCAATCAGTCCGACCTTACCACCGGCGGTACCCAGGAAGAGCTTCTCACGCTCGATTCTGAGCTGATCAAGGCCCGCAGCATCCGCGATGCCGCGCAACGCAGTGTCGAGGCGTTGCGCCGCCTTCAGCAAGAGGGCTCGGCATCTGTCGGCGAAGTCAAGCAGGCCGAGGATGCGCTCGAGCGCGCCCAAGCCGATACCACCTTGCTCGAGCAAAAGAAGAAAGATCGCTACTCCCGGCCCGAGGCGGCCAGGGTGCAAGCCCAGGGTGCGGCGGCTCAAGCCGCCTACGACGCGGTCGAAGATGCGCTCGAAAAATCCAGCGTGCACGCTCCCTTCGATGGCATCGTCTACGCGCTCCCGGTAAAGCAAGGCGCCTACGTGCAAACCGGAGACCTGCTGTTGCAGGAAGGCGATCTTTCGCAGATGCTGATTCGCACTTTCGTCGATGAACCTGACATCGGCCGTCTGGCGAACGGACAAAAGATCGAAGTCACCTGGGATGCCCTGCCCGGACGGATCTGGTCGGGCAATGTCAGTACCGTACCTTCCACCGTGAAGCTTCGCGGCGCGCGCAACGTCGGCGAGGTCACCTGCACCGTGGACAACCACGATCTGCGCTTGCTGCCGAACGTCAACGTCGGCGTTACCATCATCACCGCCGAACGTAGCGGCGTGCTCACGCTGCTGCGCGAAGCGGTGCGCATGGACGACACGAAACCGTATGTCTACCAGGTGGTCGATGGGGAACTCAAGCGCCGCGATGTCGAAGTGGCGCTGCAGAACCTGACGCGGGTGGAGATTACGGCGGGGGTTCCGGAAAATGCCGTCGTAGCCTTGTCCGCGGTCGACACCAAACCCCTGGCCGATGGTGCTCGCGTCAAGGTAGTCCAATGACCGGGAGACTTATAAAGCGGAGGGATCTGCGCGAGGCTCGTCTACTCATCATCTTATTATTGTTCTTGCTCTTGATCGTGCCTCTGTCCGCCGCCGAAAGTCCCCAGGACCTGCTGGCCGCAGGCCGCATCGATCAGGCCGTGCAAACCCTCGAGCAGCAGATCCAGCACGCTCCCGGCGCCGAAGCCTATAACATGCTCTGCCGAGCCTATTTCGAACTCGACGACTGGAACGCCGGAATTTCCGCCTGCGAAAAGGCTGTCGCTCTCGAACCGGAGAATGGTCTGTATCACTTGTGGTTGGGCCGAGCCTACGGTGAGAAGGCGAATCGGGTCAGCTTCTTCAGCGCCGCCGGACTGGCTAGAAAGGTTCGCTCCGAATTCGAGCGCGCGGTCGAGCTTTCTCCCGACAGCTGGGAAGCGCGCACCGATCTCGCCGAATTCTATCTGGAAGCTCCCGCGATCGTTGGCGGAGGCAAGGATAAGGCGCTCGCCCAGGCTGAGCAGCTCATGCCGCTAAACCCCGCCATGGCGCATTGGGTGAAGGGACGCATCGCCGAAAAAAATAAAGACAATGCCGCGGCCGAGGTGGAATATCGCGCGGCCATCGATTCCAGTCACGGCGGCGCTCGCGCCTGGGTCAATCTTGCGGGTTTCTATCGCCATACGAACCGCTTCGACGAGATGGAGCAGGCTTTGCAGACCATGGAGTCCCGCCCTATGGATCGTTCTTCCGCCCTCGTCGATGGCGCTCACCTGTTACTGCGCACCGGCGGAGACTATACCTTGGCCATCCGTCTTGTCCGCCGCTACGTTGCCTCTTCGAACACCGTCGAGGAGGCTCCCGTCTTCAAAGCCCACTATTTACTCGGCGAATTGCTCGAGAAGCAAGGCGACCCTTCGGCCGCAGCCGGCGAATATCGCGAAGCCCTGGCTCTAGCCCACAACTTTCGTCCCGCACAGGACGGATTGCACCGTCTGGCCCGTTAACGATTCCACCGGTGACATTGCGAAGCTCAAAAAACAAGGCTACAAAACCTAGGGGGAAGCTCACGCTCCCCCATGTGCACTCGTGTCTTAGCCACCGAAAACCGTCAGAACGGGAGCCCCGGCAGCTCCGCGGTTCTTTTCTTGCTGCACCGCTTGCAGCTTCGTCGGATCCAGCCCCAGCGCGCGCACAATCGTCGGAGCGATTTGCCGAGTTTCTACCTGGGAGGTGAACGTCGCTGCCTGCAGGGTTGGATTCGATACCACAAGCATCACGTTCCGATCATCGTTGGCAAAGCCTCCGTGCTCGGCGACCTTGGCTTTATGCCCGGTGTAGACCACGCCCACGTTGGGTGCCACGGCAATGTCGGGCGTGCGCGAATCGATTCACGGATCGTTGAAGATCAGATTGAGGAAGATCAGATTGAGGAAGATCAGAT
>Ga0181525_10001073_pt1 | contig 23751 bp, 23 predicted proteins | sample PEATcosm2014_Bin_48_FD_121100 | JGI IMG/M metagenome (GOLD analysis project Ga0181525, IMG submission 121100) | Peatland microbial communities from MTU Mesocosm Facility, Houghton, MI, USA - PEATcosm2014_Bin06_10_metaG | ecosystem: Environmental > Terrestrial > Soil > Wetlands > Peat | place... | reverse complement strand
TGCTCGACGGCGCCGCAGAGCGGAAAACGGAATTGCCGCTGCGCCTCGAACCAGCCCGGATCGAAGGCGTAGCCGGCATAGTTGAGATCGTCCAACAGCTCGGCGAAATCGCTCCACACGAAATGCTCGAGCATGAAACGGTCATGCAGCGCCGTGCCCCAGCGCATCGGCTTGCCTTCGAGCGGCGTGCGCCAGAACCAGGCGATCAGCGCGCGCAGCAGCAATTGCTGCGCCAGACTCATGCGGGCATCCGGCGGCATTTCGAACGAGCGGAATTCGACAAGGCCGAGCCGGCCGGTCGGACCATCCGGCGAGAACAATTTGTCGATGCAGATTTCCGTGCGATGCGTGTTGCCGGTGACGTCGGCCAGAATGTTGCGAAACAGCCGGACGACGAGCCACGGCGGTATCCAATCCGAACCGCCCGGCTTCGGCACGCCGCCGACCGCGATTTCCAGTTCGTACAGCAGGTCCTGGCGCGCCTCGTCGATGCGCGGCGCTTGGCTCGTCGGACCGATGAACAATCCGGAAAACAGGTAAGACAGCGACGGCCGCCGTAATGCATAGAGAACAAGACTCTTCAACAAATCGGGCCGTCGCAGGAACGGACTGTCGGCGGCATTCAGGCCGCCGAGCACGACATGATTGCCGCCGCCGGTCCCGGTATGGCGGCCGTCGAGCATGAATTTATCGGTACCGAGCCGCGAATGATGGGCGTCGTCGTAAACGCCGTTGGTGATGTCAACGGCTTCGCGCCACGACGCCGCCGGATGGATATTGACTTCGATGACGCCTGGGTCGGGAGTTACTTTCAGCACATTGAGCCGCGGGTCGGGCGGCGGCGCATAGCCCTCCAGATGGATCGGCAGACCGAGTTCGGCCGCGGTCGATTCGATGATCGCGATCAGTTCGAGATAGTCGTTAAGTGTTTCGACCGGCGGCATGAAGACGCACAATCGTCCGTCGCGCACCTCGACGGCCAGAGCGGTGCGTACCGGCAGATCGGTGACGCGGGGCGCCGCGGCGCGCGGCGCGCGCTGCATCACCAACGTGTCAGGCACCAGCGACGGCGACGCCGCCTCGGCGCGCGACGCCTGCATGGCTTGACTTCTGATCGGATGGGAAATGCGCGGATCGGACAATGGGATACGCGTGGCGAAAGGATCGGCCGGCACGAGATGCGGATAATCGGCCTCGGCGAGTTGCGGCAGCGAATGCAGCGGCAGGCGCAAGCCGAGAGCCGAATCGCCGGGGACCAGGAACAGACGGCCGCGGCGGGTTTGCCAGATCTCGCTCAGCCATCCCGGCTTGGCCTGCGCCGTCCAGCGTTGCAGCGGCAGCACAAAGCCCTTCGGCTCGCCCAAATGGGTGTCGAACAATTTGAGGATGCGCGCTCGCTCGTGCGGATCGGCGATCTTGGGATCGCTCGGATCGAAATTCGGCGGAATGAGGCCCTGCTTGAGCATCCGGTCGACCGGATCCTCATAAGCAGGCTGCACGTAATCGGCCATGATGCCGGCGCGCGCGGCGACGCCTTCGGCGAAACGTCGTGCGTCGCTGACCGACGCGTCGCGATCGGCGGCCTCGCGCGTAACCAGGGCATCGTCGCGCCAGACCGGCACGCCGTCGCGCCGCCAGTACAGCGCGAAGGCCCAGCGCGGAATCGGTTCGCCAGGATACCATTTGCCTTGGCCATAATGCAGAAGTCCACCGGGCGCGAAGCGGTCGCGCAGACGCCGGATCAGTTCGTCGGCGCGCTCGCGCTTGACCGGGCCGAGCGCGGCGGTGTTCCACTCCGCCGACTGATAATCGTCGACCGAGACGAATGTCGGCTCGCCGCCCATGGTCAGGCGCACGTCGTGCCGCTTGAGATCGGCGTCGACCTTCTCGCCGAGCGCATCGAGCGCGGTCCAGGCGTCGTCCGAAAACGGCGCGGTGACGCGCGGCCGTTCGGCGATTCGCGTCACACTCATCTCATAGGAAAAGGAGACCTCGGCCGGTTCGACCAAGCCGCTGATCGGCGCGGCCGAGTGATAGTGCGGCGTCGCCGCAAGCGGGATGTGGCCCTCGCCGCACAGCAGTCCGGATGTGGCGTCGAGTCCGATCCATCCCGCGCCCGGAATGTAGACCTCGGCCCAGGCATGCAGGTCGGTGAAATCGAATTCGGCGCCGGCGGCGCCTTCGATCGGCCTCACATCCGGCCGCAACTGGATGAGATAACCGGAGACAAAACGCGACGGCAGGCCGATGTGGCGCAAGAGCTGAACCAGGAGCCATGCGCTGTCGCGGCAGGATCCGGCGCCGGAAGTCAGCGTCTCTTCGGGCGTCTGCACGCCGGGCTCCATCCGGATGAGATAGCGGATCATGTGCTGGAGGCGCTGATTGAGCTCGACCAGGAAATCTGTGGTGTTACGCGGCTCGCGCGAAATCGAGCGGATTAATTCCTGCAAAAGCGGACCCGCGGGGTCCGGCTCGACAAAGGCCGAAAGATCCTCTTGCAGTTCGGCCGGAAATTTGAACGGCCATTTGTCCGCATAAGGCTCGACGAAGAAGTCGAAGGGATTGATGACTTCCATGTCGGCGCGAAGGTCGACCGTGATGGTGAACTCGGTGGTCTTCTCGGGAAAGACAAAGCGCGCCAGCCAATTGCTGTGCGGATCCTGCTGCCAATTGACGAAATGCTGCGCCGGAGTGACCACGAGCGAGTAGCTCGGAATGCGCGTGCGGGAGTGCGGCGCCGGCCGCAGTCTGACGATCTGCGGTCCGAGACTTATCGGCCGGTCATAGGTGTAACGGGTGGCGTGGTGGAGCCCGACCAAAATTGACATGTTGCTACGCGCTACGCCCGGATTTGCCGTTAAATATCGGATTTCGATGCAATTTCCGGGCCGCCCTCATTCGGTCTGGGCCGCGCCTAAGCCGCCACGGCTGGCGGAGTATGCCAGCCTTGGAGGGCGCCGCCAGCCCGGAATGTGAACTGGCCCGCCCCGGAGCGGGGGGATTAAGCCTGGCATCGAAAGTCCCGGGCTTCTTCCCGTTTGGCCGGAGGTAAGCGACTGAATCGCGTGGAACTTTCTCGAACCATCGGCGTTGCGACTTTTGCGGGGTGGTATGAAATGAGCGGCCAGGGCCCAAGGAACGTCACAGCGCCGGTCGGCTTCGACGGCTTCGTCGACATCAACCAAGACGCGTTGGATGCCATTCCGACGGGCTTTTGCGTGTGCCGCGCGGATAGCAGTCTGGTCCGCTACAACAGGCGAGCCGTCGAGCTTTGGGGCAAGGCGCCCCGTCTCGGCGATCCGAGCGAGCAAGCCGGCCCAAATTTCCGCCGCTACCGGCCCGACGGGGAGTCGATTGCGTTCGATTCCACACCCGTCGCGGGCGCGCTACGCACGGGAAAGCGGGTGGTCGGCGCCGAGCTTGTCATCGAGCGCCCCGACGGCTCGCGCGTTCCGGTGCTGATGAATGTGGAGCCGCTCAAGGATATAACCGGGCGCGTTGTCGGCGCTGTCTGCAGCTTCCAGGAACTGACCGAGCGCAAGCGCGCCGAAGAAGCGCTGCGCGCCAGCGAAGCCGAGCTGCAATCCGTCATCAACCGAACGCCGTTCATGCTGGTGCGCTGCAGCCGCGACCTGCGTTACCGCTTCATCAGCGAAGCCTATGCGCAACTGCTCGACCGCCGGCGCGACGATATCATCGGCAAAACCATCGAGGAGACGCTCGGTGTCGAGGGCTACGCCACGCTTCGTCCCCATATCGGCAAAGTGCTGCGGGGCGAGACCGTCGAGTTTGAATGCGAGCTTAACTTCCCCAAAGCCGGCAAGCGTCGCCTCGCCATCGCCTACCGGCCGGAGCTCGACGCCAAGGGAAAAGCCGGCGGATGGATCGCTTCGCTTCTCGACGTCACCGAACAGCGGTTCGCCGAACAGGCGCGCCAGCGGCTGGTGAGCATCGTCGAATCGACCGACGACGCCATTATCAGCAAGGATCTCGACGGCGTCATCGTCAGCTGGAATCCGGGCGCTCAACTTCTGTTCGGATATGCCGCCGAAGAGGTCATCGGCAAACCGATCACGATCCTCATCCCCGCGGATCTACAAGCCGAAGAGCCGAAAATTCTGGAGCGCATCCGGCGCGGCGAACGTATCGAGCATTACGAAACCATTCGCCGCCGCAAAGATGGCCGCTTGGTCGACGTTTCGCTGACGGTCTCGCCGATGAAGAACGATCGCGGCACGATCATCGGCGCGTCGAAGATTGCCCGCGATATCACCGCGCGCAAGGGTAATGAATCCGTTTTGGCGCAGCGCGTGGACGAGCAAGCCGCATTGTATCGATTCACCGACAGGCTCTATCGCGCCGTATCCCTGAGCGATATTTACGAAGCGACTCTGGATGCGATCGTCGCCGCGCTGCATTGCAGCCGGGCTTCGATCCTGCGCCGCGACACGGGCGGCGCCATGCGCTTCGTCGCCTGGCGCGGTCTGTCCGACCGCTACCGCAACGCCGTCGACGGTCATTCGCCGTGGCCGGCGCGAGACGCCAATCCCGACCCGCTCTGCATTGCCGACGTCGCGCAGGCTGACTTGAGCCCGGAGCTCAGAACGGCCGTCACGCAAGAAGGCATCGGTGCGCTCGCCTTCATTCCGCTGATGGCCGCGGGCAAGCTCGTGGGCAAATTCATGACCTATTACGAGACGCCGCGCGAATTCGCCCGCGAAGACGTCGAGCTTTCTCTGACGCTCGCCCGTCAGCTGGGCTTCGCCATCGAGCGCATGCAGGCGGAAGAGGCGCGCCTGAGCATCGAGGCGGAATTGCGCATGCTCAGCGAGAAGCTCGAAGGCGAGGTCGAGCGGCGAACGCTGGAGCGGGATAGGATCTGGAACGTTTCCGAGGACTTGCTCGCGGTGTCGAATTTCGAGGGCTATTTCCTGAGCATGAATCCGGCCTGGACGCGATTGCTCGGCTGGAGCGAGGACGAGATCAAGTCCATGCACGTGAGCGAATTGCGTCATCCCGACGACGCGCCGAATGCCATCGCCGGCCGCGCGCAGCTTGCCCAAGGCGTTCCCACCCTGCGCATGGAGAACCGCTTCCGCCACAAGGACGGCTCATGGCGCTGGCTGCAATGGACCATGACCGGGGACAACGGGCTGATCTATGTGGCCGGCCGGCACGTCACCGCGGAGAAAGAGGCCGCGGCGGCGCTCGAGCGGGCGCAACGGCAAACCGCGCACCTGCAGAAGATGGACGCCATCGGCCAGCTGACCGGCGGCATCGCCCACGATTTCAACAATTTGCTGATGATCGTCAGCGGCCATGCCCAGGGCCTGAAAAGCCGCCTGAAGGACGCCAAGGACACCCGTGCGGTGACGGCGATCGAAATGGCGGCGACCCGCGGCGAGAATTTGACGCGGCAGTTGTTGTCGTTCTCACGCACGTTGCCGCTGTCGCCAACCGTGATCGATCCGGCCGAAGCGGTGCGCGCCATTCGCGACGTTCTGGCCGGCTCGATGCACGTCAACATCGACTTCAAGACCGAAGTGCCGGCTGCGACCTGGCCGGCTGCGACCTGGCCGGTTTGCGTCGACAAGTCGGAACTGGAACTGGCGTTGGTCAATCTCGCGGTGAATGCGCGCGACGCGATGCCGGACGGCGGCCGCATCTCGATCGCCGCTGAAAACGTTCACCTCGATGCCGATGACGTGCCGGAGGACATCAGCGGCGACTACGTCGCGCTCTGTGTCGCCGATACCGGCAACGGTATCCCGCAGGATCTTCTCTCCCGCGTGGTTGAGCCGTTTTTCACCACCAAAGGTCCGGACAAGGGCACCGGACTCGGTCTCTCGCAGGTCTACGGTTTTGCCCGCCGCTCGGACGGTACGGTATCGATCCACAGCGAGTTGGACCGCGGCACTAAAGTGACGATCTATCTGCCGCGCAGTCACGCCGCCGTCGCGGCGCCGTCGCCCGAGGACAATGCGCAATATCGAGCGATCGACCGGCACACTATTCTCGTCGTCGAAGACAATCCGGAAGTGAGGAGCGTGGCGATCTCGCTCCTCGAACAACTCGGCTACGGCACGGTCGAGGCCGGAACGGCGGCAGAGGCGCTTGATGTTCTCGCTTCAGCAAAGGACGTATCTCTTGTCTTCAGCGACGTGGTGCTGCCCGGCCAGACCGACGGTCTCGCGCTGGCGCGGACCGTTGCCGTCCGCTATCCGCGCATTCCGGTGGTGCTGACCACCGGCTACACCAAAGTCTTCGAGACCGATCCGGAATTTCCGGTGCTGCGCAAGCCCTATCAGATTTCGGTGCTGGGCCGTGTCATCCATCAGTCGCTCAACGCGCCGACGCCGGCGCCATCGGCAATGGCGAGTTGAGGCGCTTCGCATAGCTTGCTCGGCAAACAAAGGCGACAAATCTTGCCGGCTTGCCAAAAGCAGTCGCTCGTGGCGGCGAGTGTGGCCCGTCTTCGCTGCGCTCCGGCGCGGCAGCCTTCGCTCGCTGCGCGAACGAAGGCTTGGTGGGCGCACCAGGGCTCGAACCTGGGACCCGCTGATTAAGAGTTAGGCGCTCCCGAATCCTGCAAGTAATTGACGGCACAGCAAACATTCGAATCCGCGCTCAATTAACCTTGTTTTACAAGGGCTTCTAGCAGACACCGGCAGACATCCACATATTTTTGAGAGACAGTCGGGTGAATTGGCTGTGCGGACACGATGCGGACACGAGCCCATGATCAGGCTTAGCGAAGAGACGGTGAAGCGGTTGCCAGTCCCAGACAAAGGGAACCGTGTCACATATTTTACTGGTGCCTTGATCCAAGGCTCCAAAGCGCCTCGTGGTTTCGGTGTGCGCGTGACGGCCGCCGGTGCTCGTGCCTTCATACTCAACTACCGCCAGCGCGGCCGCGAACATCGCTTTACCATCGGTGCATGGCCAGACTGGTCAGCCCTCAAAGCTGTGCGAGAGGCGCGAAATTTGCGCCAACGCGTTGACCGGGGCGAAAATCCGGTCGAGGATCGCACGCCTCCTCCGGCCACGGCGAGCGTCGCTTCCGTTTTGGACGACTTCGTTACTCGCCACGTCCGCAATAAGAACCAACCGCTGCGGAGCGCGGACGAATACGAGAGCGCATTCACGCGGCTCGTAAAGCCACGGCTCGGCAAGCTTAGCATTTACGAAGTTCGCCGCTCCCATATCAACAAAATGCTAGATGAAATCGAGGACGAGAACGGTCTCGTCATGGCGGATCGTACACTCGCCTATGTGAGGAAGGCCTTTAATTGGCATGCAACCCGAGATGACCAATTCAGCACGCCCATTGTGCGCGGGATGGCCCGAATAAAGCCAAAAGATCGAGCCCGTACGCGCATCCTATCCGATGACGAAATACGCGTCATTTGGCCTGCCCTCGCCGGCTCCGGAACTTTCGGAGGTTTGGTCAAAGCGCTGTTGCTTACGGCACAGCGGCGCGACGAGGTCGCCCAAATGCGCAAAAAGGAAATTGGTGAGGACAAGATATGGGAGATACCTGCCGAACGGTACAAGACCAAAGTGCCCCACTTTATCCCTCTCTCAGATGGCATGCTCTCGCTCATTAAATCTCAGCCGAAGCTTGGCGATTCCGACTATGTCTTTCCGTCGCGAGTCGGAACGCCATTCTCGGCTTTCGGCAAGAGTAAAGCCGCCCTCGATAAAGGCGTGCTTGCGGCAATGAAGAAGCGGGCCAAGAAAGGCGCCAAAGTTACTGCCTTGCCGAACTGGACGCTTCACGATTTACGCCGAACGGCAAAGACCCTGATGATGCGCGCTGGCGCGCGGCCCGACGTTTCCGAGCGCGTCCTAGGCCACGCTATCAAGGGTGTTGAGGGGACTTATGACCGACATTCTTACGCGGAGGAGAAACGAGACGCTCTTGAAAAGCTCGCCGCGATGATTGAAAGCATCCTGAACTTAAGAGCGTCTGGCGTTGCTCTTCCAGCGAATGCCGAACCGGAGCAGAAATATGAGCAACGACGGGCGTAAGAAGATCGAGCTTTGGGACGGCATAATTGAATACGAAGAACCAGCCTCAAACGCAGGCGCGGAAACAATCAAAGCATCGATCGACGAAGGCTTAAGAGCATTCGAGCGACACAAGAAGGAACTTCTCGATGTCCTCAGCAATGCTTATGAGCGCGGCCTTAAATGCGAACCTTTCGATGCCGACTACACATGGCGAAAGCTCACCTCTGTGGCCAGCTACTATATCTATAAAGAGTTGATCAAGCAAAAAACAATGAACCCGCCCGATCGTCAGGCGAAATTGCGGGACTTGGCAAAGACATTAAAGCGCGCTTCCGACACCATTAGGGAGACATTGCAATCCGATGTTGGCAACGATCTGATTTCAGCGTGGTGGGATGCCGATGCGACACGGGCCAGCGTGCCGTTTGGGAATGACGGCCAGTCGGACTTTGTTGATCTCCAATTTTTCGAGAAGACAGGCGCGCTTCTTGCCGCATTGGAAGCCGTTGCTCTCCGCGCCGCAGATGAAGTCGTCCCCAAGCGGGGACGACCTAAAGGAACCGCAATCCTGCCGTTAGATTTCATTGTCACACTGGCCGGCATTTATCGGGAGAGCACTCAGTCGAAGGCTGGCGCAGGTGAAGGACCATTTGCCCGATTGTGTGTTGCATTTCTGACGGCGTTAGGGCGCCGTATTATCACGGACGAGAGCGTATTTGAGGCAATAAAAGACGCGCGGGTTTGGGCTCAGAGTAGCAGGTGGCCGTCGGGGTCACCTTTCGACGACTAGGACGTTGTGGGCTAGCGGCCGTTGCGTCATATAAGGCAATGCCGTGTTAAGTCTGGAATCGGATGATAAGCGGAAGTCGCGCGGACACAGTGAATGCGTAGCGATTGACTCATCTGCGACATAGGCCGACCGGTCCTCCGAGGCTATCTTGCAATGCCCCCCCGATTGTTTCGAAGTAGGAGGTAGTGCACGTGGATAATCCAAAATCTGCAGATTAGTGACTAACCGCGCTTTCCCATATCCCCTCCTCATCCAGTCAGAGGCAGAAGAAGCAGCTTCCTATGCAGCCTAGCGTCTCGCCCGGCCTTAAGCAGGTTCAAAATTTCATCCGAGAAAATAAGAGTCAAACGGCGGCGAATTTTTCAACATTCGAAGCCGCCATCACTCGCGCGCGTGAACTTTACGACTCAATGCCCGCAGAGCTCGACCTTCGCATTTTCCGACAAACGCATCCGGCGAATTACGGCGATGATATACGAACTTCATTGTTGGGAATCGTTGACGAAGAGGTGTCACTTCTCGACGCTATTAGAGTGACCTGCGGCTATAAACTCCACGAATTAACAACGGGAGTTTGGGAAGGATTTAGTCCTCAGCGCTTTAGAGGCGCCGTTCTTTCCTGTCGAGCTTTGTACGAGGACGCAGCAGCTGCGAAGTATTACGGCGATCAGGCCGAATCCGCAATAAAAGGCCTGCTTTCAACGCCGCCATCCGCATATCGATTAGAGCGTCTAACTAAATTAGTGAAGGCCAATCGCGAACAGTTCAAGGTTCTTCTCAGTAATACGTCGTCACCAGGCAAGGTCCTCAAAAGATGGTATAGCGTGCGAAAAATCGATTGGCGAAAAGCAGATTACTTTAGGGACCACAAGCTCGACGAGAAAGATCCACTGTATCCCGGGTTTTTCTTATCTGCATTCAAGACGCTTAAATGGCAGTTTGAAATTCCGGCCACCTACTTCTATGCCCAACTATGCGAAGCTACCCACCCGAACGCGCTATCGAACACACTATATGTCGATGACGCCTCCCAAAGCGATAGCAAGCAACTGGTCTATTTAATTCGGAAGACGCCTAAGACTATCGAGCCGTATGTAACACTGTACAGTTACGTCTCCGTTCCGACAGTCGAGTGCGTCAAGATCATTGATCAATACATCCAGAAAATAATCTCCCTTCGATCGGTCCTGGCCCAATATGTGCAGAAGGCGCGGCGAGTTACCGCGTAAGAAACTGCTCCGTTTTTCACCCGGTCTTACCTGCTCCTATGCATTGATGGCTGGCAACGGGCGCCCGAAAATTGGGAAAGCCGAAAGGCTCGTCGGTGATAAGAGAGAGACGCGAGAGCGGCGTTTCGATGCAGATCGTCGCCGAAAAAAGACCTATTATCGTTGGATGGTAGCGTTACAGGATGTCTCAGTTTGGCCCGAAATCGAGGTGTCGAGACATCCGCAGTTTGGTCGCGATCGAGTGGAGAGCGGACATGCCTCTGACATCGCAGAAGTGAAGCGGTTGCCCCCGAACCGACAAGCGATCGCTGACGACCCTATTTACGGGCTGGGCGTTGGCAGCATCACTTAGGTACCGCGATCCCAGCCATGTATGTTCCATAGTCGGGCTTATGCGTGAACGACATAATGACCGGGCGCCGTTCAAAAGAGCTGTCAAAAAAGGCGGAGCCTTTAAGCTCCGCCTTGCTCCGTCACTAGTCTACCGGCGACCGAGGATGGTGTTGATGGGGTCAACGATCATGCCGGTGACGAATCCGTGATCATGCGGATTGACACGGATTACTTCGAGCAGCTGATTGCGGAAATGCGGAATCAGTGCACCATCGCCGCCGAGGGGCTTGCCCGCGAGGATTTCGCCGATCTCGATGTGAGTCATCCGTTCCGGGAGCAGCTTATCCAGACCGCCGGTCGCGAGCGTGACGGCTGCATTTGTAACATCCTGAAAGGGCTTCAGTTCATTGGCGCATTTGTTGGCGGCATTATCGATTTCCTTCGACGCATCCGCCTTCTGTGTAGCCAATAAGTCGCGGAGCTGCGGCAGTGTCTTGAACGTGCCGTCTTCCATCTTGAAGGCGATCTTGTCGGGATCACCATTATTCTTGCGAATTTCGGCGATGCCGTTGTCGATATCGGTTATCACCGGGGCGACCTTTGAGTCGAGCTCACCCCGATACGACGCAACTTGGGCGTCGCAGAAGGCGTTGGCCGAAGCCGAAGCTGCGCCCAGAGCAACAAATGCTCCTGCAGCAACAGCAATAGTCGACATCTGTTTCCGAAAAGCCATGATATGTTCTCCAATTCAGAGCCCGTAGAGAACCGTCCGATTAAGGACGGTTCGCTAGAGGCGGGCTAGAAGTGACACAGCAGGATGCTGAGCCTGTTGATCAGCTAAGGCTCGATAACCATTTGAAAAAGATGCTTAAAAGGATGGCCATTTGGTCGAGCCCATAAGATAGGCCGCTCCGACTTGCCAAAAGGGACCTACCTTTTTGGCACCTGGCATGGTCAATCCTAGACAATACGTATCTCTGGGAGACTCAGGATGTTCATCGACTTCAACGTGGGGAGAACCGCCGAGGCTGCCATCGACAACGTGGCGAAGGCGCGGAAATTTTTTGCGGAGCCCCAGATTATCAAGAAGATCACCGAACAAGCCGACTTGGTCGGAGGCTGGATGATCAAGAACAAAAACAAGACCGGAAAGGCGGGGGATGAAATCGCTGGTTCCCCTTGGTGGCCTCAGCTTTCGAAAACGGAGGACGATGACCGGCTTGATCTCCGGCTACATTCCCTGCGCACGTTGACTTTTGGACACGGTTTTCGACGCCTCCTGAACCGGATGGTGGATGTTGGTTTGCTCAGCCCGGCAATGAAGGAATGCATCGACGACGCTACGGAGTACAAGTACATGGAAGTACACTATCAATTAATAGGGTTTTCCCGGGCAGATAATCCTAAGGACGTGAGCCTGACCTTCATCCGTGATGCTTTCAACTTATCGGATAAGACGAGTCCCACGAAGGTCCGCGACGGGTCCCTTGGTCATATGGCCGTGCTCGGCCTTTGGGAGGCCGCCTACAACGGGCAAACCAGCCATATTAGGGCTGGTGCTACCGCAAAAATCTTCCACGACAGGATATTCACGCCAGTTCGGCAGCACTTCCAGAAGACGTTGAAAGGTGGGACTCCTTTGATTGTCGGTATTGCCCTTGTGGCGGCCGCACTCATCACCGTGTTGCACTGGACGCAGGGGGGGCCAGCCGGCCCCGCCGTCATGTCCTCCAAGACGCCCTCCGCGCTGGAACAATATGCCTCCCATCCCTCAGATCACGTTCCGACGTAGCGGCGGCAATCCTCAATCCCTTTGAGCCGCTCTGGCGGCTTTTTTTGCCTAGACCCTTCGGGGGCAGGCGTGAGTGCAAATGTCAAGGCGCTATCGGGGCATAGCGGACTCTGGCAAGCCGATCGCTCTCCAGATTTATGGGTTCACGGACAGTGGCTGTGGGTGAAAACCGGATAAGCATGGACCGGCCTTCAATATTGGGGCCGGCTCAAATGGTCAGTTTGCGGTATGCTTCCCGCTTCGCCTGAAATGAGGCGGCTTGTTCTCGTGTTTGAACAAGATAAGGGCGGATAGACGCGGGATTTGCCCAGCCCCCCACCGCCATCATTTCCGCGGGAGTAGCACCGGCGGATGCCCCCTCTGTAGCCGCCGTGCGACGGAGGTCGCGTATCTGAAGGTCATCGGGCAGCCCAGCTGCCCTCGCAACGCGGCGCACTGCTTTTGTAAAATTTCGCCTGTGCCACTTTTTTCCTGTCACTGTGGGGCACACTACCATTTTGTTTCCGCTCGCGATGCGTATGGCTTTCCGCCTGACGGCATTCAGTGCCAAACGCAATCGCCGTGTTTCAGGAATGCGCACTAGTGCGCCACGCTTGCTTTGTCTTATCTCCCACACTTTGTCCGCGCGCTGATAAGCATCCCATGTTAGGTTTAGAATGTCGCCAGGACGCTGCATTAGTTCCATGCACATTAGCGCGCAACGACCAATTGTGGGGAACCCGAGTTCTTTTGCTTTTTGTATGAAACTGTCGAGTTGTTGATCAGTCCAGCGCTGCCGCCGTGGAGCCGATGTAAGCTTGCCGAGGTCCGAGAACGGATTGCAAGTTATCGCAGAACACTTGAGCATTCCGTAACGGAATGCCGACGCCCAGGCACACATGGCCTTATTTGCAGAATCGTGACCGCGAAGTCGAACATTTTGCTCATACAGGGCATAAGCAAGTTGCCTTGTGACCTTTGACGCCTTCATTTCACCGAACATTTTATCGCGACGCAAGGTTTGTACCTCGATGCTTCGATACATCCATGAATAATCCTGTTGAGTCCGGGATGAATAACGAGCGTATCGAGGTGATGCCTCGAATTGCCGAACGAGATGGCCAACTGTTCCGGGAAGGATTGTCGTCAGCCTTGGTCTAACCCCGACACCGGCTGCGCGATAGGCGTCAAGCTGTGTATTCCAATTGCGTGCTTCGGCAGCCGCAGCTTCAAAATCGGTCCCGAGAGTTTTGTGTTTGAATACACCTGCCCTCTGCAGCGAGACCGGCGGAACCCAGAAATACACTAGACCCCTTTTTAGGTGCACGCCGGAGAGGCCTCGCACGGCGTATTTATTGGTCCTCATGTCGATCTCCGATTAGGTTGTTTTTGAACTGCTGTTGGCAGAACGCAAATCTCGGAGCGTGGCACATTGCGTCTCGCCGCAACTTGTTCACCCGTCGTAACTATCGATGAATATCGAAGGCCGGCAAACCGGTGCCAACAGCCGTAGGCGGCGCCCGCTTGACCCAACTCGGAAGCAGCAGACATTCTGCGATCCGCGCTCACCGGTGAGGTAACGCCTGTTACGAGGCTCTCGGTCGCCTTGCCGCCCGGTCACGTTGGTCACAGTCTAGTGGCCGAATTCTTGCGCCCACGGTGAGACGACAATGTCGGAGATAATCCCGCTCAAAACCGGGACCGGCGATATGGCTACGCGCCCGAGTCTAGACGGAAAAATTCTTCTCGCTCCACACTAATTATATCGTCTTCCTGGATGTCCGCCGATGTGGCCTCTACGCGCGTAAATGCGCGTAGGAGATCGCTATGTCTAACTCAGAAATCCTCTCGGAGTTCTTCACAAAGGAAGAACTCGCCGCTGAATTGCGGCGAAACCCGCGGACACTCGACCGTTGGGAAGTGCTCGGCATGGGTCCGCCCCGCACGCATGTCGGCCGTAAGGTGCTCTATCGGCGAGCCAGCGTGGATAAATGGCTCGTCGCGCAAGAACGGTCAACAGCTGCCTGAGTGCGAGAAGGCAGAATCCCATGATCGCCCAGCGCAGTATGCGGAGGCCGGAGCCGCGTGACTGTCAGTCTCGATCCGGCGAGGAACGCCGGATCAGCAGCGACAAACATTCTCTCGATGGCCAGCTTGCTAACGACGGCGACACGCTGGTCGGATTCTAAGTCGTCACCAACTAAGGGATCTCCACCATGACCAAAGCCAGAACTAGAGTCATCTCAGACGATTATGTAGCCAAGCCTAGTGTCCCCTACGGCGATTTTGGCGGCGTCAGACCTCTTGTCACGCCACCAAAGATCCGCCGCGAGCGCACGCGGCTGGTCGAACTACTCGTAGACACATTGCAAAATTATGACGCCTGCGTGCGAGCCCTCGCCAAAGGTGAGATCTCGCAGAGCACGCTGTGCGACGCCGACTACGACCTCGCCCTCGTTCTCAATCATCTCTGCTACTTCGACATCGAGGAAGGCGAAGTTCGCGGCCAGTATTACGGCAGCCAGAGCATCATCTGGCACTACGAGAGGGAAGTCGAAAAGGCGAAGGCCAGGCGCAAAAGCAAACGCAAGGCCGCGTGACTGCGGCTGTTGCGCCGGGCGCCGACGCAATAGTCGTTCAGCTTTAATGCAGTCGAGCCGGCCGCATCACGGTAGGCGATCCGCTCTAAATCGGCCACAGCGAGCCCGATCTCCGATGCCGCGATCATAGTGGGCGAAGTCAAAGATAAGGACGTGTCATGTACAGCAAAGAGCAATTCCCAAACCCGGTGCGGCCCCGGTTCGAATCCGAGTGGTCTGTTACTGAATCTCCGGTGGATTTCATGTTGCGTCAGCCACGAGATGTCGGCCACTGGAGAGAATGTATCTACGAGTATGCACGCGGCGCGATCGGCGCCCTAAGTATTTTTCGTCAATACGCCAGCCCCGAAGATCAGGCGACGATCGACAAGCATATCGCCGGCTTCGAGGAGGCCCGCGTCGCCCTCAGAGAGTCCGCACCAATTTACGAGGTAGAGTGATGAGTGAATCAGAAAAACGAGTCAGCCGTTATATCAGTCAAGGCCGTCTCAGGGAGTACGCCGCCGCCCAGTCAAGGGCTTCGCTCGATGCCAAGATGCGTCGCGGTGCCGAGTACGCGGCAAACGTCGGCCTGGTGGTTCATGCCGTTGACTTTCACACGTACGGTGCGACGAGCGATGCAGCGGCAAAGTACAAAGGTCCGCTGAAATCTGATCGTTTTGTCACGACGTATCTCTGTGACAATGAGGTCGAGCGTCTGCGGCTGTATGCCCGCTGGATCTCAATGGTGGTCTATGCAGTGACAGCAGATGAGAAGCGGGACCAAGCGGAGGAGCAAGAGCAGATACGTCTCGAGATTCAACAATGGCAGGAGCTACGCAGGCGCGTCGATGCCGGCGAGGAGATTCCGCGACGGTCGCGAAGGTTATGAGTAAGGCACCTGGCGGGTCCGATGCTGGCACGCAACTGGCGCAGCCGCGAACATGAGGCCGTGACATGCAGCGTAATCCGAAAGCCGTCGAGACCGCGCTCGCGTTACTGAGCCGGCATCCGCATTGGTATTTCTTCCCGATCGCTCCAGGCACCAAGGACCGACCGATGGTGAAGGACAACCTCCAAAGTGGCGCGACCAATCGTCCCGCCGTCATCCGATCGTGGTCAGCCGAGTGCAACGTGGGCTTGGCTCTCGCGAAGTCCAAGGTGATCGCCGTCGATGTCGACCGCAAAGGCGGCAAGAACGGCGAGCGGACGTTCTACGACCTGGAATTCCGGCACGGTGATGCTGAACATGACGCATTCCCGCCGACGTTCAAGGTGCTGACCCCATCGAAAGGATGGCACCTTTACTACCGCGGCGAACACAGATTCGCATTGGGTAAGCACGGCTTTGGCGAAGGCATCGATTCGCCTAATTATGTTTTGGTGCCGGGCTCGATGCTGGCGGACGGCGGCAACTATACGGTCATCGTTAATGAACCGATCGCCGAGGCGCCTGCCTGGTTCGGCGAATACCTCAAGGACAAGGAGAGGGTCGAGGCCGAGCAGACACCCGTCATCGACCTTGACCAGCCGGTCAACATTGCATGGGCCGTTCACTATCTCGAGCACGATGCCCCGCCGTCGATTCAGTTGAAGAGCGGCGAGAAGATGTTGCTGGACGTCGCCGGCGTCCTGAAAGACCGCGGCATCAGCGAGGGCATGGCGATCGAGCTCCTCGCCGAATATTACAATGTGCGATGTCAGCCGCCATGGAGTCTTGGCGGGGGTCCGATCGAGGATCGCCTTGATGTCAAAGTGCACAATGCTTTCGAGTATCTACGACAGACGCAGCCCGGCGCTGATACACCGCAAGCTGTTTTCTCCGGCGACCAGCCTTCCGACGTCGAGATCGCCGCGCTCGCCGCGTGGTGGAAGAAATTTGATCATGACCGCCGAATCCGACACAGCGTCACTTCGATCGACGGCAAAATATTCCACATCGTCCGTACTCCGGCGCCTAGGCATAAGACAAAAGGAAAAGTGTCATGCGTATCTCAGCCGAAGAAATAAAGGCCGCCGCCGACAGAGCGGAAGCGCGCGCCGGAGGCGCTGCGCCGGACGCGAAGGACTACGAATTCAAGGCTGGTGACGAAGCTGCCGACGACGCCGACTTCGTACTGCCGCCGCGTGTCGTCTGGCCCGAGCAGACGCGCAACGGCAGGCCCATAAAGGGATCGATGATCAATGTGCGCAAGGCGATCGACGAGCTCAAGCTCACAATGCGCTATGACAACTTCCTTGGACGCTACGCGGTCGAGGGCGACGGGCTCGGAAAATTCGTCGGCGAAATGGACGACAAGATTGTGCGCAAATTCCGCGAGCTCTGTTTTTATAAGCTCGGGTACGAGCCGACCAAGGAAGCGGCCTATGAAGGAATCCAACGCGCGTGCGAGGAGCACTCATTCAACTCGGTACAGGATCAGCTCGATATTCTGGTCTGGGATGGCGAGCCGCGCATCCACAATTGGCTGACGACATATTTGAGCGTCGATGACACGCCGCTGCATCGTGCGTGGGGCGAGCTTGTTCTGAAGGCTGCGGTGCGCCGCGTGTACGACCCCGGCTGCACCTTCCAGCACGTGCTGGTGCTGGAGGGGCCGGAAGGTGTCAACAAGTCATCCGTAGTCAAGGTACTGGCGTGCGGACAAGTCGATAGACGCCCGCTGTACTTCTCCGACAGCAGTATCCTGAACAAGAACGAGAAGGAACAAATGGAACTGACCAGGGGCGTCTGGTTCTACGAAATCGCCGAGCTTGCCGGCATGCGGCGCGCCGATCAGCACGCTATCAAGCGGTTCGTCACCGCCGAAGAGGAAAGAGGGCGACCCGCCTATGCCCACTTCAAGGAAAACCAGCCGCGCGTTGCCATCTTTATTGGCACCTTCAATACCGACGCCGACACCGGCGAGCTCGTTGAGTATCTTAATCCTGGTGATCGACGGCGATGGTGGCCGGTCCGCGTCGGCGAGATCGACATCGGCGCGCTGCAGCGCGACCGCTGGCAGCTATTGGCAGAAGCCAAAGAAATGGCGCAGCCTTGCCCAATCCTTGGTCGAGATGATTGGTCACCGCTCAAGCTCGATCCTTCGCTGTGGGCCGACGCCGCGGAGGAACAGAAAGAGCGCGAGATCTCCAGCCCGATCGCCGATCGGTTATCGACCCTGTACAGCCGGTTGCTTGCAAGCCCGAGCGTCCTGGACAATGGCAAGACCGTGACGGCGGGCACCGACTACATCGTCACCGATGCGGAGGTCTGGGTTGCGGCGAAGACCGTGGTCGAAATGTTGCCCCCGACACTGGTTGGCGACGGTCGCAACATGGCGGCGGCGCTGCGCAAGCTGCAATGGCGCCAGGTCAGGGATCGACGCAGTGGAGTTCTACAGCGGGGTTATGTGCACGATCGCAATGAGGGGGACGCGGCGCTGGTCGAGCCCGAAGCCGCCGATCCCGGCGCGGACTTTGATTGATCAGGCTCGCCCCGATTCTTCGCCTTGTGACAGTGTGACGGGTGTGACACGTCCTCTAAAGGAGTTTTGAATTCAGGCTATAGACCTACAGCGGGCCCGAGCGAACAAAATCTCGGCCTCCTAGGAAGTACCCGTCCGACATGTCACGACGTGTCACACAGGCTTCAAAGGATATCCCGTCGCTATCCCAACACCCCTTGAAACTTTGAGCTCCGCATTTAGTTAACTCTTGAGTCCCCCCAAATTTGCTGCCGCTGGCCGCTCTGGAGCCCGTAAAGGTTCCAAAAGGCGCTCAGGTCCCCGCGTTAAGCAGAACGCGCGCGCAGTTTTAGTTGGACCCTTCGGGGTCGTCACGCCGGCATCGCTTAATCGCCGCCGGCGTATCGGGAGGGGCGTCATGCCACAGAAGCTCGATCCGCAAGTGCTCACGTCGATCCTCGACGCGATGACGCTCAAACCGTTCACCGGGCTCAAGACGGCGGCCGGCGCCTATAGCATCTCACCGACGACGGTGTTTCGCTGGCAAGCCGAGAGCGCCGCGCAGGAGAATGAAGGCCGCGAGGATTCCGACTTCAAGATCGAATGGATGGGCATCGTCTCATTCTGGCATCGCCACGTCCACCTTGCCCGTCGCCTTAGTATCCAAAAAATTGATCAGCGCTTACGCGATCTCGCCATCAACGGCACGCGAGAATATCTATTCAAGCAACAAGGCGAGCCGGTGTGGGAGGTCGATCCCAAGCTCGCCGCGGACGCGCTCGATCCTGACATGTGGGAACTGGTTCATGGTACTCGCGATCGCAAGGACATCTTCAAGCGCGACGAGAACGGGGCGCTGATCCAGGCCTACAAGGAGGTACCGCCGAATCCGCAGCTTCTCATCAAGGCATGCGCGGCACTGTTGCCACAAATTTACGGCGAGACGATCCGGCATGAAGTCGAAGTCGGCGGCGTGCTGCGCGTCGGGGCGACGGCGTTTGCGGCGACGCCCAAGCAAATCGAGGATGCCGAGTTCACCATGATCAGCGAAGCGTCGGAGGACGCACCGCCGCCAACCAATGTCCTGGCTGTTGCCGATCGGCCGGCGAGCGTCGCGGCTTATGAACAGCAATTCGGCGGCAAGCGGCTTATCGAGGCTACATTATTCTACGATGCCGACGACAAACTCATGCCGCCGCTGCCCCAGATCGTGATCGTCGAGGGCTCGCCCATCGACCAGGCCTACACCGAAGCTGGTTTCGCCCACGAGGTCACATCGGCGCAGTCGTTGATCGCCAGGGGTTACTGCAACCCGTTCTTGCTCAAGCTGGCGACGCCGGCGGAGCGCGATCAAGTCGCCAACCTAAAGGCAGAACTCGCCGCGGGCGTGAAGCCGCCAACGCCCAGCGCTCAGGCGCCGGCGATCCGGCCAAGGGATGAAAAGGTTGCTGCGCCGCGGCCAACAGAGACACCCGCTGCGCCACCGGGACGCGCCTCGGCGCGCTACGACGCCGAGGGCATCGGTCGTGGCACGGTGCCGCCCGGCGGTTACAGGGTGCTGCGGTGAGTGTCGCGCTCGAATGCGCAATCGTTGCGCGCTCGCTGGGACTAAATCACCACCGCAGCTTTCAGACAATTTGAATTAAATAAATCGAGGGCTGTAACATGTTCCATATTCCGTCATTATGCGAACGGCGCGCCGAGCGAGGATTGGCGCGGGTTTCTGCTGCGTGTTTTGACGTTCATTTCTACGCACGCAACGCCATCGTTAATTCACCGCTTCATTGCTGGGCTTTAGATGGTGAATGCGAGCGGTTGTGGAGATCGCTCTGTGCTCGCGTTAACACTTCGTTAACCAATGCACGCCGCGCATGCGCGGTGACCGGACCGCATTTTATTAGATTTGTAGAGAACATTTTTCTTTTTTGGCGCGAACTAGGGGGTGGGCCCGCAAAGCCACGGCCGCCACGAATGGTGGTGTCCGTCCTTCGCACATCGTCGGTTGAGACAATGACCTGACGACCTTCAAAAATAAAAAAGGTGATTTTTGAGCCGACCCTTTGAGGGAGAAAAAAATGCAACGCGTACACACCGATCACTTCAAGCTCACCAACGGACGGTATGCGCCCTTCCTCGAGGACGGGCGCCAAGTCCTGCTGTGCGCGCAGCCGGGAGCGCAAGAGGCATTTTTGGCCGCGTCAGAAAAAGAAGTTTGTTTGGGAGGCCCGCGCGGACCCGGCAAGACACTTATTATGCTGAGCGATTATCTGCAGGACGTCGGCGCCGGATGGGGATCGGCCTGGAAAGGGATTGTGTTCCGGCGCTCGATGACCGGCTTCGCCGAATTGAAGTCGCTGGCCGAACAATACATCTCACAGATCTTCCCGGATGCCGCCTACAATCAGAACCAAAGTTTCTGGCGTTTTGCGAGCGGCGAGACTCTCAAGCTCGCATATTTCGATGAAGCGCTCGACTACGCGATCTATCAGGGTGCGTCCTACACCTGGCAGGGATGGGAGGAATTGACGCAATGGGCCGATGACAAGGCGCTGCGCATGATGCTGGCGACGTTGCGCAGCACCGTTCCTGGAATCCCCTTGCGTGTCCGCGCGACGACCAATCCAGATGGCGTCGGGCACAATTGGGTGAAGGCGCGGTATCAGGCGTCGGACTACTATGCGCTCGGCGACTACGTGATCGGTCCGCGCATCGATGATGGCGAGGGTCCGCCGCGGCGGATGATCTACAGCAAGCTCAACGAGAATCAGTTGTTGCTGACCGTGCAGCCAGACTACCTCAGCAACATCAAGGCCGCGTCCATCGATGAAGGCAAGTACGAGGCCTGGACGAAAGGCTCTTGGGAAATCCTCAGCGGCGATCTTTTCGGCGACCTGTGGCCCGCGGCAAAACCCTACGCGACGTTGCCGTCATTCCCGGCCGAAGTCATACCGCCGACGTGGCGCATCGATCGATGCTTGGATTGGGGCGACAGCGCGCCGTTCTCGGTGCTGTGGTTCGCCGAAAGCGACGGCTCGCCGATCATTTGGAACGGCCGCAAGTTCTCATTCGTCCGGGGCGACATTGTACTGTTCATGGAATGGTTCGGCCAAGGCCGACAGCCCAATACCGGCTTGCGCTTGAGCACTCCGCAGCTCCGCGACGGTATCATTGAGCGCGAGATTGAGGTGGGCCTGCGCTACCAGGACCCCATAAGCACCAAATGGCGCTCGCGCGTCCACCCCGGCCCCGCCGACACGATGATTTTTAACTTGAAGCCCGGTGCCGGCGACGGACCGGTCGGCAGCATCGCCGAAGATTTCGAGGAACCGACAACTATCAATGGTGTGCGGTTCGCCGGTGTCCAATGGCTTGCCGCCGATAAGTCACCGGGCTCGCGCATGCAGGGATGGCAGGCCATTCGCAGCCGCCTGAACGCGACGGTGCCGGATAAGAACGGTGCGCGCGAGAAAGCCGGCCTATTCGTGTGTGAAAGTGTCCGCTCGTTCTTCGACTACGTGATCGTGTTACCGCGCGATCTGAAGAACAACAAAGAGGATATCCCCGACAAAATGAACGACCACACCGCGGACTGCATCCGCTATCGCCTGCGGCACAACACGCGACCGACTGTCAGCTTTAAGCGGCGTTGGATCGCCTGAGCCCAAGCACGAGGGAACGTGCACTGTGCAAGAGATCGTACCTCGGCGGAATTGAGCCGTTGTTTCAATTGGGGCGCGCCGATTTGAATGTCTCCTATCGGAGGTAATCCGCATAAACCACATGTTGTGCCTTCGGCACAGACAGCCCCGCTATTCCTCGCCCCGTTGACTCATGTTCCCTATTCGTTCTTACTATGAATATGAGCGTCGTTCTCGAAATCAATCGCGACTATCCCTACCAAGTGGCACTGTCGTTCGACGATGCCGCCATGGACATTCTGGATTGGCTCGAGGGGTGCGATTTCGAATGGGATATGTACGTCGATCTCCCGGCAAACTCAGTCAGGTATTGCTTTCGCACGTTGGCGGATGTCTCGGCATTCAAGCGGCGGTTCGGAAATGCGTCGGAAGGGCGAACTGTCGCCAGCGGCAATTGATCGAGGCTGGCCGCACCAGATAGTTCTGCCGGCGCGGCGCTGTGAAGGCGGCGGTTACGAAGCGATTCACGAGTTCTGCAAGAATCTGACGCTTTGCTCCCGAGGTCATGCTGTGTTCCACGATCGGGAATGGTTCCACGTTTATTGTTTTCAGAATCCCGCAGATGCCGATAAATTCCTGCAAAGGTTCGGCGGCGAGAAGTTTAATCCTGAGCAACGAGGGAAGGGCAGTAATTGGGCTCGTTGGAAAAAGCCCTAGGCTCCCTAAATATCGGTCATGTGCGGTCGCGTTCGTCTGTCGTCAGACTATTCCGAAATTAAAATCAAACTGAAGTTCGACGGGCCGCCCCCGAACTTCGAGCGGGATTGGAATAAACCCCCGACCGCGCCGATGCTTGTTGCGATCCGGTCTATGGACGGCAAACGCACACCCAAGATGATGCGCTGGGGTCTTCTGCCTCATTGGGCCAAGGACGAGAAGATCGCATATTCGACGTTCAACGCCCGAGCTGAGGAGTTCACAACGAAACCCGCATTTCGCGATGCCTGGAAAAATGGCCAGCGGTGTCTCGTTGTTACCGATGGCTTCTACGAGTGGAAGAAGCTCGATCCCAAAGGAAAAGAAAAACAGCCATACGCCATAGCAATGGCGGATAACGGGCAGATGATCATGGCGGGTCTATGGGCGACGTGGAAAGACCCTAAGTCCGGGAGCGAAATTCAGAGCTGCACTATTCTCACCACGGACTCAAACGGCGTGATGAGCGACCTCCACAATCGGATGCCGGTCATCCTTGCGGAGAAGGATTGGGCGAGGTGGCTTGGAGAGAAGCCGGCGACCAATGATGAACTACTGGCGATGCTCAAGTCATGCAACGACTCGGACCTGAAGATTTGGCAGGTCGATAAGCGCGTGGGGAATGTGCGGAATAAGGGATCGGAGCTGGCGTTGGCGGTTTAAATCGCCGCCAAATTGCGATTCGGACCGTTGCCAGAATTTCTGCTTCGGGAGTAAGGCGGACGTGGCAATCCGATTTCCCCGTGTCCGCTTCTGACCCAGCCGGGCGAATCTTGCGCTATGCGCGGCATCGTCATAGGGTGGGCCCATCGTTAAGAGTTCGGGCTTCTGCGAAATCGGCCCGATGCCAGCCTGCTGCTCCGAAGCAAGGTGGATCGCACTGACGAGGCGGCGCTTAGGCGCCGCAAACGATTGGAGAAATCACCATGGCTTACGAGACCAAAAAGCGGCAAAGGGAGCGGTTCACCGCGGAGTTTTTGCGGCGGCTGCGTGAAGCGCCTCCAGGAACAAGAGTCTATATGCGCGTCGGCGATGTGTTCAAGGATGCCGATGTTGTCAGCATTGACGAATTGCGGGCCACTCGCGAGGGAGTCAACGACGATACAGGCGAAGACCGGTCTCGGTGAGCGGCCGCTAGGCGCGCAATTAATTCACAGGTGCTTGAGGACGCCGAGCGAATTCCCTGAAACTGCGCG
>Ga0181525_10001072_pt1 | contig 23753 bp, 17 predicted proteins | sample PEATcosm2014_Bin_48_FD_121100 | JGI IMG/M metagenome (GOLD analysis project Ga0181525, IMG submission 121100) | Peatland microbial communities from MTU Mesocosm Facility, Houghton, MI, USA - PEATcosm2014_Bin06_10_metaG | ecosystem: Environmental > Terrestrial > Soil > Wetlands > Peat | place... | reverse complement strand
TTTTCTATCTGCTGCAATATTACCTGGCCGCACTCGGCTCTTGGTATCTCATATTGCTAGGAGCGCTCGCCATTCTGCTCATGCTGTTTGCGCCGACCGGCGTCTGGGGGCTGATATCGCATTACTCGGGCATCAGCCTGTTCCCGGTGCGGCGGCGCTTGATCGTATTGGCCGCCGCCGAGGAAGAGAAGAAATACGAGGCCTGACCGCGCCGCCTGGGATTTTGCGGGGAGTGCAACGCCGCCGCCCGTTCATGCGCCAGATAAGATTGGCGTCTATGAAAACCGGCGTCAATATTGTTCTACCGCCGAAAACTCGATATATCCAAGTGAATATCACGGTGGTCCAAGCCTTTTGACCACGCGATCGAAATAACCGCACCAAGGCGGAATCCAGGGAGGAGTGTAAAAATGAACGCACCGGCGGGAAAATTTCTCATTGAGGATACCTGGCGCGGCCGCGTCTTCGGCACCGAATGGCGCAGCGCAGCCGGAGGATCGTTCGACGTCGTCGAGCCGGCGTCGGGCGCCAAGATCACCAGCGTCGGCAACGCCACCACCGCCGATGTGCGCAAAGCCGCGAGCGAAGCCCGCGCGGCGCAGCCGGCGTGGGCCGCGACCCCTTACGAAGAGCGCGCCGCCATCCTGCGCAAAGCCGCCCGCGCGCTGGAAGACAACCAGGAAGAACTCATTCCCTGGATCGCGCGCGAGACCGGCGGCATTCCCGCCAAAGCCGGATTTGAAATTCACATGGTCACGGAGATTCTCTACCGCTCCGCCGCCATGTGTACCGAGCCGCAAGGCCTGGTGCTGCCGTCAAATCCCGGGCGCATCAGCATCGCCCGCCGCTTGCCGCGCGGCGTGATCGGCATCATTTCGCCGTTCAACTTCCCGCTCATTCTCTCGACCCGCGCCGTGGCGCCGGCGCTCGCCACCGGCAACGCTGTGGTCCTCAAGCCCGATCCGCGCACGGTAATGACCGGCGGATTTATCATCCCGCATCTTTGAGGAGGCGGGCTTGCCCAAGGGCGTGTTGCACGTGTTGCCCGGCGGCGTCGAAGCGGGCGAGGCAATCTGCACCGACCCGGACATCGCCATGGTGTCGTTCACCGGATCAAGTAATGTCGGACGCCGCATCGGCGAGCTCGCCGGCAAGCATCTGAAAAAAGTTCAGCTCGAACTCGGCGGCAAGAACGCGGTGATCGTGCTCGAGGATGCCGACCTCGACGCGGCGGCGTCAGCCATCGCCTTCGGCGCCTGGTTCCATCAAGGCCAGATCTGCATGACCACCGGCCGCATCCTGGCGCAGCAGAAGATCGCCGGGGCACTGACGGAAAAACTCGTCGCCAAGGCCAATCACCTCCCGGTCGGCGATCCGCTCGGCCAGGTCGCACTCGGACCGGTGATCAGCAAGGCACAGGTGCAACGCATCGACAGTATCGTGAAGGACTCGGTGGCGGCAGGAGCGAAGCTCGAAGCCGGCGGCACCTTCGATGGACCGTTCTATAAGCCGACGGTGTTGACCGGCGTGAAGCCCGGCATGCGCGCTTTCGAAGAAGAGATCTTCGGCCCGGTGGCGGCGATCACCACCATCGGCACCGGTGACGAGGCAGTCAAGCTTGCCAACCAGAATGAGTACGGCCTTTCCGCCGGCGTGTTCTCCGCCGAAATCGGGCGCGCGATCGCCATCGGCAACCGGCTCAACACCGGACTTCTGCACATCAACGATCAGACCGTCGCCGACGAGCCGCATGTGCCGTTCGGCGGTAGCGGTGCTTCCGGCAACGGAATGCGCATCGGCGGCCCGGCCAACTGGGATGAGTTCACCCAGTGGCAGTGGATGACAATCAAAGACAAGCCGAATCCCTATCCGTTCTGATTAGTCCGTAAGGCCGGTCAGACGCCGCTCTCCGTCATCGGCGCGCGCGCCACTGCGCAAGAAGCTGTGCGGTCGACACGGCGCGCTTTGCCGCTTGTTGTCCGCTCATTTCGCGCATGATCTCTTCGGAAAACCGGTTTCCACTTTCCCGGATCATGCGCTAGCGTCCCGCTTCATGGACGCCGCACGCCCCATCGCGACTGACGGAGCGAACGCCGCCGAGCCCGGCCGCGTTGCCGCGAAGGCGTCCGACGACGGCGCCCGCGTCACGCCGATGATGGAGCAATACATCGAGATCAAGGCCGCCAATCCGGATTGCCTCTTGTTCTATCGGATGGGCGACTTCTACGAATTGTTCTTTGACGACGCCGAAGTCGCCTCGCGGGCGCTCGGCATAGTGCTGACCAAGCGCGGCAAGCATTTGGGCCGCGACATCCCGATGTGCGGCGTGCCGATCGAGCGCGCCGACGAATATCTGCATCGCCTGATCGCGCTCGGTCATCGCGTCGCGGTGTGCGAGCAACTTGAGGATCCCGCCGAGGCTCGCAAACGCGGCAACAAAAGCGTCGTGCGCCGCGACGTGGTGCGGCTGGTCACCCCGGGCACGCTGACCGAAGATTCGCTCCTTGACGCCAAGCGCAACAACTATCTGCTGGCGCTTTCTCGCGCCCGAACCTCCGACGAGGACCAGTTTGCGCTCGCCTGGATCGATATTTCCACCGGTGAGTTCCGCGTAAGCGCCTGCCCGCGCGCGAGCCTCGCCGCCGAAATTGCGCGCATCGAGCCGGGTGAGATCATCGTCTCGGAAGCGTTTTATTCCGACCACGAGTTCATGCCCTATCTGCGCACGTTGCCGGCGGTGACGCCGGTGACGCGCGATGTATTCGATGGCGCCACGGCCGAGCGGCGGCTGGCATCGTTCTTCAACGTGGCGGCCACGGCAGCATTCGGCGCGTTTTCGCGCCTCGAACTCACCGCGGCCGCCGCAGCCGTGACGTACGTGGAACGCACTCAAATCGGTAAGCGCCCGCCGCTGTCGCCGCCGGTGCGCGAAGCCTCCGGCGCCACGCTCGCGATCGACCAAGCGACGCGCAGCAATCTTGAACTGTTGCGCACGCTTTCCGGCGAGCGTGGCGGCTCGCTGCTGGCGTCCATCGACCGCACGGTGACGGCCGCGGGCTCGCGGCTGTTGGCGCAACGGCTCGCCGCGCCGCTGACCGATCCGCCTGCGATCCGCGATCGGCTCGATGCCGTGTCGGCGCTGGTCGAAAATGCTTCCGTGCGCACCGACCTGCGCGATCGGCTCAAAGCGGCGCCCGATTTGGCGCGCGCGCTCACGCGCATCGTGGTCGGCCGCGCCGGCCCGCGCGACCTTGCCGCCATTGGCGAGGGAATTCTTGCCGCCGCCGACATCGCCGCCCGGCTTGCCGGGCTCGCGCAGCGCCCGCGCGAACTCGAAGAGGCGATCGCGGCGTTGCGGCGCCCGGATGCCGCATTGGCCGCCGAGCTTCGTCGCGCGCTCGCCGACGAATTGCCGCTGTTGCGGCGCGACGGCGGCTTTGTCCGCCCTGGCTATGAGGCCGCTCTCGATGAAGCGCGCACGTTGCGCGATGAGTCCCGCCGCATCATCGCCACGCTGCAGATACGCTACGCCGAGACGACCGGCGTCCGCTCGCTCAAAATCCGGCACAACAATGTGCTCGGCTATTTCGTCGACGTCACCGCCCAGCACGGCGAGAAGCTGACGAGCGCGCCGCTCAATGCGACCTTCATCCATCGCCAGACTCTCGCCGGGCAGGTGCGCTTTACCACGACCGAGCTCGGCGAACTCGAAGCGAAGATCGCCAATGCGGCGGACCGGGCGCTGGCGCTTGAACTGGAGGTTTTCGACCGGCTTGCCGGCGCCGTCGCAGCCGCCAGCGTGGCGATCAAGGCCGCGGCCGAAGCACTCGCGATCGTCGACGTAGCCGCGGCGCTCGGACAAGTCGCGATCGAGCGCGATTATGTGCGTCCGGAGGTCGACGACGGCCTCGCCTTTGAGGTCACGGGCGGCCGCCATCCGGTCGTCGAGCAAGCGCTTGGCAAAGACGGCGGTCCGTTTGTCGCCAATGACTGCGACCTCTCGCCCCCGGGTGAGGACGGAGCGGGAGCGGGACGGATTTGGCTGATCACCGGGCCCAACATGGCGGGCAAGTCGACTTTCCTGCGGCAGAACGCGCTCATCGCCGTGCTGGCTCAAACCGGGAGTTTCGTGCCGGCGCGCGCCGCGCATATCGGCGTGGTCGACCGGCTGTTCTCCCGTGTCGGCGCCGCCGACGATCTCGCCCGCGGGCGCTCGACCTTCATGGTCGAGATGGTCGAGACCGCCGCCATTCTCAATCAGGCTGGCGAGCGCGCGCTCGTCATCCTCGATGAAATCGGCCGCGGCACGGCGACCTTCGACGGCCTTTCTATTGCCTGGGCGACGATCGAACATTTGCATGAGCGCAACCGTTGCCGCGCTTTGTTCGCCACGCATTTCCACGAGATGACCGCGCTCGCCGCCAAGCTGCCGCGGCTCTACAACGCCACCATGCGGGTGAAGGAATGGCAGGGCGACGTCGTCTTCCTGCATGAAGTGGTTCCGGGCGCCGCCGATCGTTCCTACGGCATCGCGGTGGCGAAGCTCGCCGGCTTGCCGGAAAGCGTCATTGAGCGGGCCAAGCTCGTACTGGCGCAACTCGAAGCCGAAGATCGCATTTCGCCGGCACGCAAGTTGATCGACGACCTGCCGTTATTCGCTGCCACTCGCGCGACGCCGCCGCCGCAAGCCGATTCCGGGCTAGCCGCCCTGGTCGAGGCACTCAACGCGCTCCATCCCGATGACATGTCGCCGCGCGAGGCAATGGAAGCGCTCTACGCGCTCAAGGGGCAGCTGGCGAAGACGACGTAGCGCATGATCCGGAAAAGTGGAACCGGTTTTCCGAAAAGATCCTGCGCCAACAAAAACTATCCCGGGCGGCGGCGCAGCCGCGTGCGGATCACCGCGAGCGCAACACTCCAGGTAAGATTCACGATCAGACCGACGCCGAGCGCCGGCCATACCCCGATGGGCGCGACGAGATAATGCACGGAAAAGAACCCAAGCGCCAAGCCGATCAGAAAGGGCTGGGCATGCGCCAGCATGCTGGCAGTCGCCTTGCCACCGATGCGCGGATGCATGATCACGATCGAACTGCTAAGGATGATCGGAAACAAAGCAAACATGCCGGATGCGAATGAGCCGATGCTTGAACTCAAGCCGGTCACGACCGCCACGACCAGGGCGGCGGTCAGCGCGCGCAGCGGAATGTCGAACGGGGTGCGCACGAATGCCACCGGCCGGCCGCCGGCCCGATAGCGCCAACTCAGCGGAATGGTGACGGCGAAAACGGCGACATTGATCGCCGCCGCGGTCAATGGCGTCCATTGGACAAGCCGCAAGCCTGCAGCAATCCCGAACCACGCAACCGCGGCGCCGCCGAGACTGACCGATAAACCGTGGCGCTGCGCCAGGATCGCGTAGGTCGCGGCAAAGACTGCGACCGCGCCGTTGATCGCCACGCTGCCAATCGCACTCGCGGCAATGAAGTCCGGGGAATGTTCGAGGGCGAGAATGGTGTAGGCGGCGCCGGCCGCCGTCGGCAATGCCCCGATCAATGCGCCGACGAATGGCCCACTGCGCTCGACCGCCAACGACGTGATGACGACGACGGCCGCCGTCAGCACCATCTTCAAGGCGAAGCCGTACCAGAACAGATGCGCGGCAGTCACTGGCGATTGAGCTTGATATCGACCGGCGGCCCGTTTTTGATCGTCTGGTACACCACGCAGTACCGTTCCGTGAGCTTGAGCAGTTGATCAAGCTTGTCCTGCGGCGCGTCGGTGTCGAGATCGAAACGCAGGCGGATCTGCGCGAAGCCGACCGGCGCATCTTTGGCGACGCCGAGCGTGCCGCGGAAGTCCAGATCACCTTCGGCGGCGACCACGCCGGATTTCAGCGGAATGTCGAGCGCGGTGGCGACCGCTTTGAGCGTCACGCCGGCACAAGCCACCAGCGCTTCAAGCAGCATGTCGCCGGAACACAGTTCGAGTCCCGATCCGCCGGTGGCGGGATGGAGGCCGGCGACAGCCAGCGCGCGGCCGGTTTCCACCTTGCAGGCGAGGTTGGCGTCATCCAGCGTGCCCTTGGCCTTCAACGTAATGAAGGCAGCCTTGGGCTCGGTCTTGTATCGCTCTTTGATTGGCGCCTGCATTGCGTGCAGCCCGGCAGCGTCCATGGGGCATCCTTTCTTGCGGAACGTCATGGCAGAATATACGCGGCCTAAGACGGCGTCATCGGGCTCTACCACCACAGCGCCGCACCGGCTTCGGCCTTGATCTCGGTGTCGGAAGCCGCTGTGCGCTCGAGCGAGCGATCCAGCGCGACGAGCAGGCGGCGTTTGACGAAGTCGAAGGCGGCGGATTGCCGGTCACGCGGGCGCGGCAGATCGACCTCAACCTCCGCAAAAATACGGCCTGGTCGGGGACGCATCACCAACACGCGGTCGGCAAGCACAATCGCCTCGTCGACGTCGTGCGTGACCAGGATCAACGTAGGCTTGGCGTCGGCCCACAGATCGAGCAGATGATCCTGCAAATCGGCGCGGGTAAAAGCGTCGAGCGCGGAGAACGGCTCGTCGAGCAGCAGCACCTCCGGCCGCGGTACCAGCGCCCGCGCGATGGCGACGCGCTGCGCCTGACCGCCCGACAATTCGCGCGGCCACATCGCCGCCTTGTCGGCGAGCCCCACTCGGTTCAGCGCCGCGGCGACGCGCTGCCTGCGCTCGGATTTAGGCCGATCACCCAAACCGAAGCCCACATTGTCCGCGACTTTGAGCCAGGGAAGGAGCCGCGGCTCCTGAAAAATGATGCCGATTTTCTCATGAGGCGCCTTGATCGACTCGCCGTCGAGTGCAATCACGCCTTCGGTCGCCGGGTCGAGGCCGCTGATGGCGCGCAACAGCGTAGACTTCCCGCAGCCCGAGCCGCCGATCACGGCAACGATTTCGCCGAGCGCGACCTCGAGCGTGACGCCGCCAAGCGCCTGCACGCCGTTGGGATAAGTTTTGTTGACGCGGTCGAGAATGAGCATGGTGTCAGGTTCTCGGCGTCACGTCTGCCGCACGACGTCTTCCCAGCGCAGAAACGGCGCGGCGGTAAGCGCGATCAGCCAATCCGTCGTCTTGCCGACGATGGCAAATGCGACGATGGCGGCGACGATCTCCGCCGGCTTGCCGAGCTGCTGGCCGTCGATCAGCAAATAACCGAGGCCTTCGGACGCGCCCATCAGCTCGGCGGCGACGACAAACATCCAACCGAGGCCAAGTCCCGATCGCAGCGAGATGACATAGGCCGGCAGGACGGCCGGCAGCAGAATCCGCCGCACCATCCCGAGATCCGACAGGCGAAACGTCCGCCCGACTTCGACCAGTTTGCGATCGACCGATTGGATCGCGCCCATCAGGCCGAGATAGACCGGAAAAAACACGCCGACGGCGATCAGCGTCACCTTCGAGGCTTCAAAAATCCCGAGCCAGAGGATGAACAACGGCACCCAGGCGATCGACGGTATCGCGCGGAGCGCCTGCAGGCTGGGATCGAGGAGGCGCCGCAGCGTCGGAAAATAGCCGGTTGCCGCGCCCAGCGCGGTGGCCACGACAACGCCGACCGCGAAACCCGCCGCAACGCGCGCCAACGTCACCAGCGTATTGCGCTGCAACTCACCGGTGCGCGCCAAATCGACGAAAGTCGCCAGAATGACCGACGGCGGCGGCGCCAATCGGCCGCTCGACCACCCCATCCGCACGACGAATTCCCACGTCGCCGCGAGAATGACCGGTAGCACCAGCCCGAGCGCCGGCCGCGCCCAACGCGCCCAGCGTTTGGCGGCAATGCGTTGCGGCGGCGAGCGTTCGGCGGCAAGCGTCATGGCCGCAAGAGACATGGTGCTCGGGGCAAATGCAATGCGGCGGGCGGGCGTCACGCCGCCACGTAGCGATCGTCGATCAGACCATCGAGCGCAGCTTTCACGTCGGCATTCGTCGGCAACACGCCCGCTTGCTGCAAAGCCACGCCGGCTTGCAAGATCGAACCGCGCTGCAGCGCTCCGATGCGATTGAAGGTCAGCTCGGTCCGCTCCTTGAGCTGTATGTCGACGACCTCGGTCGGCAGCTTGGTCACAGTTATGAAGACACGCTTTTCGTCGTCGTAACGGGCAAGACAATATTTGCGCGCTTCTTCATAAACCGCGATTACGCGGCGCGCGATCTCCGGATATTGGGCGAGGAAGTCTTCTCGCGAATTAAGGATGCCCCAGGTGTTGGCCTCTTTGTTGCGATAGAACAAGCGGGCGCCATCCTCGACCTGCGCTTGCGCCATCATCGGATCGAGCCCGGCCCAGGCGTCGACATCGCCGCGAATGAGCGCGGTCTTGCCGTCGGGGTGCTGGAGCAGCACCGGTGTGATGTCCTTTTCGCTCAATCCCACCGATTGTAGCGCGCGTACCAAAAAGATGTGCGGATCGGTGCCGCGGGTGACCGCGACCCGCCGGCCCTTCAGATCCTCGATTTTGGCAATTGCGGTGTCCTTGCGCGTGACCAACGCGGTCCATTCGGGACGCGAAAAAACATAGATCGACTTGATCGGATTGCCGTTGATCTTGCCGATCAGCGCCGCTGCGCCAGCGGTGGAACCGAAGTCGATCGAGCCGGCATTGAGGAATTCGAGCGCTTTGTTGGAGCCGAGCGTCTGTACCCAGCGCACGCCGATGCCGTCCTTCGCGAACTCTTTTTCGAGCAGGCCCTGTTCCCGCAGCACCAGCGATACCGGATTGTAGGTCGCCCAGTCGATGCGGATTTCGCCAGGCTTATCGGCGGCACGCGCGAGGCCCGGCATGACGCCACTCGCCAGCGCAGAGAGCACCAGACGACGACGCGAGAGCATGAATGGGCCTCCGAGGATGAACCGTCGACAATATGTTTATCCTTTTATGGTCGACCGATGACGCCATCAATGAAATTTTTGTACTGAAAATAGGCGATAATAGAACATTTCCACCTAGCTATCCCCGCACGGCGGGGAAGGCGATGCGCCGGGCAATGGACAACCCGTTCCCGGCGCCAGCGATCTAGGGCGTCAGCACGAGACGGCCGATGACCTTGCCGCTTTTGAGCTCGTTGAGTGCGTCGTTGACGGCGGCGAGCGGGCGCGTCGCGACCGGCAAATCGGGAACCCCCTCGCGGCGTACCAGCTCGAGAAGCTCGGCCATTTCATTGAGGCTGCCGACATAGGAGCCCTGGATGGTGAGCACGCGCAGCGGTATCGACGGCAATGGCAAGGTGATATCACCGCCGAACAGGCCGACGATAATGAGCTTGCCGCCCTTGCACAGGCTGTCGAGCGCAAGCTGCGCGGTCACGGACGCGCCGACGAGATCGATCACCGCCCAGGCGCCGCCGTTGGTTGCAGCAATAATCTGTTTCGCCGCATCGGGTGCGCCGGCGTCGATGGTGGCAAAGGCACCGGCCTTCTTTGCCGCCTCGCGTTTGATCGGATCGATGTCGACGACAATCGCCGCCTTGCCGCCCATCTTCTTGTGCAGCGAAAGGCACATCAGCCCAAGCCCGCCGGCGCCGATAATGACGATTGGCTCCTGCCTCAGCACCGGCCCGACCTTCTTCAACGCGCCATAGGTGGTGATGCCGGAGCACGCCAGGGGCGCCGCCCGGTCCGGCGCGATGTCGCCGATGTCGAACAAATAACGCGGATGCGGCACGAGCAGATGGTCGGCATAGCCGCCGGCACGGAACACTCCGATGCTGAACGGCGTGCGGCACATCTGTTCCTCGCCGAGGCGGCACATGGCGCACACGCCGCAGCCGAGCCACGGCTGCACCAGCTTGCGGTCTCCGATCTTGACGCCTTTGGCTTCGGGACCGATCGCGACGACTTCGCCGACATTTTCATGCCCCATGGTCAGTGGGAGCTTCACGCCGCGGTCGCTGAGCTTGAGCCGCTTGCCGCCGCCCAAATCGTAATAGCCTTCCCAGATGTGCAAGTCGCTGTGGCAGACCCCGGCGGCCACCACCTTCAGTAACACCTCGCTGCCGGTAGGCTTCGGAGTCGGCCGCTCCATCAGCTGCAATGGTGCGCCGCACTCGCAAACGTCATAGCTCTTCATCGGACTTCCTCCCGCCGGGACTTTTATAGTTTTCGCAAGCGCTTGATAGTAGCACAGCATTTACGGCGCGGCCTTCGGCGAGGGATTGCCGCAATCGCGCCGGTGGCAGGCCATGACAGGGTGCGGCAGCTCGGTTATGACGTAAGATGATGCTGGAAATCCAACGCCCCCCGCGCATTCCCGCCGAACTTATCGACAGCGCGGCGATCATCGCCGACCTTAAGGGCATTGCCGAGACCCATGCCGGGAGCGAGCGCGAACTGCGCGCCGCGGTGGCTCGCCGGCTTAAGACGGCGCTGACGCAAGCGCGTGCGCGGGCCGAAGAGTTGTTGTTGAAGGACCGCCACGGCGGCCGCTGCGCCGAACGGCTCAGTCAGACCCAGGATGAGATCATCCGCATCCTGTTCGAGTTTGCGGCGGAGGCGCTTTATCCGCCGCAAGCCGATGCGCATTCGGAGCGGATGGCGGTCATCGCCACCGGCGGCTACGGGCGCGGCATGCTGGCGCCCGGATCCGACATCGATCTGTTGTTTCTGCTCCCTTACAAGCAGAGCGCCTGGGGCGAGTCGGTTGCGGAAGCGCTGCTCTATTGCCTCTGGGACATGGGGCAGAAGGTCGGGCACGCGACGCGCTCGGTGAGCGAATGCATCCGCCAGGCCAAGGCCGACATGACCATCCGCACCGCGCTCCTTGAGTCGCGCTATCTGTTCGGCGACGCCGCGCTCTATCGCGAATTGCAGGCGCGTTTCGAAAAGGAAGTCGTGCAGGGAACGGCGGCGGATTTCGTCGCCGCCAAACTCGCCGAGCGCGAGGAGCGGCATCGACGCGCCGGCCAGTCGCGCTACCTGGTCGAGCCCAACGTCAAGGACGGCAAGGGCGGGCTACGCGACCTGCACACGCTGTTTTGGATCGCCAAATACGTCTATCGCGTGCACGAGCCGGAAGAGTTCATCGGCCGCGGCGTGTTCGACCGCGACGAATACAACATGTTCCGCCGCTGCGAGGATTTCCTCTGGACGGTCCGCTGCAACATGCATTTCCTTTGCGGCCGCGCCGAGGAACGCCTGTCCTTCGACATCCAGCGCGAGATCGCGGTCCGGCTCGGTTACACCGAGCATCCGGGCCTCAAAGACGTCGAACGTTTCATGAAGCACTATTTCCTCACCGCCAAGCAGGTCGGCGATCTCACCGCAATCCTCTGCGCCGAGCTCGAGGAAAGTCACGCCAAACCGGCGCCGGTGTTAAGCCGCGTCATCGCCAGGCTTCGGCCCGCCCGCAGCCGTCGTACGCTGACCGAGACCGACGACTTCATCATCGACAACAACCGCATCAATCTTGCCGCCGCCAACGTCTTCAAGCGCGATCCGGTCAATCTGATCCGGCTGTTTTATCTGGCGCAAAAGCATAACCTCGCCATCCATCCGGACACGATGCGCTCCGCCACCCGCTCGCTCAAGCTGATCGACGCGTCGTTGCGCGAGGACAAGGAAGCCAACGGGCTGTTCCTGGAAATCCTCACCTCGAAGCACGAGGCCGAGACGGTGCTGCGGCGCATGAACGAAGCCGGCGTGCTTGGCGAGTTCTTGCGCGCTTTCGGCCGTATCGTGGCGATGATGCAGTTCAACATGTACCATCATTACACGGTCGACGAGCATCTGTTGCGCTGCATCGGCGTGCTCAACGAGATCGAGCATGGCGACACTGCGGACGTGGCGCTGGCGAGCGATCTGATGCGGACCATCCTGCCCGAACATCGCCGGCTGCTTTACGTAGCACTGTTCCTTCACGACATCGCCAAGGGCCGCATCGACGACCACTCGATCGCCGGCGCGCGAGTCGCGCGGCGGCTTTGTCCGCGGCTTGGATTCAACGTCGCCGAGACCGAGCTGGTGGCCTGGCTGGTCGAGGTGCATCTGGTGATGTCGACAGTCGCACAGTCGCGCGATCTCTCCGACCGCAAGACCATCGAGAACTTCGCCGCCGTGGTGCAGTCGCTGGAGCGCATGAAGCTCCTCACCATCCTGACCGCCGCCGACATCAAAGCCGTCGGGCCCGGGGTTTGGAACGGCTGGAAGTCGCAGCTTATCCGCACGCTCTATTACGAGACCGAGCCGGTGCTGACCGGCGGCTTCTCGGAGGTCAACCGCGCCGAGCGCGTGGCGGCGGCCAAAGCCGAGTTCCGTGCGCAGGTCTCCGATTGGCCGCCCGCGGTGCTCGATGCCTATGTCGCCCGCCACTATCCGGCCTATTGGCTCAAGGTCGACCTGCCGCACAAGCTCGCGCATGCGCGCTTCGTGCGCGCAACCGAAGAAGCTAGCAAACGGCTTGCTACCAGCGTCGGCTTCGATGCCGAACGCGGCGTCACCGAACTCACCGTCTACGCGCCCGACCATCCATGGCTGCTGTCGATCATTGCCGGGGCCTGCGCGATCGCCGGCGCCAATATCGTCGACGCCCAGATCTACACCACCACCAACGGGCTGGCGCTGGACACCATCGCGGTGTCGCGCGAATTCGAACGCGACGACGACGAAGTGCGGCGTGCCGCGCGCATCGGCGACGCGATCGAGAAGGCGGTGCTCGGGCTCATCAAGTTGCCGGAAGTTCTGCCGAAACGGGCGCCCCCGAAAGGCCGCCTAAAGGCCTTCACAATCGAGCCGGAAGTGACCATCAACAATCAGTGGTCGCAGCGCTACACCGTGGTCGAAGTCACCGGCCTCGATCGCCCGGGCCTGCTGTACGAACTGACGACCACGCTCTCCAAGCTCAACCTCAACATCGCCTCGGCGCATGTTGCGACCTTCGGCGAACGGGTGGTCGACGTGTTCTATGTCACCGACCTTTTGGGCGCCAAGATCACCGCCCCGACGCGGCAGGCCGCCATCAAGCGCCCCCTGATCGCGCTGTTCGCTGCCCCGAAGGACGACGGCGAGCGGGACGCGGCGGCGCGGTAGTACCCGCCGATACGGCAGTTAGGCGCAAGTAACCGCCCCTTAAACCCGAGTTACTACCGTTGCCCGGACACGGGGACGGGCCATGGCCTGGCGAGTGAGACGCAAGAATAGCGGTGGCGCCGGCGCTTTCGATTTCCGCCTGCGCCCGCAAGACCGTATCGGCGGGCCGTCCACAGCGCGCGGCGGTGGCGGTAGCCGGCGCCGCGCCGATCCACCGCGCAGCAAAACCAAACCGCGACGCGGGCGCGGCAAGACCCGATTCGGCGTTGGCAGCCTGATGTACTGGGGCGCGGTGCTGGCGCTGTGGGTGTTCATCTGCGCGATTGGCGTGGTCGTTTGGATCGGCATCCACCTGCCGCCGATCCAGTCGCTCGAAATCCCCAAGCGGCCGCCGTCGGTGCTGATCCTCGGCTTGAATGGCGCAACGCTCGCGACGCGCGGCGACATGGGCGGCGCCGCGGTGCCGCTGCACGAATTGCCCGACTACGTCCCCAAGGCGTTCGTCGCCATCGAGGACCGCCGCTTCTATTCCCATCACGGCGTCGATCCGTTCGGCATCCTGCGCGCGCTCGCCGCCGACATTCTGCGCCGCGGCGCTTCGCAGGGCGGATCGACAATCACCCAGCAGCTGGCGAAGAACCTGTTCCTCACCCAGGAGCGCACCGTTTCGCGCAAGCTGCAGGAAATGGCGCTGGCACTATGGCTGGAGAGCAAATTCACCAAAGCGCAGATCCTCGAACTCTATCTCAACCGCGTCTATTTCGGCTCCGGCGCCTATGGCGTCGAAGCCGCGGCGCAGCGCTACTTCGCCAAATCGGCGCGGCAACTGACGCTTGCCGAGGCGGCGCTGCTGGCCGGCCTCGTGCAGGCACCATCGCGGCTTGCACCCAGTCGCAATCCGGACGGTGCCGAGCGTCGCGCACGGATTGTGCTTGCCGACATGGCCGAGCAGAAACTCGCAAGCGAGGAGGCGGTGCGCGTTGCGCTTGCGCGTCCGGCACGCGCGGTGAAAGTAGCCGGCGCCGGTTCGGTCAACTATGTGGCCGACTGGGTCATGGATGCGGTCGACGATCTCGTCGGCCGCTTCGATCAGGACATCGTGGTCGACACCTCCATCGATCCTGCGCTTCAGGCCGCGGCCGAGCACGCACTCGCCGACTTGCTGGCGCAAAAAGGCGAGAAGCTCAACATCGGTGAAGGCGCGATGGTCGCCATGACTCCGGACGGCGTCGTCCGCGCCTTGGTCGGCGGCAAGAGCTATGCTGAAAGTCAGTTCAACCGGGCGATCGCCGCCAAGCGCCAGCCCGGCTCGGCCTTCAAACCCTTTGTCTATCTCACCGCGCTCGAACACGGGCTCACGCCCGATACTGTGCGCGAAGACGGACCGATCTCGGTGAAGGGCTGGAAGCCGGCAAACTACGAGCACGAATATATGGGTCCAGTGACGCTGACCCAGGCGCTCGCCAATTCGCTCAACACAGTTTCGGTGCGGCTGACGCTGGAATTCGGGCCGGCCGCCGTCATTCGCACCGCCTACCGCCTTGGCATCACCTCGATGCTCGAGCCCAACGCCTCGATCGCACTCGGCACGTCGGAAGTGTCGCCGCTCGAACTCGTCTCCGCCTATGCGGCTTTCGCCAATGGCGGCTTCGCCGTTTCGCCGCATGTCATCGAGCGGGTGCGCGGCGCCGACGGCCACATACTCTATGCGCGATCGAGCCAGATGCTCGGCCGCGTTGTCGACGCGCGCTACGTGGCGATGATGAATGCGATGCTGCACGAGGTCCTCGTCGGCGGCACCGCGCGCCATGCCGACCTTCCCGGCTGGCAAGCCGCCGGCAAGACCGGCACCAGTCAGGATTTCCGCGACGCCTGGTTTGTCGGCTTCACGTCGCAACTGGTGGCCGGCGTTTGGCTCGGCAATGACGATAATTCGCCGACGCGAAAGGCCGTCGGCGGCGGGCTGCCGGTCGAAATCTGGAGCCGTTTCATGAAGACAGCGCTGGCGGGCGTTGCGCCCGCCGCGCTGCCGGGCGCAGGCGGCTTTACAGCAGAGGCGCCCCTGACCGCCGCCAATCCCGGTGCTGCCGCGCCACGGCCGGCCCAGCCCGACCAAGGAGGTCTCGATACCTGGCTGCTCGACAAATTGTTCGGGCGCCGGTGAAGCTTTACCCGCCGTCGGCTTTTACGACCTATTACACCTCGCGCCGGCTAGCCCACGGCAGCGCATCCAGATCCGTCAGCGTTTCGACATTCGGGCAATATTCCTTCCAGACCGGATCGGCGCTGTCGCGGTGCATGTCGCGCATGCAGCGCCCGTGTTCTGCGCACACAGAGCAAACGCGCTGCAGATCGTGGAATACTGCCGGCTCAACCTGCGCTACCTCTTTGGGATCGAGGTCGAGCGCCGCCATGCGCCCCAACAACTGGTCGGCCGAGTGGGGCCCCTTGTTGGCAAGTCGGTTGAATTCGGATGCGGTCACGCCGGCCTCGTGCGCCATGCGCTCAACCTCCTCGTCGCCGCAATATTGCAGCTCGGCCGTCGAATCCGCGGCAAACCACTCGCGGCACCGCTGCCAGAAAGCTTCGATCGGCGACCATATCGTTGTATTGCGCAGTGACATTTGACCCTCCTTTTTTCGCCGATCGTTGCACCCGAGGTGCCTCGGAAAGGCAAAGAGTTTCGGGTGGTCGATAAATTAAGGACGGCGCAGTACCCCCGTAGCTACGCCGTCCCTCGCGCGGACTGTCTTGCGATAGCCGTTGCGAGGAGACGAATTTTGCGCCGGCGGCCCGGCGGCGCTTTGATCTAGCTCAAGTCGGCGATCATTCTGGAATTGTTATCGCGGAACTGCGCCGCAGTTCGGACCGCAGGTCGACGTCCGCGCCTTTCAAAGCGGCTATTCCAGTCGTTCAACGTCGCGCAGCTTCGGAAATAGCTTCATCCACAGCAGCGCCACGATGATTGTACCGACCCCGCCCAGTGCGGCCGCCGGCACCGCGCCCAGCAACGCCGCGGTTAAGCCGCTCTCGAATTCCCCGAGCTGATACGAGGCATTGACGAACAGGTAGTTCACCGCGCCGACCCGGCCACGCATGCCGTCGGGCGTGGACAGTTGTACAAGCGCGATGCGGACCACCATGCTCACCATGTCGGCGGCGCCCAAAACCGCGAGCGCGACGAGCGAGAGCCAGAGCCATCGGGAGAGTGCAAACACCACCGTCGCCGCGCCGAAGGTGACGACCGCTTGCAGCATGCGCATACCGACCCGGCGATTGATCGGATAGCGGGCCAATACGGCGCCCATTGCCAGCGCGCCGACCGCGGGCGCGCCGCGCAGCACGCCGAGGCCCCAGGGTCCGGTGTGGAGAATGTCGCGCGCGAAAATCGGCAACAGGGCGGTAGCGCCGCCGAGCAGCACCCCGAACAGATCGAGCGATATCGATCCCAATATCGGCGGATTGCGCCGAACGAAGCCGACACCGGCAAACAAGCTCGCAAAGGTAGATTGCTCGGCGGCCGCGATCGGGCGGTCGAGCTTAATCGCACCGGTCAAGAGCGCCGCCGCGAACCAGGACACCGCCATCAGCGTATAGGGCGCGCCAGGCGCGACGGCGTAGATCAGTCCGCCGACGGCCGGACCGGCGATGGTCGCGATTTGAAACGCGCCGGTGGACAACGCGGCCGCCTGCTGCAGCATACCTTCGGGCGCGACGCCCGGGAGAATGGCCGCGACCGCCGGGCTTTCGAACGCGATGGCCACACCGAACACGGCGACGGCGGCGTAAATTTCCGGCACGGTCAGCCAGCCGCCAAAACTGCCCCAGGCCAAATACGCAGCCGCCAGCGCCGCGGCCACTTGCGAAAGCTGCGTCACGCGCTTGCGGTTATAGCGATCTGCGGCATGACCGGCAGCAAAGGTCAAAGCCGCGGTCGGAATGAACTGCACAAGCCCCACCAGTCCCAAATCGAACGCGCTGTTGGTCAGCGCGTAGACCTGCCAGCCGACGGCGACGGCGCCGACCTGGTAGCACAGCTTGGAAAGTCCGCGCCCGGCGAAATAGAACACGAATGGACGATGCCGGATAAGGGCTTTGGCGCCCGCGTCAGGTATTGACGACATGCTCAATGATACTATCGCTGGCGCGCATTCTTGGCGAAAGGCCCGCTAGCTCGCCAGGCTTAGATTTTCGCCGGCCAAATAGCGCGCGCCCCATTTACGGATTTCGCCGATGACCGGGATGAAGCTCTTGCCCATTGGGGTGAGGCGGTATTCCACCTTCGGTGGCATAACGGCGTAATCCTTGCGGATGACGAGGCCGCTCGCGGCGAGCGCCTTGAGTTCGCGGCTCAGTACGCGCGGAGCGATTTCCCGCGTGCCCTCGGTGCCGCGCAAAAGCCCGCTTCTGATCTCGCCATAGCGCCGCTGTCCATCCTGCAAATCCCAGAGAATGCGCAGCTTATATTTGCCGGCGATCATCTTCTGAAACGCGGCCACCGGGCAGCGATGCATACGCTTCGAGGTGGCACGACCCATCTGTCTGCTCCGACTGGGATTGTCCGCTCAAAGTATCATTTTTGTCCGTACTTGCACCAGCGCTCGTTAGGGACCTAAGTAGCATAATTGACATTGCGGCCAGGCATCGGCGTTTAGGAAACAGCATGAAGCATTTTCTCATCAGATATCGTTTGCAGAACGCGACGCCGGAAGCATGGCATCGCGATGTCGCAGACTTCATTGCGGCGCTGGACAGCAATCCCACGCTGCGCGGGAAGATCGCATAACGCTGCATGAAAATTCGCGACAGCGCGGACTATCTGCATGTTGCGACCGCCGCCGACGACCAGGCCGTCAACGCACTGCAACAAAATGCGGTTTTCAAAAGCTATACGGAGAAAATCAGAACCGTCGCAGGCGGAACGGTCGACGTCGTGCCGCTTGATGTCGTCGCCGAAACCCAATGGGAGGCCTGAGGCGGCAGCCCGATCTCGTTAGGTCGCTTTTGTCAAATCCTGATTTTTGACCGGCAGTGTGCGGATGCGTTTGCCGGTGGCGGCGAAGATGGCGTTGCAGAGCGCCGGCGCCAAGGGCGGTACCGGCGGCTCGCCGACGCCGCCCCAGAAATCGCCGCTCGGCACCATGACGGTCTCCACCCTCGGCACCTCGGCCATGCGCAGCATCTCGTAATCGTTGAAATTCGACTGCACGACGCCGCCATCCTTGATGGTGATCTCGCCTTGCAGGGCCGCGGTCAACGCGAACACCACCGCGCCTTGCGTCTGCATTTCGACCGACAGAGGATTGACGACCTGACCGCAGTCGATCGCCGAAACGACGCGATGAACGTGCACGGCGCCGCTGCGGTCGACGGAAACTTCGACGACCTGCGCACAAAAACTGCCGCAGGCTTCGGTCACGGCGATGCCGCGGAACACGCCGTCGCCCGGGCGGCCGGACCAATCGGCCTTTTTCGCCGCGGCGTCCAATACGGCAAGGTTCTTTGGGCTACCGCGCAAAAGCCGGCGCCGGTAAAGGTAGGGATCGACGCCGGCAGCGTGCGCCATCTCGTCGACAAAGCATTCCTTATAGAACGTGTTCTGCGTGTAGTTGATGGCGCGCCACACACCAAGCGGCACCGGCGACGGCGCCACCACATAATCGACGAGGTAGTTGGGCACGTCATAGGCCATCTCTTCGGCAAGACCGCAGAGAAAGCTGCGGTCGATGAAACTCATGCCGAAGCCCGGCACCAGCGAGGCGACGAATGACGGGCCCGTAAGCCTGATCTTCCATGCGATCGGCATGCCTTCGGCGTCGAGACCGGCAGTGAGCCGCGCCATGCCGAAGGGCCGGTAATAGTCGTGCTTGATGTCCTGCTCGCGCGTCCATACGAGCTTGACCGGCTCTTCAACCTCCTTGGCGATCAGGACGGCCTGGCGGACAAATTCCTGGATGGCGCCGCGCCGGCCGAAGCCGCCGCCGAGCACGGTGCCGTGGACGACGATTTTGTCGTTGGGCAAACGTCCGGCCGAGGCCGCGGTGACCAAGGCGGTAGTAGCATCCTGGGTCGGCACCCATACTTCGAGGCGGCCGTCCTGGAAATGAGCGGTACAGGTTTGCGGCTCCATGGTGGCGTGCGCCAGAAACGGAACCGCGTAATCTGCTTCGATCCGCCGAGCGGCGCGCTGCAGTCCCGCCGCGACGTCGCCGTCTGCGCGGCCGATTTGCGACTTTTCCGCATCCAGCGCCAAACGCACCATGTCGGTGATGCTTGCGCTTGATACGTGCTCATTACCGCGCCCATCCCAAACAACCGGCAGCGCGTCGAGCGCGCGCTTGGCGCGCCACCACGAATCGGCGACCACCGCCACCGCATCCGGCAAGCGCACCACGCGGCGCACGCCTGTCATCCCGGCGATCGCACTTTCATCGATCGCCTTCGGCGCTCCACCGAACACCGGACAATGGGCGATGGCCGCATACAGCATCCCCGGCAAGCGTACATCGATGGCGTAGATCGGTTGCGCGGTCACCTTGTCGAGCACGTCAAGCCGCCGGCGCGGCGTGCCGGCGAGCTTCCACGCGGACGGGTCTTTCAGCTTCACGTCCGCGGGAGGCGCGACCTTCGCCGCATCGTCGGCAACCGCACCGAACGCAACGCTGCGGCCGCTCGGCTTGTGCGCGATGATGCTTGACCGCGCCGAACACTCGGCCGCCGGCACTTTCCAGCGCGCCGCGGCGGCGGCGATCAGCATCTCACGGGCGATGGCGCCGGCTTGTCGCAGATAAAGATGAGAGGACGCGATCGAACGGCTGGCGCCGGTCGACATATCGCCCCACACCCGGTCGCGGCGCATATTTTCCTGTGGCGAGACGAATTCAGTGCGCACTTTCGACCAATCGCATTCGAGCTCCTCCGCCACCAGCATGGCGAGCGCGGTCTGCGCGCCCTGCCCCATTTCCGCACGCGCCACACGAATAACGACGGCGTTGTCGGGAGCAATCGTCAGCCACGCGGTGATTTCGGGCGCCGGTTCAGCAGTTCGCGCCGGCTCGAACGGAACGGCAAAAGCCAGCGTAAGGCCGCCGCCGACTGCGCTCACGCCGGCCAGAAAAGAGCGGCGGCTGACGAAGTCGCCTGCGGTCATAGATTTTTTCCTTCAACGCTCGGCCGGATAACGAAGAATACCTTCCGAAAAGAAAACAGAAACAATGAACCGCCAATTTGGCAAAAGTGCGTGGCATCCTAACAAACGCCGCATGCCAGGCAACGTCGGATTTTTTGTTGCCGCCGCGCGCTACTCGGCCATGCGCCGGCGCAATTCGCCGGTCAACGCCCATAAAAGAAATGTCAGGCAGCCCATGGTGGCGACGACACCGGCCACCGGCCAGGCCGAGCGTCCGAGGTAATTGCCAACCGCCGCGGCAACGACGGCCGCGACGGTCTGCTGGATAAGCCCCATCAACGAGGCGGCGGTGCCGGCACGATCCGGAAACGGCGTCAGCGCCGCGGCCATGGCTTGCGGCATCGCAAGACCAAGCCCGGCGAGATAAAGCGCCATCGCCGCCACAAGCCAAATGCCCGGGATTCCGGCGGCGACCACTGCCACCAGCGCCAGGCCGCCAAGCGCGATCACGATGACACCAATGCCCATGGTGCGATTAAGGCCCAGTCGGACGACAAGCCGCGCCGCGATCGTCGCGCCAACCATGTAACCGCCAGCGCCCAGCGAAAACGTGAAGCCGAAAGTGACGGCGGAGAGACCGTACACGCTCTGCAGCACGACGGAAGCGCCCGATATCCAGGCAAAGAGTCCGGCATAGCTGACGGTAAGAATGCCCAGATAAACCAGAAATTCGGGATGCCGCAGGACCGTACCGTAGCCGGCAATCATCGACCTTATTGACATCACTGCACCGGCTTGGCGGCGCAGCGTTTCCGGCAACAGGCGCGCTGCGACCAGCGCGGCCACGATCGCGGCCGCGGCCATCACCACGAAACTTACACGCCACCCGAATGCAGTTTGCAGCACGCCGCCGATCATCGGCGCTACAAGCGGCGCGAAAGCGCTGATCGAACCAAGAAGCGACAACTCGCGCGCCGCGCGCACACCGGAATAAAGGTCGCGAACGATCGCGCGCGACAATACGATCGAGCCCGAGCCACCGATGCCCTGAAGAAAGCGCGCCCCGATCAACAGATCGACCGATTGCGCCGCCGCACAGCCGAGCGTGCTGGTCAGGTAGAGCGCGAGCGCCGCGAGCAGCACCGGACGGCGCCCATAGCGATCCGACAACGGGCCGTAAATCATCTGCCCGGCAGCAAATCCGATCAGGTAACTCGACACCGTCAGTTGCACCCGCGCCGTCGGCGCCATCAGCGCGCGGGCGATGTCCGGGAGCGAAGGCAGAAACATGTCCATCGACAGTGGACCCAGTGCCGTCAGCATCGCGAGCAGCATGGTCAGGGCAAATGTGCCGGGTTTGAGCACTGGCATGAATAGGCGCCCTAGAGCTGTGGTCAGCCGCCTGGCGAGGCGTTAATTGGACCGGCGGCACAAGCCGGTCAGCAATGCGATCCGGTCAGAACCGCATCACGGTCGCCTTGGGTGGTCGGCAGTTTCGGTTATAAGAGGGCGACCTTAATCCCGACATACCATTCCGGAACAGGGCATGGATGCAAAAACACATGGCCGCACGGCGCACGAGCCGCGGGTAGAAGACAACGTTCTGGTGCGCGGCCATGGCCGCTTTGCCGCCGATGTCACGCTCCCGGGACAGTCTTACGCTTATTTCGTGCGTTCGCCGCATGCGTTCGCGCGCATCGTCAGCATCGATACCGCCGCAGCGCGGCGAGCCGATGGCGTGTTCGGCGTGCTCACAGCCGTCGACATGGAAGGCATTGCCAATCTCGGCCGCCACCCGCCGCTCGCCGGGCGTGGCGGCACAGCCCTCGTCGTGCCGCACCGGCCGGCGCTCGCCGCAGGCCGCGTGATGCATATCGGCGAACCGGTCGCCATGGTGGTCGGAGCGACCGCCGCCGCCGCGCAAGACGCCGCCGAACTCGTCGCTGTCGAGTATGAGGCGCTGACGCCAGTGACCGAAGCGCGGGCGGCGCTTGCGCCCGGCGCTCCGCAGCTTTGGCCGGAAGCGCCAGGCAACCTCGCCGTCGACTGGCCGGGACCGGCCAAAGACGCAGAGGCCAACGCGCGGCAGATCGATGAAATTTTTAAGGCGGCAAAATTCGTTGCGCGGATCGCAGTGACGAACCAGCGGATGGCCGTTGCGTCGATGGAGCCGCGCGGGGCGACCGCAAGCTATGACCCGGCGACCGAAAGCTTCACGCTGCGCGTCTGCTCGCAGGGCACCACCGCGATGCGCGATCCGATCGCCGCCATCATGCAAATCCCGAAGGAGCGCGTGCGCGTCCTGACCGACGACGTCGGCGGCGCGTTCGGGCTCAAGACCGGTCCCTATCCCGAATACATCGTACTGATGGTCGGCGCAAAAAAACTCGACCGCCCCATTCATTGGATGTCGGGCCGCTCGGAGGCTTTTCTGTCCGACAATCAGGCACGCGACATTTATTCGGAAGCGGAGCTCGCGCTCGACGACAAAGGGCGCTTTCTGGCGCTGCGCGTGCGCAACATCGGCAATCTCGGCGCCTATGTCGGCGCCGTCGGCGCCAATATTCCGACCTTTAACTTCGCCCGCTGCCTGCCGGCGCTCTACGACATCAAACACATCGACATCAGCGCGCGCTGCGCGTTCACCAACACGATCGCGACCGCACCTTATCGCGGAGCCGGCCGGCCGGAAGCGAATTATGTGCTCGAGCGCGTGGTCGAAGAGGCCGCGCGGATCACCGGCATCGATCCGGCAAATCTGCGCAAGCGCAATCTCATTTCCGCTTCCGCTTTCCCTTACAGGACCGCGATCGGCACGACGTACGACAGCGGCGATTTCGCGCCGATCCTCGATAAGGCTCTGGCACTTGCCGATTACGACGGCTTCAAGAGACGGCGCCGCGACGCCAGGAAACGCGGAAAATATCGCGGTATCGGCATCTCGTGCATGCTCGAGCATGCCGGCGGGTCGCCGATCGAAGGAGCGTGGCTGACGTTCGGTGGCGACGACACGCTCACGGTCAATCTCAACGTCCAGTCGACCGGCCAGGGCCATGCGTCGGTGTTTCCGCCGCTGATCGCTGAGCGGCTCGGCATCCGGCGCGAAAAGGTCAAGCACCGGCATGGCGATTCGGCGCTCGAAATCGGCGGCTATGCCTCGGTCGGCTCGCGCTCGGCAATGACCGCCGGCCATTCCATCGTCAAGTGCGTCGATCTGATCGTGGAAAAGGGCAAACGTCTCGCCGCAACGGAGCTCGAGGTCGCCGAAGCCGACATCGTCTACGAAGGCGGCCATTTCGGCGTCATCGGCACGGACCGCCGCATCCCGCTGTTTGAACTTGCCGCTCGGGCCGCCGAACTCAAAAGGAGCGGCGCCATCGACGAGGACCTCGACACCAAAACCACGACGGAAACGCCGTTGTCGTTTCCGAACGGCGTTCATGTTGCCGAAGTCGAAATCGATCCGGAAACCGGCCGCATGGAGATCGTCGCCTATGCCGCGGTCGACGATTGCGGCCACGCGCTCAACGAGATGATCGTCGAAGGGCAATTA
>Ga0181525_10001071_pt1 | contig 23763 bp, 20 predicted proteins | sample PEATcosm2014_Bin_48_FD_121100 | JGI IMG/M metagenome (GOLD analysis project Ga0181525, IMG submission 121100) | Peatland microbial communities from MTU Mesocosm Facility, Houghton, MI, USA - PEATcosm2014_Bin06_10_metaG | ecosystem: Environmental > Terrestrial > Soil > Wetlands > Peat | place... | reverse complement strand
GGTGATCAAGTCCTCTACACCCTCACCGATGGCCGCGTCATGTATGTCCCACCCATCGTCAAGAAAAAGATTGACGAGCTCGGAATCGGACGTGGCGAACTGTTTACGATCACGAAGGCGGAGAAGAAGAACGGAACACGGCGCACCATCGAGTGGTTGGTTGCGACAGCCGGAAGTGGAGATCGAAACCCTCACAGGCGGGCGCAGCAAACGAACGGCCAAGCGCCGGCTCAGCGCCGCGGAGTAGCCGGATCGGCGCCGGTAAATGGGAACGATCACAGGCCGAGTTCACGCAACGAGGCCAAAGGCTTTCTGGTAACCGGCCAAGGGCAGTTCCTGCTACAGGCCTTGGCAGCGGCGGTTGACGTAGCAGCTGCGACCGAACGTTATGCGACCGCGTGCGGTCTGGAGCTCCAATTCACCAGCGAAGATCTGCGCGAGATCGGGCTGAGCATTTACACGACTGGCGCGAAGTAGGTGTCGTATGGAAGCTGGACAGGAAACGCTCCTCGCCGAGGTGCTCTCTCCGAGCCAGGTCTCCCAGTTCTTGAATTGTCCAGCCAAGTGGATGTTTCGATACCTTCTCGATCTCAAGGAGCCAGGTACTGCGGCGACCGGATTGGGTAGAGCATTCCATGAGACCATTGCCCATAATTTCCGCCAGAAGGCGGAGACCGCGCACGATCTCCCCGTTGCGGAATGCCTCGGGTTCTTCCGGAAGGCTTTAGGACCGCAACTGGAAGAAGCCACGCTACAGAAGGGCGAACATCCTATGGAGCTGCTCGAATTGGGAAAGACCATGGTGACGAAATACATCGAAGATGCGGCTCCGTTGATTCAGCCAGCCGCTGTTGAATCCAGAGTCTCCGGCGTGATTGGCGGCGTCAAGGTGTCGGGCTACGTGGATCTACTCGATACCGAAGGACGGATTGTCGACTCAAAGAGCGCGCTGAAGCCGCTCAAGGGAATCGCGCACGATCATCGGTTGCAGCTTACGAGCTATGTGATGATCACGCCGGCCGCAAGCGGTGCTTGCCGGTTGGACACCGTGACAAAAGGGAAGACGGTGAGTCTGATTCAAAAGAGCTTCTCGATCAACGAGAAGGATAGACGGTATGCCGAAACAGTCTATCCAATGGTTCAGGATTCGATCCGCGACGGGATCTTCCTGCCCCGGCGAAGCAGTCCGTTGTGTTCGAGACGATTCTGTGGATTTTGGAGCACGTGTGAGAAGGAGTACGGCGGCTCAGTACGTTGCGACTAAGGTGAAGAAAAAGTACCGATTCAATATGCCCGCGCGTCTAATCCTAGCGTGTCTGTCGGGTTTTTCGGATAATCCGTGCAAAACGGAAGTTAAAGTGTTGATATTCGGTCAGCTGAGGCCGCAACTTTCGATTATGATGCGGTTTACCTAGAAGAGGTCGTTCTCGTCTTTCGAGGCTAACGCCATGAAAGCTGTACGTGTTCATGTGCTAGCGGTATACGCCGGAGTGCTTTTGATCGGGCATTCAGCATTCGGGCAACCCGAGGACGCTGAGCGCCTCCTTGCGGATGGCGACAAACTAGCGTGGTTGAAGAACTGGCAGGCAGCGGAGCCATTCTTCGAGAAGGCCGAAATTCTCTTCCGAGAGCGAGGCGATAAGCGCAACGAGTTGTACGCCCGGATCAGCCGCATGCGAGGTCAGCTGCCAAGCCGTGGTCTTTTCGAGACCTCCAACTACCTGGCGTCTGTATTGGACGACCCCCTGACAAAAGATGACGCTAAGCTTCGCCTTCGATGCCTGATCGTAAAGGGGGATGTCGATTTGGATTTCGATACAGCTCTAGCCGCGCGTGATTGGACGGAAGCGTTGTCGATCGCGAAGAGCCTCGAGGACCCAGCGTGGGTCAATCGCGCCAATGGTGAGCTCGGAATCATCGGCTTTGTTCAGGGCGATTATCGGAGCGGAACGGTGAAAGTCATGGGTGCTCTGTCACAGGCCAAGAAATTGAATGACGTAGGTGCCCAGATTCGATACCTCACGCTAATCGGTGATGGCCTGATCCAGCTTCAGAGAAATGAGCAGGCGATCGCGATGTTCGATCAAGCGTTGGCGCTGGCGCAGACGATTCCAGAACTTGGCCAACCTGTGATGCCCTACGCAGGAAAGGCTGAGGCCCTAGCCGCTCTCGGTCGGACCGCCGAAGCGAAAAAGCTCTTGGAAGACGTTTTGGAAATCTCCCACAAAAGAACCGCTCTGGGTTACGAAAGCGAGGCTTTGCTCGAGTTAGCCAAGCTCGAAGAGACGACGGGGCAAAACCCGGAGGCGATCGGCCACTTTAGGCAGGCCGTCGCTGCGGCAACGAAAGTTGACGGGAAGAACCTCATCAGTCAAGCGGACTTGGAATTGTCGAAGGCGTTGGCGAAGGAGAAGCGCTACGGCGAGGCAGAATTGGCGGCGAAGGAAAGCCTTGAGGCAAGCCGCGCGATCGGCGACAGGTTGTTGGTTCCTCGATCACTGGCACAGCTCGCTGCTGTCGAGGAATCAAGAGGAAAGTACCAGACTGCCGATCAACTATTCAATGAGGCCACAGACGTCGTAGAGGCTGTCCTCGCCACAACAACTACTGCTAACGCGAAAAGTGCCGTGGCTGGCTCGATGGATACGATCTTCCTGGGTCACTTCGAATTGGCGGCGATGCACATGAATAGTCCTGGCAAAGCGTTCATGATAATCGAAGGCATACGGGGCCGATCGATAGCCGACAGCTTGCGTTTCACGAGAGTGAACCGCGCCCCTGAACCGGCGTCGCTGACGAGTACCGAAAAGGAGATCTCCACACTTCAACTTCAGCTTCTAAAGGCTGGGACTCGCGACAGAAAGCGATTGTTGACGGATTTGCTTAGTCTCGAGCAGCGGACGATCGAAATCGAAGCTGGCCAAAACCCTCCGTGGCTGCGCCGCGCAGTTCAACCAATTCCCCTAGCGCGGTTACAGAAAGCTCTGAAGGGAGATGAGGCGTTCCTTGAGTACGTGCTTTCTGACCCTGTTTCATACTGCTTGGCCATCAGCCGCGACCATGCGGAGGTGGTCCGCTTGGCGGGGCGGAGCCAGATCGGAAAGCAAGTTGAGGCAGTTCTAGCGGCGCTGCGAAAAGGAGGAACAGAAGCAGGAGCGGAGGCCGCTCTCTATGCGGCCGTTGTTGGCCCAATAGTGAGTGTGGTCTCTTCCAAGACCAGGCTGACTATTGTTCCAGACGGTCCCCTTTACCAGCTTCCGTTGGAGGTGCTCGGACCGCGGTCGGATCAGCGCCTTTTGGCCTCCCACGTCGTGACATATGCCCCATCGGGCACAGTATTCACGCTATTGTCGGAGAAGAAAGGACCCCAGCCATCTCTTCCGCTGCTTGCGGTAGCAACTGGAACTGACGGTCTGGCCGAGGCGCGTGCTCGGATGGCGGATCAACCGCAGCCTGGGACGATTGACCTAGAAGTCTTCAACGCCGGTCAACGTCAGCTAAGACCGTTGCCGGCCGCCAATGGCGAGGCACGGACGGTAGCCGGAATACTGGGCGCGAACTCCGTGATGCTCCTAGCGGAAGCTGCAACGGAAAGCGCCTTGAAGAGGCAGTCCCTCGGAGAGTTCCGTGTGCTTCATTTTGCCGTCCATGGTCTTGTTAGTACTAAGTTTCCGGACCGCTCGGCGCTAGTCCTCTACGCGGATCCAGCGAAGAACGAAGATGGTTTCTGGCAGGCGCGTGAGATTGCGCGAACGGAATTGAATGCTGAACTCGTGACGCTCTCCGCGTGCGATGTTGGCTCCGGTTTGGTTGTCGGCGAAGAAGGAATCTCAAATCTCGTGCGACCGTTCCTGATCGCGGGCGCTCGTACAGTGGTCGCGAATCTCTGGGAGTCCGACGATGATTTCAGCCGCGGTCTGATGCGCGAATTCTATAGCAGACTGGCGGCGGGTATGGACAAGGGGCGCGCATTGCAGCAGGCTAAGCTTGAGATGATTCGGAAATATGGCCAGGATGCTTCGCCGCGTCTTTGGGCGGGCTTCATCATGGTCGGCGAGAGCCGGAGGAGTCTTCTGTCCGATTAAGAATTCGGGGGATCGATGAACTCTCTAACGAGAGATCAGCTGGGTTTGATGTTCCAGAAGGTGGTGGACACGTGTGAGAAGAAGCTCTACGATCCCAAGCTGAATGGCGTCAATTGGCGCCCCATCGCCGAAGAGCGAAGAGAGCGAATCCTCACGGCTGAAAGCGAGGAAGAACTTGAGCGGGAGTTCAATGAGCTGATCAAGGAGCTGAAGGTCAGTCACGCAGGCTTCTATCACGAGAAGCGGCCTCGCGCAGCGGGAAAGATGGCCATAAGCGCCACGCTTTTCAAGGCGGTGGACGACGGTCGAAGTTGTTGGGTTTTCCAAGATGTGCATCCCGGCGGCGCAGCCTTTAAGGCTGGTGTGCAGCCCGGCGATATGATGTTGCGTGTTGGCGAAAATGAGATTGCCCCTCCTGAACTTCCGTTGTTTCCGTTAGGGGAAGCAACTCCGGTTGACATCAAGCGCCGCGACTGCGCCCACGTGCGGCTGATGATCCACGTGCCGAGGTCGAAGACAAAAGAGCGGCCGCTGATTGAGCTGCAACCGGTGTCATCCATGAAGTACGGGGCGGTAGGTTGGGTGAAAGTCTGCATGTTCCCGGGCGCAATCGGTATCGACGTCGCACGCGACATCGACAAGGCGATCAAGGAATTGGATTGCGAGCGACTCATTATTGATCTTCGAGGCAATACCGGAGGTGGTATCGGCTGCCTGCGGCTGATGAGCTATCTGACGCCAGGTCGAGTACCTGTGGGCTACAGCATCACGCGGCGACGGGCCGAGCAATCGTTCTCGAAAGAAAAGTTGCCCGTGTTCGATCGCATTCCGTCAAAGAAAATCGGCCTCATCGGCCTGTTGCTGAAATTTATGGGTCGCGACCGGTCGGTAGCGATTGCGACCGAGAATCTTGGAAAGCAGCGCTTTCACGGCAAGGTGGTTCTCTTGGTGAATGAGCATTCGGCGAGCTCGTGCGAAATGGTCGCCGCATTCGCGTCGGAAAACAAGCTCGCCACAATTGTCGGGACAAAAACGCCTGGCCGGCTCCTCGGCGCGCATTCGTTCCGGGTCGGAAACGGATACCGGATTGCGCTGCCGGTAGTGGCGTACTACACGTGGAACGGCACTTTTCTCGAGGGCAGAGGCGTGACGCCAGACGTGGAGGAGCCGTTCTCGGTGACCGCGATACGCAATGGCCGAGATGCGCAGTTGCAGCGGGCAATCGACGTGGCCAACGAACTGTGACTTGTTATTGGAGAAGAACAGAATAGGTACGCCACTCGTCCCCGCTCTTTCTGATGGCGAGCGTGTGCAGACCGGGAGATAAAGAAGTGAGATCGAGTTCAGCGATCGCCGTTACGACGTGATCCTGCAGCGTTGCGGTCAAGTGTTGCTTTAGCAGCGTGCGCAACTGTCCGTCGAGCAGCTGCAACGAGTACTGGCCCTCGTCGGCTCCTATCGGGAGATAGAGAGTGAGTCGCAGACGCTTTCTGGGAAGGATCAATGGAGGTTTTGCTGGGCGTTCCTGTTCCAAGCCGCGAGTCTCGCTTTGCGGCCGAAGGTCCAGGGTGGCCGGAGTGGCGACGCTGGCGATTTGGACCGGGGGAACTCGTCGCGCAATGCCCGTGAAGTAAACGACGGTGCCGAGAACGACGACGGCGGCGCAGGCAGCGACAGCGATCCGAATCCTAGTGACTCGCTTTTGACGCATCTCCTGGCGGATCGCCAGAAAAGTCTGAAAACAAGGCGAACAGTGGGTGATGTGGTGCAGTTGGGGCTGCGTCATCGGTACGGTTCCCCAAGACATGCCGGCCAAGATCTCGGGATCTGGACAGCCAATTCGTTCGGGATTTGGAAACTCTCTGAGCGCAGATTCCTGCAGCTCTTTGCGAACCCGTTCGATGTCCATTCGATAGCATATTATGCCTCAACTTCAATCGGTGTGATGCCGTAATTCTGGCGTAAGGCCCGAGTAGATTTCCGCAAGCTTTGCCCGGAATCGCCTCATCCGTGCTGAAGCCGCTTTTGCGGTGATGCCTAAGCGGGGAGCGATTTCCCTCGGCTTTTCGTCGGCGAGGAACGCATCCAGGTAGGGAACTTGATCCGGTGGAAGTCGGGCCTCCAGAAGGGTGACGAGTTCCTGGCGATAGGCGGTCTCGAAGGGATCTGGATGCGCGTCCGCAACTCGGTCCAACGAGGTCGGGTCACAGTAGAGGAGTTTCCCGTTGTTTCGCTGCTGGGGGAAGGCAGCGCCCCACTCGTTCGGAGTCAGCATCTTTGCTTCGTTGGTGAGAGATTCGAGATCCGCGGAACCAAGGCCACGAAGGTAAGCCCGTACGCGCCTGACGGTATCCTTCGCGTGCGCAGAGACGCGCGAAAACCGCGGAGCCACGACTGGGGGAGGCTTGACCGGCATTTACAGCCCCGATCAGAATGCCATTATTATACTGCCAAAGTAACGTCATTCCAGCGCCTGAAATTGCAAATTGTCGAGGTTCGAAGAGCGGGTAAAGTCGTCCGATTACGATTTGGTTAACAACGGAACAGGCGACCGGCAGTTGGTCGGCGAACAAGCCGTGCTAGGGAGCATAAAGTCGGGGAAACGCTTGAAGCCACGAGGCCTTGGCAGGCAGACGGCCAAACCGCGGTACACCGGCTGGCGGCAAAGGCCGTGATGTCGCGAGGCAATCGTTCCACGAATCGGCGGCACGACGTTGTGCGAAACGACGGCCTAAAGGAACACAGCCATTTGGTTCAAAAAAGTGCAACCCGAGCGGCGAAATCGGCCTTTGCCAATGCCTATTTATATAGGGGCCTCTTTCCCCGCGTGCGCGTGGTACCCGCGTTGAGAGCCTTGGGTATCGCTGTTGAGGGATCTACAAATGAGCGCGAAACACGGCGCAAAGGAAAGTGCCGCTTGGACAGGGGAACTTGGACTCCTCCTGCTGGATGGCGTTGAGGACAACCAGCACGGGAAGCAACTAGCACAAGAGCGAATAAAGGCTTTGCACCCTCTGCCACAAGGGAAGCCCCGCTACCCCAAGGATTTTGAGAAGTGGCTGACCAAAGTGTTTGAGAAACCATCAGAGGATGAGGTACCTGCATGGGTGTCCTTGGAATTCTGGCAGCAGGAAGTTGACAAGGTGCTGATCCAGGGAATCTTCGCCCGGAATGTGGCGAAAGGTGACGTGGTGGATCGGGTCCACTCGGTCTGGCCGAAGCTCTCGATCGCCTGGCTTGGCGCCCGCATGGAGGAAGTCGCACGGACCGGGCTTCCTCGCTGGATGGACCAGGCGTTCTGGGCGGCCGAAGTCGATCCAATTCTGCTCACCGGCATCCAGCAGGCAGGCCAATGCAAACGCGAAGCGGTTGATATAGCGCTGCGGACGCTCCCACCGTTGCACGTCAACTTGATTTGGGATCGTCTCCGACGACTGCAAAAACAACGGATGGAGGACGTGCAGGCAGTAGTGCCGGGATTCGCGGCGGCGAACGGTTCCAACCCACAGCCGACGTCGGCCAACGGAGAAGCCGATTCCAGCTCCACGGCGCAAGCGGTCCGGACGGCGCCGCCTACAAAAGTAGATTCAAAGTTCTGGCGGGTGGTCGATCCTATCCTACTGAGCGGAATTCGAGATGCGAACCGGTTGGAACGCGCAACCGTTGTCAAGGTCCTGCGTAGGTTTTCCGAACTACGGATCGGCACAATTTGGGCGCGGCTTCGACGATTACAGGAACAGCGAAAAGAAAACCGACACAATGGCCCGCCTTTTCGATGGACAGATGAGTTGGATGAAGGGTTAATCCGGATCCACGCAGAAGCTGGTTTAAGCGCAGCCGTGTCGGATGTTCAGAGTCTCACCGGATGGCCGCGAAAAGCAATCTTACGGCGTGCGCATAAGCTGGGTCTTCCCACACGGCCTTTGCCCTCGCGCCGGCCATGGACGATGGTAGAGTTCCGGTTTGCTATCGAATCCTTGAACCACATGAGCGTGCGGGAAATCGCCGAAGAGATTGGCCGATCTGAGAAGGCGGTCTGGGACATGGTTGGCCAGCGTGGAATCCCGGCTAGATTCCAGGACGGATACACAATGCGCGAATTGGCGGAAAGACTTCACGTGAGGCGCTTGAGCGTCCAGAAATGGGTTGAAGCGGGCCATCTCCACAAGAAAAGGAACGGCCGGATCGATGAAGGATCCTTGCAGTCTTTCCTCTACAGCCACCCGGGGTATTTAAAGTGGCCGTTGTTTGACGGGGACACCGCGTTTTGGATTTCGGAGTTGGTGGAAGCGGAGAGAGCGAGGGTCAACGTCGCTGAAATGCAGCCTCGCGCCAGCTCTCGAAATCCGGAGAGGGCTCAGGCGGCTGAAGCTTCCAGATCCGGCGGCACTGTTTCCAATAGGAGCGAAGCTGATCCATCCGCGGATCGCGAGTCGCGTAGTAGCCAAGCGCGTGGCGCCAGCCCTCGGCTGTAGGGCCGTGCAACAGTTTTTCGTCGGTCCATTCGAGCAAGCGAAGCCAGAGAAACTCCGGCTCTCGTGGATGCTCCTCGGCATAAGCGGCTGCATATTCCAGAAAGCCAGGGCAGCGCTTCTGGAGAATCTCGCTCGCGGGGTCAGAAACAAATCCCTGGGCCTCGACGGTCAGACGCACCCAATAGGAAAACGCTCGCCATTCGATGAACTCGGTGATGGCTCGGGCCAGACGGTCTGGCGCGACGAGTCCACGTTCGTCCTCCGCAAGCTGCTTTGATTTTTGCCCCAGATCGAGTTCAGGGTTCCGAGACTTGCCAACACGGCTCATCGCGACTCTCAGAAGAGGACGAGCACTCTGACTCCTGGCTTCCTCACCGCCAACTTTCGCCGGTGGAAGAAGCGGGCCGTCCTCTAGGTTTTCAAGAATACAACATCGGAACGGGACCTATCGACATTCCGCGGCTTTAGCACTCAATTTCACCCGCCCAATTGCGGCCCTGACAAATGAGGCGTATATGCCGTTGGCTAATACGCTTCAACCCTACCACCATCGGATTTGCCCATGCAACGGCGCCAGAGGCAGATTCAGCCGACCGATCTGAAGGCGAAAGCTGTTGGGGCCGTGGTGCGCGAACTCCGCGAACGGGCGGGCCACTCGCAGGAGCGCCTCAGCGGCGAGTGCGGCTTCGACCGCACATATATCAGCCGAGTGGAGCGAGGCATCATCAATCCTACAATAGGTCGGTTTTGGAAGATTGCCGACGCGCTTGAGACCCCGCTGAGTCAGCTTGCGAAACGAATGGAACTCTGGATTGCTGACCAGGTGCGGCAGCCCTCACGGCGGGGAGATGCCAAACGAACTTGAGCGGCGGGGAGTATGGCCAATTAAGCAGATTCGCCTTTTGTGCGCCAAGCGTGGTAGTGCAGGCGGGACGCCGAGGCCCCCCGTCGTCGCCGGGCTCGAAAGCAACTTGTCGATACGACGATGGAATGGATCGCGGACGCCACCGGCTTCCGGCTACTCATCAGCTTCGCGCTGCCCGGCGTGAAAAAAACCGCTCAACGATTTCGCTAGGGTTCGCGAACGCTCTCGCCGTGTGTTTCACTAGGGCCGGCCGTCATTCTTTCCTGCGCTTGCGGAAAAAGTCCCTCTTCGAGCTGTTCAGGCTGGATTTTGAAGGCATCGTAGATGCGAAAAAGCGTGATGAGCGTGGAACGGGCGCCCGGCCTCGATCATCTGCCAATAAATCCTGATCTGCACCGCCCTTGTGTGCAACCGGTTTGCCCATTTCCTCGGCAGAAGGTGTTTTATGGCCGGAATTCGGGGCAACTCGTTTCGCGCGGTCCGCGCAAGGCTTGTTCCGGGCTGCCACCCGGCCAAGCGAACTCGCGCGAGCGTTAAGCACTGCCGTAATATTTCGTGAGCGCTCAAATCGGATTCGAGACGCAGCGTCACCTGCCAGGAAGAAAATGCAGTGGTGTACTGGTGATTCGCAGGTCACCAAACAAACGTTTTCCAGCCTCCGCATGTTCAGATGTCGGCCTGACGCCGGGACGGGATAAGGCAACCTCGTAGCCGCTGTTGTCGCGATCAACCAGCACGAGGCACTTAGATTTCTCGTAGAACGACATAGCACCACCCATGAGCACCATGATCCTCGAGAGCAGCTCTGGTTGATCGACGTTCTTCGCGGCGCCCACCACGTACACCCAATCGGGCATCGAATCGAAACGAGCAGCCCTAAAGGTAAATCCGCCATCCTTTTTTGAAAGATGTTCGATCGTGCCGTGGAATGCACGGCCAAGCTCCGAGCGTTCACGTAAACGAAGATCGGCCAAGGCAGCCTGCATCTCCAAATAATTCTGCCTTTGGGCGGCCGGATCATACGCCGCGAGTAGCGACTCAGGAACGCCCTCAGCGTAGTTAGGACGCCGTGTTGCTAGTTCATCGGCGACGTGTTCCATCAAATGCGCGTATCGATCTGCCTCAAACTTTTGTTCTAGAGCGTCGCGTAGACGGTGGTCCTGGGCTGCGACCGCAAGGCGAGCGTCAGAGATGCCACCACAACCTGCGAATGATCCATCGTTGAGGAGATAGAAACTGAACAGCGCTCTCTCGTCACCGATCTGCCGGAGATCGGCGGGCGGAAGCGAACGCCGTGCCGACAAATAGTCGGTCAGCTCCGGGATGCTCCTCAGCAGAACCGCCAAATTCAGAAAGTCATTAAGCGCGAGATACGTAATTGGTATTCCTGCGTGATCGAGCGGTAAACTCTCCGCGACAGAGTGGAGATCGACTGGTTTGAAAACCTCGACAGTCACGATTCCGTGTTGAATGGGTGGCAACCCATCCCGGAATTCGACGCGCCCTCGACGGCGATGATTGCACCAAACTGGAAAATCTTTGCGGCGCGTGAAGGCGCGGCGCACCTGAGACCACCCCTCCTTTGCCTTCTTCCGAGCCCAGAGGTCCACTTTTTGGCTTGTTCTCATCGTGGGGTCCTCTTGGCATTTTTGTTCGATAAGAATGCCAGTCCTGCGATGAAAAATCAAAAAATCGGCCACTTGCTCTTGTTTTCGCCGTTCGATTGTTTGCACATCTCGAAATACAAATTCAGAGAAGAACGGAAGCGAGAGGAACTCCTCGACGTGGCGCTCCGCCCATTCTGTACGCTGCGTCCGCACTGCCGCAGAATTTACCGATGAGAACGAGGCTAGACTGTTAGGCTGCAAATTCTCCATAATCACTGAGGCGAATCACGAATGTCTGGGATTCGCCGGTCTCCATCGCACTCCTTAAGAGGGCGTTGATTCGGGTTTGGTAACCACTGCCTGCTCCTTTGAGCCACGCGAGAACATCGGCGTCTAGACGGATCGTGAGCGGTTTCTTAATTGGTCTGTAGAACTTGCCAACCACCGCCCGACTCCAGTCGGAGACTGGCGGAATGTCTATCGTGTCGATCTCACTGTCCTTCATCCGCTTCAGTGCGCGGATTTCACTCGCACGGTCTGTGTTGATTTTCCGCATATGCTTGCCTCTCACTCCGCGTGGCTTTACGGGCTGAAATTAAACGAATCACTTCATCACCGTCGTCGTCCGTCCAGGTATGGGCCACGATCAATAAAATGACTCCATCTATCAATCCTGAGGTTTGCCAACGCTCCTCACCATCAACCACTCGATCCTGGATACTGAGTGCAAACGGGTCATCAAAAACCGAAATCGCAGTCTCAAAGCTGACCTTGTGCTTCGCGAGATTGCTGCGGTTTTTTTCCTCATCCCACTCGAATCGCATCTGTCTGGAGTGACGAAATAGTACATACAGTATAGCATGTACAGCGTGTGCGCATGTACTGGCCCCAATGCAGCCAAGCTTAGGCTGCTATTCATTTTACAATCAATCGCTTATCAGTGGAATTCCCGTGGCCGCTTCCGATGGGCTGGGACTTGAAGGATTCTGCCCAGAAGAGATGCGGACGAATGAAACGCATCGGGCGGCGTTCAAAACACCCGCCTTGTCATTTCACTAGGCTCCGATGCCTCAGCGAGATGTAAGCAACGCAAATTGACAAAACCGCTTAAGTGGTTTATCGTGGAAAAAAAGTGGATGAGAATTCTGAAGCCGTAACGCTCTTCTGCCCCCACTGTAAAGGACCTCTCGATCCTCATGAAATTGCCACTAGACTTCCACCACTGGTGTTAGCGTCGGCGAGAGCCCGACGCAACGCGGGCCTCCAACGCCGCCACGCCGGGCCAGGTCGGCCGCGCGGGGCAGCTCGCTGCCCCGGCTGTGATGAACTCTTCGTGTTGGATGAGCTTCGGACACATCGGTTTCCATGCTTGACTCTCAAGCTAGGCACCTGGGGGCAACGCCACGAGCGAGTACATCTACGACCAATGGACCCCACCGAGTATCCGGACTTCTACGTAGAGGGCGTGACCAATGAGCATCTGAAGCTCACAAAGGCCTCTAATCACCAACGCTTGGAATTGCCGTTGGGTTCCGTTGCGGGGATCGTTGTGGGTGGCGACGCAAAGCCAGGCATCATTCGGCTCCGCGGACAGGTGAAATGGAATCCGGCAATTGACGCAAAAGGTCTTTGGGAATACTGCCCAGATCGGTTGAGAGCCCGCCGTTCGGTGGAGTTGCCAAAGTGATCGGTGCATCCGAGACGGCGGTCTATCTGAAACGGTGCCAAATTGGGGTGAAGGAGGACAAACGATGCTTTGGGACGTGTTTATTTGTCATGCCGGTGAAGACAAGACAGATGTTGCTCGACCTCTGTCGGAGGCCCTGACGGCGGCTGGCTTCCGCGTTTGGCTGGATGCGGACGAGCTACGACTTGGCGATAGCCTGCGTGCCAAAATTGACCAGGGCCTCGCGCATTCCCTCTTCGGTGTTGTAGTCTTGAGTCCTTCGTTCTTCGCGAAACATTGGCCACAACAGGAACTCAACGGCCTTGCGGCATTGGAGTCGTCTTCGCGGAAGGTGGTTTTGCCGGTTTGGCATGGAGTGGATCACGATTTCGTAGCTCGTTTCTCTCCGATCCTCGCCGACCGGGTTGCCGTGAGTACAACCAAGGGAATCGCGGCTGTCGTAGCGGAGATAATCAAGGCACTCGGACGTGGAGACGCGGCGGACCGTGTCTCGTCAACCTTCGGAGTTGCGGAGCCCTCCAAACGCCGATATCCAGAGTGGCTCGACGATCCGCGAATTCGCCAAGGCTCGCTTAGGGTCACGCCGATTCTGCCGACCCGCTGCCAGCAGGACGAGTTCCGCCTTTTAGAGATTCGGGAACATGAACTCATCCTCGACAAGCCAGGATCGTGGCACGGCAGCATTTCCATGCCCCTTTCGCGATTGAAAGATCCTCTGTTTGCTGGTCACGGGCAGCCGGTGACGCTTGTGCTTGACGGTCGTCTTCAATGGCTGTCTGGCGATCGGGATTGGAAAGTCTTCCCCGAGGTGCCTGCGACGACTCAGGAGCGACTGATCGGCTTTCCGAAGCTCTCAGCAGCGAATGACCCGCGAATTCAGGAGTTGAGCGGTCGTCTCTCGCGCTACGGCCACGGGGTCGGATTTGTGCGAGAAGATCGGCTTGGAGAAGTGTTCAGCCAGGGAAAGCAAGTCGTCTACGACGATGACGGGCTGTATTTTTGCTGGCAGGGACGCGACACCGCTCAGATCCTGGTTGCTACCGGCCCGTAGGATTCGGAGCAAAACGTGAGATAAGCCGAGTTGCGACAGAAGGGGAACGCATGAGAGTAGGACGAATAGACAAGCCGCCACTTTCGAGATTGGGTGACAAAGTGGAACGAGATCATTGGGGGCATTTAAGGAAGTTGATCCCCCACTATGAAACGTTTTGGCAAATATATGTCTACCCCTTGAGATCGGAGGGCTCGATCTGGTTCCGGCGTGCCGTCGATAGTGATCTTGAGACTATTGCGATCGCTAGCTATTCGACGTACGCGGCTTTGGCACGCGCCCGCCAGAAGATCCACTCAGATCACGAGCAGTATCGCTACGTGGAAGAGTTGTACGGCCATCTGCAGCGATCCGCTGAGATCGGTGTGAAACTGATACGTAGCTTCAATTCGTTTTACGAGGCCGTCACTCACCGTCGATCCTCGCTAAGCATTTATCGACGAGCGACTGAAGGCACACCGCAATCTCCTCCACGATTCGATGCTCTCGATGCCGAAGGACGAGCGCGGCAGAAGACTGATCCCGAGATCTGGATGTCTGGACAGCTGCCGGAACTGGACGAGCGTTATCTATTCATTCAGCCGTGAGGACTTCGTTGTCGCAAGCCTACAGCTCAAGGATGACTACCGCGCGACGTGCTCTCGCCTCGAAGAGGCTTGGAAGATTATGTGCGATTTGTCCAGCGAGCTGACGCCGCGAGCGGACTTCCAAGTTGCACTCGCCAAGGGATTTGATTGTCCAGGGCTTTTGGCTGTGCCACCAATGTCGGGCGCGTTTTTCATTGGCGCGAGTAGCGCAGCAGCCCAGCCTGGCGCCACCTTTGTTCTACGGAACAAAGCCTAATCTGCAGCAGATCTTGAATGCCATCGGGATCAAAGCCCTGGTGACCTTGACCGCGTGACTGCGATTGGTCCATCACGCCGCCGAGCTTTCATCAGTGCGTTGGAACAGTCTGTAGGGCTTTCCATTGAACAGAACTGGAGCTACGAGCGCTCCGTATTTCTTGGGCTCGTCGCCGCTCTGCGAAAGATTCACCAAGTAGTAGGATCGAGGTGCTCCGTCCTTGGCCAACATCGTTACACCGAATGCAGGGTTATGGACTAGAGTTCCCGCCTTCAGTGACTCTGTGTCGGATTCAGCGCCAAGTATCTCCTTGCTGCCAGAACCCTCGACGGATTGCATGAGTTGTACGATCTCCTGAAGGCGCTTTGTGGTCCGTTCCATCTGTTTCGGGGGAACGGAATCCCAAGCTGGAAAGCGCCGCTGCAGGTTGTCGCGGTCGGGTTCCTTGCAATGACAACTAACCTTCCATATAAATCGCGCCGCCACCAATTCAGCCGAGCCGACAGCGATGCTCTCTGGAAACTCCTCCTTACCCTCTCCGTTGGAATAGTAATGGACCATATAGGCGGCAGACCAAGTGACGCAAGTCCAAAGAAAAGCAAACCCCTTTGTGAGGGCTTCGCCATCGAATCCCTCCCACGACGTCTTCGCCAGCTTGTCTAAGAATCCCCCCACCTTCTTGCTGCCCGCAAGCGCGCGACACACTCGCAAGACATAGGCCGCGAAGCACCACGGGTCTAGGCAGACAAACTCGTCGCCGTCAGCGGATTCAGTGATTCGATCTGTAAGGAAGGCACCGATGTGGGCCATCCAGATCTGGCGTGCAACTCCGTTCGGCGCGAGGCTCTGCAAGTTCTCAAGGTACTGAAGCGACTCTTCGATAGATGTCGCCGCGCGGTTCAACCGACGCTCAAGCCGCTTGACTGCAGCTTCAAGCTTCTCCGAAGATGTATCATCTCGCCTTCGCTTCTCTTCGCCCGTCGCTTTTCCCTTCTGTGCCTCAATCTGACGGTGCTCGGCCTCCTCATCGAGCTTCGCATCATCGTACGAATCGTCTTCATCCTCGATGTGTTTGGGCGCGCCCACAGGAGAAAGCGGCTGGACTAGACTGGCAAGGATATCAAGGTCGATCCTGTCTCCCGTCCAATGATGGCCGTTGATTGCATCGGCCTTGGCGTCGGTATAGAAGAACTCCGCTGAATGCTCTGCCGCGGTTTTGCCGTCGCCAGCGCCTTCCTTCTTAGCGCTTGTCCTCCTCCCAGATCCTGCCTGGATCACTTCAAAATCCCGAAACTGGTCGAGCAGCTCAAACAGAACGGTCCCGAGAACGGCCCCGTCCTGCATCGCCGCCAGGTACTGGCTGGCCTTTGTTCCGCCGCCACCTGCCTTACGTGGACTAGCCACCATCGGCCAGGTGATCGCCACCGCATTCGATAAGACCTCGCCGGATTCGCGTGTAATCCAACCAATCCTGATCGCATCATCGCTGCTCACCGAATGCGCGATAAACGATTCCCCTTCCCTCTGAATTAGCGCAGTTGCTCTCGGCCGTCCGACGCAGCGATCGGACAAGGCTAAGCATGATCCTCGTGGAGGCAGGCCTGATGCGAACGAAAGTCGGTAGCCGGACTCGATCGCCGCGACGGCAGACAACAGGCACGAGAACCTGGACTCGGGCCGTTCTTCGGAAATCGGGTCCCACTGTTTGTTGCTCAATTCTTTAAGGATGCTCTTCGCCTTCAATGACGCACCGAGCCCCAAATGCTTGACGATCTCTCCCTTGGATCGTTGCTGCAGAACGACGGTGACTTCGGTGTTCGTTGAGCTTAACGCGGGCGCAGATGCGTTGGCTGAGCCAAAGACACAAGTCTCGCTGCTGCCGTGCCCGAAAATAAGGATCTTTGCATGTGCCCGCACGTCCTTGCGCTGACGCTTTTCTGCAGGATATGGGTCGGCGAAAGGACGCCAGTCGACACTTCCTCCGAGCTTCCGGACGGCTTGGCCGTCAAGCTCGACATGCTCCGGCTGGACGATGCAGACAGGCTTCGCCTTTGATAGCGAGGCAAGCCTTCTTATGCCTGAAAGGTCCCGATCAAAGGAAGAACTACACACAACAAGATCGTCGACTTTGTTGGTCGGCAGGCATGTCAGGATTTGTGAGAGTAGTTCTGGCCTGGCAGATCCACCGATAAGAATCTTGCGACCGTCCTCGATGGTTGGCGATGTGAGCCAAGGTGCCATTTGGCGAGCACTCTTAATTTGCTTCCGGACAATGTCGGACGCGCGCGAGCCGAGGTCCTCGACGAAACCGAACACCGCCTGAAACGCCATGTGAGGCGCCGCGGCTTTATCAGCGTCGAAATCGAACAGGCCGAAGACTTCAGCGTTTCGGATGAGGCCACCAACGGTAGCATTGCCAGAACCGACGAGGAGACGCCCGTGTCGAGGGCCCAAGAGCATGTACACCTTGGGGTGAAAGGCGCCTGCCTGCCAGATGGGCGTCACAGAGTAATGCTTGCCTGCGAACACAGCGGCTGTCTGCGATTGGATGTCCTGGACGTAGCAGGAAAAATCGCAGAATGTGATCTGATTCCAGACGCCTGCTCGATTCAACGCCCGGCGGATCAGCCCGTCGTACAGTGGCAGGTCGAGGCGGTAGGTCAGAATGATACTCGAACGGAGATCGTACCCTGAGTGCCCCAGCATCTCGATCATGTCAAACATGGTGTGCCTCCAGGACGGCATTCCCGATCTCAGACAGCTCGGCGCCGTCGCTTGTGCGGCGAATGCAATGGAGATCCTCTGTGACTCGGAATCCTTGTCTGACACGTGGTGCTGTGTAGGTGGGCCAGGGTAATCGTTCTGCAACGAGTAGCAGATGTCCCTCCTCGGGGCGGTACTTGAACGTCGATACTCCCTGGTTGGCCAGCTTACGCGTCGCGACTCGTAAGTGTCGGTAAATCACCCATTCAAGGAGAAGCTCCCTCAGGAATTGCGAGGTGCTCTCCGAGGATCGACTCGCTGCCCGGTCCCACCATCGGCGAAGATGGACTTCGTGGTTGGATGCCATCTCTACGGCGTGCGGGATGGGCGCGAAGGGATGCGAAGTACAGTTGCCTCGATCGGTGGCAAGCCGACCCAGCAGTCTGGCGGCTAGCGCGGGAACCGTGGTCATCTCGTCGTTGGTAACAGCAGTTTCGAGCCGGTCTGCCAGCGCCCATGTGCTCTGGGGGCCCCATGGATCGGCGCCCAGAGAAACTTCGGGAAGACGAGTTGTGGCCACCCAATCTGCGACCTTGTTGGGGAGCTTCGGAAGAACCGGCTGGTTCGCATCGCTGGGGATGGCCGCCATTGCCTCATCGGCGAGCAGCTTCACCAGTTCGTCTGGGCGACAGGGCTCCCTATCTACTTCCTTAAGGGCGCGGTAGAACAGGCATTCCAGGCAGTAGTTGAGCAAGTCATTCCGCTGATAAGATCCCCAAGCCAGAGCAGCACTTGAAAGCGATTCGGGAACCGCCCACGATCGCCCGTCAGGAAGGCACCTGGTAACGCATGCCCATCGGAATTCGTAGGCAAGCGAATCCTCGACTACTCCAGCCTCCCGTAAGTATTCCAGCATCAGAAGCAGAGAAGCCCGCCGCCACTGGATGTGCTCAGACTGTTGGCCTTGACAGAGATTTGAGTCGTCGCCGAAAAAGAGGTGCCGAAGAATCGTGCCTTCTTCGGAATCGGCCTCGATCGCGTCAGGGTGGATGCTCTTCCCGATCCGGCTCAACTCACTGAGCCGTGCACTTCCTTCAATCGCAATCGCCTTCAACTCGTCGAAAGCTTTTCTGCGATCCAGCGTTTGAGCGATTCTTTTGCCGGCGTAGTTTGAGAGTTGAACATCGGGCCACGTTGCCGCCCCGTGTTCGAGTAGAACGCCGAGTTCGCGCAATGGCCCTTTGTAGTACTGCCCAAATCCGCCTTCTGGGTTCTTGAAGTAAGCACCCGACTGGGGTACGTTACCCGACTCTTCAACGGCAGACGGGCCATGCAGGTCAATCTTCGCCGAGGCCGGTTCATCCTTGATCAACTTGCCTGCGAGATCCGCTCCAACCACAGAACTTCCAAGATCTTCGCCACGTTCGCGCTCGTAAGCCATACATGCGACGGCATATGTGAAGTCCAGCGCGCGGAAGTAATTTCTCCACGCTGCTTTCGATCGGATCTTCGGGCCATCTTGCGCATAACGATGAACGGTCCATGGATAGAACGCGTAGTAGCGAGCGCGCTCCGTCACGTTGGTGAGCCCGGGCAGCATCGCCTGGTAGAGATTGACAGACACTAATTCGATTCCGAGGTGATCGAGACCATCAATCACTTTCCGGTCGCGCAAGATCCAGTCGATCTCATAGGTCGGCGCATCCGTTTTCTGTGGCATGCTAGATGTCCTCTGTGACGTTCTCGACGGGCTATAGTCCGTACTCCTTCAGGATTTCTTCCTTCGCGTTTGCAACTTTTTCCTGCAGTAGTGCCTCAGTCAGAAACCGATGCGATTTACGCACGACGAAACCGCAGTTTATGCAGGCCATGCGAATTGAGATGTTTGTTCAGTGCTTGCGGAGTGATGCCCAGGAGTCTAGCCGCGGAGCTCTGTTTACCGCCGGTGAGCTCAAGTGCACGACCAATGAGGCGCTTTCTGACTTCTGTGAGAAAGGCCGGCATAGAAAAACCCTCGGAAGGCTCAGGAAATGGAGGCGCAGGCTCGACAAACGTCGAGTCGCCGCCGGCCAACTCGAGCTGTGGAATTCCTATTTCCGGCCCTGCTGTCAGAATGGCCGCCCCTTCGACCGTGTTTTCAAGGTCGCGAATATTGCCGTGCCAGGGCCGGTCCATCAACCAAGCCAGAGCATCTCGCGAAAAACGCTTTGGGTGGCGAACGCTCGCATTTACTCTTTCCAAAACGCTGAGAGCAATCTTAGGAATGTCTCCTCGCCGTTCGCGCAGGGGCGGTAGGCGACAAATGCCGACCTTGAGGCGATAAAACAGGTCCTCGCGGAGTCGGCCGGATTCAATAGCCTTCTCGATTTCGACGTTTGTGGCCGCGATGATTCGCACGTCTACCTTTTGGCCTTTCGACTCACCAACTGGTTCAACAACTCCGTCTTGCAACACTCGTAACAGCTTGGGCTGCATTTCAATCGGTAGCTCGCCGAGTTCGTCAAGAAACAGCGTTCCACCATTGGCCGCGTGGAATTTTCCCTTTCTGTCTTCGTGGGCGCCCGTGAAGGAACCTTTCTTGTGACCGAAGAGAGTGCTCTCAACAAGGTCCTTTGGTATCGCCGCGCAATTCAGAGGCACGAAGCGGTCTGCTGGTCGACCGCTGAGGTGGTGGATAAATCGAGCAAGGAGTTCCTTGCCGGTGCCGGTTTCGCCCAAAATCAAGACCGGGTATCGCGTTGGCGCAAGGAGACTCGCCTTCTCCAGAATTCTGACGAACACAGGATGATCTCCGATGATTCCGAGAGCCTCAGCGGCTTGGCGCATGTCCGGCGCCGGCCGGGAAAGAGGTTGTGCGACCGCGTAGCGCATTTGACTCCGGAACTCCCGCGCTTGCGTACCTAGCCCATGCAAGGTGGCTGGAGGAGGCTCACCGAGGGTTCCGGCCTGCGCGCGCGCGACCTCGGCGCGGCGACTATCGACTCGTTCGAGCGGAAAAGGTTGCGGAAACACCTCAATTTCAGAGACCAGAGGCTTCTCTTTGCTTACAAATCTCGGAGGCCGCGTATTTAGGATCCGAGCTCTCAGGTGACCGCTTGCAACGAGGGTCAGCCAAGTGACGTGCATTTGCGGTGTACCGGAAGCAATCGACACGAACAACTCCGTTTCTGAATCGATAACCCCGATCTTCTCAATCGAAGCTTGTAGTGCCTGGCGAATCGCTTCGTAGTCGGTCGGATCAATGATAGGGAGTTCCTCAATGCTCACAACCGTCTTGTAACTCAGTTGTCCGAGGGCATCTTTCGTGGCGGCCGAGTTCGTTGAGGTGCCGGGGGTAGAGAACAGAATCACTCGATTAAACTGGATTTCACGGGCAAGCGTGATGATCGGCCCGGCTTGTTCTTCCTCTCCGACCAAGCCTTTCGAGAAGGGATCGTGAAATCCAGTGAATGTTAAAAGTGTCCGGGGCATGTCATTCTCAAACCCGCTCGCTCTACTCGGCAAGAATCATCCGGGCAGCCAAAGCGACCGCGTGTGCGAAAGAACACCAATCGTTGGTCGCTCTTCGAGCCTCCATAGTGTGTAAGTTATTGTGGCTCAATGATATCAACTTTAGTTGATCGAATCAACCAGGGTTGCGGTCGAAGGGTGCAACGGGGGATGGAAAACGTGGCGGTTGAAGAGGAGGTGAAGAGGAAACCGCGCGGGGCTTTGGCTCGGAAATTCTGTCTGGTTTATAGTGTGACAGTTCCGGAAGCGCGAATCAGCATCTCCACACGGTTCGTCCGTCTGTGGTTTGGGTTCTCGGCGCTGGTGGGTGATGGACGCAAACGCGAATCGTCGCGCGCCGATCGATCAAAACGAGTGATTGTTGAACGATCTCGATAAAGATGATGCCTATTGCGGAGTTGAACTCGTCGCGCCCGGGAAATTCAACGATCCGCTTGAACGTTTTCGTCTCTCCGAAGTCGGGCTTTGACGATGAGCGCACTCCCCGATTTGTAATGTTCGTCTCCAACTGTTCGGATGCTTTGACAGCGGTTATGACGCCCAGGCAGGTTTGAAAAAATCCGAAAACAGCTGTAGAGCCTGTTGGCTTGTTCCACACCGTCACGAATATTTTCGAGTTTGTTGAGCTAGTCGTTTTCGGGATCAGAAATTGTGACCTTAACCCGCTTGCATTCTACGGCAACACAAGTGGTGCGGTTGCTAACAAATCGCACATTACTAGGTCGATGTCGCCTTGTCCCGGTCTGTAGAATGGCTGGATCACTTCCGGTCGATAGAAAGCCGCACCATTGCGACCCAGTTCCTCGAACAGCATTTGGCGAGCAGAGGCCAAGAGCGAGCCAGCGAACCAACTGTATTTCACCGAGCTGCGTTACGCGCGTCGATCTGTCGATGTACCCGGAGTCAGCCTCGAAAAATGTGGGTCTGCGGATGACCTTTCATCCGTAAGGACGCAGTTTCGAAACTGATCTGGTGGTATACGAGCACCATTCCCATGATTCTGACCTTGAATCGGATCACTCCACATCACCCACTCCAGCGAGCACTGGAACCTCTTCGTCGTCCTCCTCAGGGTGCCCATGCTCCACTAACTGGAGCCCATCGGAAGCCTCCACGTGACGGAGTCTGCGTTGTATGACTCTAGTGCGAGTCTCCGCCTTGTCGATGGTAACCTGCGCCTCGTTCAGCTTCTTCTTCACCCTGGTCAACACGTCGGCGTACTTGGCGAACTCTGATTTGACTGCGCCCAGGAGCTCCCAGACCTCACTGGAACGTTGTTGGATGGCAAGCGTTCGAAAACCCATTTGGAAGCTATTCAGCAATGCCGCCAGTGTACTCGGGCCAGCGAGGACAATCCGGTACTCGCGTTGAACGAACTCAGACAAGCCGGGTCGGCGCATCGTCTCGGCGTACAACCCTTCCGTTGAGAGAAATAGGATACCGAAATCCGTTGTCGCGGGTGGCGCGACGTACTTCTCGCTGAGATTCTTGCTACACAGCTTCAACGCTATTTCCAACTGCCGTGACGCCTTCTCAAGTCCCTCAATATCTCCCCTCTCTGACGCATCGACCAGGCGCTGGTAATCTTCCAGTGGGAACTTTGCGTCGATGGGAAGCCAGAGGCGTGATCCATTGCTGTCACGACCTGGCAATTTGATGGCGTACTCAACTCTTTCGGCTGTGCCTGAAGTCGCGACATTCTGGGCGTATTGGTCAGGCGCTAGCATCTGTTCGAGGAGCGCGCCCAATTGAACCTCGCCCCAGGTCCCGCGTGTCTTAACGTTGGTAAGCACCCTTTTGAGATCGCCGACGCCGGAGGCAAGGGTCTGCATTTCGCCCAGGCCTTTGTAGACTTGTTCTAAACGATCGCTGACCTGCTTGAATGATTCACCGAGCCTAGCATCGAGCGTGCCTTGTAGTTTCTCGTCTACGGTCTGGCGCATTTGCTCTAGCTTCTTTTCATTTTCGGTTTGGATGTTTGCCAGGCGACCGTCGACCGTCAATCGGAGCGCCTGCAGTTCGTTTTTCTGCAGCTGAGAGATTTCGGTCAGTGTCCTCAGTATGCTGTCACCAAGACCTTTGAACGCTGCCCCGGTTTCCTCGCGCGACTGCTGAGATTGAGCGCGAAGGGCCGCATCGACGTCAGAGAGCCTCTGGCTGGTTTCCTGCCCTACGGATGAGAGTTTCGCCTCAATGATGGTCTGGAGCCGCACCTGCCTCTCATCGATGTCCGATTGGAGCGTTCGTATCGTTCCCGAAATCGATTCGGTTTGTTCTCGTTGAAGCTGATGAGTTTCCTTGACGGTTCCTTCCAGGGAGCTCTTGAACTCGGAGAGTTTGACGGACACTTCGTTCTGGAGCTTTTCTGTGGAAGCAGCAAAACACTGCGTTAGGCTTTCGACTTTGTGCCCCGAGTCCGTCGTAAAACGATCCAAGCGCTGTTCAATGCCGGCTCGTAGTAGCTCCAGCTTCTGGTCATTGGATCGCGTAAGGCCGTCTACCTTGGTCGAAACAGAATCGCCGATGCCCGTTAGGGATGTGACCACTTCACCACGCAGCGCTTGTGATTGGCTCGATTGTTCCTGGCGACTTCGCGAGATTTCATCACGGACGGATCGATCCATCTGCTCTTGACCCATCTGTATTGCACCGAGGCCGTTGAGGACCGGCGTTAAATCTGTTTCCTTGCGCGACGCTTCCATGAGCTTCCTTGACTTCAGGAGCAATAGCAGGAGCAGCAACGCGATAATCACTGAAAGAACTGCTAGTAAGAGATTCATCAGTTCCGAGCTCACCTTCCGCGCTGTCCAACAATGCAATCGCGCGACCAAATGCTCGCCTACTGCCAAGCAATTGAATCAATCGACAGAAGAGGTGTTCGTTCGGACGGATTTCAACCACCGTTGATGCAACCATCAACCTCGGTTAAGCAAAAGG
>Ga0181525_10001070_pt1 | contig 23782 bp, 22 predicted proteins | sample PEATcosm2014_Bin_48_FD_121100 | JGI IMG/M metagenome (GOLD analysis project Ga0181525, IMG submission 121100) | Peatland microbial communities from MTU Mesocosm Facility, Houghton, MI, USA - PEATcosm2014_Bin06_10_metaG | ecosystem: Environmental > Terrestrial > Soil > Wetlands > Peat | place... | reverse complement strand
GCCGTCCGGCCCCTGACGCACATCCCGCACGCGCTGCTTGCGATCCAGCAGCAGGTGTTCCTCCGCGACCACCCTGTTGCCGTCGAGTACCAGGCGGATGAGGCAATTCTCGCCAAGCGATCCCAGGAAGGCATTGCCTTTCCAGGCGGGAAACAGCTCGCCTGTGTAGAACATCAGGCCTGAGGGCGCGACATCGGGATACCAGTAGTAGATCGGCTGCTCGGTGCCGGCCTTGGCGGTGCTGCCCTCTTTGGCCGCAGTGCTTCGGGCCACCGGCGCCCCCGTGTACTGGCGGCCGTAGGAGACATTGGGCCAGCCGTAGTTGCGGCCCGCGTGCACGATGTTGATTTCATCGCCGCCCATGGGGCCGTGCTCGGCAAGCCAGAGCTCGCCCGTCGCCGGGTTGATTCCCAAGCTCTCCGGGTCGCGGTGGCCATACGACCAGGTGTCGGGTGACACCGTGGCTTGGCCCAGGAACGGATTGTCCGCGGGCAGGGTGCCATCGGTGTTGATGTGCGCGACGCGGCCCGTGAGATTTCGCAGTACATCCGGATCATTGATCTCGTGGTCCGGTCCGCCGCCCGTGGAGTCATAGAGCCGGTAGCGATCCGAGCCGGCGATGAACAGGGTCCCGTCCGCGGCGACCGCGATACGTCGTTCGACCCCCTCGAGCAGCGTGCGTACGCCTTCGAGTCCCTTGTCATCATCGCGCAGGCGCGCGCGCGCGACGATTTCGATGCCGAAGGGTTTGCGGCGCCGCTCGCTCAATGTGCTGCCGGACGTCTCGTTGGGCCAGATGGCCGGATCCTCGCCGGGCGGCGGCGCGAAGTAAGTGAAGTAGAGCGTGCGGTTGTGGACGAAATCCGGATCGAGCGCGACATCCTGCAGACCCAGGCCGCCGATGGCCTTGACGCCGGGCACGCCCGCGATGGGCGCCGAGACCACGCCGTTCCCGTCGATGGTCCGCATGGCGCCGAAGACCTCCGTGACGAGCAGCTTGCTGTCCGGCAGGAAGGCGAGCGACCAGGGGTTGTTCAGCGCGCCCGCGACCAATACTTCGACGTGGACTTTCGATGGCGCTTTCGGCGCCGGCGCGCGCGTCTGACCCGCGAAGGCAGGCTTCGGCGCCGGATAGTCGGTGGCCTTCGCGGCCGCGCTCAATGGCATCGCGCGTGCGAAAGCGAACGCCAGCAGCAGGCCCAGCAGCGGTCGGTATCTCTCGGTCATTTTGTCCTGCCCCCGTGGCTCTTGATCAGATCCAGGCGCACCAGACTATCAGCGGTTGCGATCAGCGACTCGGCATTCGACCTTGGCGCCCAGTGCAGCACGCGTCGCGCCTTCTCGTTCGTGGCATTTTTGAATTTGCCGAGCTCGGGCAGTATCTGCCGGGCGGCCGGATTCAACAGCGCACCGAACCGGACTACCCAGTCGGGGAGTTCGCGCCGCGGCACCTTTCGGGCCACGGCGCCCAGTCGATCCCGCAGCAGCTTTGCGATATCGAGCAGGGACATGAAATCGCCCGCCACGGCCAGGAAGCGCTCGCCCCGCGCCAAGGGATCGCTCATGGCACGCAGGTGCAGATCGGCCACGTCGCGCACGTCGACCATGCCGAAGCTTAAGGAAGGGCAGCCGGGCATGCCGCCATCCAGCATACGTTTGACGAGCTGGATCGACGTCGCAAAGTCCGGGCCCAGCACCGGACCCAGCACAACCACCGGATTGACGACCGACAGCTCGAGGGCCGCGCCCTCGCGGGCGATGAAGTCCCAGGCCGCGCGCTCGGCCAGGGTCTTGGATTTCACATACGCGGTGAGCCCCGGGGCGGTGGGGTCAGTCCAGTCTGCCTCGGTGAACGGTGCGGCCTGCGGCGCATGCCCGTAGCCGATGGCGGCAAATGAAGAAGTCAGCACCACGCGCCGGACACCGGCATCCCGGGCTGCGCGCAGCACCCGCAGCGCGCCTTCGCGCGCCGGAACGATGAGATCGTTTTCGTGAGCGGGGATGCCGAGCGGAAAGGGCGAGGCCATATGCAATACGTACTCGCAGCCGTTGATCGCCTGCGCCCAGCCCGCATCGTCCAGCAGATCGGCGAGGTGGATCGTCAATGAATCATCGGCGGCGGCGCCCGCGCCGGCCGACCTGAGAGTCTGGCGCAGAGGATCTGCACGCTGCGCACTGCGCACCGTGGTGCGGACGTGATGCCCCGCAGCCAGCAGCTGCAGAATGGTCTGTCCCGCGATGAAGCCCGAACCCCCCGTGACCAGAACGGTGCTCAACTGTTCCCCATGCGCAAGTCCGGTGAAACCGCGTCCTCTGACACCTTCAGCATAAGCGGTGCGGCGCTCGCCAGCAGCTCTCGTTCGGCGATCGAGAGCGTGCGCGCGATGGCGCCCGCGAGCCATTCGCGGCGCGCCTCGAGATCGCGCCGCAGAATGGCTCGTCCCCGGGCGGTGAGCGCGATGGAACGCGCGCGGCCATCGAGCGCGCTGGGGTGACGCTCGATCAGGCCCGCGCGCTCCATGCCCGCCAACAGCCGTGTCAGTGATTGGGGCTTCAATCGCTCCAGGGTCGCCAGCTCGACCGCCAGCAAGGCGCCGCGGCGGCGCAGTGTCGCCAGGATACCCAGTGCCGAGAGGCTGACGGAGTCGGCCGGGCGTTCACTGCGCAAGCGCCGCCCCAGCCGCAGCACCGCGCGCGCGATGGTCGCGATGGGATCTGGGGTTGCCGTTGTACCGGACATATGATACGCATAGCTTACTATATTTCCGATTGGAGAGTGGGATGCGCCGCCAGCTGCTGGGACTCGGAGTGATCGCGGTACTGGCCGTTGCCATCCTGGTGCCACTGCGGCTGGCCCGCGCCGATACGGTTCGCATCAAGGTGGAGCAGGGTGTGCTGGTGGGGACGATCAGCAATGGGGTCGCCAGCTTCAAGGGCGTCCCTTACGCGGCACCGCCGGTTGGCGCACTGCGCTGGGCATTGCCGCAGCCGCCTGCCGCCTGGAAGTCCGAGCGCCCTGCGACCGCATTCGGCGCTTCGTGCATGCAGCCCGAACCACCGCGCAATGTGCCGGCGGACAGCCCCGCCGCGCATCCGAACGAGGACTGTCTTTATCTGAATGTGTGGGCGCCGGACCGTGCGAAGCGGGCCCCGGTCATGGTCTGGATCCATGGCGGCGGCAATGTCTCGGGCTCCTCGGCGGACCGATATGCCGACGGTGCGGCCTTCGCGCGTGATGGCGTGGTGCTGGTATCGATCAACTACCGCCTGGGCGAGTTCGGTTTCCGGGCCATGGGCGGCCATGCCAATTTCGGGCTCTGGGATCAGATCGAGGCGCTGCGCTGGGTGCGGAAGAACGCGGCCGCATTCGGCGGCGACCCGGACAATGTCACCGCGTTCGGCGAGTCGTCGGGAGCCGAGGACATCCTCGCACTCATGACGGCGCCGCCGGCTCGCGGCCTGTTCAAGCGCGTCATCGCCGAGTCCCCTGGCGGCGGTTGGGGTTGGCCCGCTACGCCGGCCGATGCCCAGTCGGAGGCAGATTGGGGACCAAGCGTGGACGGTCAGCTGCTGACGCAGACGCGCATGAGCGCCTTCGCGCAAGGGCATGCCGCCGTGCTGCCGCTGATCATCGGCACGAATGATGAGGAGGGCTCGCTGCTGGGAGCGGATGCGAAGCCGGAGGGCATGTTCGTGCAGCTTGGCGCCGCCGATCTGGAGCATTTGAAGGCGCTGTACGGAACGCAGAGCGGCGACGATAACGCGCTGGCGAGGCTGCTGTTTCGCGATGCCTACTTTGCCGGGCCGGCCAGATCAGTCGCGACCGCTGCCGCCCGGGCCGGGGCGCCGGTCTACCTATACCGATTCGCCTATGTGCTGAATGTGCTTCGGGGCCGCCGCACAGGAGCGCATCACGGCTCGGAGATTCCCTTTGTGTTCGAGAACTGGCCGAGCTTGCACTTGAGCGATGCGGATCAGCGCGTCGGCCGGGCGCTGCATGACTGCTGGATCGCTTTCGCCCGCACCGGCAAGCCCGACTGTACCGATGCGCCAGGATGGCAGCCGCTGGAGGAGGGCCGCTGGATGGTTATCGATGCGCATCCGGGCCCGCGCGCCATCGAGGATGCGGCGGCGCTGGATTTATTGCAGAGTCGGCTGGCGCCCGAGCCGGCGCATTGATGGGTCAGCAATGAATTCGACGGCGCCGATTGACTTTCTGAACCCGGACCTTCCGCCCGGCCTCGCGTGCGTCGTGATGCCGGTGGTCGAGGCCACGCCGGAGGCACTGGCGGGCTATGGCCGGCTGGTGGACGACCCGGCCGATTGCAGCATCGAGATCGTTCGCTGGCCGGCACTCGGCACGCGGCCGGTGGATGCCGACACCGGCGATCAGGGTGGTACCACCGAGGGGGTGTTCGTCAGCGAGTGGCGCGGCGACATTCTCTATGGGCGCAACGAAGCGGTTGATGGCCACTACATCCTGGCCTACGCACGGCCGCCGGAGTCGGCGCGCACGGATCACGCCGAATCGCCGCGCCGCATGCTGCTTTGGCATGCCAATTACCATCCGGACGGCGGGCAACTGTTCTTTCCGCTGGATCGCGGACCGTTTTACGTGCCGCTGGCGCGCTCCGGCGATGATGTGACCCCGGAACGCTTCGTCTGCTTCCGCTTCGATGGACGGCAAGGCCTCTACATTCATCCAAATATCTGGCACGAAGGGGTCTTCTGCCTGCACGGCACGCAGCGCTTTTTTGACCAGCAGGGCGCCGTGCACGCACGCATTTCGGTCGACTTCGCGCGCGAATTCGGCTGCCTGCTCGAAGCGCCGATACTGTGACCGCAATACGGTCCGCGGCGTGACGCTTCCGCTACGCTGGGGGGCATTGGAGAAACGATGCCCAGTCTCACCGAAGAGCAGGCCAAGGCCTACATTAATAAGCTTCTGACCGCCATGAGCGGCGCGGGCGGCTCGGACCTGTTCGTCTCCAGGGATTTCCCGCCTGCCATGAAGCTGCAGGGTGCGCTCAAGCCGCTGACGAACCAGAAGGTCACCAGCGAGTTGTCGCGCGATCTGGCCAATGCGCTCATGAATCAGCGCCAGCGCGAGGAGTTCGCGCGCGAGCTGGAATGCAATTTTGCGATCTCACTGCCGGGCGTATCGCGGTTTCGGGTCAATGTCTTCATGCAGCAGCAGAACGTCGGCATGGTGATCCGCACCATCGCCAACGAGATTCCCGAATTCGCCAAGCTCGGCCTGCCGGAGAGCATCAAAGAGATCGTCATGGCCAAACGCGGCATGGTGCTGGTGGTCGGCGCCACCGGCTCGGGCAAGTCGACCTCGCTTGCCGCCATGATCGACCACCGCAATAAGACATCGGCGGGCCACATCGTGACCGTTGAGGATCCGGTGGAGTTCGTGCATCGCTCGCAGCAGTCCCTGATCACCCATCGGGAGGTGGGGATCGATACGCATTCCTGGCACAACGCACTCAAGAACACCCTGCGACAGGCCCCCGATGTGATCCTGATCGGTGAGATCCGCGATGCGGAGACCATGGAGCATGCGATCGCCTTTGCCGATACCGGGCATCTGTGCCTGGGGACGCTGCATTCGAACAGCGCCAACCAGACGATCGATCGGATCATCAACTTCTTCCCGGAGGAGCGCCGCAATCAGCTGCTCATGGATCTGTCGAGCAACCTGCGGGCGATCATTTCCCAGCGCCTGGTCAAGACCACCGACGGCAAGGGACGGCGCGCAGCCGTCGAGATCCTGATTAACACCCCCATCGTGGCAGATAAGCTGCTCAAAGGTGAGTTTCAGGAGATCAAGCCCATCATGCAGAAATCGCGTGAATTGGGCATGCGGACCTTCGACCATTCGCTGTTCGAGCTGTTCAACGAGGGCGTCATCTCGTATGAGGAAGCCATTCGCAACGCCGACTCCGCCAACGAGCTGCGGCTGAACATCAAGCTCAACAGCACGCGCGAGATGTCGACGCTGTCACTCGAGGACCCGCCCACGCCTGAAGCCGCCTCGGCCTGATCGAGGCCTAAAATATTCGCGGCGGCGGGCTCGCAATCCTGTAAATTGCGCGCATGACTGCCGTTCCGCTCATGCGGAGTCCTTGCACATACCGTTCACGCCCATCAGCAGCAGCTCAACAACGGGCCCGCGCAATGCTTGACCTGCCAAATTGGCTGGTGTCCTGCTATCTTCCCAGACTCATCTTCGATTGATGATTTGCGCGCGGGGAGCGCCGCATCGGAACAATCGCATACTTCCGCTAACGGGGGATCTTTCCAAATGGTGTCACGAACATGAAAATTGTCGCGGTTACTAATATCAAGGGTGGCGTTGGCAAGACCACGACGGCCGTGAATCTCGCGTACCTGTGCGCGGTCGGCGGTCAGGCCACGCTGTTGTGGGATCTGGATCCGCAGGGCGCGGCAACCTACACCTTGCGCTGTGATCCGAGCGGCCACTCATCGGCCAAGAAGCTCGTGACGGGAAAGCGCGAGCTGCCCGAGCTGCTGGTGCCGAGCGGTTACGAGCGTCTGGATGTGCTGCCGTCGGACTTCTCGTACCGCAACTTCGACGTGCACCTGAGCGAGCGCAAGCATCCGACGGAACGGCTGCTCCGCATGAGCCGCTCGCTGCGCGACGTGTATGAAACGCTGGTGCTCGACTGCCCGGCCGGCATCTCGCTGCTGTCCGAGAACGTGTTGCGGGCGGCCGATGCCATCGTGGTGCCCATCCTGCCCTCGCCGCTGTCGGTGCGGATGCTCAGGCAGCTGCAGGAATTTGTCATCGACAATGACTGGACCGACCTTGCCGTGCTGCCGTTCTTCTCCATGGTCGATCGGCGCAAGGCGTTGCACCGGGACATGATCACCAGCGCGCGCGAGCAGTTCCCTGAACTGCTGAGCACCGAAATTCCGTACTGGAGCGAGATCGAGCGCATGTCGCTGCGCCGCGCGCCGCTGCCGGCGTATGCCCCTGCCAGTGCCGCCGGCCAGGTTTACGCAGCGTTGTGGCAGGAAATCGAAACCCGGATCGACGGGCACCGGCCGGGACTGCCGGCGCGGGCCGATGCGGTGCCCGAAACAGCGCATGTGTCGGCGGAGGTATCGGACGATGCTGCAATCGAGCTGCCGGAAATGGACAACCCGGAACTGGTCGGCGGCAAGGGGTCTGAGCTGGAGAACCGCGCGCCACGCATGTAGCCGCGGCGGGAGGTCAAAGCCGGGGCGCGGGAATCGGGCCGAGCGCGTCAGCGACGCTGCGGCCGAGTCCGAGCAGGGCGCGGTCAGATCCTGCGGCCGCGTCGAGCTCGATCGCCACCGGCAATCCGCTCATCGTCAGGCCGGCCGGCAGCACCAGCCCCGGTAATCCCGCGGTGCTTCCCGGCGCAATGTTGCGCGCCACGGCGGTTTCGAACGGCACTGTTTGTCCCCGGATGGTCACGTCGTCTTCGGAGCCAATGGGCAGTGCCGGTACCAGCGTCGCCGGAAAGACGAGGGCCGCGACCCCGGTACGGGCGAAATAGTCGCGGTAGAGCCGCCGCAGTTTCGGCAGATGGTTATGGACGGCCGTTCCATACACCGCCTCGGAGACAAAGTTGGGGCTGCCGGGAAGCACATAGCTTTCAAAGACAGCCTGGATATCGGGGCTTGCCTGTCTGACGAGCGCATCGAAGCTGACGCCGGCGTGGTATTCGCGCAGATACTCTGCCAGTGTGAGCCGCACATCATGGTTCTGCACCGGCTCGGTGATCAGATCGATGAGCCCGCCCAAACCGGGCAGTTCGGATTCGATCAGTTCGACCCCGGTCGCGCGCAGGCGATCGAGCGCCGCCTGCGTGATCCGCTCCACCTCGGGATCGAGATTGCGATACCAGTAGTCGCGCACGATACCGAGACGCACGCCGTGCAGCGATGTCGGCTGCAGCGGGCGCCCGTCCTGGGCGATGACGGCATCGAACAGCGCCAGATCAGCGACGCTGCGTGCATGCGGCCCCACCTGGTCGAACAGGTGCGAGATCGGTGCGCAGGCGCGCGTCGAGTAGCGACCCGTGGTCGGCCGGAATCCCATGATGCCGCAGAACGCCGCGGGGACGCGGATCGATCCCTCCGTATCCTCTGCGATGCCCAGTGGCGCCATGCGCGCGGCGACGGCCGCGGCGGTACCGCCGCTGCTGCCGCCCGGGATGCGCTGCGGATCGTACGGATTGTGCACGGCGCCGAAGGCCTGGTTGTTACTGGTCCAGCCGTAGGAGAGTTCGTGCAGATTGGTCTTGCCCAGAACGATGGCGCCGGCCGCCTTCAGCGACTTGAGCAGCGGGGCGTCCTCGGCGGGATGGAAGTGCCGCAGCGCCGGGGTGCCGGCCGTGGTCGGGTACTCGGCCGTGTTGACGCTGTCCTTCACCGGTATCGGTAAGCCGAACAGCGCTCCTGGATGCGCACCGGCCTGGCGAGCCTGGTCGCAGGCGCGCGCGGCCGCCAGCACGCGCTCCGGCTCCAGGGTGATCCAGGCATTCAAAGAGCGCGTCGCCTCGCTGCGGGCGAGCAACGCTGCGGCATAGCGCTCGCAGCTCAGGTCTCCGCGACCCATCCGCATCACCGCCTCGGTGGCGCTCAGTTCGATCAGTGCCGCCGATTCAGTCTCAGCGGCCGCGGTGGTACCGCGGAGGTTGGCCGTGCCCACGGCCACAGCGGCCGCGCTGCCGAGCAGGAAACTGCGGCGAGAGTGATTGGGCGCATCGAGGTCAGGCGGATCGTGGTCGGGCATGCCGGACAGGCTATCCCAGTCGCAGCAGCGCCGCATTCCCGCCGGTCGCGGTGGTATTGACCGTCAGTGTGCGCTCGCTGGCGAAGCGAGCCAGGTAGTGCGGGCCGCCCGCCTTGGGCCCGGTGCCGGAAAGACCGCTGCCGCCAAAGGGCTGCACACCAACGACCGCGCCGATCATGTTGCGGTTGACGTAGGTATTGCCGGTGGTGGTGGCGCGGAATACCCGCTGCCAGGTCGACTCCAGGCGCGTCTGCACTCCGAGCGTGAGCCCAAAGCCGGAACTTCGAATGTTCTCGAGCACCTGCTCGAGGTCGCTGGCGCGATAACGGACCAGGTGCAGCAGCGGTCCGAACTGTTCGCTGGTGAGCGCTCGGGCGTCAGGTAACTCGATCAGGTGCGGCGCGACGAAGGAGCCGTGTGCGTGGCGCTCATCGAGCGGGCAGGCGTGGAGGATGCGAGCCTCTGCTTGCATGCGATCGACGTGTTGCAGCAGCCCGGCCGCGGCACGCTCGGAGATGACCGGTCCCACGTCCGTGGCCGCGAGGGCCGGATCGCCGATGACGAGTTCGTCCATGGCGCCAATGAGCATCTCGATAATGCGATCGGCGACATCTTCCTGCAGGAACAACAGTCGCAGCGCCGAGCATCGCTGTCCGGCACTGAGGAAGGCGGAACTTATGGCGTCATCGACCACCTGTTCGGACAGTGCGGTCGAATCGACGATCATCGCGTTGAGGCCCCCGGTCTCGGCGATCAAGGGCAGGATCGGCCCTGGACGGGCTGCCAGCGCGCGATTGAGCCACTGCCCGGTGGCCGTTGAGCCGGTGAAGACCACGCCCGAGAGTTCCCGTTCACGGAGCGCCGCCTCGCCGAAGATGCGGCCCTCCATCGGCAGGTAGTGCAGATTGTCCGTGGGAATTCCGGCCTGATGCAGAATCCCGATCATGGCCTCGCCGGTGAGCGCCGTGGCCTCTGACGGCTTGGCCACCACCGAGTTGCCGGCGGCCAGCGCCGCAGTGATCTGGCCGGTAAAGATCGCCAGCGGGAAATTCCACGGGCTGATGCAGGCAAAGACGCCTCGGCCCTCGAGCAGCAGGCGGTTGGATTCTCCGGTGGGACCGGTGAGCTCAACGGGCTCGCTGAAGAGGCGACGCGCCTCGCTGGCGTAGTAGCGACAGAAGTCCACGGCCTCACGGATTTCGGCAATGGCGTCGGGCAAGGTCTTGCCTGCCTCGCGCACCAGCAGCGGGATGAATCGATCGCGCGCCAGCTCCAGCGCATCGGCGGCGCGCAGCAGGCAGGCGGCCCGTTCGTCCGCAGGGGTGTCATTCCAGGCAGGCTGAGCGGCCGCCGCGCTGGCGATGGCGCGGGCGACATCGATGGCAGTCGTGAGGTGGATCTCGCCCACGACATCGCGCCGGTCGGCCGGGTTGGTGATCACGGCACCTCGCACGCCCGAGTCACTGGTCGCGTGCAAAGGCCGCCCCAGTGTGACTCTTACGCTTGCCTCTAGTGCTTCGATATCCCGCGACTCCCCGAAGTCGACGCCGAGGGAATTGCGGCGGGCAGCACCAAAGAGCGCTATCGGCAGCGGAATATCCGGATGGGGGATCGAGGGCAGCGCCTCGAGCTGAGTGATCGGATCGGCGACGACTTCGTTCACCGGCACGCGTTCATCCATGAATCGGTTGACGAATGAAGTATTGGCGCCGTTCTCGAGCAGGCGGCGCACCAGGTAGGCGAGCAGATCCGCGTGCTGTCCGACCGGCGCATACACGCGAACCGGCGGGAAGTCGGTCACCGTGCGCTGCGCCTGATCGTAAATGAGCCGCCCCATGCCATGCAGCCGCTGAAACTCGCAGCGGCCGCCCGAGGGGCGCAACGCCAGCACGGCACCGATGGAGTGCGCATTGTGCGTGGCGAATTGAGGGTAGATCGCGGGCGCGGCGGCGAACAGCCGGCGAGCGCATGCGAGCCATGCGACATCGGTCGACACTTTGCGCGTGTAAACCGGAAACTCAGCGAGACCTCGCTCCTGCGCACGCTTGATTTCGCTGTCCCAGTAGGCGCCCTTGACCAGGCGCACGCTCATGCGGCGGCCGTTGTCGCGGGCGAGCTGTGCCACCCAATCGATCACGACCGGCGCGCGCCGCCCGTAGGCCTGCACGGCCAGCCCCAGACCCGACCAGTGTGACGTATCGCTATCGCGCGCCAGGGCTTCGATGACCTCCAGCGAGATTTCGAGGCGGTCGGCTTCTTCCGCATCCACCGTCAGGGCCAGTCCCTCAGCAGCCGCCAGCCGCGCTAATTCCCGCGCCCGCGGAATCAGGCGTGCGCGCACGCGCTCTTTCTGTGTCAACGAGTAGCGGGGGTCGAGAGCCGAGAGCTTGATGGAGATCGAGGATCGTGCATGCGGATCGACGCCCGCGATCTGCCGGCCGGCCGCGCCGATGCCGAGGATGGCGCGCCGGTAGGAATCCAGGTACCGGTCGGCATCCTCGTCGGTGCGCGCCCCTTCGCCCAACATGTCGAAGGAGCACAGCGAAAGCTCACGCTCCCGGCCGCTGCGCGCCAGCGCCTCGCCGATCGTGCGACCGACCACGAACTCGCCGCCAATGATGCGCATCCCGCGGCGCAGTGCCTGCCGCACGATCGGGTCGCCGACGCGGCGGGCCAGTCCGCGAAACCAGCCGCCCGTGTCCCGCGACAGCTCGGAGGGAAGATCAACCAGGCCCCCGGTCAGCATCAGCGCCCAGGTCGAGGCATTGACGAACAATGAGTCCGAACGGCCGGCATGTGACGACCAGTCGCCGCCGGCGAGCTTCTCCGCGATCAACCGATCCGCCGTCGCGTCGTCCGGGATGCGCAGCAGTGCTTCGGCCAGGCACATGAGCGCAATGCCCTCCTGATTGGAGAGCCCAAACTCCTGCAGGAACGCGTCCAGATAGGGACGCTCGTCGGCACGTGCACGCGCCCCGGCAACCAGGGCGCGTCCAATTGCCAGTGCGCTGGTACGTTGCCCGGGATCCATCACCGGCAGCAGCGCGCGCACGGCCGCCGCCTCGTCACGATCCGCCGCTTCGTAAAGTGACTGCAAAGGTATCATCGCGCCCTGAGCTTAGCGTGTCCGCTCCTGTGGGTGCACGTCCTGGCGCGTCTGCACGCTTTCCTACAGACAGGCTCTCGAGGCAAGGGGAATGATGGCGCGTGAGAAACACTCCAAAGACCCAAATGAGGCAACCTTCATGCGCGGCTGGACCGGTTCACTGCTGCTTTCGGCGCTGGCTCTGACTTCGGCAGGGTGTATGTCGACGAAGCAGCCCTTGCAGACAGTTCCCCATGTCGAAATTCCCAGGTACATGGGCGACTGGTATGTCATCGCCAATATTCCTTACTTTGCCGAAAAGAACTGCGTGGACTCCATCGAAAGCTATGCGCTGCGACCCGATGGCGATATCGATAACTGGTTCAGCTGCCGCAAGAAGTCGTTCGATGCGCCGATGAAACGCAAAGCCACGGCCCTGGCCACCATAGAAGACAAGGGTTCGAATGCCACCTGGCGGGTACGGTTCTTCAAGGTGGTATCGGTCAAATATCTGATCGTCGACCTGGATCCCGGCTACCAATGGGTCGCTGTGGGTCATCCATCACGCAACTACGGCTGGGTCATGGCGCGTACCAAGACGCTGCCGGACTCGACTTACCAGCGGATCTTGGACCGCCTCGGCACGCAAGGGTACGACAGCACCCGGTTTGTGAAAGTACCGCAACAGACCGCGAGCGCCTCCAGCCAGAACCCGTGACAGTTCTGCTCGCAGCGGCCCTGGTGTCCATGCTGCTGCTATTCGCCGCGGTCTGGGCGATCAGTGTCCGGATCAATAACTACGGGTATCTCGACGTTGTCTGGTCTCTGAGCATCGCGATACTGGCTTCGCAGTATGTCATTTGGGGCAGTGGCGATTCTCATCGACGGATCGCTTTCGGGGCCATCGGTGTGATATGGAGTCTGCGATTGGGGCTTTACATACTGATCCGGGTGAGCAGGGCACACCCAGCCGAAGATGCCCGTTACAGGACGCTGCGCCAGAAATGGCCCGGGCCGTGGCGCTTCCTGTCGTTCTTCGAACTGCAGGCGCTGATTGCAGTGCTGTTCTCGCTGCCGTTCCTGCTGGCGTCCTTTAACAGCGCGCCCGACATCGGAATGGTCGAGATCCTGGGCTTAGGGCTTGCTGCCTGTTCGACATTGGCGGAGTGGTGCGCGGACTGGCAGGCGCAACGATTCAAGCGGATCCCCGCGAATAAGTCATCGGTTGTCAACGTCGGACTGTGGCGTTATTCGCGTCACCCAAATTACTTTTTCGAGTCCCTGGTCTGGTGGGGTTTCTTTATCGCGGCACTGCATTCCCCCTGGGGATGGATCACCGTGGTGTGCCCGCTGCTGATGCTTCATCTGCTGCTCAACGTCACGGGCATTCCCTTGACGGAGAAGCATTCGCTCGAGAAGCGCGGCGAGGCCTATCGGCGGTATCAAAGAACCACCAGCCGCTTCGTGCCGTGGTTTCCAAAACCCGAAGTGGCTGTCGAGGGCGGCGAAGCTTAGGCAGCGTCGGATCGCAATGAGCATCCTGAGGCAGGTTCTGCGACGCCGCTTTCGTCTGACTTTGGCTCTGTCTGGTCGTGCGCGAGGATCCCCTGTCGGAGCTTCATTATCGCGCCGACGACCCAGCCGAATGATTCTATGCAGCGGTCGAAGGCAAAAATCAGAAGATCGCGCTGCTCCTGATCCGAGGCAGCCGTTTGCGCGAGGGCAGAACTCTGTGCAATCAGGCTGGGCAAGAGATCATTGATCCGTTGGTGACCCGTCGAGAGACCATCGACAATTTCGCCCGCGGGGTCGAGGGGATGCCCCGCGAGCACGGGATTCATCGAGACCTCGAGAGTGATGCTCTCGCAACTCAGTGTCAGCGCCCGGGCAATCTGATCCACCTCTTCGAGAGCCGAGATCGTGTTATCGATCGTCAGCACCATATAGAGACTGGAATTGTCGACGCACCTGCCAAATGCAGCAAGTTTCTCCAGCACCCCAGCCCTCCCGTCCATAGCAGCAGCCATCCGATCCATGGTTGTATATCCCAAGTTTGATTTACAGCCTACTGATGCCCCTTCTAATCGTTAAGGAGATCACATAACCACGCGAGGGCGTCGCAATGCGGACCGAGTTTTTCACATCGCGCCGCTGTAGCCTACCGCTGGTCGTACTCGTCGTGGCGTCGCCAACAGGCGCACTTCTGGTTCCGCCCCGCGGTGCACGATCGAGCATGCCGGGCCTATCGTATTCGATGCCGCCCTGGCGTTGTTGCTTGCGGCGCGTGAGCTCCTCCTTTGATGGGCAGGCCTATTCCCAGCTGTCTAGTTTGAGATCATCTGGGTGGGGAGAGCCTTTGCCGGTCTCCAGAAGCGATTTCAGGCTCAGTAGAAAGACCGCCCACTTGGTGCTGCAGTGGTGCATGAATTCCACCGGCTCCTTCCACCCCTGATGCTTGAAGAGGACGATGGTCCACTCACCCTGCTGCTGCAGGTCAAAACTGATCCGGGTGCCGATCCACTCCGTGGGGCCGTCGACAACTTCCCAGCGCACATGCCTGTGCGGATCGAGCTCGAGCACCTTCATGTCGAAGCCGCCGGCGTGGAATCGGAACTGCAGCACCCCTCCGACTTTGCTTTCCCCTTGGGTCTCGCTGGTCCACCAGCCGCGGAGACCTTCAATCGTGGTCAGCGCCTGGTAGACATCATTGAGCGACGATGCCTTGATTCCCACTTTGTGCAAGATATCAACTGTCTGTGATTCGGCCGCTGGCGCTGGCTTCCGTATCGCTGTCGTCGGTGTCGTCATGGTCCTTCTCCGTATCTCAGGTGTGCCTGGTCGATGGTTGGCGGTCGTAAGATAAGGACCGGGTGTCGAACAGTGGGAGTGACAAGTTTGGCGGGATTCCGATGGACTCGCTGATCACGGCCGCAGCGCGCGCACTCGCAGCGGGCGATCCCCTGGGTGCATTGAAGCGGATCGCGCTGCGCGAAGACGCTCCGGCGCTGGCGCTTCGAGGCATCGCGATGGCGCAGCTCGGCGATTTTGCGCGGGCGAAGGGCCTGCTGCGGCGTGCGGCGCGCGCTTTCGGACCGAAGCAGGCCTTGGCCCGCGCGAGGTGTGTCGTCGCCGAGGCCGAAATCGCCCTCGTCTCGCGCGACCTGGGCTGGCCGGCGAAGGCGCTGGACGCGGCGCGGGCGATGCTCGAGGCGCACGGCGACCGGGTGAACGCCGCGCATGCACGGCATTTGGGGATCAGGCGCCTGCTCCTGATCGGACGCCTCGACGAAGCTGAAGGGCTGCTGGCCAATCTCGATACCGCACCGTTTCCGCCTGCGTCGAGGGCAGCCCACGAACTGGCAGTTGCTGGAATCGCGCTGCGGCGCCTCCGGACGACAGCAGCGCGTGCTGCCCTTGCGCGCGCGGAAGCTGCAGCCCGTGCCGCGGGTATTCCCGCGCTGACAGCCGAAGTCGAAAGCGCAATCCGGGTGCTCAGCACGCCTGCTGCGCGCCTGATTGCGGGTGGCAAGCAGCGACTATTGCTGCTCGAGGAAGTGGAATCGTTGCTGGCCTCCCGGGCGCTCGTGGTGGATGCGTGTCGCACTGTCGTGCGCGACGCGCGCACCGTGGTCTCGCTCGCGAGGCGCCCCGTGCTGTTCGCGCTCGCACGCGCGCTGGCCGAGGCGTGGCCCGCCGATGTGCCCAGGGACGTGCTCGTGGCCCGGGCATTCAGAGCCAGGCGCGCCGATGAATCATATCGGGCGCGATTACGGGTGGAGGTCGGGCGACTTCGCACGCTGCTGCGGGGGTTGGCCGCGGTGAGCGCGACGAAGAGAGGATTCGCCCTGGCACCGCGCCGCGCACTCGAGGTTGTCGTGCTGGCGCTGCCTGTCGAAGAGGGGCATGCGGCGGTGCTTGCCTTCCTGGCTGATGGGGAGTCCTGGTCGAGTTCGTCGCTGGCACTGGCGCTGGGCAAGAGTCAGCGCAGCGTGCAGCGCTCGCTCGATGCGCTGGCGGCTGCAGGCAAGGTGCAGTCGTTCAGTGGCGGTCGGGCGCGTCGGTGGCTGACCCGGTCCGTGCCGGGATTCACGACGACCTTGTTACTCCCCGCTCCGCTGCCGATTGACTAGGATGGCCACATGAGTAAGTCAACCGCCGAGATTGTGCGTGAGTACGGACCCTTTCCGGGTGCCGGGCGAGTGAACGGGGTCACCTACGACGGTCAGCACGTGTGGTTTGCTGCCGGAGATAAATTGCACGCCTTCGATCCTGCGAGCGGGCGGGTGCATGGCTCGATTGATATCGCCTGCCACGCAGGGACGGCCTTCGATGGTCAGCACCTGTTTCAGATCGCCGAGGATCGAATCCACAAGATCGATCCGGCGACCGGACGCGTGCTCGCAACGATTCCGGCGCCCGGTGGCGGAGGTGACTCCGGGCTCGCGTGGGCCGAAGAGGCACTCTGGGTGGGGCACTATCGGGAACGAAAGATTTATCAAATCGATCCGCAGACCGGGGCGATCATTCGCACCATCGAAACCAATCGCTTCGTCACGGGGGTGACCTGGGTCGACGGCGAACTTTGGCATGGCACCTGGGAAGGCGAAAAAAGCGAATTGCGGCAAGTCGATCCCCAAACGGGCGAGGTTATCCAGAGCCTCGATATGCCAACCGGAATGAGCGTGTCGGGGCTCGAGTCCGATGGTGGCGATCGGTTCTTCTGCGGGGGAGGGAGCAGCGGCAAAGTAAGGACCGTCCGCCGGCCAAAGCGGGGTGCGGTCTACAAATAGCGGCCTTGGTTTGCCCGGCTACGGACGCTGGCGTTTGAGGTCAGGACAGACCCGCTCCCGATCGAAGAAGCCGGGTTCATAGGCAATCGACACACCCGATGCTTCAAATGCTTCGTGCAGCGGCCGCAGCAGGATTCGACAGGCATCCTCAGGACAGTGGGTTGCGACGCTTCGTGTCCACGGGGAAGTAGAAAGCCGAACACATCAGAATTTCGATTGCAGTGCCAGCAGGCGCGCACCGACTGCGCGATAAAATACGCGTGACATCGGAGGTTGGCCTCTGATTTTGGCGGCAGCCATTTTTTGAATGGCGCGGCATCCATGCGGTCCGGCAGGAACCAGGTTTTCCGGCCTGCATCCCATCGCGCACCTCGTCGCTTCGCATCGTCCTTCTCGTGAAAAGGCACATTCAAGTCGGTGCGCGGCGTTGCGTTGCTTCCATCGTGGGAAGCGCATCATGGGTCAACGCCGAAGAAGCAAGGTAAGATTTCGCGGCGACGCCGCTTCAGGGATATCGAGATCAGCCATGTCTGCTGCGCCACTGAAACTGCTTTCTTCGATGGCCACCCGCGAGGTTTTGGGCGAGCTTGCGTCCCGATATCAGCGCGCGACGGGACAGCCTGTGACTGCTGAAGCCGCGGGTGGCGTCGACGTGGCTAAGCGCGTGCAGCTTGGCGAGGCAGTAGACATAGTCATTCTGGCCAGCAATGCCATCGATAGATTGATGGCAGAAGGCAAGCTGCTCGCCGGCAGCCGCGTGGATCTTGTGAAATCGGGCATCGCAATTGCGGTACGCGAGGGCGCGCCCAGGCCGGAGATCGGTACCGAGGAGGCAGTGAAGCGGGTAGTGCGTGCCGCCAGAAACTTGAGCTATTCGACCGGCCCCAGCGGCGCATACCTGGAGAGGATGTTCGCGCGCTGGGGCCTCCTGGACGAGATCCGTTGCCGTATCGTCGTGCCTCCTCCCGGTGTGCCCGTCGGAACACTGATTGCCAACGGAGTGGTAGAACTTGGATTTCAGCAGTTGAGCGAGCTGCTGAACCTGTCAGGGGTCGAAGTCGTGGGGCCACTGCCGCCGGCGATCCAAACCCTCACGATTTTCTCCGGTGGCGTCTCCGCCACCTGTGGACAGCCCGCAGCCGCTCGCGCGCTGCTGGATTACCTGGCTTCGTCGGCAACTGCGGAGATCAAGCTGGGATACGGCATGGAGGCCGTATAACGAGGCGCGACTTCAAGCCCACCCTGTTCTATCCGCGGTGGCCAAAAAACGCAATGGAAATATATGGTTACGTCCAGGCGAGGCTGCCTATCGTCTCGGCGATGAACTGCATTTCGGGTTCGCTGTCAGGCGGGAGCTCGCGAAAGGCATCGCTTGTGGATTCCATTCGCGCTCGTATTGAACCGCTGGGAGGTATCGAGCTGGAAATTGCGCCTCGCGAGGCCATGCGTGAACCGGTGGCCTTGGATAGATGATCGTTCTCGATACCAACGTGCTTTCTGAGGCGCTGCGGCTCGTACCGGATCCTTCCGTTCTGCAGTGGCTGGCGAACCAGCCACGGAAGTCTTTGTTCACGACTACCGTGACGCAGGGCGAAGTTCTGTACGGGATTCGAGTACTGTCCGACGGCAAACGCAGGCGGGGACTATGGGAAGCCGCGACGCAGATCTTTTCCGAAGATTTTGCGGGCCAGGTGCTGAGTTTCGATAGCAATGCCGCGGACATGTACGCAGAGAGCGCGGCGCTGCGACGAATCTCGGGAAATCCTATCAGCCAATTCGATGCCATGATTGCCGCCATAGCGCGGTCAAGAGGAGCAAGTCTCGCCACGCGCAACGTGAAGGATTTCGAGGATTGCGGCGTTGATGTCGTCAATCCGTGGGCGGCATAGCCAGCCCCGGATCAGAGCCGTATTTGACCTCCCGCTATTGCAGAGCGCCGCGTACCGATGTGATCCGATCCGTATTGAAGCCGAGCCAGTGCATTCGGCCCACGTAGCGGGCGTGCTCGACCTTGATACAGCGATCCATGATTACCGTGAGACCCGCCTGTTCGGCGATCCGCGCACCTTCTTCGTTGATCACGCTGAACTGAGTCCACAGACAGCCCGCCCCGATGGCGACCGCCTGCGCGGCAATTTCCGGCAGTGCGGAAGGGGCGCGGAACACATTGACGATGTCCACTTTCTCCGGCACCTCGTGCAGAGTGGGGAAGCACCGCTGCCCAAGGATCTCTGACTCCCGCGGGTTGACCGGAATCACACGGTAGCCGTGGCGCTGCAGGTAAAAGCCGACAAAATAACTGGCACGCATCGCATTGGCGGATAGTCCGACGACGGCGATGGTCTTGGCATTCAGCAGCACCCGCTGAATCGCCAAAGGATCCTGGTAGCGCGACAGATTGCTGGCCGTCATTGCGCACGCTCCAACGGCAGCGACGCGCGGACCCGTGCAAAGCCCTGTTCGAGGTCCCAGAGCAGATCGTCGACATCTTCAATTCCCACCGAGAGCCGGATGGTCCCCGGTCCGATGCCGGCGGCGGCCAACTCCGGTTCACTGAGCTGGCGGTGTGTGGTGCTGGCCGGGTGGATGACAAGACTTTTTGCATCGCCGACATTCGCCAGGTGCGACCACAGCGTCAGCCCGCGGATGAACTCCTGTCCAGCCGATCTTCCTCCCGCAATGTCAAAAGAGAACACCGCGCCGGCGCCGCGCGGCAGGTACTGCTCGGCCAGCGATCGGTACTTGCTCGCGGGCAGCCCCGGGTAGGTCACTCTCGAGGCCAGTGTGTGAGATTCGAGGTAGCGGGCGACTGCCGCCGCATTCTCGACGTGGCGGATCATCCTGACAGACAGCGTTTCGATGCCCTGCAGCAACAGGAAGGCGTTGAACGGACTCATGCAAGCCCCCAGATCCCGCAGGGTTTCCGCGCGCAGCTTCATCAGGTACCCGTACAGGCCGAAAGTCTCATGAAACTGCAATCCGTGATAGGCGGGGGAGGCCGCGGCCACGACCGGGAATCGGCCGTTCGACCAGTCGAACTTGCCTGAGTCCACGACGATGCCACCGATACTGGTGCCGTGGCCGCCGAGGAATTTGGTGACCGAGTGCAAGACAATGTCCGCGCCCCAATCGATCGGTCGACACAGGTACGGCGTCGCAAAGGTGTTGTCGACGAGCAGCGGCAATCCGCGCTCGTGCGCTATGGCGGCGATGGCCTCGATGTCGAGCACATTGCCGCCCGGATTGCCGATAGTTTCCCCGAAGAATGCCTTGGTATTGCTCCGAATCGCAGCTTTCCAGGCCCCGAGATCGTCCGGGTCCACCCACGTCAGCTCGACCGCGAGCTTGCGCAGGACGTGTTTGAACTGGTTGACCGTCCCGCCGTACAGCGCTGACGAAGAAACGACATGGTCGCCGGGTTCCAGCAACGTGAACAGCGCGGCGGCCTGTGCAGCCAGGCCACTGGCAAAGGCTACGGCCCCGCAGCCATTCTCCAGGCTGGCGGTGCGCTCCTCGAGTGCAGCCACCGTCGGATTCATGATCCGGGAGTAGGTATTCCCGTACTCCTGCAGGTTAAAGTACGCGGCCGCCGACTCAGGATCCTCGAAGACGTAGCTCGTCGTCTGGAAAATCGGCACCGCACGCGCGCCGGTATTGGGATCCGGGCGCTGGCCAGCGTGCAGCTGACGGGTCTCAAAGCCGAATCGTCTGGGCTGTTCCAAGGGAACGCTCCCGTCTACGCCAAGGGTGCGCCATCTTAGGCTGCCCTTCGCGCAGGTCCAACATCAGCTGTTAACATCGCTGATAACAAAGGCTGCCCGAATTGGGCTATCGTCCAAAGCTGGTCGCCGGCCTCAGCTCGCCACCCTCCGCTCTGGCGGACCCGGCCAGTCGCAGAAATATCAATTAGAAAGAGGAGATAGACAGATGGGTAACATCGTCAACAATGGGGTCAATGTCGATGCGCTGCTTGCGGCGCGTGAAGCGCTGAAGAATGCGCCGGCGGCGGGCGAATTCACCTGGCGTGCCTCGTGCAAGTGGCTCAACGGCACACATGCCCGGTCGACCGTTCAGGGATTCCGCGGTCTTGGGGAGGAGCAATCGCACAAGTCCGAGTTCTCCTTCGACACGGATCATCCAACAATCTTCGCCTCGGAGGATAACGGCGCGACCCCGGTCGAAGTGGTCCTGGTCGGTCTCGCCAGTTGCCTGACGGCCGGTGTTGCGGCCGTGGCGCAGAATCGCGGCATTCAGCTGCGTTCGGTGGAAGCGCGACTCGAGGGCAAGATGAATATCGCCGGTATCCTGGGCATCGACGGCGACGTCCGCAATGGCTATGACAGCATCAAGGTCACGTTCCACGTCGATGCCGATGCCTCGAAGAAAGAGATCGAGGCACTGGTCGCACAGTCCCAGAAGCGTTCGGCGGTTTTCGACATCATCACCAACCCGACCGACGTGACCGTCGAGGTCGTCTGAGGCGGCTTCGACGCGAGGGGCGGATACCGGCATAGAACGTTTCACGACAGTCATCATCGGGGCCGGCCACGCCGGACTCTCGATGAGCCGTGTTCTCAGCGAGCGCTCCATTGAGCACGTCGTGCTCGAGCGGGGAGAAGTCGCGAATTCCTGGCGCCGGGAGCGATGGGACTCGCTGCGCCTGCTGACACCCAACTGGCTGAGTCGGCTGCCCGGCTATGCCTACGCGGGTTCCGATCCGGACGGGTTCATGAATCTGCCGGAGGTCGTGAACTTCATCGCCAGTTTTGCGGCCGAGACTTCGGCACCGGTACGAACTCATGCAGCCGTTACTTCCGTGAGGTCGATCGAGGGTGGGTACGAGGTAGCGACAGAACAAGGCGAAATCCATTGCCGCTGCCTGGTGATTGCCAGCGGTGCAAACAACACTCCGCGGGTGCCGGACCTGCATCGGGGAGTACCGCAGTCGGTGCATTGTTTGACAACTTTCAGTTACCGCAACCCGGACACGCTGCCGGCCGGTGGCGTATTGATCGTCGGAGCGGCCGCGACGGGCCTGCAGCTCGCCGATGAGATCCATCGCTCCGGCAGGCCTGTCACGCTCTGCGTCGGTGAGCACGTGCGGCTACCGAGGTCCTACCGGGGGCGCGACATACTCTGGTGGATGGAGAAATCTGGCGTATGGAATCAGCGTTACGATCAGATCGAGGATCTCGAGCGCGCGCGCCGATTGCCGTCGCCGCAGCTCGTCGGTACGCCCGAGCATGCCACTCTGGGGCTCAATACCTTATCTCGCGCGGGCGTCGAGATCGTCGGCAAGCTGGCAGCCGTCCGCGACGGCCGCGCGTTGTTTTCGGGCGGTCTCGCCAATCAATTAGCCCTCGCGGATCTCAAGATGGAACGGCTGCTCGATACCTTTGACGCCTGGGCGCGCGAAAGTCACATCGACTCCGAGGTCGGTCCGGTCGAGCGCTTTGAACCCACGCAGGTAGCGCCATCGACGCGGCTTTCTCTGGACCTCCGCAGCGGAGCGATCCGCACGATCGTGTGGGCCACCGGGTACCGTCCGGATTATCGCTGGCTGAATGTCCCCGTGTTCACTCACAAGGGGGAGTTGCGCCACGATGGCGGCGTCGTTAGCGAGGCACCGGGTATGTACGTCCTGGGGCTGCCCGTGCTGCGGCGTCGCAAGTCGACGTTTATCAATGGCGCCGAAGCCGATGCTCGCGACCTTGCGAAGCATCTGGCCGGCTACCTCGCCGGTGCGTCGGCGGGTGTATGATTCGGTCCCTATTCCATCACTTGGAGTCATTCTGTGTCCGATGATGTTCAAGCCGAACTCGAGCGCCTTAGAGCCGAGAACGAGGCCCTGAAGAAGACGGGTCGAGGCAAGCTTTCCATGAAAGTCAGCGAGAAAGGAGCGCTGTCCGTTTATGGCATGGGCAGATTTCCGGTGACGCTTTATAAAGAGCAGTGGCTCAGGCTCCTTGGCATTGCCGATGACATCAGGATGTTTATCGAAGCAAACGACCAGAGTCTAAAAACAAAGGACTGACGGGCGGCGTCGGCGTCTACAGACCAATCCAACCGTCCGCGGGGCCGGAACGTATCCGACCCCGCAGCGCGCTTAGCCAATAAAACGCATCAATCCTAGTTGTACTCAACAACCAGTTCGTTACTGACATTCCAAACCCCCGGAGCATTCCATGCAATGCGTTCCGCTTCGTCCTTCTGATACCAAGAATCCACCGTGCCGTTGAGTGTCGCCTTATGACCGGAGACCGTAACGCGGATATGCTTGCTGGACACAGACCAGTTACGCTTTAGCGCACTTTCTATGGCCGACTTTTCGATGGCATCGTCAGTTCGGGATTTGACCTTGATGTTGTTTGATACTCCAGTCACGCCTGTAAGGCTTCTTACAGTCTCCTTCGCGGCGTCACTCTGGAAGTTCCACTCCACCTGGCCTTCCAGGGTAACCCATCCTTTTTCAACGTTCGCCGTTACCGAGCTGGAGGTAACGTCCGGGTTCCACTTGAAGGCGTTGACTATTTCGGTTGCGATGTCGCCATCGTCCTTCTTGGCCCAGCTGCTGGGGTACTTGATTTCAATCTTTTCGACCACGGCCTTTACGCCTACGACTCTCTTCACCGCATCTTCTGCCTCCATTTTCTTGGCGTAACCGTCAACGGTTCCGGTGAGAGTGATGACGCCATCTTTGGAGGAAACACCAATCTCCGCTTCGCGTAATAGCGGTTCCCACTTGAGTTCTGCGATTACGTCATGTTGCAATTGTGAATCGGTCCTCATAAATTTTATCCTCGTTAAATCAGTTGGAAATGCGCCGCCCCAGGCCTCGATGATCTGCCAATGGCAGACTCGCTCTTGGTTTCCAGCGCCATTCACCATGTCAGGAATACCTGATGATCTCGGTACGGCAACCCACACGCATGCTTGGTGTGAACCGAACCCGAGCAAAGGAACGATTATTACCTGCCGCCAACGAGCGTATCCGTTGCACGCGATCGAGGGCTTGATGGACTCAACCAGACATACCCAGGTGATTGGCGGCGCGAGCTACAGTTCATTATCGCTGGTACTGCTGCCGGCGCAGGAGCAAAAATTGGACTGACG
>Ga0181525_10001068_pt1 | contig 23791 bp, 19 predicted proteins | sample PEATcosm2014_Bin_48_FD_121100 | JGI IMG/M metagenome (GOLD analysis project Ga0181525, IMG submission 121100) | Peatland microbial communities from MTU Mesocosm Facility, Houghton, MI, USA - PEATcosm2014_Bin06_10_metaG | ecosystem: Environmental > Terrestrial > Soil > Wetlands > Peat | place... | reverse complement strand
GCGTCCATGCCGTCCCAGTCGGGCGGCCCGTCCTCAAGCTCGGGATCGGCCGGCTCATCCTCATCCACGTCGGACGCCAACCTCGCCGCCCACTCCGCGTCGTCCATCCAGTCGACGCTGACGGCGGGCAGGCGAGTCCAGTCGGCCGGGTCGGAGGCCGCGGCGTCATCCGGCCGGCCATGGGGCTGCCGAGCGGGATCCTCGTCCCGCCCTGGCCCGCCGGCCGGTCCTGCGGACATGAGCCACCGCCCGTTCAGGTAATTGATCTTTAAATCATGTTCCAGCCTATCTTCAAATATAATAGCGAAAACGGTACTCCGACGCAATCCGACACGCTGTTCGGAAAATGCGCGTAGGCAAGGCGGCGCGTTCACCGACAACGGGGAACCGGACGGCCACCATCTCCGGCACCCCGGCCAAGAACACCAACGGCAGCCGCGCCCTCACCATCACCGCCACCAACCAGGTCGGCACCGTCAGCCAGACCTTCACCCTCAAGGTCCGCCGCTCGTAACCTGGTCAGCCGCCCGGCCGAAGGCGGCGAAGGCGGCGGGGGTGTCGATGCGCCAGTCGTGGCTGCCGTTGGCGTCGAGCCAGACCAGCCCGAGCAGGTGATCGGTCCTTACCCCGGCGAACAGGTCGGCGATCTTCGCGACCTGGCCGGCCTGCGACGTCGCCCCGGTCGCGGCGACCAGGATCGGGTCACCGGTCAGCGCGCGCAGATCGGTAAGCGTCGGGCCGAACAGCGTGCTGAAGGTTTCGTCCGGCCGGTAGTAGTAGCCGTCCATGCCGACCCAGGTGACGTACGTGCCGCCGGGCCACCAGGCATCGGGGTTCGCCACCGCCGCATCGCCGGCGGATACCGATTCGACGGTCCACAGCCAGGTGACGTTGTCTGCCTGCTGAGCCCGGAACACGGAAACGATGTGCCGCCACGCGGCGATGAAGTCCGAGGGACGGGCGCTGCGGTAACCCCAGGAATACCAGTCGCCATTCATCTCGGATCCGAAGGACAGCACGACGGGATGACCGTAGCGCCGCACCGCGTCGGCGTAAGAAACCAGGTAGCCGTCTTGGCTGCCGTCCGCGATTTCGGTCAGCGATACCCCGGCTGGTTGTATCCGGACGAGCGGCATAATGTGCAGTTGGCTCGCGGCCGAGGCGAATGCCGCCTGGAATGGCTCGTGCCAGGAACTGTAGTACATGGCAAGGCGAAGCTTGGTGCCGGCCCGGGACGCAAACGCCTCAAGCGGGGCCACGGAATCCGGCAGGCCGGCCATGTAAACGCCGGCGAATGGCGCGGGGTCGGCGCGGGGCGCCGCCCGCACGGGCCTGATTACCGCCGTGGTCAGCCGGCGTACGGAGCTGCTGTCATGTTCGGCCCGCATGCCCACTTTGACCCCGGCGAACGCGGCAATTGCGAGCACGACGAACATGGCAGCAAGTTTAAATGGCTTCACTAACGGCCCCCGGGGACGTCTCGGTAGCATCCCGATGTGGTTACGTCTCGGCATCAACCATAGCACTGCGGAAAGCGTCGAAGGCCATGATCCGCCGGACCTTCGTTGAAATTAAGACCGTCACGTTATGGCAAAAGGTAACCAGATGCCGTGGTCGCGATCAGGTATCCGAGATTGGCCGAAATCCGGTAAAAGACGACCAGCTAGCGTGTTCGGGACGGCTGCTAGGAGCCAACCAGGGCGCCCGGCAAGTGTGGCCACTGCTCTATGGGATGATGCAGCCAGATAGTCTCGGGAGAGATCGCAATGCGCATTCTTGTTGATCAATCCGGACATGAGCTGCAGAATATGGGCGATATCGCGATGCTGCAATCATGCGTCTCGCGCTTGCTGTGGCAGTGGCCGGATGCCGATATTACCGTTATTGCCCGGTCGGCGGCGCTGCTAGCGGAGTTCTGCCCGGATGCAAGCCCGATCTGGCGTGCCTCCGATCGCCGACTGGCTCGTTGCCTTCCCGGGCGGTATCGCTCGCTGTGGCAGACCACCGTCCCTTACCTTTCCGCCTGGGTCGCCCGCAAGCGAATATCGCTGGCGCAGCCCCGCACCGCGTTGCAGGCGGTGCGCGCCGCGGACGCGGTCGTGGCCGCGGGCGGTGGCTATCTCACGGATGTCTGGCGATGGCAGGCAATGGGCGTGCTCGGGGGTCTCTCGATGGCTCAGCGTCTCGGCAAGCCGACGGCGATGTTCGGGCAGGGAATAGGACCGATCCGTCACCGAATGCTTCGCATGCAAGCCCGTGCCGTGCTGCCGAGGCTAGCCGTGCTAGGCCTACGGGAAGGCCTCATGGGCCGTGACCTGGCGCTATCGCTCGGCGCGCGGCCGGGTGCCGTGACCGTGACCGGAGACGATGCCCTCGAGCTGATAGCGAACAACGGGACGCTCGACGGTGACGCGCTCGGGATTAACCTGCGGATCACTCGTTACGCGGGCGTTGATCGGGCGGTGGCGGCCGCCGTCGGAGAGGCGATCGTCGCCGAGGCCGCCGCGCTGGCTGCTCCCGTGGTGGCCTTGCCCGTGTCGCGGCATCCGATCGAGTCTGATGTCGAAGCCATCCGCTACATGCTCCGGGCGGACCGGCCGCACGCTGACGTCATCCTGCGCGATATAGGTACCCCGGAAGCGCTTGCCCGGGCCGCTGCAAGCTGCCGGACGATCGTCACAGGCAGCTATCACGCGGCGGTATTCGGATTGGCCCAGGGCGTACCCTGCGTGTGCATAACGAACTCCCGCTATTACGACGGCAAGTTTACCGGTCTGCGTGCTCTTTTCCCGGAAATATGCCGTGTTATCCCGCTTGATTCCCCCGGCTTTGACGTCGGTCTGCGCACCGCCATTCGCAAGGCCTGGAACATTCCCGTTCCATTGCGCGCGGCGGCCCGGATCGCGGCCACACAACAGCGAGATGCGGGGCGCGCCGCATACGCGCAGTTCAGAGATATGATCGCTGGCACATTGTGGCCGGGGGCGGTCGTCTGAATGTCAGGAATCTGCCCGGCTTGGCGCACTGAAAAAGAGCGAAATGAACGCACTTGACCGATACGCCGGTCCTTCGGCCTTTGCTCGCAAGGAGCAAGCACTTGACCTTTTCGCGGCGCTGATTGCCGCCGCGCTCATCGCGGGCGTCTGCGCCGGCTGGTCGGGTCCGCCGAGGATCGCGATGACGCTCGCGTTTGCCTTCTTCGTGCCCGGGCGCGCCATCGTAAGCAACTGGCCCCGGATGGCACGATGGTCCGCTGCGGCCATGCCGATGGTGCTCAGCCTCGCCATCGTGTCGGTTCTCAGCACTGCCGCGCTGTGTGTCCACCAGTGGCATCCGATCCAGCTCTTCGACCTTGAGGCCGCATTGAGCCTCGGCGGACTGGCGATCGGAACGAAACGCAGGCATCCGCCTGCAAACGCGCTGACGGGGCGTCCGGGAGATGAGGCAGGTGGGTGATGGTGCGGCCATCTGGGTGGGCTGGCTGGACCTCGATAGCCGGGAACCCGTCGTCGGCTCGACCGGCTCCGCGACCTTGCATTACGCCCGCGCGCGCATCATGGTCCGCTACCACAAGGCGCCCCTGGGGTATGTCAGCATCCCGGTAGCACCGGTCGAGACGCTAACGTTCCGGGCACGCAAGGCTGCCAGCGTGACGCTGGCAGCGCCGCTGCGAGCGCACCTCGATGCGGATCGCCTCTTCGAGACGCAAGCTGGTGCCAAGGACTGGGAAACTGTGCTGGCGTGCCCGCGACGCTTTCCGGTCTCCGGCGGTCCGGGTCTGAGCATTGTCATCTGCACCAGGGACCGGGCGCGCGGCCTGGCGGCGTGCCTGCCAACGCTGCGGAAGATCTCCTTCAGCCCGCTGGAGATCCTGGTCGTCGATAATGCGCCGACGAGTTCGCAGACCCGCGATGTGACGATGGCAGCGGCTCGCGAAGACAGCAGAATCCGCTACACGTGTGAGCCGCGAGCCGGCCTGTCTCGAGCCCGCAACCACGGCCTCACGCGCGCCCGGTTCGACGTAATCGCTTTCACCGATGACGACACAATGGTCGATCCGAACTGGCCATGTGTGATAGCTGCTGGATTTGCGGCCGATACCGAGACGGTGTGCGTAACCGGGCTTGTTGCCTCTGGCGCGCTGGACACTGGCTGCGAACGCTACTTCGACTCGCGTTACTCCTGGGGTGAGGCATTCGAGCCCCACCGGTATGACCTGGCCGAGCATCGTCACCAGTCTCGGCTCTATCCCTTTCGCGCCGGAATCTTCGGCACTGGGGCGAACTTTGCGATCCGGCGGGATGCCATCGTCAGTCTCGGCGGATTCGATCCGTTGCTCGGTGCCGGCGGGCCGGGGCTCGGCGGCGAGGACCTCGATATCTTCCTCCGGATCATTCTGGCCGGCGGCAGGATTAGCTATCTCCCGGCCGCGCTGATCTGGCACAAGCATCGGGCCAGCGTGGCGGCGCTGGCGGAGCAGGTTTTCTGCTACGGCCACGGCCTGGGCGCCTATCTGGCGAAGCATATTTCCAGCGACCAGATGCGAGCCCAGATAGTGACCTGGGGGCTGCCTCAGGTCCGGGTGGTGTCGCTGCGTATACGCCGGGCCTCCCGTGATAGCCAACTTAGGTCCAGAGGCCGACGCCTGGCGCTGATCGAGGCCAGGGGCGTGATTGTGGGCGCCCTGCGCTACCGCCGGGCCGCCCGGCAACTCTCTAACCATCCGTCAAGGAGGGTAGCGAGCGCGTCAGCCGTCGCCAGTAAGGAGGGGCCGGCCGGGACCGTGCGCGGCACGGGGCCGGCCGGGACCGTGCGCGGCACGGGGCCGGCCGGGACCGTGCGCGGCACGGTGAGGAAGGCGATCCACCCGGCCGATCTCGTCCTTCCGATCAGCCTCGGGCTATGGATCGCAGGCATATGTCAGACCCATGTCACGGTGCCGGGACCTTACGGCCTCCCGGCCGACCTGCCGCTGGTCTTTTACGCCGGGATAGCACTGCTCATCGTCTCGGCGGCAGCCGAGCTGGCGCGCAGACGTCCATCGCGCTGGCGAATGTCGGTGCATACCGCCGTGCTTGTGACCATGCTGTACGGTGCTGCCCCGCTGGTATATTCACAGGGTCGGTATGCCTGGCTCTACAAGACGACGGGCGTTGTCCAGTACATTGATGCAACCGGCCAGCTCAATAGGCACATTGACATTTACCAGAATTGGCCCGGTTTCTTTGCCGCCGCCGCATGGTTCGACCAGGTGGCCGGCGTATCGAGTCCTCTTGCCTATGCCAAATGGGCGCAGCTGGTCTTCGAGCTTGCCGCGCTGCCGCTGCTATATCTGTGTTACCGTGCGCTGCCGTTGACTAAGCGGCAGCGCTGGATAGCCCTCCTGCTGTACGCGGGCAGCAATTGGATCGGGCAGGACTATTTCTCGCCGCAGGCCCTGGCCACGCTTTTCTGCCTGGCGATCATGGCGATCGCGATACGCTGGCTCAACGTTAAGAACTCGGCTGCGTACCGGTCGGCTACATCGATAAGTCGACCGTCTGCGGCCGCCTGCGCGATGCTCATCTCGCTATACTTTGTCCTGACTTTTACCCATGAGCTGTCGCCCTATATTCTCGCTGTCCAGCTCGGTGGTCTTGCCGTCGCGGCGCTGCTGCGGCCGCGCTGGCTCCCGCCGTTGCTGGCAGCGATCGCGGCGTGTTACCTGCTACCGCGATTCAGTTATGTTAACAGCCACTATGGGCTGCTGAAATCAATTGGCAACTTCTTCGGTAATGCAACGACGCCCAAGCACGACGGCACACCGGCCGACAGCGAGCGCCTGACTGACCTGTGCGTCAGGGTGCTGTCCTTCTTCGTATATGGCCTGGCGGCAATGGGAGCGTGGCTGCGCCGCAGATCCGGTCGTACCGTACGGGCACTGCTGGTCCTTGCCCTGACTCCGGTCGCGGTCCTGGGCCTTCAGTCGTACGGTCAAGAAGCCATCTTCCGGGTGTACCTGTTTTCCCTGCCATGGGTGGCCGCGCTTGCCGCGTCGGCGCTCGCCCCTGCTCACGCCTTGCCTGCCCGCGGCTGCCCGCCGGCCCGCGGCTGCCTGCCGGCCCGCGGTGTCGCGCTGCGGACGGCGGTGGCGCTGTTGACCGCGGTGGCGCTGTTCTTTCCCGCGTTCTACGGCGACGACAGCTTTAACGTGATGACCGGCTCCGAGGTATCTGCGCTTGCCGAATTTCTGCAGAAAGCACCGCCCGGACCCATATTTTCCGCCCTAGGGAATGCGCCATTGGCCGATACCTCCAGGTACTATCTCTTTCAGTATCTGGATATTTTCGGGATTTACGGCCTGGTCCACACAAAGACCGTACCGGTTAATATAGCCGACCTCATCGTGAACAGCTCCCTGACCTACACAAATGGCACGAAGCCGGTATATGTGGTAGTTACCTCCAGCATGACCGCCTATGCCGAGGAATATGGCGTCGTCGCACCGCGCAGTTTCACCGCGTTGCTTCGGGCGCTGTCGCATTCGCCGGCCTGGAGGCTGGTCGTTAATCAGCCCGGGACAGTCGTCTATGAGCTGCCGCCGATATCGCCGGCTGGCTAGCCGGCTAGCAACGGAGGGAAGTGTCCCGTGCACGGCCAGCAGACCCTGGCGGTCACCGTCGTCATCTGCGCTTACAGCGACCTGCGATGGGAACGGACCAGGGCCGCGGTCGAGTCAGTCCTTACCCAGGATCCCGGCCCCCGGCAAGTACTGCTGGTCGTCGATCACAATCCTGGCCTGGCAGACCGGGCCCGCCGCGCCTTCGGCGCGGCCATGGTCATGCAGAGCGAGGATCCTGCCGGGCTGTCGGGCGCGCGGAACACCGGGCTGCGGGCCGCGACCCAGCCGATAACGGCCTTCCTTGACGATGACGCTCAGGCCCGGCCGGGCTGGCTGGCCAGTCTGATCGAGCCGTACGGCTCCCCGGCCGTGGTGGCTACCGGAGGCAGCGTGCAGCCGCAGTGGCCGGCCCGCCAACCGTCCTGGCTCCCCCCCGCCTTCTACTGGGTCGTCGGATGCAGCTACGCGGGGCTGCCGACCACGACCGGCGCGATACGTAATCCGATCGGCGCGAACATGAGCCTGCGCACCGAGCTGGCGCTGGCGGCGGGCGGGTTCAGCTCGGCGATAGGCCGGGTCGGCGGCAACACCCGCGGGTGCGAGGAGACCGAGCTGGCGATCAGGCTGACCGCGGGCCGTCCCGGTGCTACGGTCCTCTACGTTCCCGGCGCTGCCGTGGACCATCACGTGGGGCGGGACCGCCTGACGGTCGGATACCTGGTCCGCCGTTGCTGGCACGAAGGCATGTCCAAGGCCACCGTCGTCCGCCTGGCCGGTACCGCCGTCGGCCTGCAAAGTGAACGATCTCACCTTACGACCGTGATCCCGGCCGCGCTGCTGGCGGATCTGCGCAGATCGCTAACCGGCGAGGTGGACGGAATCCGCAGGATCGCCGTGTCGCTCGCCGGAATTGCCGCTGCCGTCGGCGGATACATCGCCGGCCGCACGGGCCTTAACTGGCCGTATCCGCGGTGAGGGCTCGCTGCGCGCCGTTGCGGCCCGGCGAGCTTCCCGCGGCGCGGCGGAATCCGCTGTACCGGAGCAGCTACGCGCTTGTGACGAATACCGTCGGCACCACGGTTGTCGGCGTCGTGTACTGGGCGGTGGCCGCCCATTTGTACAGCCGGCCGGACGTCGGGCGCAACTCTGCTCTTATCTCCGCACTGATCTTGCTGTCCAGCTTCGCCCAGCTGAATCTGGTAAATACCCTGCCGCGTTTCGCCCCAAGGGCGGGCAGGTCAGCGGGTAAGCTCATAGTTTACAGCTACGCGGCCAGTTGCATAGCCGCACTGGCGGTGAGCCTGGCGTTCGTCTTGGTGCTGCCCAGGCTCAGTCGGCAGTGGTATTTTCTGCAAAGTTCGCCGCTGCTGGCGTTCGCGTTCGTCCTCGGCTCGGTCGGCTGGGGCGTATTCGCCCTTCAGGATTCCGCGCTGGTGAGCCTGCGGCGCCCGGCGATGGTGCCGGCGGAAAATTTCGTATACGGCATCGCCAAGCTGCTTTTGCTGTTCCTCATAGCCGGCCTGGTGCCGTCGACCGGTATATTCGTGTCCTGGGTAATCCCTCTAGCGATCACCGTCCCGGGGGTTAACTGGCTTGTATTCCGCCGCTATCTTAGGCGTCTTGACGTGCGCCAGGACGCGTCCGACGTAAGCGGACGCGAAGTGGTCGGGTACGCGTCCGTCGATTATCTGGGATCGGTGCTGAGCCAGGCCTACGGTAACCTCTTGCCACTGCTCGTTCTGTCGGTCTTCGGGGCTGCCGCCAATGGCGCATTTTACCTTGCCTGGACGATCGCCGCCGGACTGGGACTTGTCGCCATTAATTTCGGTATGGCGCTGCTTGCGGAGGGAACAGCAGCGCCCGATAGACTGGCCGAATTGACGCGGGGGATGATGGCCAGATGCCTCCTGATCACGGTGCTCGGCGCCGCCTTCCTATTGTGCGCGGCGCGCCCCGTGCTCGACGTCTACGGACCTGCGTACACCAGCAGCGGGGCCTCGCTGCTGAGGCTCCTCGCGCTCGGCGCGGTGCCCAACAGCATCGTGATCATGTCGTTCGCGCTGGATCGGATAGCCGGCCGGGTCGGCCGCGCGGCACTGATCAGGCTCGCGCTGACCTGCCTGGTACTGGGCGGCAGCTGGATCCTGGCCAAGCGATATGGGATCGACGGCATCGCGCTCGCCTGGGACGGCGCAAATACCCTGGTGGCAGTTACCCGATCGCGCATGCTCATGTCCGCGGCCAGGAAGCGCCCCGCACCGCGGGTTCCCGGCCGGCACGCCAGGAGCGCCGCAAGAAAGTGAGCTGGAGCCGTTCCTTAAGCCGCTTAGGGCCTGCCAGACCTTAACCGAGCGTATGAGCAGCGAACCGTCGCACCCGCCGGCCTGGTGAGGTCGGTAATCCGCCAGATCGGCGATGAAATACATCATCTGGTGCGGGACATGCTGGCTGGTATACAAGTCGGCCCGTCCGTCGATGAACCAGGCGAGCCCGGAAGGCGTCCAGTAGAGGGTGAATGTATGCCAGCCTGCCGCCAGGTTCGCGGTAGCCGGATGCGCGACTATTCGCGGGCCGGTGACCGGATGAAGATATAGGCCAGTGTAATCAACAGGCGTGCCCCAGTACTCCAGAATGTCTATCTCGGGCGGCCATTTGAGGTTCGCGGCCGCGAGCCATAGACCGGACCATAGCCCCCCGGCTGACGGGATCCGGGCAACTACCTGCACCACGCCATATTCAAAACGGAAACTCGGGTATGTGGTCACCATTCCGGAACGGCAGGCGTACTCTTTCGGCTTACCCTGCGCCGTCCGGCCGCTGGTCGCCACGGGCTGCGCCACCAGATGCAGGGTGCCGTCGAAAACCCGATCCTGAGACGGCAGGAACCACTGGTATTCGGTATTGCCGAAGTTGGTGCACCCGGTGCGAACGTCGGCCCATGGATAGCAGGTGGCCCACACGGAAGCCTCAAGCGAGGAGCCGGTGAAGCCCGCTTCGAAGCCCAGGCGCCACCCGGGACCAGCGGGTGCCACCTGCGGATCCGTCGCAGCTGAGGACGACACTGCCCGGCTGCCGCCGGCCGTCGGTATCGGCTTGGTCAAGTGATATATCCAGAATGCCGCGGCCGCGGCCGCGGCCAGCGCCACCAGCCCACCAAGCATTCGCCGCTTCATCGCTCAATGGTACGGCCGCTTGTCAGGCGCGGGCAGTATCCGGCCATTGTTTCTAACCAAAATGCCATCTTCGGGATATAGCGGAACAGAATCTATGCCCGTGGTCGGCTTGATTGCCAGGTGATTGCGATCTGGCCGGTTAGTGTTGCTACCCTGACCAGGGATTATCGCGGAGTCAGCCGCTATCGAAAAAGTTCCACGGCTTATAAAACTAGGACACATGGTAACATGATGCCGCCGTCACCGTTCTGTCCCCAGATTCGTATCTATGGCCGGATAAGCTGACGATGCCGCAATCATGCGCCCGCTCGCCCTGGCCGAAAGTGACCGTGGTCATTCCCGCGCTTAACGAGGCGCCTAACTTGCCGCATGTGTTCTCGAGGCTGCCGGACTGGCTTCATGAGGTGATCCTGGTCGACGGTCACTCGGCGGATGGCACCCCCGTGATCGCCCGCCACCTGCGGTCCGACGTGCGGATCATCACTCAGAACCGCCGTGGCAAGGGGAACGCCCTGGCCTGCGGGCTGGCCGCGGCAACCGGCGACATCATCGTCATGGTCGACGCCGACGGCTCGGCGGATCCTGCGGAGATTCCGCGGTTCGTTGGGGTGCTGCTTGGCGGTGCGGACTTGGCGAAGGGCACCAGATTCATGCCGGGCGGCGGCAGCGGTGACATTACCCGGCTGCGCCGCCTGGGCAACCGGGCACTCGGCAGCCTGGTCAATGTGCTGTGCCGGACCCGATTTTCGGATCTCTGCTACGGATTCAATGCCGTCTGGCGGCAGCATGTCCCGGTGCTGGGCCTGGACGCTCAATCTGCACCCCCGGACAGCGGCAGGCGGTGGGGTGACGGATTCGAAGTCGAGGCGCTGATTACCATCCGGGCCGCCAGGGCGGGGTTGATCGTCAGGGAGGTCGCCAGCTATGAACATCCGCGTATCCACGGGGTCAGTAAGCTGAACGCCTTCCGCGACGGCCTGCGCGTGCTGCGGACGATCCTGGCCGAACGGCGCCATTCCAGCAGCCGGCAGAATTCAGTCGATCCAATTTCCTCGGAGCCCGTCGAGGCATGAAAGCGCTGGCGTTCAGGATGGGAGCGACGGTGCCTCCGGGCTAGGATTCTCGACGGCGGGCGGCCCGTCCACCGCGGAAGCTCCGGCGTCGCCGGTGCGGTTCTCGGTGATCCAGGTGTCGATGCGCTCCCACCAGTCGTAGAGCCACTGCAGCTGGGCCTCGTGGTCGGCCAAGCGGGGCACCTCGTCGAACGGCACCCGCCACCACCTGGCCCGGATCACCAGGTCGGCGGCGAGGCTGTGCCAGACGTCGCGCACGCTGACCAGGTCGTCCAGGCCCGCGTGGGCGACGAAGATCACGTCCGCGTCCGGGCAGGCGGCGACGGCGGCCAGCGCGCCGCCCGGGTGCGGCGGGAGCAGGTTGGGCATGTCTCTCGCCCGGGCGGCCAGGTCACGGCGGCCCTGGCGTTCCAGCCGCCGGATGCCGCGGCGCCAGCGGCCCGGCGTCCAGTTGCCGCCCTCGGGGAAGATCACCAGCGCGCCGTCCCGGTCGAGCCCGCGGGCCAGCCGCTCGATCTGCTCGGTGAAGATCCGCTCCCCGGCCTGCCGGCTCTTGATGAAGACGTTGGGCACCCGGTTGGCCACCACGTCGACGCTGGGGTCGAACTGCAGCGAAGCCTTCATGATCACCCGCGGCCGCCGCCGGTAGACGCTCAGCAGCTGGTGCACAAGCAGGAGCGAATCGCCGGGCCCGGCGTGCCTGCTGAGCACGATGATCGGGCGGCCGAGCCGGGCGACCCGTTCCGCCGCGGTGAGCTCCGGCTCGTCGACGATAACTCGCAGCCCGAACGTGCGCTCGGCTCCCCGGAACAGAGAATCGAGGAGCAACCGCATGACCGCGTAGTGGCGGCTCTGGTAGGAATCGGTGCGCAGCCGGCCGCCGAACCCGCTCGCGATCCACAGCCCCAGCAACACCACCAGCGCCACGCTCTCCGCGACCAGCCAGATCAGCGCGAAGCCCAGCACCCGCAGGCCGCGCATCCGCCCCGTCCGGGCCCGCCCCAGCAGCCCGAACAACACCGCGAACAGCACCGCCACCAGCGCGAGCAGCGGGGAGAGCACCACCAGGGCGACCGCCATGACGACCACCAGCGGCGCAAGCACGAGCCTGCGGATCACCCTGGGTGGTAGCATCAGGCCCTCCCGGCTAAGTTCCTGGCCAGCGCGGCGAGGTAGCTAGCGGACGCCGTGTACGCACGCTCGATGCTCTGCCCAACCCTGGCCCGGTCACGGTAACGGAACTGCGACAATCCCGGCGGCAGCCGGTCACCGCCGGTCGGCAGGACGTGCACCCGCACCCCCTCTGGCAGCGAGGACATCTCCTCGTGGAACCGGTGCCTGCGCGCGATCTCGAACGCCACCAGCCCCACCTCCCACGGCCGCTTCGGTATCTCGAGCGGGCTCTCGATCCGCCCCACCTGCAGCACGTACACGTTGTCGGCCCCCAGCGTCACTGCCCGCCCGACCGGGATCGAATCAACCAGCCCGCCGTCGAAGTAGTGCCCCCCGTCCACCTCGACCGGCGGCAGCAGTCCGGGCACCGCACACGAGGCCATCACCGCCGGCACCAGCGCCCCGCTGCTGAACCACCGCGCGCTAGCGGTCTCGATCCCCGCCGCCACGCACTGAAACGGCAACTCCAGGTCGGCGAAGTCGTCTCCGGGCAGCGTCTCCTCCAGCAGGCGGCGCAGCGGATCGAGTGAGTGCAGGTGCGTCCCGGACCGCACCAGCCTGGTCGCCCGCCCCCACAGGTTCTCGCTGAACGCCAGCCGCAGCTCGTCCCCCTGCCACATCTGACCGAGCCGCTCCGCGGCCCTGGCCGGGTCCGCCGCCACGAACGCCCCGTTGATGGCTCCGATCGAGGTCCCCACCACCAGGTCCGGCCGGATGCCCGCCTCGGAAAGCGCTCTCAGCATCCCGACCTCATGGGCGCCAAGCAGCCCCCCGCCGCCCAGCACGAAAGCCGTCGTCATGACAAGAGCCTAGCCAGCCCGTCCGGGACGAAACCGCGGGGACAGCGGCGGGTCAGCCGCGTCGGATGGTCAGCCCGAGGGAGGCGAACTGGTCGAAGGGGCGGTGGTAGCCGCGCTCGATGTGGTGGATGCCGTGCAGCGCGGACGGCTGCTCGGCGACGGCGGCGGCCAGCACGGCGGAGAAGCCGGCCCGCACGTCGGGCAGGGTGACCTCGGCGCCCTGCAGCTTGGACACGCCCCTGATGACGGCCGAATGCACCGCGTTGGTGTCATGGAAACGGCAGGCCGGGCCGCCTAGGCAGGCCGCGAAGACCTCGATCTCGCAGCCCATCTTCTGCAGCGCGGGGACGTAGACGAGGCGGTTCTCGAAGACCGTCTCGTGCAGTACGGACATCCCCTCGGCCTGGGTGAACAGCACCATCAGGGGCTGCTGCCAGTCGGTCATGAAGCCGGGGTGGGTGTCGGTGTGCACCGCGGCGGCGCGCAGGCCATCCGGCGCCGAGGCGACGATCCACTCCTCGGTGATGTCGAACCGGGCGCCCATCCGCGCCAGCGTGTTGATCGCGGTGACCAGGCGGTCCTGCGGGCAGCCGCGGACCCGGGCCTCGCCCCCGGTGATCAGCCCGGCCACCAGGTAGGAGAACGCCTCGAGGCGATCGCCGGCCAGCCGGGTCGACGCCCCGCGCAGCCGCGGAACGCCCTCGATGACGATCCGGCGGTCCGGGCTGAGCTCGATGTGGGCGCCCATCCGCTGCAGGAACAGCGCGAGCTCCACCACCTCGGGCTCGGTGGCGGCGTTGCGCAGCACGGTCTTGCCCTCGGCGAGCACGGCGGACAGCAGCACGGTCTCGGTCGCGCCGACGCTGGGGTACGGCAGGTCGATCCGCGTGCCGTAGAGCCGGTCCGCCTGCGCCGTGATCCCGGCCGGGCCGACCTGCACCTGCGCGCCGAGCGCCTGCAGCGCCGCGACGTGGAAGTCGACCGGGCGCCGGCCGATCGGGTCGCCGCCGACCAGCGGCACGTACGCATGGCCGGTCCGGTGCAGCAGCGGCCCCAGCATCAGGATCGGGATCCGGTTCAGCCCGGTGAAGGCCGCGGGCACCTGCGGCTCGATCGTCCCCCCGGACGCGATCGTGATCTCGCCGTCGGAACGACCGACATGGAACCCAAGGGACTCCAGCATCGCGGCGGTGATGTCGACGTCGCCGATCTCGGGCGCGTTGCGGATCACGCTCGGGCCGTCGCCGAGCATCGCGGCGACCATGTGCTTGGTCACCGCGTTCTTCGACCCGCGTACCTCGATGTCGCCGCGCAGCGGCCCCGATGGTTCTACGTGCCACGTTTCCGTCACGCACGCCACTCTACGGTCAGCGACGGCGGGTCGGCGGGGCGTCAGTGGCAAGTCCTTTTATTCCGAACGATCGGTGGTATCAGTTCCAGGCCAGGTCAACTGGGGTAGGTGGGGAACGTGGACAAGCTGCAGGCGTACCGGGACAAGCGGGACGCTACCCGGACGCCCGAGCCGGTTCCGGCCGGGCCCGCTGAGCAGGCTGGCCGCCACGATGGCGGCAGCTTCGTGATCCAGGAGCATCACGCCAGGCGGCTGCACTGGGACTTCCGGCTCGAGCGGGACGGGGTGCTGGTGTCCTGGGCGCTGCCCAAGGGCGTGCCGGACGACCCGACCGTCAACCATCTCGCCGTGCACACCGAGGACCATCCGCTCGAGTACGGCGGGTTCTCCGGGACGATACCGCGGGGGCAGTACGGCGCGGGTGCGGTCACCATCTGGGACCACGGCAGCTACCAGACGGTGAAGTGGGCGCCGGACGAGGTCAAGGTCAACCTGCACGGGCAGCGGGTGCAGGGTGGCTACGTGCTGTTCCAGACCAAGGGGAACCAGTGGATGATCCACCGCGAGCGCCAGCCGCTGCCGGCCGGGCTGCGCCCGATGCTCGCGCTGTCGGTGACCTCGCCGCCGCCCGATCACGCGAACTGGGCGCTGGAGATGAAGTGGGACGGCGTGCGGGCGCTGGCCTTCATCGAGCGGGGCAAGGTGCGCCTGATGTCGAGGACCGAACGCGACATCACCGTCGCCTACCCCGAGCTGGCCGGCCTCGGCAACGCCAGCCCGCACAAGCAGCTGCTGCTCGACGGGGAGGTGGTGGTGTTCGGCGACGACGGCTGGCCGGACTTCGAATCCCTCCAGCCGCGGATGCACGTCACCTCGGCGCCCCAGGCCAAGCTGCTGGCCGGGCAGACGCCGGTCACCTACCTGGTGTTCGACCTGCTGCAGCTGGACGGCAGGTCGCTGCTCGACCTGCCGTACGCCCGGCGGCGCTCGCTGCTCGACGGGCTGGGACTGTCCGGCCCGTACTGGCAGACGCCGCCGTCCTTCCCCGGCGAGGACGTCCAGGACGTGCTGGCCGTGTCCAGGCAGCACGGCATGGAAGGCGTGGTGGCCAAGCGGCTTGACTCGGTGTACGCGCCGGGGGTGCGCACCGACCACTGGCGGAAGATCAAGAACCTCAGGCACCAGGAGGCGGTGGTGGCCGGGTACAAGCCGGGCCAGGGCAACCGGACCGGGCAGGTCGGGTCGCTGCTGATCGGCGTGCACGACGACGGCGGGCTGATCTATGCCGGGCACGTCGGGACCGGGTTCAGCGACGAGACGCTGCGCATGCTCGGCGCCAAGCTGGCGCCGCTGCGCCGTGCCACCTCGCCGTTCGACGGCCCGGTGCCGCCCGAGCACGCGCGCACCGCCGTGTGGGTCGAGCCGCGCCTGGTGATCCAGGTGGCCTTCGAGCGGTGGACCAGGGCGGGCCGGATGCGCGCCCCGGTGTACAAGGGGCTGCGCGATGACAAGGACCCCGCGGACGTGGTCCGTGAGCCCTGAGGAGAAGGTCGCCGTCACCGTGGACGGCCGGACGCTGACGCTGACCAACCTGGCCAAGGTGCTGTACCCGGACGACGGCTTCACCAAGGCCGAGGTGCTCGACTACTACCAGCGGGTGGCGCCGGTGCTGCTGCCGCACATCTCCGGTCGCCCGGTGACGCTCAAGCGCTACCCGGAGGGCGTCGACGGCGAGGCGTTCTTCCAGAAGCACGTGACCGAGCACCGGCCGGACTGGATCCGGACGGCCACGGTTAGCTCGGCAAGCTCGCGGGCGCGCGGCACCATGGTCACCTACCTGGTCGTCGACGACCTGCCCACGCTGATCTGGGCCGCCAACCTGGCCGGCCTTGAGCTGCACGTCCCGCAGTGGCGGATGCCCGACGTCCGCCAGCCCGACCTGCTTGTCTTCGACCTCGACCCGGGGGCGCCCGCCGACATCGTGGACTGCTGCCGGGTGGCCGTTGAGCTGCGGCCGCTGCTGGAGGCCGACGGCTTCGCCCCGCTGGCCAAGACGTCGGGCGGCAAGGGGCTGCAGTTGTACGCGCCGATCTCCGGGGTGACCTCCGACGCGGCCAGCGACCAGGCGCGCGCCTTCGCCGAACGTCTGGAACGAGCTCAGCCTCGCCTGGTGGTGTCCCGTATGACAAAGTCGCTGCGTACCGGCAGGGTCCTCATCGACTGGAGCCAGAACAACGGCTCCAAGACCACCGTGGCGCCCTACTCGCTGCGCGCCCGTGCTCACCCCACCGTCTCCACCCCGGTCAGCTGGGACGAGGTGGAATCCTGCCGTAAGGTCGAGGACCTGTTCTTCACCGCCGACGCGGTGCTCGACCGGGTGGCTGCGTACGGCGACCTGTTCGGCCCGTTGCTCTCACCAGGGGTCAACCGCGGCGCTCGCGGATGAGCAGCAGCGCGTAGGCGGCCAGCGTGGAGTCGTCGGTGATGACGCCCTCGTCGATCATCTCCTCGAACCTGGTCCTCGGCACCCACGCCTGGAGCATGTCCTGCTCCTCGTGCTCGCGGTCCGCCGGCCCCGGCTCCAGGCCGGTGGCGAGGAAGAAGTGCCCGGCCTGGTTGGTGATGCCGTGCGCGCAGTGCAGCAGGCCGAGCCTGGTCACTGCGCGGGCGCGCAGGCCGGTTTCCTGGCTGAGCTCCAGCCTGGCGAGTTCTTCCGGGCTGCCCGACTCCCCGCTCGGCCAGCCGCCCTGCGGGAACGACCAGGTGCGCCGGCGGATCGGGTAGCGGTATTCCTCGACCAGGTGGAAGCCGTCGTTCTCGGCCGGGACGACCAGCGCGAAGTCGCGTTTCTGCACCCAGGCGTAGGTGCCGCGGGAGCCGTCGCGCCGCTCGATGTCGTCCAGCCGCAGCCGCATCCAGTGGTCCTCGTAGACCACGCCGGAGGAGAGCATGCGGATATCCGGCCCCCGCTCGGCCCGCATCGGCTACGGCACCTGCTCCCACCCGGCCACCGCGAACTCGTCGCCCCCGTCGGCCCCGATGGCGAGCGGGGCCTCAGCGGGTAGCTGCGGGTCGCCAATCTGCGGGCTGGCGACAACGGGCGCCGTGACCTTGGCCAGTCGGCGCTGCCTGATCTGCCCGGCGACGGCGGTCGCGCCGAGCGCGCCTGCGATCGGCAGCATGATCAGGGCGGGCAGCTGGTAACGCCAGGAGAACTCGTACAGGTCCGCGCCGAGCAGCACGGCGACGGCGGAGACCGTGATGAGCAGGCAGGCGAGGGCCTGGCCGTGCGGACCCCGGCCGGCCGGGTCGCGGCGCGGGCGCCAGCTGCAGATCCCGGCTATCCCGGCGAGCAGGCCGAGCAGGAGCACCGGCCCCGGCGTGTAACCGCCGTGCAGCTGGTAGTCCCGCAGCACGATCGCGGCCGGCCGGTAGACGACCGCCGCGCCACCGCCGGTCTGCTGGAAGACCTTGTTGGCGCTGTTGTAACCGTACGGCGTGATGCCGGGCTTGTAGTACGGGTAGCTGAGCTGGAACTGCCACCGGGAGATCGGGGTGTCGCCCTCGTCGGTGTCCCTGGTCAGCGCGAAGATCTTGATCGAGTCCTTGGCGATGTCGCCGACCACTCGCATCGGCTGCTGCTTGATCACGCTGTAGGCGAGCGCCTTCTGCATCGGCAGCGTGTTGATCAGGATGCCCAGCTTGACGTTGACCGGGGAGTACAGCACCCGCGGTGAGACAGGCGAGTTCACCAGGCCGTCGACGCCGAACTGGGCCTGCTGGGTGGGGGTGGGGCACAGCGGCCGCTCGTCGGCCGGGATCTTCAGCGTCGCGCAGTCGGCCGCGTGTGCCGCCCGGCCGTACAGGTAGGCGTCGCCCATGTTGGACAGCTCGAACCCGTAGTGCAGGACCACCGCCGAGTAGCCCATGTAGCCCACCACGGGCAGGCAGAAGCAGAAGGTCAGCGCCGTGCCGTACAGCGCGCGCCGGCGCCAGCCCCGGGTGACGGCGAGCACGTAGACCAGGGCGGGCACGATCAGCGCCTCGCCGACCTGGCGGACCGGCGCGGACGTGCCGAGCGCCAGCCCGCCCAGCACGACGAAGGCCAGCCCCGGCCGGGGCTGCCAGAGCAGCAGCACGAACCCGGCCACCACCAGCGCCTCGAACAGCACGTCCGGCATGATCGTCTGCTCGGCGTTCAGCTGGTAGGCATCAAGCAGCACCGGCGCGACCGCCAGCGCGGCCAGCCAGCGGGTCACCCCGCGGCGCAGCAGCAGCACGTAGAGCGCGGCCGCCATGCCCAGCCCGAGCAGGTGCTGGACCGCCGCGACCAGGGCGAGGTTGCCGAACATCAGCACCGGGCGAAGCACCAGCAGCGTGTAGCCGATCGGGTCGTACGAGCCCCACTCGGTGGTGCTGAACTCGGTGCCGAAGATGTACTTCTTCGAGTCGATGAACAGCAGCGCGGGCTGGTAGCCGACCTGGTCGATGAGCCGCAGCAGCAGGCCGACCGCCACCAGCAGCGCGAAGACCCAGTGCCTGCGCAGCACGTCCATCGTGGCCCAGATGGCCCGGTCGACGCGGGAGCCCTCGGTGTCGCTGCTGTCGATCACAAAGAATCCTTGCCATGAGTCACATCAGGCAGCGGGAGAAGCCGCCGGTGCCAGGCCGCCCCGTTGAGCAGAGATCATTCTGCCGTATCGGGCCGGACCAGGCAGGCAAGAGCGAGATTTCTCCGCGATGCCGCCAGCTGCTCGACGCGAAGCCCGGTGAACGGAGGATGTGAGCCTCGTGTGAACTGCGTCACAGTCGGGCATACCTCGCAGCCTCCCGGCCACGGTGCGTGGATTTGTCGGTGGCCGTCCGTAACATCGGCGCATGTCCGCGTCCACAGCCTGGGATGGGTTGCGGCTCCGGCTGCGGTCGGTGATGCCGCTGTACCCGGTGGCGCCGCCGGCCGGCCCGGCGAGCTGCGTCGTGTGCCGCGGACCGGTGCGGCCCGGGTACGCGAGGTGTTATCAGTGCGGGCTGCACCGGCGCTGCGTCGCTGCCAGCCCGGCCGCTACCGGCCCGGGCCGGGATCTGCTTGCCGACGCCGTCGTGCCCATCTGCTACGCGGTGAAGGGCACGGACTACGCCGCCGCGCTGTGGCGCTACAAGTCCTGGCCGGCGCCGAGCGCGTCCGCGCGGACGGTGCTGCTCGCCCTGCTGCTCGCCTTCCTCAACGATCACGGCGGCTGCGTATGGCGGTGCGCGGGCATGCCATCTCCCGACCTGCTGGCCGTGGTGCCGACCGGGTTCGGCCGGCCGGGTCCGCACCCGCTGCTCGGGCTGGTCTCGCCGTACCTGCGGCTGCCGCTGATCCCGCTGGCCATCCGCCCGGGCAAACAGGGCCGCGATCTGCGGGTCGACCGCTTCGTCGTCGGCCACCCGGCGGCCGGAGCCAGCGTCCTGCTGCTCGACGACAGCTGGGTTTCCGGCGCCAGCGCGCAGTCCGCCGCCGCGGCCCTCAAACTGGCGGGCGCCCACCGCGTCGCCACCGTGCTGCTCGGCCGGCACATCAACCCGGCCGATCCCGGTGCCGGTCCGTTCGCCGCCCGGCTGACCGTCCGGCCCTATGATCCGTCCAGCTGCGCCGTACATCTAGACAGGGCGCACCAGACATAACTCCCCTGCTAAACTCAATGGGTACATCTCGATATCGGGATAAAGGTGCACCGAGCAGGCCAGGAGCAAGTTATTGACTCGTTTTCGTGCGCAACCGGAAATAGTGCTAGTTTAAGCGCTCGTTTTATTGAATAGCTGGCTGCGCGCGCGCGTTTGCTCTAACTTTTTCGGCATGCATGACCAGCAGCTCGTCACCGGCTTGCAAGCGAGATCAGCAGGGGCACTGGCCGATCTTTTTGACGTTTACGGCGAACCGCTCTTCCGGTATTGCTGGGGCATGCTGAGGAGTCGCGAAATCGCCCAGATGGCGCTCCGCGACACGCTCAGCGTGGCCACCGCGAACATAGCCCGGCTGGCCGACGCGGATTTGCTCGGGCCGTGGCTCTACTCGCTGGCCCGGGCGGAATGCCGGCGGCGCCGTCCGGTGGCGCAGGCCGACGAGCCGCCCGCCCGGCCGAACCAGGCCGATGCCGAGGCCCGGCTGGTGGCGTGGAACGCGGTGCTGAGCCTGACGCCAGCCGAGCGCGAGGCCCTCGACCTGGCCTGCAGGCACCAGGTCGAGCTGAGCCTGGTGCTCGGCCTGCCGCCCGAGGACGTCCGGGTGCTGCTGAGCCGGGCCCGGCTTAGCCTGCAGCAGGCGCTCGGCACCGAGATCCTGATCGCCTCGGGCAGCCACGACTGTCCTGATCGCACCGAGGTGATGCACGGCTGGACCGGCACGGTAACACCTGAGCTGCGAGAACGCGTGCTGCAGCACGCCGCGAACTGCCCGGTGTGCGGACCGAACCTGCCGCGCAGCATCTCCGCGGAGCGGGTTTTCGGCCTGCTGCCGGATCCGGCGCTGCCGGCCGGGGCGCGGGCTGAGGTGCTCGGCTTCTTCGCGGATCCCAGGCTGTCCGGTTACCGGGAATTCGCCGTGGCCCGGGCGCGTGAGCTCGCCGGATCGGGACTCCCGGTGACCGCGGAGCCCGCGGCGCGGCAGGCCCCGGCCACGCCGCGCTCGCCGCGCTCGCCGCGCTCGCCGCAGCGGTCAGGCGACGATCAGCGGGCGGGCGCGGTTAGGCCGGGAGCGTTCCTCCCGGTGGCGGCGGGGATCGCGGTGGCGGCGCTGATGACCACCGCCTTCCTGCTCAGCGGGTCGCATGTCAACAGCGGCGGCCGGAACCCGGCGGCCGTGGCTGCTTCCCCGTCGGGGGATGCGACGCCGGGACAGACCGGCAGCGGGCCCGCTACCAGCATCCCCATCATCATCAGGACGTCCGTGGCACCCGCCCCGACCCGGAAGTCGGGCGGTTATGCGGGACCCACGAAGGGCCCGAGGCCGACTCCGGTGTGGTCATCAACGCCTGCGCCTGCAGGCCCCTCGGGGGCGGGGCTTGGGGGCACCGGCAACCTGACCGTGACGTCTGGCCACCTGGCCCTCGGCGCGGGCACCATGGGGTCCATCTCGGTGACCGTCCTCGGCGGACCGGTGGACTGGTCGGCGACCACCACGTCGAAGCAGCTGACGCTGAGCAGCTACCAGGGAACGCTGCACTCGCAGCAGAGCATGACGCTGGTAGTGACGGTGCGCCGGGTCAAGGGCACCGGCGGAACCGCGGCCGTGTACATCGATCCGGTCGGTGCGGCGGAACAGGCGATTGGGGTGAGCTGGTCCTCCCGGCCGGCGGACTCGACCCCGTCCCCTTCCCCGTCCGCGCCGAAATCCGGATCACCGTCGGCGTCGCCTTCGGCGACCGGGTCGACGCCGCCGCCCAAGATCCCGGTCTCACCGTCCGCGTCCGCGTCCGGATCGCCGTCCCCTTCGAAGGGGACGCTCTCCCCGTCTCCCGCACCGCCGCAGACCTCTCCCGCGCCCACGCCGTCCGCGACCCCGAATGCGCCCTCGTCGTTCGAAGTGCGGTTGCGGCTCAGTGTCTAACCTGGGCGTCTAGCCGGGCGGGCACCCTAAGCTTGAACGGTGACCGCTGAGCCCCCTTCGCATACCGCGCTGGTACGGCGCGCCCGCCGGATCGACAGGGAGCTGGCCCTGCTCTATCCCGACGCGCATACCGAGCTGAACTTCGGTACGCCGCTCGAGCTCCTGGTCGCGACCATCCTGTCCGCGCAGACCACGGATAAGCGGGTGAACATGGTCACGCCGATCCTGTTTTCCCGGTACCCGACCGCCGCGGACTACGCGGCGGCCGACCGTGACGAGCTGGAGAAGATCATCCAGTCGACCGGCTTCTACCACGCGAAGGCGAACAGCCTCATCGGCCTGGGGGGGGCGCTGTGCGAGCGGTTCGGCGGCGAGGTGCCGCCGCGGCTCCGCGACCTGGTCACGCTGCCGGGCGTCGGGCGGAAGACCGCCAACGTGGTGCTCGGGAACGCCTTCGGCATCCCCGGTATCACCGTGGACACGCACTTCGGGCGGCTCGCCCGCCGGTTCGGCTGGACCACGAGCACCGAGCCCGAGAAGGTCGAGGCCGAGGTGGCCACGCTCATCCCGCGCCGCGACTGGACGGATCTATCCCAGCGCATGATCTGGCACGGCCGCCGGGTCTGCCACGCTCGCCGCCCTGCCTGCGGCGCCTGCGGGCTGGCCCGGCTATGCCCGTCCTACGGTGAAGGCCCCACCGATCCGCTGGTCGCGGCGAAACTCGTCAAGCCCGGCCCGTTCTCGTGACGCCGGGTGGCGCGCCCGTCCCCGCCTGGTTGCGCGAGCTCGCGCAGACGGCAGGCCGGATGGAGGTAGACCCGGCGGTCCTGCCGCCCGCCAGCGGCGGCAGGCCGTCGGCGGTGCTGGTCCTGTTCGCCCAGGGCGCGGACGGTCCCGACCTGCTCCTCATCCAGCGCAGCGAGGGATTGCGGCTGCACGCGGGCCAGCCCGCCTTTCCTGGTGGCGCCATCGACGCCGCGGACTCCGGGCCGGTCGCGGCGGCGCTGCGCGAGGCCGTCGAGGAAGTGGGCCTCGATCCAGGCGGCGTGGACGTGGTGGGGACGCTGCCGGAACTGTTCATCGAGCGGACCGGGTTCCGTGTCGTCCCGGTGCTCGCGTGGTGGCGCCGGCCCTCCGCGGTGGCTCCCGTCGACGCGCGGGAGGTGGCGGCGGTGGAGCGAGTCGCCGTGGCGGAGCTGGCCGACCCGGCCGCCCGGCTGATGGTGCGGGTGCCGACCGGACGCCTGTCGCCCGCGTTCCGCGTCCGCGGGATGCTGATCTGGGGCTTCACGGCCCTCATTGTCGACCGGCTGCTCGCCGTGGGCGGCTGGGAGCGTCCCTGGGACGCCGCCGCCGTCACCGACCTGTGACCCAGGAGTACCGGCCGGCAGCCGCCGTCGGCACCTACCAAGTGGGCCGGACCCTATACCGTTGACGTCGTGCGCGGTGATGTGCTCGACCTCATCTTGATAGTGGTGGTCGCCGCGTTCGCGGTCTCGGGGTACCGGCAGGGCTTCATCGTCGGCGTGCTCAGCTTCTTCGGGTTCGTCGGCGGCGCGCTGCTCGGCGCGGAATTCGGCCCGAGCATCTCCCGGGCGCTGGTCGGCGGTCAGACCCAGCAGGACGTCATAGCCGTCGTCTTGCTGGTCAGCTTCGCCGTGATCGGGCAGTTCGTTGCCTCCTCCATCGGCGCCGCGATGCGCTCGACCGTGACCTGGCGCTCGGCGACGGCGCTGGACTCGGTGGGCGGCTCCGCGGTCAGCATCGTCTCGGTGCTGCTGATCTCCTGGGTCGTCGGGTCGGTGCTCAGCCAGTCCCCCTTCCCGGTCGTGGACCAGCAGGTAAACAACTCACTGGTGCTGCAGACCCTGGACAGGTTCATGCCGTCGCCCGCCAAGACGGCCTTCTCGGACTTCCGCAGGCTGCTGACGAGCAACAGCACCTACGCCGAGGTGTTCAGCGGGATCGGCGAGGAGCGCATCCTGGCCATCCCCGCGCCGGACCCGGCCGTGCTCGACAGCCCCGGATACCT
>Ga0181525_10001066_pt1 | contig 23799 bp, 21 predicted proteins | sample PEATcosm2014_Bin_48_FD_121100 | JGI IMG/M metagenome (GOLD analysis project Ga0181525, IMG submission 121100) | Peatland microbial communities from MTU Mesocosm Facility, Houghton, MI, USA - PEATcosm2014_Bin06_10_metaG | ecosystem: Environmental > Terrestrial > Soil > Wetlands > Peat | place... | reverse complement strand
GGGCGTGCTCGCCAACGTGAGCATCGTTGGCTGCTGAACGCGGGGTTGACCTTCGCCACCCAACCGGGTGCCTTATGCTCCAGGCGGCGGACCAGCAGGCCCCAGCCAGACCGCAGTATTTCTTTGGACACCTTCTCCACCCAGTCCTTGCGGCGGTCGGTCTCACGGGCCTTCAGCCGAGCGATCGCATGCTTTACCCGCGCCCGACGGCTCGAACCGCGTTTCGCCCTAGCCAGCTTTCGCTCCCGACGTCGAACACGCTGCTGCTCTCGCCCGGTCAAGCGGACGACATTAAGCAGTTCCCCGGTAGACAGGGCAGCAGAAACAGTCACGCCGCGGTCCATGCCGACGACTTGGCCGGTGCCCGGTACCGGAGTCGGATCGGGAATGACTGCGATCGCGACATGCCAGCGTCCGGCGCGATCAATGGTGATGCGGTAGGACTTGACACCTGGTGGTATCGGGCGAGACCAGCGGAACCGCACCCAGCCGACTTTCGGCACCTAGACCTCTCCAACGTGCCTGGACAAGCGCCGCACGTCCCATTGCTGCCCGCGCCGCCCTGCGATCCGGAACCCTTCATCCCGCTCCGCCTTGCGCCACGACGGCCGGCAGGCCGGGTTGCGCGGGTCGAAGAAAGCGGCCATTGCCTGGGCGAAGTCCCGCAACGCCTGCTGCTGTACCATCTGCGAACCTGCGGCCAGCCACGGATACTCCGCCCGTGCCTAGGTGAGTTGCCGACACTGCTCCAAGTAGCTGCGAACACAATATCGGCACCTACTGACATTTCCGAGGAGGTGAAGCGGCGTTTCCCCCAGGCCGGAACGGTAGGGTCTCCAACGCCGCGATCGCGATGACGATCCTCGCGCGGCCTTCGGGGCGACCGCCGGCGTTGCCGCGCCGTCGGTACTGGACCCGGCGGACCCGGCGGGCCGGGCTCAACTTGCTCGGGCTGCTTGTCGTGCAGATGCTGCCGCAGCAGGCGCTGGTGATCGCGCTGTTCGTCGACTTCCGGTCGTGGAACCTGCTGGACAGCCTGGTCGGGCTGATCGGTGTCTACACCGCGTTCGCGCTGCCGGTCGCGATCGACGGCGCCGGGCCGGTGCGGGTGTTCTGGCGGATCCTGCTGCCGCTGGTCGCGCCGGGGCTGGTGGCCACCAGCGTGTTCGCCTTCGTCTTCGCCTACAACGAGTTCGTCTTCGCGCTGACATTCCTCGGCACCGACACGGCTAAGTTCACGCTGCCGATCTACGTCCAGTACTTCTACGGGAGGAACGGTGCCGACTGGGGCGCGATCATGGCCGCTTCCACGCTGTTCACGATCCCGGTCATGGCGTTCTTCCTGGTCGTCCAGCGCCGGCTGGCGGCTGGCCTGGTCGCCGGGGCGGTGAAGGGGTGAGCGGGCGCGCGGGCGCGGACCCGGGCCTGCTCCGCCTGGCCGACGCGATCCTCATCCCGCCGTTTCCCGGGCTCTGCGCCCCGGACTGGGTTCTGCGGGCACTCGAGCGCGGCCTCGGGGGCGTCACGCTGTTCGGCCAGAACATCTCCCACCCCGAGCAGGTCCGTTCGCTGACCGGCGCGCTGCGCGGTACCTCGACGGGCGGTACTTCCATGGACGGGGCCGCGCCCGGCGACCCGGTGATCGCGATCGACGAGGAGGGCGGCGACGTCACCCGGGTCTCATTCTCTTCGGGCTGCCCTTATCCGGGAAACGCCGCGCTCGGCGTCGTGGATGAGGTGTCCCTGACCGAGGCGGTGTACCGGGCGATGGGTTCCGAACTGGCCGCGCTCGGGATCAACGTGAACCTCGCGCCATGCGCCGACGTGCTCGACGTGGCTGATAGCCCGGCCGTCGGCACCCGTTCGTTCGGTCCGGACACGGACCTGGTCTCGCGGCACACCGCCGCCGCGGTGACCGGCCTGCAGGCAGCGGGGGTGTCCGCATGTACCAAGCACTTTCCCGGGCACGGCAGGACCCGGACCGACACGCACCACGCGATCGCCACCATCGAGGGCAGCCTGGACGACCTGCGGCGGCGCGACCTGCCCCCGTTCACGGCCGCGATCCGGGCGGGAACCATCGCCATCATGCCGAGTCACCTGCGGGTACCCGAACTCACCGGTGACCTGCCGGCCTCGGTGTCGAGCGCCGCGATCACCGGCCTGCTGCGCGGCGAACTCGGGTTCACCGGGGTGATCGTCTCCGATGCGCTGGAGATGCGGGCACTGCGGGACACGTTCGGCATTCCGCGGGCGGCGGCGCTGGCCGTGGCGGCCGGCACCGACCTGCTCTGCCTGGGCCGGGACGGCGGAGAGGAGGACTACCTGGCCGTACGCGAAGCCCTGGTCTCGGCCGTCCACGACGGCACGGTCGCGGGTGCGCGGCTGGAAGAGGCCGCGGATCGGGTCGCGCGCCTGCGCGGGGGCCTGGCGCGCGTCCGGCCGGTCCGGTCGGCCGGACGTGACCCGGCGGAGGGGGTCGGAGTCGGCCTGACTGCCGCCCGGAGGGCAGCGCGAACGTCAGGGCAACGGCCAGTTCTCAGCAACGCCCTGATCATCGAGGTCGAGCCGCGGGAGAACATCGCGGCGGGGCGGTTCGCCTGGGGGCTTGACCCATGGGCGCCGACGGGCGCGGTACGCCGGGTCCACGCCACGGCCGGGCTTGCCGCCGGGATCCTCGAGGCCTCGGCCGGACGCTCGCTGGTCGTCGTGGTTCGTGACGCGCACCGGGATCCGGAGACCCGGTCCCTGCTGGACGACCTGCTTGCCGCCCGGCCGGATTTGGTCCTGGTGGAGATGGGCCTGCCGCTCTGGCGCCCGCCGGACGGCACCTGCTACCTGGCCACCTTCGGAGCGTCGCGGGCGAGCGGCCAGGCCGCCGCCGAGCTCCTCGGCCTGGCCGGGGTCGCGGGCTGAGGCTCGCCTGCGGGCGTCCCTGGCCTGGCTCGGCTACGGACTGAGGCTGGTCAGCAGGTTGATGTCGTAGCTGGCGATGACGTAGCCGTCGTAGGAGTAGACGTGCTGCGGCGGCCCGAAGGTGCCGAGTACCTGCGAGCCCTCGATGTCGTCGAGCAGGGATGGCGGGGAGAGCAGCACCACGAAATTAGCGTAGTGGTGCTGCGGGTCGTACCACGACTGCTCGAACCCCGACGGGCCCGGTTCCACGTCGCGGCCCGTCCAGGCCACCGGCAGCACGTGGACGGCGCCGCCGCTAGCCAGCGTGGTGACGTTGGCGAGCCCGTAGCTGCTCAGGCCGTAGCTGAGGTGATGCGCGGCCAGCCAGTTGGCGAGGTTCTGGCTGACGGCGGGGACGTTGGGCTGGGATGCGGTGTACCCGAACGCCGCCAGGTAGCAGCCCAGAACGATCGTCAGGGCCGGTACCAGCCGGGCCTTCAGCACCGGGACGGCGAGCATCCGGCCTGCCAGCACCGCGCCGCCGACCAGCAGGCCCGCCAGGTAGCGGGCGCTGTAGTAGGTCAGCGGGATCGTGCTCAGCACGTAGGCGGCAGCCGTGATCAGGATGCTGGTGACCAGGACCTGATCGACGAGGCTGTCAAGGGGGAAGAACCGGCGGATCGCCCGGCACAGCGCCCACGCCGCCAGGGCGAGGCCGACGAGGTGCAGGAAGGCGATGGCCGCGGCCAGCTCGATGGACGCCATCCCGAGGAAGTCGGCCCCGTAGAGGCCGAGCACGCCTTCGGTCAGCAGCCACAGATGGCCGGGCAGTTGGCTCGCCGAGGCCAGCCCGGTTGGGACCGACAGCACGGAGTATCCGCCATGACCGCCGATCAGCTTGATGACGATATCTGTCAGCCACGCCGACAGGGCGGCCGCGGCGATCAGCGACAGGTCGAACCACCCCGACCGCAGCGGCTCGCGGCGCTGCACCAGCGCGCGGTAGGCGCGGATGATCGCCACCACGGCCAGCGGCGCCGCCCCGATGACCAGGGCGAAGCCGTCGGCCACCTCGGCCCACGCCAGCATCACCGTGACCAGGACCGGGACGTACCAACGTGCCCTCGCGGAGGGGGCAGGGAGGGTCGTCCCCCCGGGCAGGCACTGGGCGCGATCGAGCAGCAGCCAGGTGGCCAGCAGCGGCACCTGAGTGCCGACGTGGTCGGGCTGGAGGAGCAGGATGAACACGCCGGGCCCGATCTGCGGCGCGATCATGATCCCGGCCGCGATCAGACCGCGCAGCACGCCCTCGCGTCCCCTGGTCCGGCCGCGGGCCAGCGCTCCGGCCAGCAGGACCAGCAGGGTATAGGTGACCGCCGCCGCCTGGTGCAGCACGTCCGCGTGCAGCCCGCGGATCGCCTCGACGATCATGTACTCGGGCAGCTCGGTGGTGTAGAACGACACGTGGCCGAGCAGCCAGCCGCTCAGCAACAGGTTGCCGTGCAGCATGTCCCAGGCCTGCAGCGCGTTCGACGCGCCGTCGGAGGCGACCGGATAGGTCCTGGACACGTGCAGGTAGCCGATGTACAGGGCGATCGCCGCGGCCGTCAGGGTGAGCGGCCAGGCCAGCCAGCGCGGCGTCCTGCTCCTGACGGTACGCACGGTACGCACGGTGCCGTGCATGATCGTGCGGAGCCTTGCCGGGAGCGGGTGCCTGATCTCGGGTCGGGCGTCGGCGTCGGCGTCGGGTCGGGCGTCGGCGAGCGTGACGGGGCTAACGCCCGACTCACTCTCATTCGACATGGACATGCACCCCGAGCCGGTTGATGGCGGCCGCCGTTCCCGGCCGGTTCCTGAGGTCTGTTCCGGTGGCGGCCAACCCGATGGCAGTCACTTTGCGACGCCATCGTAGCGCCGCCGACACACTGCAGAAGGACGTCGGCGTCAGAGCCAATGCGAGAAAAGCGGTGGGGAACGTGCATAATGGCGATCATGCGATTGTCAGCCCGGGCAGACTACGCGCTGCGCGCGGCGATTGAGCTCGCCGCGGCCAGCAGCGGTCACGTGACCGCCGATCAGCTTGCCCGTGCGCAGCAGATACCAGGCAAGTTTCTCGAGACCATCCTCACCCAGCTGCGCAGGGCCGGGCTCATCCGCAGCCAGCGCGGGCCGGACGGTGGGTTCTGGCTGGCCAGGCCCGCAGCCGAGATCTCCCTGGCCGACATCATCAGGGCCATCGACGGGCAGCTGCTCGGCGTGCGGGGCGAGCGCCCGGAGAACGTCAGCTATCCGGGCGTGGCTGAACCGCTGCAGCAGGTGTGGATCGCGCTGCGCGCCAACGAGCGGGCCGTCCTCGAGCAGGTCACGCTGGCCGACATTGTCTCCGGCGAGCTTCCCGACATGGTGCGGCACCTGACGGAGAACCCGCGCGCCTGGGTCTGACGTCCGCCTGGAGGCGGCTACGACCGGCGATAGAGCTCGGTCAGCAGGGCGATCGCGGCATGGGTCGAGGGATGCGGGTCGTGCCGCCGCCAGATCATCTGCACGGTGATGGGCGGGGCGTCGCGCAGCGGCCTGAATACCACGCCGTCGCGCCGGTACTGGGCCGTGGTGCCTTCGGGGGTGATCCCGATGCCGCCCCCGGCGGCGACGATCGCCAGCCAGTCATCGATGTCGCGGGTATCCCTCATCGGCGGCCGGGCGGCCGGCGGCCACAGGTCCGGGGTGGTGGTCCCGGTGCGCCTGTCGATGAGCACGGTGCGCTGCGGTATCTCCTCTAGCCTGATGGAGCGCCGCCTGGCCCACGGATCGTCGGCCGCGAGGGCGCAGTAGCGGCGCTCATGGCCCACGACCGCGCTGGCGAAGCGCTTGGCGTCGACGGCCGTGCGCAGCACCGCGAGGTCGCACAGGCCTTCGGCCAGGCCGCCGGTCGGCGAGTTGGTGCGGATCAGGTTCAGCTCGACGTCCGGGTACCTATCTGCCCAGCGACGCTGGAACTCCCGGGTGTGCCGCCCCATGGCCGACCACGCGTGGCCGATGCGGAGCCTCGTGTGGCCGGTGGTCGCCTCGGTGACCAGGTTCGCCACGGCGGCGAGTACCTGCCGGGCCTGGGCCAGGACGTGCACGCCTGCCGTGGTCGGGGTGACGCTCCTGCTGGTCCGGTGGAGCAGCCGGACGCCGAGGACCTTTTCAAGCGCGATCAGGTTCCGTGACACCGCCGCCTGCGAGATGCCCAGGTCGATGGCGGCGTCGGTGAAGGTTCCCGAGTCGACGATCGCCACCAGGCAGCGCAGCTGCCTGAGCTCCAGGTCCATGAGCTAAGCGTATAGATACTCCGATGCATGCATTTTGCGTATGGATCGCATGGGTCCATGCTCCATGCCATGAGCACCTCCACGATCGGGCAGCAGGCCGACATGACGACCACGGCGGACCGGGACCCGGGCCGTGGCACCGGCCGTGGCACCGGCCGGCTGGCCGGAATTGCCCTGATGACCGGGAGCGCGGCGTCCAACCAGGTCGGCGCGGCGACTGCCGCGCTGGCGTTCCCGGTGCTCGGGCCCGCCGGAGTGGTCGCGGTACGCCAATGGGTGGCGGGCGCGGTGCTGCTCGTCACGGTACGGCCGAGGTATGCCGCGTTCACCTGGCGGCAGTGGCGGCCCGTGCTGGCGCTGGCGCTGATCTTCGCCACCATGAACCTGTCGCTGTACGTGGCCATCGATACGATCGGCCTGGGCCTGGCGGTGACCCTGGAGTTCCTCGGCCCGCTCGCGGTGGCGCTGCTTGCCTCGCGCCGCGTCATCGACCTGGGCTGCGCCCTGGTCGCCGGGACCGCCGTCGTCGTCCTGGCCAGGCCGCAGCCGAGCACCGACTACGCCGGCATCGTCCTCGCCCTCCTCGCGGCCGCCTGCTGGGCCGGGTACATCCTGGTGAACCGGGTCGTTGGAGCCCGGCTGCCGGGTGCCCAGGGACCCGCGGCCGCGGCCGGCCTGTCGGCCCTGCTCTACGTTCCCGTCGGCGTCTGGGCGCTCGCCAGCCATCCGGCGACGGGGATCCCGCTGGCCCGCGCGGCCACGGCAGGCGTGCTGTGTTCCGCCGTGCCGATGGTTGCCGACAGCCGCGCGCTGCGGCGCGTCCAGGCCCGGTTCTACGGCGTCTTCATGAGCATCAACCCGGTGTTCGCGGCGCTGACCGGCCTCGTTGTCCTCGGCCAGGCGCTGCAGCCGACCGACTGGCTCGCGATCGCCGCCATCGTGACCGCCAACGCTGTCTGCGTCACCCCTGGCGGGCGGCCACGCGCGCCCCGGCCGGACTAGGGCCGGGAGTACGCTGACCACCGCGAAAGGATTGCTGCCGGTCTTACCTGGGCGGCGATGGAGGTGGACATGGGCATCGCGGGCCTCCCCCGGCCAATCGGATACGTGCTCGGCGGCGGCGGGAGCCTGGGCGCGGTCCAGGTGGGGATGCTGCAGGCGCTCGGCGAGCATGACGTCGCCCCCGACCTGGTGGCGGGCACCTCGGTCGGGTCGCTGAACGGCGCGGTCCTCGCGCTCAACCCCGTCAGCGCCGCGAACCGCCTGTCGCACGCCTGGGCCAAGATCACTCGCGAGCGGGTCTTCCCCGGCGGGCTGCTCACCCAGGCCCGAATCCTGCAGCACACCAAGACGCACCTGTTTCCCGCCACCGGGCTCGCGGCGGTCATCGCCGACTTCATCGGGGCCGACACCACGTTCGAGGACCTGGCGCTGCCGTTCGCCGCGGTCGCCATGGACATCACCACCGCCCGGGCGCATGTCATGCGCGAGGGACCGTTGCGGCCTGCGCTGCTGGCCAGCGCCGCGATCCCGGGCATCTTCCCGCCGGTGCAACTCGGGCCGCTGCAACTGTACGACGGCGGGCTGGTCGCCAACGTTCCGATGCGCCAGGCGCTGGCCATGGGCGCGCGGTCGCTCGTCGTGCTCGACTGCAACTTCCCCGGCCATATCCCCGGCCCGCCCGGCACGATCGCCGAGGTGCTGTTCTATACCGCGACGGTGACCATGCGCGCCCAGGCGGTTCTCGATGCACCGCTCGCCGCCGCCGACGTGCCGGTCATCTACCTGCACGGCCCGGAGCCCCATCCGGTTTCACCGCTGGATTTCCGCCAGACCGGCCTGCTGGTCGAGACCGCGTATGAGGCCGCCCGGTCGTTCCTCGCCGACCTGAGCGTCAACGGGCCCGGGCTCTACGGCTCACCCTGAGCGTGCTGAGGTCAGACCGTCACCATGTCGATGACGTCGCGAACGTGCCCGGAGGCGGCGCCGTAGCCGGCCTCGTCTTCCGCGAACTCCTGGTCCGGGTCGATCGGGCCGATCTGCGAAATCGGGACGTAGGTCCGGTCCGGGGCGAGGGCCACGCTCGCCTCCGCGGGCACCCGCAGGCCCGGCTCCCTCGGCACACCGACCACGGCAGGCTCGTGCTGCAGCTCGGCTAGGGCGAAGTTGTCGGAGACCTCGCGGAACACCTGCGAGAGCGGTGTGCCCAGAGCGCCGCAGATGGCGGCTAGCAGCTCGGACGAGGCTTCCTTCTGGCCACGTTCCACTTCAGAAAGGTAGCCAAGGGATACCCGTGCCGATGCGGAGACCTCGCGCAGCGTGCGACCCTGCCGCAGGCGAAGCCGGCGCAGCACGTCACCCAGCAGCTGACGGAGCAGAACCATAGTCGCACTCCCTTCCCAAGGCCGAACCGCCTACACCTCCACCGTACCTGGCACTACGGTAAGTCTGCGAGATCATGTCCCCTCGTGTTCGCTCCCAACGTAACGCTGTAATCAGCGATTTTCTTCCTCCAGCTTGCTCAGTAGGAGGCTGAGGACAGCCTCTACCGTCAGTGTACGTATTCCCTGTCTGTCGCCGGCTAGTACTAGCGTGCGAACCACCGTGTCGCCGGGGTTGCTGACCGCGATGTGCACGGTGCCGACCGGCTGCCCGTCGGCGGGGTCGGGTCCGGCGACACCGGTCGTTGCCAGGCCGTGGCTGGCGCCGAGCCGGGTTCTGACTCCGGCGGCCATCGCGGCGGCCACCGGCGGGTAGACCGCGCCGTGGTTGGCCAGCATCGTGGCGTCGACGCCGAGCAGCGAGGCCTTCAACTCGGTGGCGTAGGAGACCACTCCGCCGCGGAAGGAGGCGGAACTGCCCGGTATGTCGGTGATCGCGGCGGCCAGCAGGCCCCCGGTCAGCGACTCGGCCACGGCGAGGGTGTGGCCGGCCGCCTGCAGCCGGGCGAGCACCTGTTCCGCGAGTTCACGGGCCGCCGCACCGGCGGAACCGGACCATGCCGGCCCGGTGGCCGCCGCTGACCCGGTGGCCCCGCCTGCTGCTCCTGAAGCCACCGTCATTCCCCCTCACGGTTGCGCTGGCGCAGCCTGACCGCCTGCAGTACGTAGTCCATGCCGGTCACCAGGGTGACGACCACGGCTGCCGCCATGACGAGCCCGCGCAGGACCCCCGGCGGGCTCAGCCCGGCCGGGAGAATGTACAGGCAGATCGCGATGACCTGCAGGAGGGTCTTCAGCTTGCCGCCGCGGCTGGCCGCGATCACGCCCCAGCGGATCACCCAGAACCGCAGCGCGGTCACGCCGAGCTCGCGGAACATGATCACTCCGGTGACCCACCACGGCAGTTCGCCGAGGGCGGACAGGCAGATCAGGGCGGCTCCGGTCAGCGCCTTGTCCGCGACCGGGTCGGCGATCTTGCCGAAGTCGGTGACCAGGCCGCGGCTGCGGGCGAGGCGACCGTCGAGCAGGTCGGTGAACGACGCGACGCAGAACGCGGCGAGCGCCGTGAGCCGCCAGGCCGTTCCCCCGGCGAGCAGGCAGGCTACGAACACGGGGACGAGCAGGATGCGGATTACGGTCAGCCCGTTGGCAACGTTGACGAGCCCGGGCTTGTCGGTCACCGCAGGACCGGCTGGATAGCGTCAGCCGTCAGGTCCACTCCGTCCGAACTCGTCACCAAGGCGCGCACCATGTCCCCCGCCGCGAGCGGCCGCTCCGCCCGGACCGTGGTCACGCCGTCCACCTCCGGCGCCTGATGGGCCGCCCGGCCTTCGAAAGACCCGTCGCCGGAATCGGCCTCGATCAGCACGTCGACGGTCTCGCCTACCCGGTCCGCGGCCCGCTGGGCCATCAGCTCCTCCGCCAGGTCGGCGAAGTCCTCCACCCGGCGGGAGATCTCCTTGTCATCCAGCTGGCCGCCCAGCCCGGCGGCCTCGGTACCGTCCTCGTCGGAGTAGCCGAAGATGCCGATGGCGTCCAGCCCGGCGCTGGCGAGGAAGAGCTCGAGCTCCTTCAGGTCGGCGGTGGTCTCGCCGGGGAAGCCGACGATGAAGTTGGACCGCACGCCGGCCTGCGGGCTCTTCTCCCTGATCTGGTCGAGCAGGGCTCCGAAGCGCTCGCGGTCCCCGAACCGCCGCATCGCGCGCAGCACCCGCCCGCTAGCGTGCTGGAACGACAGGTCGAAGTAGGGGGCCACCCCCGGCGTGGCGGCGATGACGTCGATCAGCCCGGGCCGGACCTCGGCGGGCTGCAGGTAGCTGATCCTGACCCGGTCGATGCCGTCGATCGCGGCCAGGTCAGGCAGCACCTCCTCCAGCAGCCGCAGGTTCCCCAGGTCCTTCCCGTAGGAGGTCGAGTTCTCGCTGACCAGCAGCAGTTCGCGAACGCCGCTGGCGGCGAGCCAGCGGGCCTCGGCCAGGATCTCCGGCGGCCTGCGGGAGACGAAGGCGCCGCGGAACGACGGGATCGCGCAGAACGAGCAGCGCCGGTCGCACCCGGACGCGATCTTCAGCGGCGCCACCACGCCGCCGGACAGCCGGCGGCGGAACACGCCGCTCCCCGGCGCCGCCGACCCCACCCACGGGGCGACTTCGCCCAGATCGGGGGCCGCCTGGGACGCAAGGTTGGCATGGGACACGTGGGGCGGGAGATCGTGGTGGGGCGGGGGGCCGTCGTGGGGTGCTGGGTGAGGCGCGGGAGCGTGGCCGGCGCGAGATGACTGGCGGTCGGCGGGGGTGATGGGGAGGAGCTTGCGGCGGTCCCGCGCGGCGTGCGCGGGGCGGCGCCTTCCGGCCAGCACGTCGTCCAGGCGTGCGCCGATGTCGCCGTAGTCGTCGAAGCTGAGGATCTGCGCCTCGGGCAGTTCGGCGGCCAGGTCGGAGCCGTACCGTTCGGCCAGGCAGCCGACCGCGGCGACCTTCACGCCTGAGTCGGCGGCGGACAGCAGCTCGTCGATGGACTCCTGCTTGGCCGCCTGGATGAAGCCGCAGGTATTCACCAGCACCACGCTGGCCTCAGCGGCGGAGGTCAGGTCCCAGCCGGAGGCGGTCAGCCGGGCCGCGAGCTCCTCGGAATCGACCTCGTTCCGCGCGCAGCCGAGGGTCACCAGGCTGACCGTCCGCGGCGCGGACTCGGCGGACCGTCCAGGCCCCGAACTACTAGACACACCGAGAGCCTACGCGACACGGCTCACCGGCTGGCCAGGCGGCGAGCCGCTGACATCATGGGTACCCGGCGTCGAAATGACGCCTATCGCACACGATCATGATTTGGCTTCACCGGCTGGCCGGGTGGAGGCGGCCGGGAGTTAGCTGGTCTGGTCGGCCGGGGCGAAGCTGAGCGTCACCGGGGCACCGCCCTGGGTATTCACCGAGCTGGGCGGCTCCTTCTTCCCGTTCACGGTGAGATAGACGTAGCCGGGGTTGCCCAGGCGCAGCTCCACCGCCTCTTTCTCGGTCCAGGTCATCGACATGCCGGCCTGGATCGTGCCCATGTAGAGCTGGGTCCCGTCGCTGCTGCTCGTCAGCTGCACCCAGCAGTTGTGCACGGCGGTGAGCTCGATCACGACGCCGTCGGCGGTGGGCGTGACCGAGATCGTGGGCGACGGGTGCGGCGAGGTCGTCGGGCCGGTCGTGGCGCGCGGCGAGTTGGTCGCCCCGGCCGCGGCATTGCCTGAGTGGTGGTGAGAATCCACGTAGCGGTACGAGCTGTACCCGATGATGGCGAGGAGCACTATGACCACGATCAGGCTGAGGCTGGGCGAGCGCCGCTCGCGGATCTTGATCGGCCGCGACGGCTCGAACACGTCGGCGGCCCGCATCGCGTGCGGCGGTCCGTGCTCGGCGTCGTACTCCCTGATCAGCGGCTCGGGATCGGCGTCGACGGCCTCGGCGATGTTGCGGATGTGGCCGCGCGCGTAGAAGTCGCCGCCGCACGCGGAGAAGTCGTTCTGCTCGATGCCCCGGATGATCGACTCCCTGATCCGGGTCTGCAGGCTGACCTGGGTAATGGTGAGACCGGCCTGGCGGCGCGCGGTTGCCAGGGAATCACCGATGCTCACGCTGCGCCTCCACCTGGAATCGTCAACGGCGGCCTTCCCCTGAGGTGGGGAAACCATCACCAAGTGTAGACAGTAAGCGCGCGAGAATGACCGGCGCCGACGGCGGGATGACGCAATTGCGGATCATCCGCCGCGCAGCATTATGAGCGTCTCGTCGAGGTCATCGGGCCGCACCAGTACGTCGCGCGCCTTCGAGCCCTCGCTCGGCCCGACGATGTTCCGGCTCTCAAGCAGGTCCATGAGCCGGCCCGCCTTCGCGAACCCGACCCGGAGCTTGCGCTGCAGCATCGAAGTCGAGCCGAACTGGGTCGTGATGATCAGTTCCGCCGCCTGCATGAGCAGGTCGAGATCGTCGCCGATGTCGGCGTCGATCTCCCGGGAGCTCTCCTTGGGGGCCGCGACATCCTCGCGGTAGGTGGGCTCCGCCTGCTTCTTGCAATGCGCGACGATGCTGCGGATCTCCGGCTCCGACACGAAGGCGTTCTGCAGCCGGATCGGCTTGGACGCTCCCATCGGGAGGAACAGCGCGTCGCCCTGCCCGACCAGCTTCTCCGCGCCCGGCTGGTCCAGGATGACCCGGGAGTCGGTCAGCGATGAGGTGGAGAACGCGAGCCGGGACGGCACGTTGGCCTTGATCAGCCCGGTCACCACGTCCACGCTTGGCCGCTGGGTGGCCAGCACCAGGTGGATGCCGGCCGCCCTGGCCAGCTGGGTGATCCGGACCACCGAATCTTCCACGTCGCGGGGAGCCACCATCATCAGGTCCGCCAGCTCGTCCACGATCACCAGCAGGTACGGGTACGGCAGGTAGACCCTTTCGCTGCCAGGCGGCGCCGTCAGCCGGCCCGTCCTGACCGCCTTGTTGAAGTCATCCACGTGCCGGAAACCGCTGGCCGCCAGGTCGTCGTAGCGGCGCTCCATCTCGCCGACCACCCACTCCAGCGCCTCGGCGGCCTTCTTCGGGCTGGTGATGATCGGCGTGATCAGGTGCGGGATGCCGTCGTAGATGGTCAGCTCGACCCGCTTGGGGTCGATCAGGATCATCCGCACCTCATCCGGCGTCGCCCGGCTCAGGATCGAGGTGATCAGCCCGTTCAGGCAGACCGACTTGCCGGATCCGGTGGCGCCCGCGATCAGGATGTGCGGCATCTTCGCCAGGTTGGCGACCAGCACCCGGCCCTCGACGTCCTTGCCGAGGCCGACCACCATCGGATGGTGGTCGGAGATCGCCACCTGCGACTTGAGCACGTCGCCCAGGCTGACGGTCTCCTTGTCGGGGTTGGGGATCTCCACCCCGATCGCCGACCTGCCCGGGATCGGCGAGACGATCCGCACGTCCGCGCTCTTCACCGCGTACGCGATGTTCTTCTGCAGAGCGGTGACCCGCTCCACCTTCACCGCCGGGCCGAGCTCGATCTCATACCTCGTCACCGTCGGCCCCCGGCTGAACCCGGTGACCTGCGCGTCCACCTGGAACTGCTCGAGCACCTCGGACAGCGCGGACAGCACGATGTCGTTGGCCCTGGTCCGCTGCTTAGGAGCCGAGCCAGGCTTCAGCAGCGCCGGCGGCGGCAGCGTGTACGCAACCGCGTCCGCGGTCAGCGTGAGCTGCTCGGGCACCATCCTGGGCCTGGCGTCGGCCGCCGGGGCGTCAGCAGGCTGGTGCGCGGGCGGAGCGAACTCGTGCGCGTCCAGCGGTCCGGGGGGACCGTGAGGAGCGGGCGCCCCGAACCCGAGCGCCTCGATCAGGCCGTCATCGCCCTCGGTGCGCCCCGGCTCCGGCCGGGCGCCGGCTCGGTCCACCGCGCCGGAAGCCGCGCCGCCAGGCACGGCACCCCCGCGCCGCTTGCCCGGCTCGATCAGCGGCGTGTCATACGGCTTGACGTGATCGCCGACCTCGAGGGCCGGGCGGAGCTTGACCTTGCCCGGTAGCTGGCGCTTGGCACGGCCGGTGCCGAGCTCGTACTCCTCGTCGATCTCCAGGCCGTCGTCTTCGTCGTCGTAGGATTCCTGGTCGGCCCGCGGGGTGCCGTGGCCCAGCAGCACGCGCAGATCATGCAGCCGCTCCGGGATCCGGTGCAGCGGCGTGCCGGTGATGACAAGCACGCCGAAGACGCAGAGCAACCCGAGCAGCGGCGCCGCCACCCACGGCGTCAGCGCGCTGGCGAGCGGGCTGGACACCGCGTACCCGATCAGGCCGCCGGCCCGGTGCATCGCGGTGGCTCCGTCGGACGGGCGGGGCGTGCCCTTGGCGATGTGGATCAGGCCCAGCGCGCCGAGCAGCAGCGCAGCCCAGCCGATCACCGCCCGCATGGTGGCCGAGTTGCGATCGGGATGACGCAGGAACCGCCAGGCGAGCAGCGCGACCAGGACCGGTACCAGGATGTCGAGCGAGCCGAACATGGTGACGCCCGCGGCGTGAATGCCGCGCCCGACCGCGTTGTCCATCCGCGTCCACAGGCTGGCCGCGAGGACGATCGCCGCGCCGAAGATGAGCAGCCCGAGCCCGTCCCGGCGGTGATGCGGCTCGAGGTCGCGCGCGCCCCGGCCGATGGACCTCACTAGGAACCCGAAGCCGCCCGCGACCACCATCCACGCACCCGCGACGGCGCGAGCCACCCAGCCGACCAGGATCACGACCGGGTCATGGGACCGGGACGGCGGCCGGTTCCTGGCCGCCGGACGGCGCTTCGCCGCACCGGCCTTCCCCGCCGACCCCTTCCGGTTAGTGCCTTTCTTTTTTTGGCCCGAACGAGAGGTGGTATTTCGTCCCCGCTGCCCGCTCGTCCCGCGTGGCGAGCGGCTCGCCGTCGACCGGCTCGATCCGTTGCTCTCCTTGCCTCCCCTGCCGTTCTTGCCGGCGCTCTTACTAGCACCGCTGGCGCCGCGACCGGCTGATCCGCCCCGACTTGGACGGTTCCTGGCCGGATAGTCCCAGTCGTCATCGTCGTATCCAGGCGCCTCGAAGGCAGCGTCGGCTAGCCCGCCGCGCGGGCGTCCAGATCGGTTACGGGCACGACTCACCACAATTACAAACGTAGCGAGAACGCCAGGGCATCCCAAGCACCCGGCGCGCGTGTCGCGGTCCGTGCGTCAGATGAGACGGCATACGGGGCGGATCTGAGCATATGCTTTCTGTAGTACCGACGGGGAGGTACCTATGTTCGACAACACCGGAGGGCATGTCGTCGGAGGACATGTCGCGGGCCACGAGTCGCCCGCCGGGCACCAGCCATTCCCGGCTACTTACCAGGATGCGCACCACGTTTACCTGACCGGCACGCCGCAGGACACGGTGGACGGGCCGAGGCGGAGCCGCCTGGGCACGTGGACGCGGAATCACGGCGGGTTGGTCGCGATCGCCATGGTCGTCACGGGGATCCTGCTGGTGGCGCTACTGATCGCCTTCATCTGACGGTCGAGCCGGGGCGATGCGGTAGTGGTAGCGGTGGGAGTACGCGAAGCCGCATCGGGTGTAGAGGGAGCGGGCCGGGGCGTTGTCCTCCTCGACCTGGAGCAGGATGCGGCGGACGCCTTGTTCCGCTGCCACGGCGGCTAGCGCGCGGGTGATCGCGGCGCCCAGGCCCTGGCGGCGGGTTGATGAGCTGACCTCGACCGCGGTGATCGCGGCCCAGCCGGCGGCGACGGAGACCCGGCCGACGGCTACCGGGCGGCCGTCGCGGTGGATGCTGCCGAAGGCCTGCCACGGCGCCGACATCAGCAGGGTGCGTGCCATCGGCGGCAGTTGCTGGCCCCGGTAGCGGTAGAGCGCGAGCCAGGCCGCGTCGGGTTCCGGGTCGAGGCGGAAATCGATATCGGTGGCAGGCGCACCATCCGTGACCTCTTTGACGTCAGCGACCATGACGAGGGCCGGACCCGGGCGGAGTACCCACTTCCGTTCGGCCAAATATTCTTCTACGGGGTGCGGGGGCGCGCCTGGGAGCAGGACCCCGGGCACGACGATCATCGGCGGCATCCCCCGGCGGCGGTACCAGCCCGCTACGGCGGCCACCGCCTCGGGCAGCGGCCTGCCGGGATCGCCGACGGGCAGCGCCGAATTCGCCCGGCCGGTGAAGCCGGCGGCGGCGCGCAGCAGCCACTCCCCCAGGCGTTCGGTGTCCGGCGCCTGCCAGTGCAGTGCGGCGGCGCGCTCGATGTCGTCGATCTGCAACGGGTTCGGTCCTCCTCCGGGCGCGGAGGCTACCAGGGCGGGGTGCGGCTGGGTCGGCGGAGCGGTAGGGTCGGGCGCATGCGGGTCGCGATCCTTGATGACTATCAGCAGGTGGCCCTGGCGAGCGCGGACTGGTCGGCGGTGACCGCTCAGGCCGATATCTACGTGTTCACCGAGCACATCGCGCGGACCGATGCCCTGGTCAGCGCGCTTGAACCGTTCGACGTCGTGGTGGCGATGCGGGAGCGGACCCCGTTCGACGCCGGGCTGCTCGGGCGGCTGCCGCGGCTGCGGCTGCTCGTCACGACGGGCATGGGGAACTCCTCGATCGACATGACCGCGGCGCGGGACCGCGGCATCACGGTCTGCGGGACGAACGGCGTCACCGGCTCGACGGCCGAGCTGACCTGGGGGCTGATCCTGGCCCTGGTCAGGCACATCCCCGAGGAAGACCAGCGGATGAAGACCGCGGGGCGGGCCGGGGGGGCGGCGCTGAGCGTGCGCTCCGGCTGGCAGATGACGGTCGGCACCGACCTGGAAGGCAAGCGGCTCGGCGTCGTCGGCCTCGGGAAACAAGGGCAGAAGGTGGCCGAGATCGGCCGGGCGTTCGGGATGAAGGTGGCGGCGTGGAGTCAGAACCTGGATCCGGACCACGCCAAGAAGCACCATGCCAAGGCGGTCAGCAAGGAGGACCTGTTCTCCACCTCCGACATCGTGACCTTGCACTACAAGCTGTCCGAGCGCAGTCGAGGGCTGGTCGGCGCCTTGGAGCTCGGGTGGATGAAGCCGTCCGCCTACCTGGTGAACACCTCGCGCGGGCCGCTCGTGGACAGCGCGGCACTGCTCGCGGCGCTACGCTCCGGCTCGATCGCGGGGGCGGCGCTTGACGTGTACGACGTCGAGCCACTGCCGCTGCACGACCCGCTGCGGATCGCGCCCAACGTCGTGCTGACCCCCCACCTCGGCTACGTCACCGACGAAACGTACCGGGTGTTTTACACTGACGCGGCCGAGGACATCGTGGCGTTCGGCGCGGGCGCGCCGGTGCGGGTGCTCAACGGGCCTAGCGGCGCGGCCTGACAGAGCCCTAGGGTGCGACGGTCCGCTGGGCTGCGACGGTCCGCTGGGCTGCGACGGTCCGCTGGGCGAGGCCCGTCCCGACCGGGACGGTGCGGAGGCTTAGCGGCGGGCGGCCGCGGGCGCTTGTCAGGGCGGCGCGGATGTCCTTGATGACCTCGGCCGGCTGGGTGCGGATCTGCTTGGGCGTGAACCGGAGCACGACGATCTGGTGCACGCCCATCCGCCGTCCTCTGGTCAGCGTCCTCTCGTGATCCTCCGGCGAGAGGTGCCACTGCTTTGAGTCGACCTCCACCGCGACGCCGAACTCGGGCCACCATGCATCGGGCTTGGCGATGAAGGTGTCGCCGTCGTACAGGCTCGGGTTGAACAGCGGCATCGGCAGCTTGGACTTGGTGAGCAGGTCCTTGAGGTCTGCTTCGGCGGTGGACCTGATACCGTCCGCGACGTCCGTCAGTGCCTCGCGGAACAGGGCCGATCCTAGGTTGGGACCTGCGATGAGCTCGGCGTGCAGCTGCCGGATCTCGCAGCGTCCCTGCTGGACGGCGTCCGCGACGACGGCCCGCACGTCACGCAGGCTGGCCATGCCGCGCACGGTGTCGGCGACTGCTCGGGCGGGAGGGGCAAGGCTTAGCGGTCCGACTCGCCAGGATCGTTCGGGCATCCTGGTGGTGCGGTGGAGGCGGACGAAGACCGCATCGCGGCGTCTGCGGGAGGCCGGCACCAGGACGTCAATGAGCTCCGCGGCCGATCCCCTGGTGCGGTCAACCTGTCCCCAGATTTGGTGGTGGAGCAAGGCCGCCTGACCGGTGATGAGGCTGCCGTCGCCCGCGTAGAGGAGGGCGGCCATCTGGCGTTGCAGCGTCGTGGGCGTTCCGGTCACGGCGACATAGACCCCTGGCAGCACGCTGCGCCACGGTCCGCCGACGCGAAGCCGGTGACGTAGCGCATTGTCGGTTAGGCCGGCGGTCAACGCTTGATGTCGTGTGATGACCTCAAGCTGGCCGCTGAGGATCTGGTGCGGATCTTGGCTGGGTCGGGATGTTCTGCCCATGAGGGCATCGTGCGTCCGGGCTCCGACAATTCCGGAAGTCCCGATTGGCCCATATTGGAATGAGTCGGCACAAATGTCGCGAGACTTTTTGGCGACGATGGACCATCGTTGTTGTTGTAGGCACCACGATGGTCCATCGTCGCGACGCGGGGCGCGATCGGGCGGAGTGTCACGGGGCTCGTGGTGGTATTGGGGTTTTCGGGACCCGGGGACTGTCGAGGCGGGCGGGTCGGTGCGTTGGGGCGTCGAGGGTCAGGCTTGGATTACTACGGGGATGATCATGGGGCGGCGGCGGTAGTTGTCGCTGACCCATTTGCCTACTATGCGGCGGGCTAGCTGGCTGATCTGGTGGGTGTCGGTGATGCCTTCGGCGGCGGCCAGGGTCAGCGCCTCCTCGATCTTGGGCAGCACTTCGCGGAACGCCGCGTCGTCGATGCCGGCGCCGCGGGCGTGCATCTCGGGTTCGGCCACCAGCTTGCCAGAGCTGGCGTCGACCACGATCACGACGGAGACGAAGCCCTCCTCGCCGAGGATCCGCCGGTCCTTCAGCTGGGACTCGGTGACGCCGCCGACGGTTAGGCCGTCCACGTAGATGTACCCGCAGGGCACCGCGCCCGCGACCTTGGCCTGGCCGGCCGCCAGGTCCACGACCACGCCGTCCTCGGCGATCACGATGTTGCCGTCGGGTACGCCCGACAGCGCGGCCAGCTGGGCGTGCGCCCGCAGGTGCCGCCACTCGCCGTGCACCGGCATGAAGTTGCGCGGGCGGACCAGGTTCAGCACATAGAGCAGCTCGCCGGCCGGCGCGTGCCCGGACACGTGCACCAGCGCGGATTCCTTGTGGACGACGCGGGCACCGAGGCGGGTGAGGCCGTTGATCACCCGGTAGACGGCGGTTTCGTTGCCGGGGATCAGCGACGACGCGAGGATGACGGTGTCGCCGGCGGCGATCCTGATCGGGTGATCCCGGCCGGCCATCCGGGTCAGCGCCGACATCGGCTCGCCCTGTGAGCCGGTGGAGATCAGCACCACGTCACCTGGCGGCATCTCCTCGGCCTCGCGCAGGTCGACCAGCAGGCCGCCGGGAACCCGCAGGTAGCCCAGGTCGCGGGCGACGCCCATGTTCCTGACCATGGACCGGCCTACGAAGGCGACCTTCCGCCGGTGTTTCACGGCGACGTCGAGCACCTGCTGGACCCGGTGCACGTGCGAGGCGAAGCAGGCCACGATGATGCGCTGCTTGGTGTTGGCGAAGATCTCGTCGAGCACCGGCGCGATGTCCCGCTCGGAGGTGACCACGCCGGGCACCTCGGCGTTGGTCGAGTCGGCCATCAGCAGGTCGACGCCCTCGGTGCCGAGCCGGGCGAAACCGGCCAGGTCGGTGAGCCTGCCGTCAAGCGGCAGCTGGTCCATCTTGAAGTCGCCGGTGTGCAGCACGACGCCGGCCTGCGTGCGGATGGCCACGGCGAGCGCGTCCGGGATCGAGTGATTGACGGCGAAGAACTCGCACTCGAAGGGGCCGAACGAGATGCGTTCTCCCTCCACGACTTCGACCGCGATCGGGTCGACGCGGTGCTCGGACAGCTTGCTGCGGACCAAGGCCAGGGTCAGCCTCGAGCCGACCAGCGGGATGTCCTGCCGCTCCCGCAGCAGGTAGGGGATCGCGCCGATGTGGTCCTCGTGCGCGTGCGTGATGACGACCGCCTCCACCTGGTCCAGCCGGTCACGCAGGTAGCTGAAGTCGGGCAGGATCAGGTCCACGCCGGGCTGGTCGGAATCGGGGAACAGCACGCCGCAGTCCACGACGAGCAGGCGGCCGCGGAACTCGAAGACGGTCATGTTCCTGCCGATCTCGCCGAGGCCGCCCAGCGCGACGATGCGCAGGTCGCCGGGCGCGAGCGCGGCGGGCTCGACGAGATCCGGGTGCGGGTAGCTCACGCCGCCGTCCCGGGCAGCTTCACGCCGCCAGCGGTGAGATCCAGCGCCAGCTGGTTGCGTTCTGCCTCGGTGGCGGCGAGCAGCGGAGCGCGCACCGCCCCGCCGGGCTGGCCGAGCATGTCGAGCGAGGCCTTGGTCATGACCGCGCCCTGGTTGCGGAACGTGCCGACGTACACGGGCAGCAGGTCGTAGTGGATCTGCCTGGCGCGCTGGGTGTCGCCGGCGCCGAACGCGTCGATCATCTCGTGCAGCCGGTCGCCCGCGACGTGGCCTACCACGCTGATGAAGCCGACGGCGCCGAGGGCGAGCCACGGGAGGTTCAGCATGTCGGTGCCGCAGTAGTACACGTAGTCGGTCCGCGCCAGCACCTGCGAGGTGGCGGCCGGGTCATCCTTGGCGTCCTTGACGCCCACGATCCTCGGGTGCGCGGCGAGGTTAATTAGCGTCTGCGTCGCCACCGCGGCGCCGGTGCGGGCGGGGATGTCGTAGATCAGCATGGGCAGGCCGGTCGCGTCGGCGACCGCGGTGAAGTGGGCCTCGAGGGCCGGCTGCGGCGGCTTGTTGTAGTAGGGGGTGACGACGAGGAGTCCGTGTACCCCGGCCCGTTCGGCCGCGCGGGCCAGTTCGATCGTGTGCTCGGTGATATTGGTGCCGACTCCGGCCACCACCTTGGCACGCGAGCCCACCGCCTCCAGCACTACCCGCAGCAGGCGCTCCTTCTCCTCGTCGGTGGTCGTCGGCGCCTCACCCGTGGTGCCGTTCACGACCAGCCCGTCGTTGCGCATGTCGGTCACGAGGTAGTCGGCGAGGCCGGCCGCCGCGTCGTAGTCGACGGCCCCGTCGGGGGTCATGGGGGTAATCATCGCCGTCACCATCTGGCCGAACGGCGCAGTGATCGTCGTCATACCCGAACGCTACCCGCAACCAGGTGTGCAAAGTAGTCGGCATACCGCCCCGCGGCGCAGAAATCCCGCCACGGCGGGTTAGCCGATGGCCAGGAGGGTCTGGATGGCGATGTCCCGGTTGGCGGGGTTGCAGGTCGGGCAGCGCGGGCCCTGGCCGGGGATATTGAGCCAGTAGCCGTTGACCAGGGACTTGGTGGCCTGGATGGCCGCTGTCAGCTGCTGGCTGTCAACCACCGCGCCCGGCGGGTTGGTGGACAGCCCGGCCAGCACACCGATGCCGGACTTCGCGGCGCGGGCCTGCTGCGCGGCGGCCTGGACGAAGGAGGTATAGGTGGCGCTGTCGCGCTCCAGGCTCTGCGCCTGTAGCTCGACGACATCGGCGACCTTGGCCATGCTGCCGATCAGGTTCAGTTCGAGGAACTGCTGCCAGCGCGGCAGACTGCTGCTGGGAGCCAGCACGGTGGCGAGGTTGAGCGCGGGCGTGACGATCAGGCGCAGGCCGTGAGCATGCGCCGCCGCCGCGGCCTGGGCGGCGGCCTGCACGGGATCCTGCTGCTCGGCCAGCGGAGTGAAGTCCCAGGCCTCAGGGTCGTAGAGGACACCGTAGGTGCCGGCCGGGATATGGTTGTCGTTCACAGCCGTTGCCAGGGTGCTCGCCGAGGTGAAGGTGACGACGGTATCGGCGGCGAATCCCGCCAGCGGCTTCTGCCCAGGCTGCAATATCTCGTAGACCTGCGCGCTCGCCAGCTGAACCATTGTGGAAGGGTCAGCTACAAGCTGGGCGAGTGCCGCGCGGGTGAGCATCCAGATCATGCCGCCCGACTGCGGCACGTAGGCGTCGCCGGAGGCAGGGGTGTCGCTGGATCGCGGGGTCTGCGGGGCCTGGCCCGACGGGACCGCGGTCGAGCAGGCAGTGAGCATGATGACCGTCGCGACGACGCCGATGGCCAGTACGGCTCCGCCGGGCGGTGCCGTGGACCGCTCACGCCGGAAAATCATCCGCACCTCCGCCTCTGGTGTCCTTATGAGCCAAGCTGGACGTCGGCCGCCATGCCGCTCAGCGGCTGGCTCGCGGTGTGGCCGGTGATGGCGACCACTGCCTGATAGAAGATGCCCTGCGCGGTGGACACCGGGCTGGGCAGCACCTCATCGACCTGACCCGGAACGCCCGCGATATGGACGGCCGGAACGCTGATCTTGACCGCCATGCCCTGGCTGACGGTCGAGACCGAGCTTTCCGGTATGAGCGCGACAACCTGCCAGCTGGTCGAGACGCGCAGCGCGATCACCGGCAGGGCCGATCCGCCCCCCGCGGCGGTACGGACGGATTGCGGGCCCTCAGGCAGCAGCGAGAACGAAGGCCGCTGGCTGGCCGAGGTCCGGCCGGAGTCGGTCGTGTAATCCCTGATGCCCAAGGAGGTAACGGTCTCGCCGGCCTGGCCGTTGGCGGCCACAACGGTCCCGGCGGACGGCGCGACGATCTCGGTCGCGGCGATCTTCATGCGGTCGGTGGCCAGCTCGGCCTCGTCCACAGCGAGGCCGGCCTTGTCGGCAGCCAGCTGCGCGTTGTCGGCTGGCGCCGCGGCCGGATTGGCGGCCTCGGCGGCCTTGAGCTCGGCTATCTTCGCCTGTTCGGCGGTGATCGTCTCCTTGTCGGCGGCCAGCACGGTGTCGGCATTGGGGTCGTATTCGACGGCGAGGATCTGCCCCTTGATGACCCGCTGGTTGAGTCGTACGTCGACCTTGTTGATCTGCCCAGAATCGGTGAAGTTGAGGGCGATGACGCCGCTGCTGGTGACCGTTCCCGTCAGCAGCTGACGGTCGTCGCTTATCACCCGCGGCACGTACCAGGCGACGCTGGCGACGGCCACGCCGGCGATCAGGATCCCGCCGACACGCTGGGGCCAGGTCCTGGGTTTGCGGATCCAGTACGGCCGCCTGGGCTGTTCGGTCAGGCTCTCGGGCGGCGGCGTCTCGGTCAGGCGCCTGGGCGACGGCGCGGCCAGGCTCCCGGCCTGCTTCGGCGAGACCGACTGGCTGCCTGGCGATCGCAGGGAGAACGGGCGGGGCGTCTGCGGGGACGGGTAAGCCCGCCGGGCCAGCGCCTGGTAGTGCTGCTGAGCTGGCGCTTGGTATGGCTGCTGTGATTGGTACGCCTGCTGTGTCTGGTATGGCTGCTGTGTCTGGTATGGCTGCTGTTGCGCTTGCGCTCGGTAGGGCTGCTGCGCTTGGTACGGGCCTGCCGCCGGGTGCGGCTGGCGCGGCGGGGGCTGGTGGTCCTTCGGCGGCCGCTGCGGGGACCGGTAGTATCGCGGGACCCGATAGGAAGCCTGCGGATCGGTGTCGTCGTCGGGCTGCTGCCTCGGCCACGCCCCGCTGTCCGCC
>Ga0181525_10001065_pt1 | contig 23815 bp, 23 predicted proteins | sample PEATcosm2014_Bin_48_FD_121100 | JGI IMG/M metagenome (GOLD analysis project Ga0181525, IMG submission 121100) | Peatland microbial communities from MTU Mesocosm Facility, Houghton, MI, USA - PEATcosm2014_Bin06_10_metaG | ecosystem: Environmental > Terrestrial > Soil > Wetlands > Peat | place... | reverse complement strand
TTCGAGAATCCCAAAGTGATCCGCGCCGCGATCGACAAGAGTCACGTTCACGCCAATGCGCGGATCGCGGGCGCCGGCGAGATCGCGTTTTTTCCGCCGATGACGGGCGGCTGAGCGGCGTCCACCATGGCTGCGACTATGACCGCGACAGCGACCATGACCGTCCGCCTGCAACGCGAGGCGTTCGATATCGGCGCCGAAGTCGCGGCGCTGACGCGCGGCCGTGCCGATATCGGCGCGGTCGTTACCTTTACCGGCGTTTGCCGCGCCGACGAGAACGGCGAGGCGATCGCGGCGCTGACGCTCGAACATTACCCGGACATGGCGGAAGCCGAGATCGCGCGCCATGTCGAGGAGGCGCGCACGCGCTGGCCGCTGCTCGGCGTCACCGTGATCCATCGCTATGGCCGCATCGCGCCGGGCGAGGTCATCGTGCTGGTCGTCACGGCGTCGAGCCACCGCGCGGCGGCGTTCGCGGCGGCGGAGTTCCTGATGGATTATCTGAAAACCCGCGCACCGTTCTGGAAGCAGGTCGAGACGCCCGCGGGCAAGGAATGGGTCGAGGCAAAAGCCGCCGACAATTCCGCCGCGGAGCGCTGGGCAGCGCAGGCGCCGCGGGACGGGTTGTCGAAGGGACGGTCGTAAGCGGTCATGGCCGTCACGACGGATAAGATAGACATTGTGGTTTGACGGTATCGCGTTCCGCTCAACCAGGCGGGTGCGCCGGAATCCAGTTATAAAGCGCGAGCCCACCGTCGACGACGACCGTCGTACCGGTGACATAGCGCGAGAACCGATCGCATAGCAGCGCCAAAGCCATGCCTGCGATATCTTCCGGCGTGCCAGTACGGCCAAGTGGAATCATGGCTTCCAGCGCCGCGACGTCGGCGGCAAAGCCGCCGCCCGGCACGGCGCCAGGCGCAATGGCGTTGACGCGGATGCCATCGCGGCCCAGGGCGCGTGCGAGTTCCTTCACCAGCATGGTTTGTCCGGCCTTGGTGGCGCTGTAGTGCGGAAGGTTTCGCGGCGAATAGGCATGCAGCGATGTGACGTAAAGCATTCGTCCCTTGATTCCGCGGGCTTTCATGTGGGCTCCTGCGGCCTGACCGAGCACGAAACCCGCGCGCAGGCCGACGGTCACCATCGCGTCCCATTGCGTCTCGGTCACCGCCAAGATCGTCTGATCCTCCGAACGCTTGGGCGAGGCGCTGTGGACGAGGACGGAGATGCGGCCCAACGCCGCCTGCGCCGCATCGAACAGCGGTCTCGCCGCGGTCGGCTGCGCCAGATCGGCGGCGACGAATGTGGCATCGAGCTCACGCGCCAGCGCTTCGCCGGACCCGGTGGCCACGTCGCTCAAAACCAGGCGTGCGCCTTCCTCGGCCAACACGCGCGCAATGCCGCGCCCAATTCCGGACGCGGCCCCCGTCACCAGCGCGGTATCTCCATCCAGCAGCCCCACGGCGTGTCTCCTGTCAGGGAAACTCTGGTCGCGCGAATTATCGCTTGGCTTTCTTCGCGGTCTTCTTCGTTTTCTTCTTGGCGAAAATCGCGTTCCAGTTTTCCTTATAGGCGGCGCTGACCGGCTTCTGGCCTTCGCCGCGGCTATAGCTTGAGGATGCCGCGGCGGCGGCATCGCCGCCCTCGGTCTTGGCTGCGACCTCGCCCGAAGTGCTCTTATCCTTAGCGGCGGCATCGCCGCCTCCGGTCTTGGCTGCGACCTCACCCGATGTGCTTTTATCCTTTGCGGCGGCCTCGCTTTTTGGAGCCGGGTCGGCTTTGGCTTTTTTGTCGTTGCTTGCCATCATCTTTTCCAACGCTGAACGGATGCATCTTTGATCGTGCCGATGCGGGCTATCGCAAGTAATCCGACAATGGGCAACTTGTTTTATGCCGGACACGGCCGCGCTTGATCGGCTCTGGCCGCGGCGCCCGTGACGCAATACGATTGGCGGCCAGGCGCCGGAGCCTAAGGAAACGCAAGGAGGAAGCCATGTCAGCGCAAGCCCGCAAAGTCGTCCACGCCGATATCAGGCCGGAAAACCCGCCGGAGCGCGCCGCGCATTACATCGACGCGCCCAATATGCCGTGGGAGGCGACCAAGTTTCCCGGCATCAAGATCAAAGTGCTTTTCACCGACGGCGACGGCATCACGACTGCTTTGTTCAAGCTCGATCCGAGCGCCATCGTACCGCTGCACGAGCACACCGCGCTGGAGCAGACCTATGTGATCGAGGGCACGCTGGAGGATCACGAGGGTGTTTGCGGCCCGGGCCAGTTCGTGTGGCGGCCGGCTGGTAATCAGCACGAGGCGGTGGCGCCGAACGGTGCCGTGCTGCTCGGCTTCTTCCTCAAGCCGAACCGCTTCGCCTATGGCGAAAAATTCTTCACCGAGGCGGGTGAGCGGTAGATCGAAGCGTTAAAATAGCGCCGGCCGGTATGCGACGGGGACCGCATACCGGCCGGCGACGCATGGCGCGGACCGTTCGGCGCCGCGTCAGCGACAGCTTTCTGTTGGCTAGGCGGCGCAGCCGCACGCGGTCCCGAGCGCAGCCGACGCGCGCGGCGCGGCGAGCTGCGCGATCCCGGTCAACATGCGTTCGAGCTTCACCGGGTCGACTTTGTCCGCGGCCATCAAAATGCGGATCAGCGGATCCGACAATGCGCCACGCAGCGTCAATTCTTGATTCATTGGTCTCATGATGCGTTCCTTCATTGTCTTTAGCCAGCGATTCATGGCGCTTACGCCAGTGCCGGATAATCGGTGAAGCCCTTGCTGTCGCCGGCATAGAACGTCGCCTGATCGGGCACGTTGAGCGGCGCCTTGGTTCGGTAACGCTCCGGTAGATCCGGATTGGCGAGGAACGGCACGCCGAAAGCCACGAGATCGGCTTCGCCGTTGCGGATCGCCCTATCGGCGCTGTCGAGATCGAAGCCGCCGTTGACGATGTAGGTGCGGTCGAATTTTCCGCGCAGCAGCGGCGATGCCCGTTTGGCGCCGTCGGCTGCGGGATCGACGACATGCAGATAGACGATGCCGAGTTTGTTCAGCTCTTCCGTCAGGTACGAGAAAGTCTGCACCGGATTGGAATCCGACATCGAATTGAAAGTGCCGTTCGGCGAAATGCGGTAACCGACACGTTCGGTGCCCCACACGTCGATCACGGCTCGGGTGACTTCGTGCGGCAATCGCGCGCGGTTTTCGACCGTTCCGCCGTAGGCGTCGGTGCGCTTGTTGGTGCCGTCGCGGGTGAACTGATCGAGCAAATAGCCGTTCGCGCCGTGCACCTCGACGCCATCGAAGCCGGCCGCCTTGGCGTTTTCGGCGCCGCGGCGGTATTGCGCGACGATGCCCGGAATTTCGCCGAGCGTGAGTGCGCGGGGCGTCACCATCTTCTGCGGGCCCTTGGCGGTGAATACGTCGCCCTGCGCGGCCAGTGCCGAGGGCGCGACCGGCAGCTCGCCGCCGTGGAAATCCGGGTGCGAGATGCGTCCGACATGCCAGAGCTGAAGGAAAATCTTGCCGCCGGCGCGATGTACCGCGTCCGTGATGGTCTTCCAGCCGGCGACCTGCGCGGCGGAATGAATACCCGGCGTGCGGACATAGCCGACGCCCTGCGGGCTGACCTGGGTCGCTTCGCTGACGATCAGTCCGGCGGAGGCGCGTTGCGCATAATAGGCCGCCGCGATCGGGTTTGGCACATTGCCGTCGAGTGCGCGGCTCCGTGTCATCGGCGCCATGACCAGGCGATTGCTCAGCTCGATGTCGCCAAGCTGGTAGGGCAAAAACACGGTCTTGAACGGCTGACCGGCCTGAATGGGACGGTTCGCGGTGACGGCGTTTGCGGGCATAAGGTACTCCTGATGTTGTCAGCCGATTGATGGCGTTCGCCAGACCGGGGAAAAACGTGACTTGCTGTCGGTCTTGTGGTACTGACCGGTAACATTTACATAGGTACTGACCGGTAACACCTGTGTCAAGGGGAAACGCGCGATGAACGGCCAGCCAGCAGTAAATCTCGGTAAAGACGTGGGAATTCCGCCTCGCGCGCGTATTCTCGCGGCTGCGGGCGAACTCTTCTACCAGCACGGAATCAGGGCGGTCGGCGTCGATTCAATCGCCGAGGCGGCCGGCACCAATAAGATGACGCTCTACCGTCACTTCGCCTCGAAGGACGAATTGGTGGCGGAATATCTGCGCCAATCGGCCAAGACGGCGGACGAATGCTGGGAACGGTTTGAGCGCGCGCACCCGGGCGACACTGCAGCGCAGCTCCGCGCCTGGCTCGAGGACATGGCGGGCCATCTTGCCAAGCCGGGCGAGCGTGGCTGCGCGCTCGTCAACGCGGCGATCGAGCTTGCGGAAAAGGATCATCCGGCGCGGCGCGTGATCGAAGAATGCAAGACCGCGCAACGGACCCGGCTCGTGCATCTGTGCCGGGACGCCGGTTTGAGCGAACCCGACAGTCTCGCCGACGAATTGCTTATTCTTCTGGAAGGGGTTCGCGTCACAGCGCAAAGCGTCGGCACGCAGGGGCTTGCGGCGAAGCTGTTACGGATGGGCGAAGCCATGATGGCCGCGCACGCGCTCGTGCGCTGATCAGGGACTAAGGCTGAAGAATTAGCGCTACTACGCCGCCGCGGCTTTGCCTTTCGGCTGCACTTCGGCGTTGTAGTCGTTCATCAGGGCTTGGGTGATGCGCCCGGGCGTGAATCTCCAGTCGGCGATCTGGGACACCGCCGTCACCTCGGCCGCGGTGCCGGTGATGAAGCATTCGGAGAAGCCGGACAGCTCCTCGGGCATGATGCGGCGCTCGATCACTTCGATATTGCGGCGGCGGGCGAGGTCCATCGCGGTCGCGCGGGTGATGCCGGCGAGGAAGCAATCGGCGATCGGGGTGTGGATCTTGCCGTCGGCGATGAAGAAGATATTGGCGCCGGTGCATTCAGCGACGCGGCCCTGCCAATCGAGCATCATCGCGTCGGCAAAGCCGCGCTGTTCGGCGCGGTGCTTGGAGATGGTGCAGATCATGTAAAGGCCGGCCGCCTTGGCGAGACAGGGCGCGGTTTTCGGATCGGGCCGGCGATAGTCGGCGAGATCGAGCCGAATGCCTTTCAGCCGCTGCGCCGGATCGAAATAGCTCGGCCATTCCCAGGTGGCGATGGCCAGATGGATTTTGTTCATCTGCGCCGAAACGCCGAGCGCCTCGGAGCCGCGCCAGGCGACCGGTCGCACATAGGCTTCCTTCTGATTGTTCTTTTCCAGAACAAGCCGCTTGGCGGCGTCGATGTCGGCGACCGAGTAGGGGATTTCGAAATCCAGGATATTCGCCGAGTTTTTCAGCCGCTCGGAATGCGCCGTGCCGCGGAAAACCTGGCCGCCATAGGCGCGCTCGCCCTCGAACACGCAGCTTGCGTAATGCAGGCCATGCGTAAGCACGCTGATCTTGCATTCGGCGGTCGGAATGAGTTTGCCGTCGAACCAGATCACATCGGAACGTTGGTCGAAGGGCACTGCCATGGCATTGCCTCCCTCGCGTTATCGCCCGTTCCCGAAAATGGCGCCGCCAATATGCGGTGGGTATTGGGCTTTTGCTTCGGGAGCGAACTCCCGTTATGGTCCTCGCCGCTCCAAGGAAAACGCGTCACGACAGCGCCTTTGGCGTCTTACGCAGCGTCCGGGGCGACCCAGAAGTGCAACATTATCGCGCGAGCAGCTTAACAACCAAGCCAAAATATGTCAACATAACTGACCTAAATGGCTGACATCGGCATAGCGAGCTCACCCCGTTCCGCCACCGCGGCCATCGAGGCTTCGCCGCGGGCGGATGAGCCGTATTTCGATCTGATCGAGCTTCTGTTTTTTGCCTATCGCGATTTTGTCGGCGACGCCGATGAGGTCTTGGCCAAGCTCGGCTTCGGCCGCGCGCATCACCGCGTCTTGCATTTCATCAACCGCAATCCCGGAATGAAAGTTGCCGAATTGCTCAACGTCTTGAAAATCACCAAGCAATCGCTGGGGCGCGTTCTCAAGCAACTGATCGACGAGGGCTATGTGGTGCAGACGGAAGGCGCCAACGATCGCCGCCAGCGGCTGCTCTCCGTCAGCCCGGCCGGCGCAGCGCTGGCGATGCAGCTTGCCGGGCTGCAGACCGCGCGCATCGCGGGTGTGCTCGCCGAGATCGGCCCCGGCGCCCGCGAAACGGCGCAGCGGTTTCTCGCCGGCATGATCGAAGCCAAGGACCGCGATCATGTGCTGCGCCTGATCGCGCAGGGCGACCGCGCCCGAACGCGGGCCCGAGACGACGTTTCATGACTTCGGCCACGCACCCGGCCGCGGGTCCGGCGTTAAATCCGGCCGAGAATCCCGCCCAGAATCCCGCGCAGAATCCGGCGCAAAAAAATCCGGCTGACGACGCGCCGCATCTGCTTGTCGTCGATGACGACCGCCGCATTCGCGCGTTGTTGTCGCGCTTCCTGCTCGGCGAGGGCTACCGGGTCTCGACCGCGGAAACCGCGCTGGAAGCGCGCGCCAAGCTGGAAGGCCTGAAGTTCGATCTTCTCATCCTCGACGTCATGATGCCGGGCGAGAGCGGCTTTGATTTCGCGCGCACCATCCGCGCCTCTTCCGCGGTGACGTCGTCCACGGTGCCGATCCTGATGCTGACGGCGCGCGACGAGAAGGAAAGCCGGATCATGGGACTTGAGATTGGCGCCGACGACTATTTGGCCAAGCCGTTCGAACCGCGCGAGCTTTCGCTCCGCGTCGCCAATATCCTCAAGCGGGCGCGGCCGCCGGCCGCACCGCCCGCGGAATCGGTCCGCTTCGGCCCGTTCGTCTATCACCTGGCGCGCGGCGAACTGCGTCGCGGCGAGGAGGTGATCCGGCTCACCGATCGCGAGCGCGAAATGCTACGCGTTCTCACCGCAAGCGCGGGCGAGACCGTGCCGCGCGAGGCGCTTGCCGGCAACGGTGAAGCGGTCAGCGAACGCACCGTGGACGTGCAGGTCAATCGGCTCCGCCGCAAGATCGAGCGCGATCCGTCCAATCCGCTGATCGTGCAGACGGTGCGCGGCGTCGGCTACCGCCTGGTCGCGGCGACGTGAGCGGCGCCATGTCTAGTCCCGATATGCGTGATCTCGATATGACTTATATCGACATGACGGGTCTCGGCCATGACTAGCCTGGATGCGGGCATCGGACGCCTGCGCAATGCCGCCGGGCAGTTTTTCGCCGCGGCAAGCGCCATCGCCGGCGCCGCCTCGACCGTGGCGGCTCCGATCATCGGACCATGGGATCGCTTCGGCCGCTGGGTGAAATCGATGATGCCGAAGGGGCTCTATGCCCGTTCGCTCCTTATCATCATCGTGCCGATGGTGGTGCTGCAATCGGTTGTCGCTTTGCTGTTCCTGGAGCGGCACTGGAATTTGGTGACCACGTACCTGTCGTCGGCGGTGACGCAGGAAATCGCCACCCTGATCGATGTCTACAAAACCTTCCCTCAGGATCCCGATCACGGCCAGCTCCGCCGCATCGCGCAGGACCGGCTCGGCCTCGTGGTCGACTTCCTGCCGGGAACGCAGCTGCCGCCGCCCGGCGCCAAGCCGTTTTTCTCGCAGCTCGACGCGGCGCTGTCCGACGAAATCCGCAAGCAGATCGGCCTGCCGTTCTGGATCGACACCGTCGGCCGCTCCTCGATCGTGGAAATCCGCATCCAGCTTCCCGACACCATCATGCGCGTGTTCGCGCGGCGCGCCGACGTTTACGATCCGAACTCGTGGATTTTCCTGGTCTGGATGGTGGCCACTTCGCTGGTCGTGCTCGCCATCGCGATTGCGTTCTTGCGCAATCAGATCCGCCCGATCGTGCGGCTGGCGGACGCCGCCGAAGCGTTCGGCAAGGGCCGCGAAGCGCAGAATTTCCGCCCGCGCGGCGCACGCGAGGTACGGCGCGCGGCCGCCGCCTTCCTGGAAATGAAAGCCCGCGTCGAGCGCGCCATCGAGCAGCGCACCACGATGCTTGCCGGCGTGTCGCACGATCTGCGCACCATTCTGACGCGCTTTAAGCTCGAACTCGCGCTGCTCGGCGACACGCCGGAAATCGAGGCGATGAAGAAGGACGTCGACGAGATGGCGGCGATGCTCGAAGCCTATCTGGCGTTCGCGCGCGGCGATATGGGCGAGCTGCCGGCGCCCACCGATATCGCGGCCTTGCTCGAAGAGCTCAAGCTCGACACCGAGCGCCACGGTCACCGCGCCAGCGTGATCTTCCACGGCCAGCCGGAAGTCACGGTGCGGCCGGCGGCGTTCAAGCGCTGTCTCGCCAATCTCGTCACCAACGCCTCGCGCTTTGCCTCGACCGTCGCCATCACCGGGCACCGCGATCACCGCTGGCTCACGGTGACCGTGGACGACGATGGCCCGGGCATTCCGCCGAACATGCGCGAAGACGTGTTCAAGCCGTTTCTGCGCCTCGACGACGCGCGCAATCAGGACGAAGGCGGCACCGGGCTTGGCCTCGCCATCGCCCGCGACATCGCGCGCTCGCACGGCGGCGACATCACGCTCGGCGACAGCCCGCTCGGGGGATTGCGGGCGGCGGTGCGGGTGCCGGTCTAGGTCGCCCCCGGGCCTGGAATCGCCGCCGGCGGGCAGGCGCCAAGAATGATCATGCCGAGGACGTCGTCCTTGGTGACGTCGCCGACGCGCGCGGTGCCGACGACGCGGCCGTTCTTCATCACGCAAATCCGGTCCGCCAGATCGAACACGTCGTGAATGTCGTGGCTGATCAGGAAAATGCCGATGCCGTCAGATTTAAGCTTGCGGATGAGATCGCCGACTTGCGCGGTCTCCTGCGGCCCGAGCGCCGCCGTCGGTTCGTCCATAATTAGAATCCGGGCGTCGAACAGGATCGCCCGCGCGATCGCGACCGACTGGCGCTGCCCGCCGGACAGCGCCCTGACCGGATCTTTGAAACGCTGGAAGTGCGGGTTGAGCCGGCCCATGACGTTGCGCGCCTGCGCCTCCATGGCGATGTCGTCGAGCGTGCCCCAGCGCGTGCGCAGCTCGCGGCCGAGAAACAGGTTGGCGGCGGCATCGACATTGTCGGCCAGCGCCAGCGTCTGGTAGATCGTCTCGATGCCGTATGTCTTGGCGTCGCGCGGATTGGCGATCGTTGCGTCCGCACCGCGAATGGCGATGGTCCCGGAATCGCGTCGTAAGGCGCCGGACAGAATCTTGATCAGCGTCGACTTGCCGGCACCATTATGGCCGACCAGCGCCATCACCTCGCCGTCGTAGAGATCGATCGACGCCCGATCAACGGCGTGAATACCGCCGAACGCGACCGAAATATCGCGCATTTCGACAAGAGCCGGACGTGCGGCGTTCATGGCGCGCTCCGTCATTGCGCTTTGTGCCGATAGACGGTGTCTAGTCCCACCGCGATCACCAGGACGGCGCCGACGACGATGCTCTGCAACGGCGTATCGACGCCAAGCAGCACCATGCCCGACTGCAGCGATTGCATCAGGACGGCGCCGAGCATCGCTCCGGCCACGGTGCCGATGCCGCCGGAAAGCGAGGTGCCGCCGATGACGGCTGCGGCGATGACCAAAAGCTCGGCGAGCGTGCCTTCCGAGTTCGTGGCCGCGTCGAGACGCGCGATCGACACCGCGCCGGCGATGGCGGCCAAAAGCCCCATCAGCATGAATATCTTCATGATCACCCAGCGCGTATTGACGCCGGCGAGTTCGGCCGCCTCCGGGTTGCCGCCGATGGCGTAGACGTAACGGCCGAAGCGCGTGCGCGTCGACAAAAAGGTCATCGCCACGCCGACACCGATCGCGATCAGAACCGGAATCGCGATGCCATGGGCGATGAAAAGTCCGCCGTCGGGAAGCGTGACGTGGTGCGCTTCGGCATAGCGGCGCACGGCGCCGATGGGCCATGGATAAGCATTAGTGATCTCCACCGCGCCAAGGATTGACGCGCAGGCGATGCCGCCGAGAAAGACTTCGGCCGCCATCGGCCGCAGCGGGAAGCGAACCGCCTTGCGCCGGGAGCGGCGGTGCGCGAGCAGCAGGACGATCGCCAGGCAAGCGGTTACGCCGGCCACCCAACTCCAGGCCGCGCCGATCGCGCCTTCCGGCCCGCCGCCCATGAGCTTGAACGTGTCATCGAGCGGCGCGACCGTCTGGCCGCTCGTCACCCACCACGCCGCACCACGCCACACCAAGAGGCCGCCGAGCGTGACGATGAAAGCCGGGATGCCGAGATAGGCGATCACAAAGCCCTGGAACGCGCCGAGGACGACGCCGAGAACGAGTCCGGCCGCCAGCGTGAGAATCCAGGTTGCCGGATGTTCGAAGCCGAGAAATTTTGGAATGAGATCGGTCTGGATGACGCCCATGACCATGCCGAGGAAGCCGAGCATCGATCCAATCGACAGATCGATATTGCGGGTCACGATGACGAGCACCATGCCGGTCGCCATGATGGCGACGGACGACGACTGCACCGACAAATTCCATAGATTGCGCGGCGTGAGAAACAAGCCGCCCGACAGCACATGGAACGCAATCCAGATCAGCAGCAAGGCCCCGACCATGCCGAGCAGACGGACGTCGATTTCCGTGGCTTTGACGAAGCGGGCGAGCACGGTCAACCGCAGACCTTGACCGTGCCGGGTTTCACGCCCTGGCAGACTTCTTCCTTCCTGATCCAACCCGCATCGATGACGACGTCGAGGTTATTCTTGGTGATCGGGACCGGGGTGAGGAACAACGAGTTCATTTCGACTTTCCGCGGCCCGCCGGAAAACTTCACCGCGCCGGGAACTTCGCTCATCGTCTTACCGTCGGCGAGCAGCAAGGCGATCTCGGCCGCTTTGTTGCCGAGGGCGCGGGCGTCCTTCCAAACCGAGACGGTTTGCGTGCCGAGCGCGACGCGGTTCAGCGCCGCATGATCGCCGTCCTGACCGGAGACCGGCACGGCGCCGGCCATGCCCTGCGCCGCAAGTGCTGCGATGGCGCCGCCGGCGGTGCCGTCGTTCGAAGCCACCACCGCGTCGATCTTGTTGTTATTCTTGGTCAGGATCTGCTCCATGTTCTTCTGCGCGTTGGCCGGCAGCCAGCCGTCGGTATACGCTTCGCCGGCATTCTTGATCCTGCCGGCGTCGATGGCGTCTTTCAGCACTTCGGTCTGGCCGGCGAACAGAAGATCCGCGTTCGGGTCCGCGGATGATCCCTTGATGAAGGCGTAATTGCCGGTCGCCTTGACCGCGAACACGGCGCGGGCCTGCATCCGTCCGACTTCCTTGTTGTCGAAGGTGATATAAAACGCGTTCGGATTTTCGATCAGGCGGTCGTAACCGATCACCGGAATGCCTTCGTCGACCGCCTTGCGTACCGCGGGCGCGATGGCGGACGAGTCCTGCGCCAAAACGATCAGCGCGTTGGCGCCCTGCGCGATCAGGCTCTCAATGTCGGTCAATTGCTTCTGCACCGACGATTGCGCGTCGGCGGAGATATAGGTGCCGCCGGCTGCAGCGATTGCCGCCTTAATGGCGGCTTCGTCGGTTTTCCAGCGCTCCTCTTGGAAATTGGACCAGGAAACGCCGACAATTTTGCCCTTGGCTGCGGCGTCGGCGGCGAAGGACAGCGTCAATGCGGCGGCCGCCAGCAAGGCGGTTGCAACCTTCCTCATAGCGACCCCCCAAGCACCCCGCACCGGCGTTTGCGCCCGGCCAGCCGATATAGAAGCTCTTTCCGGCATGGGACAAGGTGCTGTTTGGCCTTGAATCTTCAACGCTGTCTCGCCATTTCCGGGCCGATCGAGCTCTGCTGGGGAACGCCCGCGATGACTGTTGCCGAAGACGACAAAACCCAATCGGAAAGCCGCCCGTCCGAGGCCCATGCTTTCCAGGCCGATGTCGCCACGCTTTTGCAGCTTATGGTGCACTCGGTTTACTCCGACAAATCGGTCTTTTTGCGCGAACTGATCGCCAATGCCGCGGACGCCTGCGAGCGGTTGCGCTACGAGGCCATCGCCGCGCCGGCGTTGCTTGCCGACGACGCTAAGCCGCGGATTACCGTGGCGCTCGATGCCGAGGCAAACCGGCTTGCCGTGGAAGACAACGGCATCGGCATGAGCCGCGACGAAATGATCGAGGCGCTGGGCACCATCGCGCGCTCCGGCACCAAGGCATTCCTGGCCCGGATCGAAGCGGCGCAGGCGGGCGAGAGCGGCGAAGAAAGCGCGCTGATCGGCCGGTTCGGCGTCGGCTTCTATTCGGCCTTCATGGTGGCGAACCGTGTTGAGGTTTTTTCACGCCGCGCCGGAACGGATGCGGCTTGGCTGTGGTCGTCCGACGGCAAGGGCGCCTTCGCGATATCGCCTGTCGCCGATGCCGATGCGCCGCGGCGCGGCACCCGGGTCGTGCTTCACCTCATGGATGACGCCAAGACTTACGCCGAACGCGGGACGATCGAGCGATTGGTGAAAGCGCAATCCGGCCACGTGCCGGTGCCGATCGCGATCGCCGACAAGCCGGACGCCGAACCCGCCGAAGTCACCGACGGCGCGGCGCTGTGGACCAAGCCGAAAGCCGACATCAGTGCGGCGGACTACACCGATTTCTACCGCAGCCTCGGCGGCCTGTTCGATGAGCCGGCGCTGACCATCCATTTCCGCGCCGAGGGGCGGCAGGATTACACGACGCTCCTCTTCGTGCCCGGCTCGCGTCCGTTCGATCTGTTCGATCCCGACCGCACCGGGCGCATCAAGCTCTATGTCAGGCGCGTCTTCATCACCGACGATGCCGAGATTTTGCCGCGCTACCTGCGCTTTGTCCGCGGGCTCGTTGATAGCGCCGACCTGCCGCTCAACGTTTCCCGCGAGAAGATCCAGGAGAGCCCGTTGCTCGCCGCGATCAGGAAGGGCGCGACCAGCCGGGTGTTGTCCGAATTCGAGCGGCTCGCCGATAAGGAGCCGCAGGCCTACGCCAAAATCTGGGACACGTTCGGCGCGGTGCTGAAGGAAGGCCTCTATGAGGATTTCGAGCGGCGCGACGCGCTATTGAAGCTCGCACGCTTCAGAACGACGGCGTCCGACGACTGGCGCAGCCTGAAGGACTATGTCGCGGCGCTGAAGACCAATCAGACCGCGATCTATTATCTCGCCGGCGACGATATCGAGCGGCTGAAATCCTCGCCGCATCTCGAAGGCTTCAGCGCCCGCGGCATCGAGGTGCTGTTGCTGCCCGATCCGGTCGACACATTCTGGGTCAATCCGGGCGTCGGCTTCGACGGCAAGCCGTTCAAGTCGGTGACGCAAGGCGCGGCGGATTTGGCGCTCATCGCGCGTGTCGACGACACGAAAGAGGCGGCGCCGGATGTCGCGGAAAAGGTGAAGGCCTTTCTCGCCTTCGTGCGAACGACGCTTGGCGAGGCGGTGGCGGAAGTGCGCGCCTCGGACCGGCTCACCGACAGCGCGGTGTGCCTGGTCGCCGCCGATGCCGGACCGGACCGCGCGCTCGAACGGATTCTGGCCGGCGCGGGACGGCTCAAAACCGCCTCAAAGCCGATCCTTGAAGTAAACCCGCAGCACGCGCTGGTCGTGGCGCTCGCCGGGCTCGGCGACAGCGATCACAGCTTCAAGGAAGACGCGGCGCATTTGTTGTTCGATGAGGCGCGGCTGCTCGACGGGGAAAAGCCCGCGGATGCGAGATTATTTTCCGATCGCCTCGCGCGTGTGCTCGAGCGCGGGCTGCGCCGGACTGCATCCTAATCTGTCGGATAGGGATTATTCCGCCGGCGTGCGCATCTCGGCGGCAACGGCCGGAGCTTCGGTGTCGTGCGTGTGCAATGACGGCTCGATCGGCGGTTTCGTGCCGCGCAGCCGGAAGTAGATCTGCGAGCCGATCAGAATAGCGCACAGCCCGATAAAGACCGCACTGATCGGCCGCTCCACGAATACCCCGATATCGCCGCGCGAAATCAGCATGGCGCGGCGAAAATTCTCCTCGAAGCGCGGCCCGAGCACGAAGCCGAGCAGGATCGGCGCGGGGTGGAAACCGAGACGAAGCAGGATGTAGCCGAACAGGCCGATGGCGACCACTTCGCCGACCTGGAAGAAATCGTTGTTGGCGGCGTAAACGCCGATGCAAACGAAGAACAGCGCGCTCGGGTAAAGGAACTTGTAGGGGATCGCCAGCATCTTCACCCAGATGCCGATCAGCGGCACGTTCAGCAGCACCAGCATGATGTTGCCGATCCAGAAACTGGCGACCAATCCCCAGAAAATGTCCGGATGCTGCGAAATCAGCTGCGGGCCGGGCACGATGCCCTGGATCATCAGCGCGCCGAGCAACAGCGCCATGACGGCATCGCCGGGGATACCCAAACTCATGGTCGGGATGAAATCGCCCTGCACCGAGGAATGGGTCGCGGCTTCCGGGCAGACTACGCCTTCGATCAGGCCGGTGCCGAATTTTTCCGGGTGTTTGGAGATTTTCTTTTCCGTCGCATAGGCTACGAAGGACGCGATAGTCGGCCCGGTGCCGGGTATGAGCGAGCACAGGCTGCCGATGATGGTGCCGCGCCACATCGGGAAGAACGCCTGCTTCAAATCCGCTTTGGTCGGACGCATATCCTTGAAGCTGACATGGGTATATTTGGTGTTGATCGGCGCCACTTGATTGACGCTGTTCATGAACTCGGCGATGCCGAACAGGCCGAGCGCCAACGCGATCAACTCGATGCCGTCGTCGAGCTCGGTCATGCCGAACGTGTAACGCTCCGAGCCGGTCTCAAGATCGGTGCCGACCGAGCCGAGGAACAGTCCCAGCACCGTCATCGCCACGCCCTTGACCGGCGAGCCGCGCGCCAGCGTCGAACCGGCCAGCAAGCCCAATAGCATCAGCGAGCAGACCTCCGCGGGCCCGAATTGCAAGGCCGCTCTGACAAGGAGCGGCGACAGGAAGATCATTTCGGTGATGCCCCAGGAGGCGCCGACGAACGAGGCGAATACCGTGAGCCCGAGCGCCACGCCGCCGCGGCCCTGCTTGGTCATCGGAAAGCCGTCGAGACATGTCACTGCATGTGGCGGGTGGCATGGCAAATTGAGCAGGATCGAGCAGATCGCGCCGCCATATTGCGCGCCGTACATGACGCCGCCGAGCATCAGGATGGCGGCGACCGGCTTCATGCCGAAGGTCAGCGGCAGCAGAATCGAAATGGTGGCGAGCGGGCCCATGCCCGGCAACACGCCGACCATATTGCCGACCAGAACGCCGATGAAGCAGAACATCAGATTGTGCGGCTCGAGCGCGACGCCGAAGCCGTAGTAAAGGCTCTCAAGCGACGTGCCGATCATTGCGCGCCCCACCAGGTGAGGATCGGCATCGGCACCTGCAGGAAGTAGGAGAACAGTGCGACGCCGAACACGGTCACGACGGATGCGAGGATGAACGTCCCGCGCCACGTCGCGTTTTTGTCACCGAGCGCGGCGATGAAGACGCAGGCGAAGGTTCCCGGGATCATGCCGAAGAAGCGTCCGAATACAATGAACAGAATGGGGCTCATGAGAATGCAGAACCACGCCCACCATTGCGGGTTTTCCGGCAGGATGCGCTGATCTTCCGCGTGCGCGTCGCCGTCCGGCCCGACGGCTGCCGGCGTGAGACCCGCCGCCGCGATAGAAATGCCGAGGAGAACGAGGAGCACCCCGAGCGCAGTCGGCAGAAAGCCCGGCCCCATATGCATGAGCGTTCCGGCGCGGTACGTCGTGCCCTTCAAGGCAATGAAGAGCCCGAGCAATACCATCAGGCCGCCAGCGTAGAAGTCACGCTTGCCCATCAGCTCGCGGAGATGGCTGGTGGAAGGCCGCAATATTTCCTCCCGGCCGTCTTCGGGGCCATTATTGTTCTTCGCCCCGAGTTTAAGTCGAAATGAAGAACTAGCTCAGGTAGCGAGATGTTCCGCGGTGACGCGGTGTCGCGGGTCTCCTGTCGCTCCCCGTTGCGCGGCGCGACGCTCGCGCAAAGAGACCTGCTTTGTACAGGTTCCGAAAGATATAGGGCAGGGCGGGGGGGTGCAACTCCCCCTCCGTGACCGGCTGATGACAGCGGCCTGCCCTTCACCGTTTTCCAACGGCTTTGCCGTCATTTAGGCGTTTAAGTGAACAAATCCAGGCTGCCATTATTCCCGCGAGCGGGGCCGGCCGGTTCGTCGATGGGCGCAAATAGATCGGGCGTGTCGTTGCGGACATTGCCGACTCGCCGGTCGACCGGCCAAAACGTCATGGCCGCGCCGGGATAGGGTTTTAGCATGGCTTTGAGCTCGGCGCAGGTTGCTGCCGGTTCGCCGAGCCGATGTTCGCCCAGCCATGCCGCCCAGCGGTACGGCGGCAGCAGCACCGGCATGCGGTTGTGCAACGGCGCCAGCAGGTCGTTGGCCGCGGTGGTGATGATGGCGAAGGATTTGGTGGTGTCGCCGTCATCGGCGCGCCAGGCATCCCACAAGCCGGCAAAGGTCATCGGTCCGCGATTGCTTAAGCCCACAGCGAAGGGTTGTTTGTCGGCGTCGCGCCATTCGTAGTAGCCGTCGGCGATCACGAGGCAGCGGCGCCCGGCCTTCCAGGCGGTCCGGAAGGCCGGGCGGGTATCGATGCCTTCGGCGCGGGCGTTGAAGGTCGAGGCGCCGATCTTGCTAGCCTTGGCCCATGATTGCGCCCATGACGGGATCAGCCCCCAGCGCATCAAGGTCAGCGTGCGTTCACCCTTGTGCGAGACGACGACCGGAAGTTTCGAGGTCGGCGCGGCGTTCCAGCGCGGCCGGTAATCGCCGATCTCGTCCCAGTCGATCTTCAGATCGAGTTTGATTTCGGACACATCGTCGGGAAGTTTGGCGCGACCGCACATGGCTATTCCTTGCTGTATTCAATGAAAGTCGCGGCTCTTGAGAATGCGCCACGACCCTTCCTGGTGTGACGGAGACGAGACCGCCGGCAAAAAAAGCTCGCCGTCGCGCAGCGTCGGCAGTTCGGCGCTGAGATCGAAAAAGTCCTCCGCGACGACATGGATGACGAGGCCCACGCGTTGCAGGCGGCCGCGCACGGCGAGAAAGCGCGCCGTCATCACGGTGCGGCGGTTTTTGTCGAAAATTTTCGGCCAGACGATGATGTTGGCGATGTCGGTTTCGTCCTCCAGCGTCATGAACACGACGCCCTTCGACGTGCCCGGCCGTTGCCGCACCAGCACAAGACCGGCGACGGTGACGGTGATGTCCCCCTCCCGGTCCCTTCCCCGCTTGCGAGGCAGCGTAGGGTGGGGGTCGCTGCGCAGTTCGGCGTTGCGGACGGCGCCGATCGCGGCGAGACGATCGCGGAAGAAACGCACCGGATGCTCTTTCAAGGACAACCCGGTGGCGATGTAATCCTCGACGACCTGTTCGCCGAGCGGCATGGCGGGAAGCGCGACGCTGTCTTCCGGGAAAAGCTCGTCGCCCAAATGCGGCGCAAGAAGCGGCAGCGCCTGGCCGGGTTTGGCGGCGCCACGCGAGGGGCGAATGCCGATCGTATCGAGCCGGCGCGCCGCCCATAAAGCCGAGCGCCGGTCGAGGCCGAACGAGCGGAACGCATCCGCTTCGGCCAGTCGCTCGATGGTGAAGCGGGAGATGCCGGCGATGGCCGCGAGCCGCTCGATCGAGGCAAAACCGTTGCCGCGCGCCGCGACGAGTTTTTTCAGTTCTTCTTCGGCGAGACCGTGGATAAGGCGGAAACCGAGGCGCACCGCGCCCTGTTCCAGCGTGCAATCCCAAGCGCTGAAATTGACGTCGGCGCCGCGGATTTCGACGCCATGCTGGCGGGCATCGCGCACCAGCTGCGCCGGCTGATAAAAACCCATCGGCTGGCTGTTGAGGATGGCGGCGCAGAACACGTCTGGGTAGCGGCATTTGATCCAGGCTGAGGCATAAACCAGGAGCGCGAAGCTCGCAGCGTGGCTTTCGGGAAAACCGTATTCGCCGAAACCTTCGATCTGGCCGAAGCAATGTTCGGCGAAATCGCGGTCGTAACCGCGCTCGGCCATGCCGTTGATGAACTTGTCGCGGAATAGATGGACGGTGCCGTTGTGACGGAAGGTCGCCATGGCGCGGCGCAGCCCGTCGGCCTCGTCGGGCGTGAATTTCGCCGCGGCGATGGCTATTTGCATCGCCTGTTCCTGGAACAGCGGCACGCCGAGCGTGCGCTTGAGGACGTCTTTCAATTCGTCGGCCGGACCGTGTGCCGGAGCAGGGGAGGGGTAATGCTCCTTCTCGATGCCGTCGCGCCGGCGCAGATAGGGGTGCACCATGTCGCCCTGGATCGGCCCCGGCCGTACGATCGCGACCTCGATGACGAGATCGTAGAAGCATTGCGGCTTCAGTCGCGGCAGCATCGACATCTGCGCGCGGCTTTCGACCTGGAAAACGCCGACCGAGTCGGCGCGCGACAGCATGTCGTAGACCGCGGGATCCTCCGCCGGCAGTGTGGCTAACGCGTAATCGCGCCCGTAATGGTTTTTGAGGAGGTCGAGGCCGCGGCGCAGGCAACTCAGCATGCCGAGCGCCAGCACGTCGACCTTCATCAGCTTGAGTGTGTCGATGTCGTCCTTGTCCCACTCGATGAAGGTGCGCTCATCCATGGCGGCATTGCCGATGGGGACGGTTTCGTCGAGCCGTCCGCGCGTGAGCACGAAACCGCCGACATGCTGCGACAGGTGGCGGGGAAAGCCGATCAATTCGTCGGCGAGCGTGACCGCCTGCCGGATCGCCGGATTTGCCGGATCGAGCCCGGCCTGGCGGATGTGATCGTCCGGCAAGCCGTCGCCATAGCCCCACACCGTCTTGGCGAGTGCTGCGGTGACGTCCTCGGTCAGGCCCAAAACCTTGCCGACTTCGCGGATGGCGCGCCGGGAGCGGTAATGCACGACGGTCGAGCAGATCGCCGCGCGATGGCGGCCGTAGCGCCGATAGATGTATTGGATCACTTCCTCGCGCCGCTCGTGCTCGAAATCGACGTCGATGTCGGGCGGCTCGCCGCGGTTTGCAGAAATAAAACGGGCGAACAAAAGACTGCTCTTGTCGGGATTGACCTCGGTAATGCCGAGGCAATAGCAGACGGCGCTGTTAGCCGCCGAGCCGCGGCCTTGGCAGAGGATTTTCAGTTCCTTGCGCGCGTAGGCGACGACATCATGGACGGTGAGGAAATAGCGGGCGTAGTCGAGTCCCGCGATCAATTTGAGTTCCTCGCTCAATCGCTTTTTCACATCTTGCGGAATGCCTTCCGGAAATCGATCCCTGGGATAACGTTCCGCGGCGCCCGCCCAGGTCAGATCTTTGAGATGCTGCTGCGCGGTCTTGCCGGCCGGCACCGGCTCGTCGGGATATTCGTATTTGAGTTCGCCGAGCGAAAAGCCGCAAGCCTCGGCGATCTCGATGGTGCGGCCGATGGCGCCGGGAAATTTGGCGAACAGCCGTGCCATTTCGGCAGGCGCCTTAATGTGCCGCTCGGCATTGGCCGAAAGCCGCAACCCGGCTTCGGCGATGCTGCATTTCTCGCGCACGCAGGTGAGCATGTCGGCGAGCGGCCGGCGCTCCGGCGCATGATAGAAAACGTCATTGACGGCGACGAGCGGCGCGCCGACGCGGGCGCCGAGTTCGGCCAACAGGCCGAGCCGGCGCGGCTCGTCGCCGCGATGATAATGCGCGACGGCAAGGAACGTGCGCCCCGGCGCTGCGCGCGCCAAGGCGGAAAGTCGTTCGGTAAACTGGTCCGAAAGACTTTGCGGCGGTAACGCGATGAATATCTGGCCTTCGCTGGCGCTGAGAATCTGCTCGAAGGTCAGATGACATTTGCCTTTCTTGACCTTGAGATTTCCGGTTGTAAGGAGGCGACAGAGCCGGCCGTAGGCCGCACGATCAATTGGATAGGCCAGCACTTCGAAACCGTCGATGGTCACCAGCCGCGTGCCGACGAGAAGCTTGATATTTTGCTTCCGCGCTTCGTCGTAAGCGCGCACCACGCCGGCAAAACTATTGCGGTCGGCGATGCCGATGGCGGTGAGGCCAAGCGCGGCGGCGCGGGCGACCATTTCCTGCGGATGCGAGGCGCCGCGCAGGAAGGAAAAGTTTGTCGTCACAGCCAGTTCGGCATAAGCGCTCATCTTGTTTTTCACTCACGCAAACAGCCCGTGCACGAACCAGCGCGCCGCCGCGGTCTCGCGCCCGTAAAGGCCTTCGCGGTAAAGCCAGAAGCGGCGGCCGCCTAGGTCTTCGACGAGGTAATAATCGCGCGTCGGCGCGACCTCGCAGTGCGGCTTATGATTGCGCCACCACTCGGCGCCGATGCGTTGCGGTCCTTGCGCGGCGGCAATGTCGTAAGTTGAGCCGCGCCAGCAAAACCGCCGCGGCGGGCCATCGGGCACCAGCGCGGTGACATCATCGGCCGGTTCGGCATGCGGCAACAGCAGCAGCGGGTGCGCTTGCTCCGGCGCGGGCCAAGAAGCCGAACAGGACGGCGAGCAGGCTTCGCCGTCGACCGGCGGCAGCGCTTCGGCGCGCTCGGGCAGATGGCTGGCGACGGGCGCAAACCGTCTGACGCGGTGCGGGCCGAGGCGCTGGCGCAGCGCATCGATCAAGGCGGCGCAACGTTCCGCGCGGCTACTGTCCTCGCTGCCGAAAGCGGGGTCGGCGGTGCCGAATTCGATCTGCCGCGCCGGCATCGGTTCGGCGCGGGTAACGGCAAGGCCGATAGCCTCGAAGCCAAAACCCGCATCGTCCAGCGCCGCCAGCGCTGCAAGCTTTAGATCGAGCAGCCGTGCCACATGGGCAGCGCTGCGCGTCGGCGCCGTGAGCCCGATAGCGATGGTCTCGACCGCGCCGTCGACGCGATAGAGGCACAGCCGCAACGCGCGCGCGCCGACATCGTCACGCACCAGCACATGGACGAGGTTTTGCATGAGGCGGCGCGCCCGCGCGACGACGGCTTCCTGCGTGACGACCGGATCGAGCAAATATTGCAGGCTGTGATAGACCGGCGGCGCCACGACGGGCACGAGCGGCTCGTCGACGCGGCCGAGCGCCTGGTCGAGACGGCGCAGGAGTTCGGCGGCGAAGCGCGCGGCAAAGGGGGCGCGCGGCTTGTCGATCAGCGCGCCTACGGTTTTAAAGCCGAGCCGGCGCAGCGCGGTGCGGGTTTCACCCGACAGCCGCAACGCTTCAATGGGCATGTCGGCCAGCGCCGCGGCTTGCCGGCCCGCGGGCAAAACAAACAACGGTGCGCGGTGAAAGCGCGAAAGCGCCCAGGCCGCGCCGGGCGTGTCGGCAACGGCAAGCCGCGCCGGCAAGCCGAAATGTTGCAGGCGCGCGGCAAGATCGGCGATGAGGCTTTCTTCGCCGCCGAACAGATGCGCCGAGCCTTCGATGTCGAGGAAAAAACCATCGGCGCCATCGTCCTCGCCCCACGGCGAGGCCGTCGGCGTGTAGCGCGTCGCCCATAAAGCAAGCCGCCGTAGCGCGGTATCGTCGGCAGTGGTATCGACGTCGCGCACTTGCAGCATATCCGTTTTCGCCCGCGCGTCGGACAAGGACTCGCCGGCGACAAGGCCCATGTCAGCCGCCGCCTCATTCAAAGCGGCGGTGCGCGGCCCGCCGGCGCCGGCCATGGCAAGCACCAACGGCCGATCAGGATCGACAGGCTTGCCGGAAGGAATGATCGCCTGCGCGGCGAGAAAACGCTGGATCGGCCAGCGCGGCAGCCAGACTGAAACGATGCGCGACATGATCGTACTCCATTACCCATTCGCCAGGCCGTCCGTTGCGACAGCGTTCAAGTTGCAGATGCCATCGCGGGCGCGCGTAAAGGCCGAAACGGTCGCGCGCAGCTGGTGCGGGGCCGACGCGCCAACGCGTGGCGGCGGCACTCGCTTCCAGCGTTGGCGCCGGCCGCAACAGAAACAGAGGAAGGCCGCAATCGCCGGCGGCGAGATGCAGCTTCTGGCTGGTCTTCAGATCGAGCTTGTCGATCAGGCCGACGACGGCTGACGGCACGCCCGACCGCAACGCCTCGGCAACAGCCCACAGCGTTTCCTTGCGGTGAGAGGTCTCGACCAGGATCAGACGGCGCGGATCGAGACCGAGGCCATTGAGACCGTGTCCGGACAGCCGGCCGTATTGGCGCAACCCATAGACCGGCCTGACAAAGATGAGTGGATAAGCCTGCGACAGGCGAGAAAGAATCGCTGCGATGAAGCCAAACGCCGATGCTATGGCGCCTTCCGTCTGGGGCACGACTTCATGCAGCGCCCCGCAGGCGAGGCCGCCCTCCGGCAGGTGGGAATCAAGCGCGGCAGTGCCGAAGGGCAGGGCTTGGCGTAAACCCTCATGGCGCGGCAGCAGCCGGCGCAATTCCTGCATGACGGCATCGCGTCGGCGCGCTATGGAAAGAGAAGTGAAATCAGCCATTTGGCTGTCTCATGGCGGCGGTCTTTGACCGTGGATAAAGTGTCGATGTTCAGTGTACGTTCTAGGGCTACATAGAACAAATAGTGAACAATGCCAAGAGGCTTCTGGGTCCCAGTTTCAATTCATCGGCGCCATACCACTCACGGGCCTGACGCCTGGCGTCGCGTTGCTTTTCCGGCCTGGGCGCCTAAACTGCGCGGGTGAAAATCATCATTCAGCGACTGGCATTCGCCGCTGCGGGATTGGCGGCGGCGCTGGCTCTGGCGACAACACCGGGCCGCGCCGCCACCTGGGGCCACGCCAAATGGTGCGCGGTCACGGACAATGGCGGCGGCGACATCGCATGGGAATGCGTTTACGACTCGGCCGAGGAATGCCAGCCGTTTATCGTCGGCGGCAATCGCGGCTTTTGCTCGCGCAACCCCTATTGGAAGGTTCGCAACGCGCCCCCCGATTATTAACACCCGCAATACCAGGTGGCGTTGCGTTGCTTTTCGCGGTCCGGCGCCTAAACTATCGCCATGAAAAACATCGTTCCCAAACTGACTATTGCCGCGGGGCTCTTGGCCGTCATCCTGTGCCTCGGCATTCCGGTAAGCCCGGCCAGCGCTTACGGCGACGAAAAAAAGTGGTGCGCCGTCACGGACCCGGGCGGCGATACTCTGGTTTGGGACTGCGAATTTGAAACGGCCGAGGACTGCGCGCCGTCTCTTGCCGCCGGCAACCGCGGCTTTTGCGCGCTGAACCCTGCCTGGCGGCCCGATGCGTCCACCAAACGCTGACCCGGGACGAACGACCCATGCCCGAAGCTGACAAAGAAGGGGAACGCTACTCCCTCGATCAGCCGCAGCAGACGCCGGGCTTTTATCTCAAAGGCTCGCACCAGCTCGATTGGGGCATGAAGAACCGCATGGCGCGCGTGTTCGATCCCGGCTCGGGCCGCACCGTGATGCTCGCGATCGATCACGGTTATTTCCAAGGCCCGACCACCGGTCTCGAGCGCATCGATCTGTCGATCGTGCCGCTGTTGCCGTCCTGCGATGCTTTATTCTGCACGCGCGGCATTTTGCGCACCGTCATTCCGGCGGAGTGCGGCAAGCCGATGGTGCTGCGCGCCAGCGGTGGGCCGAGCATCTTGCGCGAGGAACTCTCCGACGAGCAGATCGCCATGGATATGGATGACGCGATCCGGCTCAACGCCGCCGGCGTCGGCATCCAGGTCTTCATCGGCGGTGAATTCGAGACGCGCTCGGTGCACAATATGACCAAGCTCGTCGATGCCGGCTTGCGCGCCGGCATTCCGGTGATGGGCA